>Ga0209578_10001809_pt1 | contig 18984 bp, 17 predicted proteins | sample tdAd472_FD_187127 | JGI IMG/M metagenome (GOLD analysis project Ga0209578, IMG submission 187127) | Marine sediment microbial communities from the Atlantic coast under amendment with organic carbon and nitrate - tdAd47.2 (SPAdes)... | ecosystem: Environmental > Aquatic > Marine > Coastal >...
CAATCATAGCGGCCTCCTTGGGGCGCCCGCTGACGGCCGCCCGTTTCCTTGGGTTTCAAGGTTAGATAAGCAACTAAGAACAGCTCGCAAGAGGCGCAAGACAGCCCCGCACAAAACGCAAGGCTTAGATGGGCTCCCAGGAGAAAACGGAGCCCGTGTTGCCAACGCCTTCATACGAAGGCTTCAGCGCGGGGAGGGCATGATTGAGGATGGTCGTGGGATCCCACCCTTCGATCTTCCCAAGGGCGCGAACGGGGCGCGGTTGATTGAAGAGGAAAATCTCATTGCCCCGCACTGCGAATATCTGCCCGGTCGTTTCCTTGGCATCATCCGCACAAAGAGCAACGGCAAGTTGCGCAACTTGATCGGCGCGCATCATGTTTTTCATACGGTCAACGCGTTCTGCGCTTGCCTCATCTTTGACAGGGATTGTCGCGATCATCCGCGTCCAAGCAAAAGGTGCAATAACATTGGAGCGAACGTTCTTGAGTGCCCCTTCCATAGCAACGATGCGGCTAAGACCCACGATCCCCATTTTGGCGGCGGCATAGTTCGCTTGCCCGATATTGCCGATAAGGCCAGAGGTTGATGTGAAGAGAACGAACGAGCCTTCTTCCTGTTCGCGAAAGTGGTTCACTGCGGCGCGGGTGACATTGTAAGAGCCATTCAGGTGAACATTGATGACCGCGTCCCAGTCCGCGTCGTCCATTTTGTGGAACATCCCATCTCGCAAAATGCCAGCAGGACTAATCACGCCGTGAAGCCCACCAAAGGTATCCATGGCCTGTTCGATCATCGACTTGGCGCCGGATCTTTCAGCCACGCTGTCGGAATTGGCGACCGCATCGCCCCCGGCGGACTTGATTTCGTTGACCACTTCGTCGGCGGGGTTTGCTGAGCCTTCATCGCCACCGGCAACGCCGCCGCCCAGATCGTTGACCACGACCTTGGCACCTTCGCGCGCGGCCAAAAGCGCACATTCCTTGCCGATGCCGCGTCCCGCGCCGGTTGCCAGCACGACTTTTCCCTCAAGAACACCCATTTGAGGTCACTCCCCTGAATTGGTTGATCGATTGCCGCGGACCGTAGCCGAGGGGTTGCCTGGATTCCAAGAAGAAATCACTTGCGAGCCCCAGGATGCTACCGTATATACTCCGTTCATGTGGCATTAATGCCGAAGAATATACTGTAGAGACTATGAGCCAAAGCACCCTTCTTCGATGCTTCCGACGACCGCTCGGGCGTCCGGCCAGACCGGCGCCCTGGAAGCGCGCGCGAGGATAATTGCTTTGATCTGATCGCGCAGCGGCTTCCCACCAAAAGCCAGTTTCTGTTGTGCGAGTATCTTCATGTTCACCCTGACCCAAGAGCGTCCCTCAGACGCCGCAAAAATCGAAAAACTCTATGAGGCTGCGTTTGGTCCCGGCCGCCACGCGCGCACGGCCGAGCGGCTGCGAGAGGGCAATCAACCTGTTGCGGAACTTTGTTTTGTTGCTGAGGAGGATGGCGCCCTTGCAGGCTCAGTTCGGTTTTGGCCGATCAGCGCAGGAAAAATTCCTGGGCTCATGCTTGGACCGTTGGCGGTACAGCCCCATCGCCGAAGGAATGGAATGGGCCTTGCGCTTGTTCAGGCAGGGCTCGCCCGCGCGCGGGAGGCTGGTGCGCCATTTGCGATCCTTGTGGGTGATGAGCCTTATTATGGACGCGGCGGATTCAAGATCGCCGAAAAATCCAGGTTCCAAATGCCGGGGCCTGTCCCAACTGACCGGCTTCTTTGCCTTCACCTCGCGCCTTTAGGAGTTAATGCCTGCGGTCTGGTGAAACCCGCGCCTGAATTTGTGGACCTAGCGGCCTTCGCGCCACCAGGCACCCAGAAGCAGGCCGCCTACGAATAAAAGCGCCAGCGCGGGCGGGATCAATGGAACTTCGCGAACCGCTTGCACCGTATACTGATCATTTCGCACGAGCCCTGCCCAGTTGAGCCCCGTTGTTGTACGGCCGGCGCGTGTGCGGCGGAGAGTGGGAAGGTCCAACGCTCCAAGATTGCCGAGCCAATACGTGCCGCCGCCCGACGCCTCCACGATTGCTTCGGTCGGTTCGGCCGCCACTCGCACGTCGCTGTATTCAAGGGCGTTGAGAACCCCCGAGGCGACCACCGAAGTCATTTCCCCATCGGTCAGACGAAAAAGACCAAGTTCTCCCGCCGGGGCGAGGGCGGTGAATATCCCCGGCTCCCGTTCTTCAAGGTCCACAGTGACTTCATTGCCGCTTGGGCTCGTGACCGTAACCGATCCCGCTTGATCGGCCATGGTGCGCCGGGTGATGCGCATTTCTTCGCCAATCATTTCCGCTGAAAGAACTTCTTCGTCGAGTTCAGGTTCGCGCATGAGCCAGTGCGCAAGACGGCGCAAGAGCTCGGCTTGTGGGCCACCCCCTTCATAGCCGCGCGTCCAAAGCCAGGCATGATCGGAAAGAAGCTGTGCCACCCGACCTTCGCCGACGCGATCCAGAACGAGTAGGGGATCGCCCGCCTCATCGCTCATCACTGTTTCGCCGCTCACGGTTTCCGCGTTGATCACGCGGAACCAGCGCCCCCACGTGGGCGCCTCGTTGCCTTGATTGGCGCCGGGCAAGGCTGCGGTTACGGGATGACGCGTTCCTCTATCTGTCACTTCCGCTCGGAACGGAACTTCTGTGACATCCCCGGTGGGTTGCGCGGGCAAAATGCCCGCGAGCGGGGTCCGGTAAAGGCTGAGGTAGTTCGCGAACGAAGGCCCGGCCGCCGTCAGAAGCGCACCGCCTTGTTCCACATAGTTTGCAATGTTCGCGAGATAGCTTGGGTGCAGCACGCTGCGTCGGCGGTAGCGATCAAAGATGATGAGATCAAACTCATATAGCCGCTCGGCGAACAATTCGCGCGTAGGGAAAGCTATAAGTGAAAGCTCATCAATGGGTGTCCCGTCTTGTTTTTCCGGTGGCCGCAAGATCGTGAAATGAACAAGATCAACAGACGGATCGGATTTTAGAAGATCGCGCCATGTGCGCTCGCCGGGGTGCGGCTCGCCTGTGACCAGCAGCACCCGCAGACGGTCGCGCACACCATTGGGGGTTATCACCGCACGATTGTTGGCGAGCGTAAGCTCTTCTGGGCCAGGCTCCACCTCTACCTCAATGACATTCTGGCCGCCGTGGGTGATGGGTACCGTGATCTGGCGTTCTTCGCCGACGCCGGCAATTTGGGGAATGGCTTCTTCGCCATCGATCCGCACACGGAGTGATACGGACGCACCAGGCCGCGGTTGACTTCCATAATCGTCCACGCGCACCGAAAGCGTAACTGTATCTCCAACAATCCCAAAGACCGGTGCTTGGGTTACGGTCAAGATCCGGTCGCCTTCATCGCGGGAGCCTGTCAGGAAAGTATGGATCGGTGTGTCAATCCCAAGCCGGCTCAAGCTTTCCGGGACATCGTGAACCTGGCCGTCGGTCAGCAGCATGATCCCGGCGAGCCGTTCAGGGGGCACGTCGCTTAGGGCGCGGGTAAGATCGCCAAAGGCGCGTGTGCCGTGTTCGCCTCCATCTGCGCGATCACCGGCAACCTCTACAATACGCAGATCAACGCCCGCCATCGATTCAATGCGGTTCTCAATGCGCTGGCGGGCTTCGGCGGCAATCGCTTCGCGGTCACCAATGCCTTGGCTCAGGCTTTGATCAACGGCGAGGACAGCGATGTCAGCAATCGGATCGCGATCTTCTTGGACAAGCGAGGGGTCTGAGAGCAGCGCCACCAAAGTAAGAAACGCAGCAGCTCTGATCCAGGCGCCGCGGGCTTTACGGAAAATGGCGAACACCACAAGCCCGACGCCGATTGCCGCCAGAACCAAAAGCAGTGGCGCTGGAATAATAGGGCTGGCGGCAAAGCTCCAACTCATTGCCCCAACCTTTCCAGGAGTGCGGGCACATGTACTTGATCCGACTTATAATTCCCGGTGAGTGTGTACATAACGAGGTTGACGCCAAACCTGTTCGCCATCTCGCGCTGGTCCGCGCCGCCTGGCGTAACGGTCGCCAATGGCCTGCCCGCATCGTCGGTGGCCCACGCGGCTGCGTAATCATTTGCACCGATCAAAATGGGGCTCACCCCGTCGCGATCAACTGACCCAAGCCCGTTTTCCCCGGGCGCCTCGACCCAAAGATCACCGCCTGCGAAACGCCCAGGAAACGTATTGATGAGATAAAATGCGCGCGTAAGCACATGGTTTTGAGGAACCGGCGCAAGAGGCGGCACATCAAGGTCAGTTATTAAACGACGTAGCGCGTCTGTCCCTGAAGACGGGCCGCCCAGCGCGCCCACACTATCCGCATCTGCCGTATCGACAAGAACGGTTCCCCCGTTGCGCATATAGTCTTGAAGCCGTTCGACCGCTTCGATTGTTAGGGCACGTTGCTGCGGTGAGACACGCCAATAAAGAAGCGGAAAGAATGCCAGCTCGCTGCTTTCAAGATCGACCCCAATGGGCTCAGCAGGTTCCACGGTCGTCCGTGCAAAGAGTGTTCGTGTAAGGCCCGCCAGACCTGCGCGCGCCAGATCGTCTGATACCGTATCGCCGGTTATGACATAGGCGAGGTGTAATTCGGTGGCGGCAATAATCGCCCAGCGGTCTTGTTCGCTAAGTTGGGCCTCTTGTGCGTTTGTTTGACTGGCTGCACTCAATCCGATGGTTAGAACAGCTAGGGCGGCAGTCCCACGGGCAAAACGTCTCACCGGAAGAAGCCCCGCAAAGAAGAGGCTCAAAACGATATCCACAAGAAATAGAGCTAGCGCGGTGGAGAGTATGAGCGGCTTAAAGTCCACCCCACTTGCGGTGCGGAATGTGAACAATTGCGCCTCTAATGGCCAATCGCCTGCTGCGTCAAAGGGCTGCTCGCTCGGCACCGGGTTAAGGGCGTGTGCCGCATCGTCGCTACCATAAAGGCCAGGTGGATTTCGAGGGTTTGGCGCAGCGCTTCGCAATCCGCTCGCCGTGATCGGCTCAGCCGTAGCGGGCGGTGTTTGCAATCGTCCGTACCCATCCAATATGGCAATTGGTGGCAGCAAAGTCTGTCCTTCACCTGCGGCGCCGGCATCGGCAATTCCCGCTGAAAGGCGCATCAATCGGCGCAACATTTCTACGTAAAGCCCCGATGACGGGAGGCTTGACCAATCTTGATTGGCAGTCACGTGAAAGAGGACCGCCCAGCCCTCGCCGCGACGTGCGCCGGTCACAAGTGGAGTTCCATCTGCGAGGCGGGCCCAGGTTTTCTCCGCAAGTTCGATCTCCGGTTCGGCGAGAACCTGGTGCGAAATGGCGACCTCTTCTGAGATGTCGAGGCCCGCAAAAGGGCTTTGATCGTCAAATGGAAGAAGCCCTTGAGGGACGTCCCAGGCAAGCGAGCCGCCCAGGCGGCGGTCTCCGATCCGCAAAGTCACGGGCAAGAGATCGTCATTTTGCGCGGCAAGCCGAGGCCCTGCAAAGCGGATGAGCAACCCGCCCGCTTCGGTCCAGTCACGAACCATGGCGTAGTCTTCGCCCGAAAGCCGCCCGACATCGGTTAGAATAAGCGCGCTAACACCGCCGTCGATGAGCTCACCAATGGCGCCTTCTCTCAGTTCGGCGTAGGGCTCAAGGGCGCGATGCAAATAAAACGCCTCGGACAGAAGAGGTTGGTCATCATAAGCAGAAACGCCGGACACAAGCCCCACGGACCTTCTTTTTGCACCTTCATCGATCAGCACCGTTTCGCCGGCGCTACGCGCGCCTTCAATTTCGATGCGCGTTGCCTCGTTGCGAAGATCGAGCGGCAATTCAATTAGGGCGGACGTATCGCTTTCACCCGCCCCGAAAGTAAAAGGAACGCGTGCCAGGGTGCGCCCCGCGCGACCTACCGCTCGAAGGTGGCCGGCTTGCGGCGCACCGTTGGTGGCCGTAATCGCGCGGCGAATAGGGACATAAAATCCGTTGCGTTCGGCAATGGGCGGCGAAAGAGCGAGGCGCGCGAGGTCATCCTTCGCGCTGTGAATTTCCAACTCGCCGAGTTCGCTCAGGCGATCGGCAAACACGATACGCCCTTCGGATTCCATGCCGTCTGAGATCCAAATGATCTCCGCGCCCGAGCTAGGCACCAGTAACGCGAGTTCATCCGCCTGAGCCAATGCCCCCGTGTGGTCAGCAAGGTACGGTGTCGGCGTTAAGGCGGAGGCGACGTCTCGTGCCTCAGTAGCGCGCTGCAATACGGGCGAAGAGCGACCAAGTGTGGGCGCGGTTGCGATGATCGCAACTGGGCGGTCGGCCCTGCCGGCTTCATCGATCAACTCGCGAATGGTCCGTACACGAATGTCCCAATCCAATGCTGCGGCCCAAGTGTTGTCCACAACGATCACCCGCGGACCGGATGCATCGTCCTGTTGAGCCGCATTCCAGAAAGGCCCCGCCAACCCAAGAATGACAAGTCCGGCAATGAATAGCCGCAGCATAAGTATCCACCAGGGGGTGTGAGCGGGGCTTTCTTCGGGAGTTTCAACACCAAGTATAAGCCGGATGGCGGGAAACCTGAGCCGGGTGGGGGCCGGGGGCGTTACGCGCAAGAGCCACCAGATCGCCGGAAGCCCCAAAAGTGCGACAAGAATCCACGGCGCGCCAAATGTAAGGGGGATGAGCCCGCTCATTGCCCGGCACCTCTCGCCGGACCGATGTCTGCATCGCCCGCGAGGCGAGCGTACAAGGCGAGCAATGCTGATTGCGCCGCCGCATCGGTGTGATGAACGATAAAACTCCAGCCAGCGCGGCGGACGGCCTCAGCAATTTCTTCCCGGTGTGCTTCGAGCTTCGCCCGATAGGTGTCGCGCAAGCTTTCCGCGCGGCCTGTAAGAAGTTGTTGGCCGGGACCCTGGTCTTCAAAAAGTATCCGCCCTTCGAACGGCCAGCTCTCCTCCGCGGGATCAAATATCTGCACGATATGACCATGCGCGCCTTGTGCCGATGCTTCACCGATGAAGGTAACGATGTCGCCCACCGGGCGGAGAAGATCGCTTAGAAGTACGACATTCGCTCGGCGCAGGCGTTCGTCCACTTGCGGTAGCGCGGGAGAGCCTTGCGCAGGCTTTGCCACGGACATTGTCAGCCTGCGGAGGGCACTTTCGCCCATGCGTGCGCGGCCATCATGGGCAAGATCGCCTACACGTTCACCGCCGCGTGTGAGCAGTAGGCCAAGAGCGAGCGTTAATACGCTTGCGCGAAAGGCTTTTGTTTCTTGAGCGAGGTGGGAAACATAATCCATCGACCCGGCACGGTCACACCAAAGCCACACGGCTTGCGCCAGTTCCCACTCCGTTTCACGCACATAGTAAGCGTCGGATTTTGCCGAGCGCCGCCAATCAACAGTGCCTCGCGCATCGCCGTCGCGGAAATGCCGGAACTGCCAGAAGGCCTCGCCGGCACCCGACTGTCGCCGTCCGTGATCGCCTGCAATGATTGTCGCGGCGAGCTTTTCAGCCTCGACGAGAAGCGCAGGAAAAGCGCGCGCGGCCGCTTCCGCAGACGAGCGGACTCTATCGCCTTTTGCCTGGCGATCGCTTTGAGTTTGCTGCACGTCGGCCATGGCGCGTTAATTGCTCCTCAAGGCCGTTAGTCGTCGATGCGGGAACTTAATCTCCCGATCACCTCCGCAAGTGTTTGTCCGTCCGCTCGAGCCGCGAAATTGAGCGCCATGCGATGGCGAAGCACAGGCGCTGCCAAAGCGCGCACGTCTTCAAGGCTCGGCGCCAGTCGGCCATCGAGAAGCGCGCGGGCCCGCACACCCAGGGTAAGCGCCTGGCTTGCGCGCGGACCAGGTCCCCACGAAATTGAATCCCGGATGAAGTCTTCAGCATCGGAGCCCGGGCGTGCTGCACGAACCAACGAAAGAATTGCGTCGACCACCTTTTCACCCACCGGCAGCTGACGCACGAGGCGCTGAAATCGTTCAAGATCGCCCGCGTTCAAAACTTCTGAAGGCCGGTATTCTTCGGCGCCCGTCGTTTCAAGAAGGATCTGCCGCTCCGCATCGCGGTCCGGATAGTCCACATTAATCTGCATAAGGAAGCGATCAAGCTGCGCTTCGGGCAGCGGATACGTGCCCTCTTGCTCAATCGGGTTTTGCGTGGCGAGCACATGAAAGGGGTGGGGCAGATCATAGCGCTGTCCCGCGACGGTCACGTGGCTTTCCTGCATGGCTTGAAGGAGTGCCGATTGAGTTCGCGGCGAGGCGCGGTTGATTTCGTCGGCCATGAGGAGTTGGCAAAAAACGGGTCCCTTGATGAAACGAAACGAACGTTTACCCGCGTCGCTTTCTTCAAGCACCTCCGAGCCCACAATATCCGCGGGCATGAGGTCCGGTGTGAACTGAATGCGCTTTTCGCTCAGCCCCAACACAGTGCCAAGTGTTTCCACCAGGCGCGTTTTGGCGAGCCCCGGTACCCCGACCAAAAGGGCGTGCCCGCCCGCAAGAAGGGTGATCAGCGTCTCATCCACAACCATAGATTGGCCAAAGACAACCCGTGCGATTTCGTCTCGCGCGGCCTTCAGTTTGGTGCCCGCCGCTTCGATATCAGATGGAGTGGCGGATTCGGTGTCGGTTTTTGTTTCCATGACGCGAAGTATATCCATTGCGAGAGGGGACACCATAGAGATGCTAGCCCGCTTTGCGGTCACGTTTCATTGAAACCAGCGTGACACGTTTCTATGTATGGGGTCGCGGCTGGTCATCCGAGCGATTAAGTATGGCCCCGCCATATTTGTAGCAATCCCGCATGCCATATGCAGAATGGCTGTCGGGCAACGTCAGCTGAAGCTGTACGCAAGTGGGGAGTTTTGGAATGGGTAGTCTTTTTCGGGGCATCAGGACCATATTTTCGATTATATGGTGGCCAATCGCGGCGATCCGCAATCTGGTTTTCTCTGTTATCGCCCTCTTTATCTTTTTCGCGGTTGTCGCTGGAATGTTCCAGCAAGGGCCAACCGTGCCGGACAACGTCGCGCTGGTGATCAACCCGCAAGGGGTGATTGTCGAACAACGCACCCAGCAAGATCCCACGGACGAACTACTCAACGATATGTTTGGCAGTGGTTCGCCTCCTGAAACGGAAATGCAGGACGTTCTCGACGCGCTTGAATTGGCGGCGGATGACGACCGCATTACGACGGTCGTCCTTCATTTGGACAATATGACAGGCGCAGGACCGAGTACACTCCATCGTATCGCAGCGGCAATCGACGATTTTAAGGACAGCGGCAAGACCGTTTACGCGGTTGGCAATGGCTACTTCGACCCGCAATACATTCTTGCTTCGGAAGCGAATGAAATCATCATGCACCCCTTTGGGGCGGTGATCATCGGCGGCTATGGCCGGTACAGAAGTTTCTATGCGCAAATGCTGGAAAATCTCCGCGTCAATGTGAATGTCTTCCGTGTGGGAACGTTCAAGTCGGCGGTTGAGCCTTTCCTGCGAGACGACATGTCCCCCGAAGCGCGCGAAGCAAACCTCGGTTACCTCAACGTTCTTTGGGACAACTACACAATTGATGTAGAGCAATCGCGGAATTTTGCCTCGGGCACCATCAACCAGCAGATTGAAAACGTTTCACAGACCGTTTCGTCAGCCGGTGGCGATTTTGGACAGGCGGCCTTGGACAACGGCCTCGTCGATGCACTCATGTACCAAGACGAGTATCGCGCGGTTATTGGCGAGTTGGTCGGAATGGACGACGAATCGGGAACCTTCAATCAGATCAGCCTTCATGAGTATCTGGAAGCCGCGCGCGAAGATGGCACTGGCCGCGGGCCACAGATCGCCGTTGTGACGGCGGCGGGCGTGATTGTGAATGGCGAAGCCCCGGCAGGCACCGCTGGCGGCGTGACTGTCGCAGGTCATATCGCGGATGCGCGGACCAACCCCGATGTCAGTGCAATCGTACTTCGTGTGGATAGCCCAGGCGGCTCAGCGTTCGCCTCGGAACAAATCCGGCGCGAACTTGTGGTCGCGCGCGAACAAGGCCTTCCCGTGGTTGTTTCCATGGGCGATCTGGCAGCCTCGGGCGGTTATTGGATATCCACCGCGTCTGATGAAATTTGGGCCGCGCCGACGACGATAACCGGTTCCATCGGGATCTTCGGCATGGTCCCCACATTCGAAGGCACGCTTGATTGGGCGGGCATTCATCGCGATGGGGTTGGGACAACACCACTTTCAAGTGGGTTTGATGTCCGCCAAGAAATAAATCCAGTAATTGCTGATCTCATTCAGCAAGGCATCGAAGACGGCTACGAGAAGTTCATTAATCGCGTCATGGAAGCGCGGGGGATGACCTTCGAGCAGGTCGACGCCATTGCACAGGGCCGCGTCTGGGCAGGTGCGACAGCGCTTGACCTTGGCCTCGTTGACCAACTTGGCAATCTTGAAGATGCCATCGCATCGGCCGCTGCCATGGCAGAGCTCGATACCTATCAGGTGGTACCTTATGAGGAGCAGCCAAAGGAGATCTGGCAACAGATTGCGGAGAACTTTTCCTCTCAGGTCATGACTTTCTTTGGCTTCGAGCGTTCGACGCCTATTGCACCGTTGCCGGAACCTCTGGCCGCGGAATTGCGCCGCACTTGGGGTGATTTGCGCTTGCTGACGCAACTGAATGATCCAAATCATGCATATGTCATATGCTTGGAGTGCACCCAGCACGCCCAGTAAGCTGGGCACAGCGAATTCAAAGGGCCTCCAGCTTGCTGGGGGCCCTTTTTGTTTGGATAGTGGAACCGCATGACCCAAGAGCCGAGTGACAACATACTGAAAGAAATTGAAGCGCTTCAAGCTGAAGCGCAGGGCGGGCGCGGCTTGCCGCCGATCCACAAATGGCAGCCCGACAAAATCGTAGAGCTTGATATACATATTCACCGCGATGGGCGGTGGGACTATCTCGGCACGCCCATTGGGCGCAAACGCATGGTGCGGCTTTTTTCGACCGTGTTGCGCAAAGATGGCGATGAATATTTTCTTGTAACGCCCCCTGAGAAACTGCGCATCCGAGTGGACGATGCGCCCTTTGTGGCGGTTGCCATGGACGCGAAAGGCGCAAAAACAAACAATGGCAAGGATCAGGTGCTCGTCTTTACAACGAATGTTGGTGACGTGACTGCTGCCGGACCTGATGCGCCCCTGCGCATGGAAATCGACTCCGATACTGGAGAGCCTGCACCCTACGTGCTTGTGCGTGATCGGCTCGAGGCGCTTGTGGGTCGGGCAGTCTTTTACGACCTGGTGGAACTGGGCGTCGAAGAAGAAGTGGAAGGTAAGGCGCGGTTCGGCGTTTGGAGCGGTGGTATCTTTTTCCCCTTTGCCGACGCAAAGGACGTGAGCCCGGAATGAATTCCCCAACTGACAAGAAAAACCTTGTACGTGCGTGCGTGTCTGCCGTGACGGCGGAAACCGCCGCGGGCGACGCGCGGTTCATTAAGTCCGACTTCCATTTCGAGGATGATCTGGATCCCGACCCCCGGCGCGTGCTGCGCCCCGCGGCAGTGCTTGTGCCCATTATCGAGCGTGAGGACGATCTTACGATCTTGCTGACGCGCCGCGCCGATCATTTGGACAGCCATTCAGGACAAGTGGCTTTTCCCGGCGGCAAAATGCATGACGAAGATGAAACACCGCTCGCGACCGCATTACGCGAAACTCATGAGGAAGTAGGCATTGCGAAGAGCCAGGTTGAGCTTGTGGGCGAGCTCGAACCCTATGAGACCGGCACCGGCTTTGTCATCAAACCTTTTGTGGGGTTTGTTGCGCCGGATGTGCGGCTCACCCTCGATCCCGGTGAGGTGGCGGAGGCCTTTGAGGTGCCTTTTAGCTTTCTGATGGACCCCGCCAATCATCGGCGGGAAAAAACATTCTGGCGCGGAAAGATGCGCGAATACTACGATATGCCCTATAACGGTCAGCGGATTTGGGGCGCTACCGCCGCCATGCTGGTAAACTTCTATACCCGTCTATATGGAAATGACTGATCTGCCTGAAACCCTCGGACCCCATACCTGGATTACTGAGCCCGCCACCAAAGCGGTGATGGAAGCGCTCGGCCAGGGCGCGGCGCGTTTTGTGGGCGGCTGTGTGCGCAACACGATCCTTAGCGAGCCTGTGGACGATGTGGATATCGCTACTGTCCTTACGCCGGAGGAAGTGATCGCGCACCTAGAAATGGCCGGACTAAAAGCCGTGGCCACTGGCATCGAGCACGGTACGGTGACGGCGATCTCAGGCGGCAAACCCTATGAGATCACGACGCTGCGCAAGGACGTCAAGACAGACGGCCGCCACGCAAAAGTTTCCTTCACCGCCGATTGGGAAGAAGACGCGGGCCGGCGCGATTTTACAATGAACGCGCTCTATGCAGAACGCGACGGCACTCTCCATGACCCCGTTGGCGGATATGATGATGCGCAAGCGGGGTACGTGCGCTTCATTGGCGAGCCGCAAGCCCGCATCAAGGAAGACTTTCTCCGTATCCTGAGGTTCTTTCGTTTTAATGCCTGGTACGGCATGGGCGATTATGACGAAGTGGGGCTCCAGGCCTGTGCTGCGAACAAGGATGGGCTGAAGAAGCTCTCAGGCGAGCGCGTGCAAAAGGAGGTTTTGAAACTCCTTGGTGCGGCCGACCCCATGCCTGCGCTTCGCGCCATGGCGGCGGCGGGCATCCTTGTTGAGGTGCTGCCCGAGGCGGCGAACTTCGAACGGTTTGCAAAGTTGGCGGAGATCGAGTCCCATCAGCTATTCACGTCGGACCCTGTAATGCGGCTTGGTGCACTTGTGTCCGGCCAAGTGCCGGAGATCAACGCGCTTGCCGATCGGCTAAAGTTGTCCAACGATATGCGCGACCGTCTTATTCGGATGCATACGGACGAAACGCGGCTGGTGAGTTATCTATCGATCCGCGAGGTGCGTAAGGCGCTCTACTGGATGGGGACGGAGACCTTCAAAGATCGCGTGATGCTCCATTGGGCGGTAGATCCCAAACTGAACAATGCCGTGCAGTGGCGCGCGCTACTTGCCATGGCCGATAGCTGGGAACGGCCTTCTTTCCCGCTCACCGGTGAAGAGGTCATGGCCGCTGGCGTGCCTGAAGGCCCCCACGTGGGCCGCATCATGCGCGAGGTGGAAGAGTGGTGGGTGGACGTCGATTTCCTCGATGATCGCTTGTCATTGGTCGAACGGCTCAAGGCGGTCGTGCAGGCGACGGTGTATTAGCGGTGGGGCTGTCAAATGTCGATGAGTGAACTTGCGGATCTCGCTAGTGTCATCGCGGCCATCGCCGTGGTGCTGACAATCCCGGTACTGATTATTTCTATTCGCCAGAACACAAAGGCACAACGTGCGATCGTTGTGGACAATCTGGCGACTGGAATTGCCAACATTAATGTCCCCTTAACATCTGATCCTCAGATCGGTGCTGCGGTTTTGGCCGCGACGCGGGATTGGCGTGCCGCGACTAGGGAACAGCGCATCGTGGCGCATTACTTTCTTTATTCGCTTTTCAAACTGCACGAGAATGCGTGGTATCAAATGAAAGCCGGTATTCTTGAACCGCACATCTGGGAAGGTTGGGCCGCGAACATTATCAAGCTCTATCATACACAGGGTATTCAAGATGTCTGGTGGCCCGCACGCCAAACTTCATTTAACAAAGAGTTTTGCGACTTCCTCGCCGGATCGCCATCCATCGAACGCACAATGCTCGTCGACATATTTGACCCAGATTAGAATAACGCTTCGATCAGTACCATCACTGCCATAGCGATCACGATCAGCGAGCCAATGGTGAAGAAGGTCGCGCGCACCTCGTGGGACTTCGCCGTTGAATATGCCCAAAAGTGCAGCGCGCGGGTCACCACGAATCCGTAGAAGAAAACTTGCGCGAGCCAGAGGGCGGGGCCCGTCAGCACGAACAAAAAGCCCACCACCCAAAACGCGGGGATGTTTTCAAGATCGTTGAGCTGCAAACGGCGGCTGCGCTCAACCGGCTCCTGCTTGTCGAGCTGTCCCTCGCGCGGTTTGGGGTTGGCAAGGCCGCCTGCCTTATCTTCGGGGTTTAAAAACCCGCCACCCACTTTGAACATTTGCGCCACGGTGATCCACGCCTGACCCATGAGCTTCAGCGCCATCAGCGCGGCGGCGATGGCGTAGGCGGCAAAGACCGGGTTCTGAAACGTAAGTTCGGGCATGGAGCGGGCTCCCTCGAAACGAATCGCGGGGAAAGCTTACGGCCATTTTGCCTCGGGCGGCAGGGACATGAGGATTGCATCCACATTGCCGCCGGTTTGCAAGCCGAACTTGGTGCCCCGGTCATAGACCAGATTAAACTCGGCGTAGCGGCCGCGATAGACGAGCTGCTCTTCGCGCTCATCTTCGGTCCACTGCTCGTTCATGTGGCGCGCCACCAGCGGCACATAACCTTCGATGAAGGCGCGGCCCACATCCTGGGTGAAGGCAAAGTCCGCCCCCCAATCACCCGTATTGTGGCGGTCGTAGAAGATGCCGCCTACGCCGCGCGGCTCGCCCCTGTGCACATTGAAAAAATATTCGTCGCACCATTTGGAAAAGCGCTCGTAGTAATCCGCGCCATGGGCATAGCATGCTGCCTTATAGGCACCGTGAAAGTCGCGCGCGTCTTGTGTTTCTTTCGAGCGGTCTTTCGTGAGCACAGGATTGAGATCACCGCCGCCGCCGAACCACCACTTGGTCGTCACGATATGACGCGTGTTCATGTGCACGGCGGGAACATGCGGGTTCCACATATGGGCAACAAGCGAAATGCCGCTCGCCCAAAATCGCGGGTCTTCCTCTGCGCCGTCGATTTGTTTGGCGAACTCGGGCGAGAAATTGCCAAACACTGTGGAGACATTAACGCCGACTTTTTCGAAGACGCGGCCTTTCATGACCGCCATGGTGCCGCCGCCTGTATCTTGGCCTTCGTCCGCCGGGTTGGTGCTTTCGCGCTTCCATGTGGTGCGTTCAAATCGTCCCGGCGCGCGATCGCCCAAGGGAACGTCGGGCGAGAGATCATCTTCAAGTTTTTCAAAGGCCGCGCAGATCTGATCGCGCAAGTCTTCAAACCAGGCACTGGCGCGTAGCTTTTTGGTTTCAATCTCGTCCGTCAATCTGCGCTCCTAGGGTGCGAGGGCAGAAAAGCCGCCCGTCTGGCGCAGTGCTTCGCCCAAAACCAACGCCGCTGCAACCGCCACGTTAAGAGATCGCGCGCCGGGCGCCATGGGAATCACGATGCGCGAATCGGCTGCCTGATGCACTGCCTTGGGCACCCCGGCGCTTTCCCGGCCCAAAAGGAGTGTGTCGCCTGGCTGAAATGAAAATTCCGAGTAGGGCACTGAGGCTTTCGTGGTGAGCAACACAATCCGCCCCTCGCTCCGAACGGGAGCGGCGAGAAATGCCTCCCAATCAGCGTGGTGCTCGATCTCGGCCTGGTCGAGGTAATCCATCCCAGAGCGGCGTAAGGCTTTGATTGAAAAGGGAAAACCGCATGGCTCTATGACGTCCACAGGCACGCCCATGCAGGCCCCCAGGCGAATGAGGGTACCGGTGTTCTGAGGAATGTCGGGTTCAAAAAGGGCAAGGCGCATGGCCCCCTCTAGCACGGGTCCGTTGCCCACTGGAATGCTGGGACATTCTGCCGCTGGCGGGGTGGGGCCTCGAGGGCTATTTTCCTCGTCGATTGAGGGGGTCCGCCTTGCAGCCGCGCCAGCCTTGCGCTATGCGAACGGCCACCTTGCGCACCTGCCGGTGCAGCCATTCTCCGTGCCGGCGTTACCATGATTTTAGAGGGGGCCTTTCCGGTGGCCACATCCGAGACGACCAATCCAGATCGCCGCGATTTTCTGTACATCGCGACCGGCGCCGTCGGCGCGGTGGCGGCAGGCGCGGCGGCCCTTCCGTTGATTGACCAGATGAATGCAAGCGCCGATACGCTCGCTGTTGCACAGATCCGCGTGGACATCAGCCAAGTTCCCAGCGGTCAACAAGTGACCGTGTTGTGGCGCGGCAAGCCGGTGTTTATCCGGCACCGCACGGCCGCCGACATCCAGGAAGCCGAAGAAGTTGATTGGGAAGTTCTTCGCGACCCACAGCCCGATAGCGCGCGAATTAAAGACGGCCACCCAGAATGGCTCGTCATGGTAGGCGTTTGCACGCACCTTGGCTGTGTGCCGCTCGCGGACCGCGGAGAATACGACGGCTGGTTCTGCCCCTGCCATGGCTCGCACTACGATACATCGGGCCGCATTCGCAAAGGCCCCGCGCCAACCAACTTGCCGGTGCCCGAATGGGTTTTCGTCGAAGGCAGCAATGACCAAGTCATAGAGATCGGTTGAGGGAGATAAGATCCATGTCACATGAATCCACCTATCAGCCGAATTCAGGGATCGAGCGCTGGCTCGATGCGCGGCTGCCCGTCATGCGGCTTATGCATGACAGTTTCTCCGCGTTCCCGACGCCGAAAAACCTCAATTACTGGTACACGTTCGGCGGCATTCTGACCTTCTGCCTCATTGTTCAGATCGCCACGGGCATCACGCTCGCCATGCACTATGCCAGCGATGCGGGTCTCGCCTTTGCCTCAGTCGAGCACATCATGCGTGATGTGAATTTCGGCTGGCTCATCCGCTACACACATGCAGTTGGCGGATCCATGTTCTTCCTCGCGGTCTATATCCACATGTTCCGCGGCATGTACTACGGCTCGTACAAGGCGCCGCGCGAGCTTTTATGGATGCTGGGCTGTGTCATCTTTCTTCTGATGATGGCCACCGCGTTTATGGGTTACGTACTGCCTTGGGGTCAGATGAGCTTCTGGGGCGCAACGGTGATCACCAACATCTTCACTGCGATCCCAGTTATTGGCACGCCGATCCAGGAATGGCTGGTGGGCGGTTTTGCCGTGGGCAACCCCACGCTCACGCGCTTCTTCTCGCTCCATTACTTGTTGCCGTTTGTGATCTTTGGCGTGGTGATCCTTCACATCTGGGCGCTGCACGTAACAGGCAACAACAATCCCACCGGCATCGAAGTAAAAGGCCCGCAAGACACAATTCCCTTCAACCCCTATTACACGGTGAAGGATGCCTTCGGACTTGTGCTCTTCTTACTGGTGTTCGCCGCGTTCGTCTTTTACGCACCGAACGCGCTTGGCCACCCGGACAACTACATTCCAGCGGACCCCATGGTAACACCCCCACACATCGTGCCCGAGTGGTACCTCCTGCCATACTACGCCATTTTGCGTTCGATCACCTTCGACATTGGTATTCCATTCACCGACATCGTGCTGATCAGGGCGAAGCTCTTGGGAGTGATCGCGCTGGCCGCATCGATTGTGGTGTTGTTCCTTCTTCCTTGGCTTGATACCTCAAAGGTGAAGTCGCTACGTTATCGTCCGATGCTGAAGCCGTTCTTTTTCTTGTTTATTCTGGTTTGCATTGGTCTTGGCTGGGTCGGCGCGGAATCGCCGGACAAGGTTCTGTTCGCAGCAGGAACGTTCCAGTTCCAAATGGTGCATTTGGGACTGACGCTGACGGCCGCGTACTTCGTCTACTTCTTACTGGTCCTGCCAATTGTGGGCGTGATCGAGAAACCAAAGCCGATGCCCGCAAGCATCGCTGATGCCGTTCTGAAGGGCCGCGCCGCGGCCCCAGCGGAATAAGGGGGCGCGGAAGATGAGCTTGACCATCCGCACAGGAACAATCATCGGCGCGCTGGCATTGGCGCTCAGTATTGGGCCGGCGCTTGCCGTTGGTGATGCGGAACACCCGCATGAGCCCCACGAAGGCTGGAGTTTTACAGGCATTTTCGGGCAATACGAGCAACAATCGCTCCAGCGGGGGCTTCTTGTTTATGAGAATGTTTGCGCGAGCTGCCACGCGCTTGAATATGTGGCGTTCCGCAATCTTGCCGAACCAGGCGGCCCCGGCTTTACCATGGATCAGGTGCGGGCCATTGCGGCCGGCCATCAAGTTCTCGCCGGTCCTGATGAAGACGGCAACACAGTCGATGAATACGGTTTGCCATTAACGCGGGATGCCATCCCTGCAGATCGGTTCCCTTTGCCCTACACGAATGAACAGCAGGCCCGCGCTAGAAATGGCGGCGCGCTGCCGCCTGATCTCTCGTTGATGGCAAAGGCACGGCTGAACGGTCCTAGCTATATCTACTCGCTCCTTACCGGATACGAGGACGCGCCCGACGGTTACGAGATGCAAGGCGGGATGAATTACAATCCGTTCTTCTCTGGTCATCAAATCGCAATGGTCTCGCCGCTCTATGAAGGCGCGGTGGAATACCCGGACGGTACCGAGGCGACTGTGGAGCAGATGGCCTATGACGTCACCAACTTCCTTATGTGGGCCGCAGAGCCCAAGCTTGAAGCGCGCAAGCGCCTTGGCTTTCAGGTGATGGCATTCCTGGTTCTTCTTGCTGGATTGCTTTACTGGAGCTACCGCAAGGTCTGGGCGAACATCGAGCACTAGGCGTATGGTCGATCAAAGCTGAGCGTCGAAGAGATCCATGGTGCGTGACCAGGCGAGCTTGTCGCTCTCCTCGTGATAATCGCTTCTGCGATCCGATTGAAAGCCGTGTCCCGCGGGATAGACGAAAGTTTCCAAGTGCCCGTGGGCTTGCGTAACCTCTTGAACTTTATGCACTAAATCCATCGGAATGCCCGTGTCATGCTCGCCGAAATGGCAGATGACCGGGCAGGTTGGAACTTCGTTCAAGTGATCAGGGATAAGCCGGCCGTAGTAGGCCGATCCCGCGGCAAACCCTTCGAGCCGCGCGGCCGCAATCCATGTCACCGACCCGCCAAAACAATATCCCGCGATAAAAACGTTTCCGCGCGGCGCGAGTAAGGCACGGCACGCGTC
>Ga0209578_10001814_pt1 | contig 18961 bp, 14 predicted proteins | sample tdAd472_FD_187127 | JGI IMG/M metagenome (GOLD analysis project Ga0209578, IMG submission 187127) | Marine sediment microbial communities from the Atlantic coast under amendment with organic carbon and nitrate - tdAd47.2 (SPAdes)... | ecosystem: Environmental > Aquatic > Marine > Coastal >...
CCCATCCGCGCTTTCCAGAATGCGCGGGTTGGCCTTGAAATCCTTGTTTGGCGTAAATGGCATCCAATAGGCGGCCAAGTCGTCATTCACTCGTTTACTTTGGTCATTCATGACACACCTCATCTGAAAGGAGAGGCCCGCAGGCCTCTCCAACAAAATGATACTCTTTTAATTACAACCAGTTAGGCGTCAGTCCTAGCTACCGAAGCGGTAGGTGAACCGGGCGCCGAACGTCCGCGGACGGCTGATACCGAAACCATGACCAGGGAAGAAATCCCCGCCTTCGGCGGTGCCGTCATAATACATGCGGTTAAAGATGTTCTCGACATAAGCGACAACTTGCCAGCCGCTGTTGCTTTCGTAGCCCACGCGAGCCGAGAAGTCAGACCAACCTTCTTGGGCATAGAGGCCGATGTTATCAAGACCGCCATAGATCTTGGTCTGGGTCCGCCAGTCGATGGACGCGTTGATCTCACCGTCATCACCAATCGGCTGATGGTAAGATAGCAGGCCTGCGAAGGTGAACTTCGGCGTGCCCGGCAGCGTATTGCCGTCGACACCTTCAGCAACGATCGGATCAACATTGCTGATCTCATTGTCGTTGTAGGACGTTGACAGGAACAGGTCGAAGTTCTCGCTCAGGATCGCCTGAACCGTACCCTCGATACCGGTCGCCTTCACTTTACCCACGTTGGTTACCCGCGTGCCCTTGTCGAAATAGTTGAGCTGCAGGTCTTTGTAGCGATAGTGGTAAACGCTCATGTCCATGCGGATGCGGCGGTCGAACATGTCGCCCTTCACGCCCACTTCATAAGACCAAACGGTTTCCGGATCGAACTGGTTCAGCGTCGCATTTTCTGCCACCAGATCATCATTTACATCATCATCGTCCGCTTCAACGGCGAAGCTGCCGAAGCCGCCTGCCTTGAAGCCACGCGTGGCACTGGCATAGATCATCCAGTCGTCATTCGGGCGATAGCGTGCCACGAAGCGTGGGGTGAAATCATCCCAGGAATGCTTGCCAGTCACGAAGCCATCAGTGGTAACACCGAACGCCCAGAATGGCCCAAGCTCGCTTTCCACTGGCAGGATGCTGTTGCCAAATTCCTTGGTGTCCTTGCTGTAGCGCAGGCCCATGCCTACTTCGAACTTGTCGCTAACAGCATAGGTCAGGTCAAGGTATGCGCCCCAACCTTCATAGCTGCCGGTAACATCGTTCGATTCCAGAAGGCCAACAGCGTTTGGCGTGAACTCGCCCCACTCATAGTAGGCAAACACTTCAGAACAGCTGTAGTAATAGTAAACAAGGCACATGACTTCCTCGTCAGCACGCTGATCGAAGTGCGCATCGATGTTTTCCTTATAATAGGAAACACCAGCATACCAACTAAGCGGACCATCACTATTCGATACGAGACGCAGTTCCTGCTCGAAATAATCACCGCTCTGGATCTGACGATAATCGTTGAAACCGATTGGCATGCCGTCAAAGTCTTCAGCATACTCATAATCGTGGTCTTTGTAGCCCGTCATGGACGTCAGCGTGGCAAACTCAAGGTCCACGTTGATTTCCGCGCTCAGGGACAGGACTTCACCACGGTCATAGTTGCCAAGGCCCATATCTGCGCCCACATCACGCTTATTGCCGCCCGGGAATACATTTTCCTCGCCCAGCACATTTTTCAGGTGTTGAACGATGGAGAAACCGTCATTTTCCGGCACGTCGTCGCGGATCAGGCGGTAGATGGAACCGGATTGGTCGCGGTCCTCATATTCCGCCATGAAGGTGGCATCCCAGCTCTCGCCGCGTACCGCTGCAGTCGCCCGGAAGGCAGACTTGTCATGGGCTACTAGCTTGTCATCATTTGGCCTAGCCGTATTGTCGACATAGCCATTTTCTTCGCTGTGGTATGCCGCAAGACGAAGGGCGAAATTGTCAGACATCGGCAGGTTGATAGCGCCTTCGGCTTCAAAGATGCCACGCTCGCCAAGCCCAACTTCTACATAACCGTCATTATCGTCGAAATTCGGCTTTTGCGTATGCAGGCTGACAGCACCACTGATGGCGTTACGGCCGAACAGGAAGCCCTGCGGACCGCGCAGCACTTCCGCACGCTCCATATCGAACATGGAGGTTACAACAACACCGTTCCGGCCTTGATAGAGACCGTTCTTGAAGAAACCAACGGATGGATCGCCGCCAACGCCGAAGTCGTTCGTGGAGATACCGCGAATGTTGATATAGTCGATGAAGCTGTCTTTACTGTCGCCGGAAAAACCAGGCGCAAACTTCACCAGGTCCTTCACATCGTCCAAATTCACACGCTTGGTGAAGTTGGCATCAAAGGCCGTGATGGAAACAGGTACATCCTGGGTGGACTGGGCACGTTTTTGCGCCGTTACCACAATCTCCTCAAGCGACAATGTATTGCTATCGGAATCCTGTGCAAATGCGGCACCGCTGGCAAGCAGGATTGCGCCAAGTGACGCACCTGTGGCCAAGGCCCGATTGCGGGTTCGATGGACAGTTTTCATTTTCTGCTCCTCCCCTAAGGAATTGCCCGACGGGGGTCGGGGTGTGTTAAGCAACATGTTCCGTCTCCAAACCTGTTGCTCTCATGTTTAACCGAAGGTGCGCTTGCGGCCCCATTGCCGCGCTGCCACCCAGTTTCAAATGGGCTCCACTTCAAGCCCGGCGTTCTTGAGCTCCTTCATCATAGGGCTCAGATTCTTTTCAAACTTCCTCCACCGGCCAACAGACCGGGTATGGGCCTTTTCGCGCACCTGCGCGGCGCTGGCTGTCGTCACGGCAGCATCCTGTTCGTGGAAATCCACACAGGCGTCCTGCCAATCAAGGCCCAGAAAATCGATGATGCGACGAGCCTTGGGCTCCAGGTCCTGCACCACGTCCTCATAGCGCACGTCCAGAATACGGTCCCCAAGGAGGTCGCGCCAGCGGTCCATCAGCCTGCGGTACCGCACATGGTGGCGCGCCATCTCTGCCTGGTCATAGGAATGATAGTAGGCCTCGGCAAACAGCTGCTTGTAGCTTGCAAAACAGCTATCCATCGGGTCACGCACAATGTGAATGATTTTTGCGTTTGGCAGCGCCGTGGCAATCAGCGGCAAATACATGTAGTTGACAGGCATCTTGTCGATAAAGCGCTTGGTGTCTGGCTGCACCGATTTGGTCGTCTCCAGATACAGCTCTCCAAGGGCCTTTGCGTCCAGCTTCGGTGTTTCCCTGATGATGTCGGCTGTCATCGGCTTGGGCGAGCTCATCTCAAGCTGGCGCTTGATACCCATGGCAAACTGTTGCAGCTCACCCGCTGAATCTACATCGCTGTGCGCTGTGATGATCCGCTCCACAAGCGTGGTTCCGGTCCGCGGCTGGCCAACAATGAAAATCGGGGCATCGCTCGAAGCCCCCTCACCCACGCTGCTGAGCCATTCTTCATCAAGGGCCTGCTCCAGGGCTTCAAAAAGCTCAATCTCAGCCTGCTCATCGTATGGAACAGACGCGCGGCGCGCGCGGGCTCCTGCCTCGTAAGCCGCGAACGCTTCGTCCCAAGCTTCCAGGTCTTCATATTCCTTGCCGATGGCATAGTTCAGGAACGCGTGGCTTGGGTGCCCGGTAGGCAGGCGATCTGCTATTTCATTCATGGTCTTGGCATGGCTGTCGTCAGTGGCCTTGTCCAGACGCGCCAGCATCCAGTGCGCCATACCGTCATCAGGCTTTTCTGCCAGCACTTTACCAAGGGATTCTGCAGCTTCCTCAAGCCGACCGAGGAACGTCAGGGCTTTCGCGCGGCTCAACTCAAAGAAGGCGGAACCGGCACCCGCCAGTGCCTTGTCGAACCACTCCAGCGCCGTTTTCTGATCGCCAAGAATACTGTGGACATTGCCGATGACGTCCAGCACCAGTGGGTCCGTGGGGGCGTTCTCTTCCGCATGGCGGACAGCCTTTTCTGCCATGGTGAACTGGCCCATCTTTGCACAGCAGCGCGCAAATTGGGCCCAACCGGCGGCGTGTTTGTCATTTAGCGAAACAACATTCTTGAAGGCCCGGCGCGCGGTTATCCAGTCACCGCTTTCAATCCCAACAAGGCCAACCAGAAAATGGGCTTCTAAAAGCTTGGGATGGTATTTCAGGACAAGATTGCAGCAACCACCGGCTTCCTTGAAATCCCGGCGCATCAACGCCTGATACCCCCGACGCAGGAATTTAGCCACATCCGCCTGCCCCATCTCGCGAGGGGCAGCGCCTGTGGGTTTCATTCCAATGGTGTCGGTGTTTGAAGCCATGACTTTATCCCAATGCGTCCTTCATGCGGTAATAGGCCATACCAATAGCCTGCAGGGGCTGAGCAAACATCTGCCCCCCAGGGAATGGAGGATGCTTGATTTTTTCCATGATATCAAAGCGTTCGAACTGTCCTGCAATCGCCTCGGCGATCAATTTTGCCGACATGTGCGTTGCTGCCACACCATGGCCGGAATAGGCCTGGGCGAAGTAGACATTCGGATTCAACCTGCCAACCTGCGGGATACGGTTCAGGCCGATGCCCATATAACCGCCCCAGCTATAGTCGACCTTCACGTCTTCGAGCTGCGGGAACACCTTCAGCATATTGGGCTTCACCGCTGCAACGATGTCACGCGGATGCCTGCCCGAATATGTCGCAAGGCCACCAAACAGCAGTCGCTTGTCGGCCGAAAGACGGAAATAATCCAGCGCCCAGCGCTGGTCGCACACAGCGTAATCTGATGGCAAAATGCTTGCCACCTGCTCATCGCTGAGCGGCTCCGTTGCGACAATATAGCTGCCGGCCGGCAGCACACGTGACGCCAGCTTTGGCACCAAACGACCCAGGTAGGCGTTGCCGCCCAGCACCACGATATCAGCGGTGATGCGGCAAGTACCCATGTCGATGATGGTGTGGCCTTCCTGAAAGTCCATATTGGCGACACGCGCGTCCTCAAAAACCTTTACGCCGAGCTTTTCGGCAGCCCGAGCTTCACCACGCACCAGATTAAGCGGGTGGCAATGCCCCCATCCCATGTTGGTGACACCGCCGATATATCGGTCAGAGCCCACGATGTTCTTTACTTCGTCGGCACCGATCACCTTTTGCTCCGGCTCATAACCAAAGCCGACCAGCGTATCCATGGCCTCCTTCAGTTCGTCCATTTCGCGCTCTTTCATCGCAGCGTCGAAATAGCCCCACTTCAGGTCGCAGTCGATATCGTATTTGGCCACCCAATCCTTGATGATGTCGACACATTCAACACCCATTTCCCAGGCTGCGCGCGCGTTATCCTTGCCAAAAACCTTCTCGATCTTCGAGAGGTTAGACAGTTCCGGCCCATAGCCGCCGATAACCTGGCCACCATTGCGGCCAGACGCGCCCCAACCAATGCGATTCTGTTCCACGAGCGCGACCTCGAAGCCTCGCTCGGCAAGGTGGAGCGCTGCGGCAACGCCAGTGAAACCCCCGCCCACAACACACACATTGACCTTCATATTGCCTTCTAGGCGGCTAAAAGGCTCAAGGTCATTGCAGGTCGCCGTATAATAAGATGGCGGCAATTGGTCACTATGGATGGAATCGCGAATACGCATAAGGCCTCTAGATAATTCTCAAATACTGTTCATAATCGGCGGTGCTGATCTGACGGTGGAATTCCTCCTCCTCCGACCGGCGCACCTGCAGGTACAAATCTACGAAGTCATCGCCCAGATAGCGGCGCATGATCTTGCTTTTCTCCAGCACATCCAGCGCAATGCGCCAGCGTGGCGGCAGAACACCGTCAAAATCCACCAGATCAAACTCGCCAAGAGGCTCTCCCGGATCGGTTTCGTCCCGAAGTCCATGGAAAGCACCCGCGAGGATTGCAGCCACCACGAGGTGCGGGCACACATCAGCGCCGCAAACACGGTGTTCAAACCGGCGATTTACCTCATCGGAAAGCGGTAGTCGCACGCTCAGACGGCGGTTGTTTTCACCCCAGTTTGGCACCACCGGCGCAAACCAATCTGGATCGAACCTGCGGTAGCTATTGGCGTTTGGCGCAAAGAAAGCAGTTGCCTGCGGCATGGTGCGAAGAAGCCCACCCACTGCATGCTTCAACAGTTCCTCACCATCTTCGCCCGCGAAGATATTGTTGCCTTCCTCGTCCAGCACGCTTACATGCGCATGAAGGCCGTTCCCAACCTCGTCAAAGATCGGCTTGGCCATGAAGCTTGCCAATAGACCGTGCTTCAGCGCCACCGCCTTGACCGCACGCTTCAAAAGAAGCGCATCGTCACAGGCTTTTTCAACATTGGACGTGTGCTGCAGGTTCACCTCGAACTGGCCATTGCCGTATTCGCAAACCAGGCCAATGACATCCAGGCCCTGGGCGCGGCAATCATTCTCGATTTCCTGCATCAGGCCTTCGAAGTCATAATAGACGTCCATATTATAGCAGTTGGCGCCGCTCGCCGCCGCCATGCCGTTCGGTGGCGACACTGGCACCGGCGGAATGGTGCCCCGATCGAACAGGAAGAACTCATATTCAAGCGCAATAACGGGGCGAAGGCCCTTTTCGGCATAGCGCGCCAGTACCCGCTGCAGAACCGCACGTGGGTCCATGAAGAAAGGCGTACCATCACTATTCAGCATAGTGACCTGGATTTGAGCAGTCGGGCGCGTGGCCCAGGGAACGCGTTTCAGCGTACCCGGCACCGGCATACAGATGCGATCAGGGTCACTGCCGTATTCATCAAGCGTATATTCCGCGTTCGAGCCATTCGTGGTCAGGAACGTGGTGGTGATTGGAAACGGAACGCCATTTTTTGCCAGTTTCTTGAGACCGGATGCAGGCATCTGCTTGCCGCGGAAGATACCATTGATATCTGCAATCAGCACTTCCACTACTTCAATATCCGGATTGTCCTTCATAAAGGACTTTATTTCCTCACTAACTGGCATACTTACACTACTCACATTAAATTCCCGCCATGCAGAGATACTTCACTTCAACATAATCCTCGATCCCGTAGCGCGAACCTTCGCGCCCCAGGCCGGACTGTTTAACGCCGCCAAACGGCGCCACTTCTGTTGACAGGATACCGGTGTTGATACCGACCATGCCGTACTCAAGCGCCTCAGCCACCCGCCATACCCGCGACAGGTCGCGAGCATAAAAATAGGAGGCAAGGCCAAATTCCGTGTCATTGGCCTGGGCCACGACATCGGCTTCGTCATCAAATTTGAACACAGGCGCTACAGGGCCAAATGTTTCCTCGCGCGCGACTTTCATCTCGCGGGTGACATCCCGCAGGATAGTCGGCTCAAAGAAGCTGCCGCCGAGCGCATGGCGTGAACCACCCGTCACCAGCGCAGCCCCTTTGCCGAGTGCATCCGAAATATGTTCTTCGACCTTTTCAATAGCCGCCTCGTTAATAAGTGGCCCTTGCACCACACCGTCCTCGGTGCCGTCGCCAACCTTCATGGCCGTGACTTTTTCAGCCAGCTTTTCAACAAATTCGTCATAGACACCGGCCTGCACATACAGGCGGTTGGCACACACGCAGGTCTGGCCGGAATTGCGGTATTTGGATGCCATGGCGCCCTCAACAGCGGCATCAATGTCCGCGTCATCAAACACAATGAACGGTGCGTTGCCGCCAAGCTCCAGCGACACCTTCTTGATATCGTCCGCGCACTGGCGCATCAGCACCCGACCAACTTCGGTAGAGCCAGTGAAGGTCAGCTTGCGCACCGTCTCGTTGGCACACATCTCACCACCAATATCGCGGGACTTCTTGCCCACAATGATATTCAATAAACCTTTTGGCAGGCCTGCACGTTCTGCAAGCTCGGCGAGCGCAAGCGCAGACAGCGGCGTCTCCGCCGCGGGCTTAACCACAACCGGGCAGCCAACAGCTAGTGCCGGTGCAACTTTGCGAGTAATCATAGCATTCGGGAAATTCCAGGGCGTGATAGCCGCTACAACGCCAATTGGCTGCTTCAGCACAATGATGCGCTTGTCGGCCTGGTGCTGCGGAATCACATCGCCGTATACGCGCTTACCCTCTTCCGCAAACCATTCAATGAAACTGGCACCGTAAGCGATTTCGCCACGCGCTTCCGCGAGCGATTTACCCATTTCGGCCGTCAGGATCTGCGCCAAGTCTTCCTGCGCATCCATAATGAGCTGATACCATTTTTTCAGAATTCGGGAGCGCTCTGCAGCCACTCGGCCACGCCAATCTGCAAAGGCAGCCTCAGCAGCCTCGATTGCCGCGCGCGTCTCAACCGCCCCCATATTGGGAAGCGTTGCAATCACTTCACCCGTCGCCGGGTTTTTCACATCGAACGCTTCACCACACTGCGCGTCCACCCAGGAACCGTCAATATAGCCCTTATCCTTCAATAAGGAATGATCACTCAGTTTCATTTCAAAATCCCACTTTTCTATACCCAGAGGAAGCGCCGCTGCCCGGCAACCTGAACGAATTACTCGGAACATCTTGTCCACGGTACCAGCAGCGGCAACTCTCTAGGCACGAGACAATGTGATCACAAAATGAGATTAGTGTCAACACGGCTGGGCCATTTTTACTCAATCAGCGACATTAAAGCATGGCCATATCGGCTATAAACCCCTTTATCCTGCTGTTTAAACGGGATTTTAAAAGTTCACTTGACCCGTTTTCAAAAATGTGATCACTTTATTCTCAAGTTATCGGCCCATGGGCCCTGTCACCCTCTATGCTAACAGGTGTATTTGTGCAGCAACATACTGAACATACCGGCTCTTATTATGCCGCGACCGCTAATGATACGAAGAACCGCCCCGCCCTTGAAGGCGACATCGAAGCGGATGTCTGCATCGTTGGTGGCGGCTTTACAGGCATGGTTACAGGCCTGACGCTTGCTGAACTCGGTTATGACGTTGTGATTCTTGAGGGCGCCAAGGTTGGCTGGGGTGCCTCGGGCCGAAACGGCGGTCAAATCATCAACGGCTTCAGCCGTGAAATCGAATATATTGAAAACACCGTTGGGCCGGAAGGTGCGACAGCGCTTGCATCCCTGGCGCTTGAGGGCGGCAATGTGATCCGCGAGCTTGTCAGCCGTTACGGTATCAAGTGTGACCTTAAATACGGTTCTGTGCTTGCTGCATGTTCCACAAAGCAGTTGCGCGGCATGACCGAAGTAAAGGACATGTGGGCGTCGCGCGGCAGGAACGGCATTGAAATTCTGAACAGCCACGCGATCCGCGATCACGTGGGTACCGATAAATATGTCGGTGGCTGGATTGACCACAAGGGCGGCCATATCCACCCCCTTAATCTGGTACAGGGCGAAGCCAAGGCTGCTGAAGGCCTGGGCGCCCGCATCTTTGAACAAACACGCGTAACAGAAGTGGACCACCAGTCCGCTACTCCTGTTGTGCACACGGAAGGCGGCTCGGTCACCAGCCGATATGTCGTGCTTGCAGGTAATGCTTATCTCGGAAAAACCGTGAAACAGCTCTACCCCAAAATCCTGCCTGCCAGCACGCAAATCATTGTGACCGAGCCGCTTTCCGATAAAATGGCAAATGACATTCTGCCGACTGATATGTGCGTCGAGGATGCCAACTATGTGTTGGATTATTTCCGCCTGACAGCCGACAAACGCCTGTTGTTTGGTGGCGGCACGGTTTATGGCGGCGAAGATGTCGCCGACGTTGAAAAAGCATTGCGCCCGAACATGGAACGCCTGTTCCCGGCGACAAAGGATTTGAAGGTGGACTTTGGCTGGCAGGGCAATATCGCGCTGACTTGGTCGCGTCTGCCGCATGTTGGCCGGCTTGGCAGCGGGACTTATTTCGCCCATGGTTACAGTGGTCACGGCGTTACCAGTTCCCATATGATGGGGCGTCTTGTCGCCCATGCACTGCACGGCGACGCAACACATTTCGATGTGTTTGCAAGCATGCCCGCAAGAAGCTTCCCCGGAGGACAGCTTCTTAGTGTACCGTTAAGCACCCTTGGCTGCTGGTGGTATTCGATGCGGGACAAACTCGGTATATAGAAAAAGGCTTAGGTGGGAAGTGGGGAATTTATCAATGACCGCAGAGCGACGGATATTGGGGTTGAAACCAGAAACGCTGTTTCAGGTGTTCAAATATACCATCTACACGCTCATTTTTATCAATCTCGTTTATTTTATGCGCGAAGAGTATATCGCCGCTGCTGTTCGCTTCCCTGATGGGGTTGGTATTGGCATCCTGGTCGATGCCTTCTCCCAGTCCACGGACAGTTTCGCCTGGTTGGTACTGCTGCTAACCTTCGAGCTTGAGACCTATATCATCCCCGATGAAAAGCTGAAGGGCCCTGTGAAGTGGGGCCTCAATTTAGTCGCCGGCGTCTGTTATGTGCTGATTACACAGGCCCTGCTTGGGTACATCAACCATATGAATGAGGTCATGAACTTCATGCCATATGCAGCCGGAACCGCCTGTGAGGCGGTTGGTACTGTATCGTCGCTGGCGCTGGACCTTTATGAGTTTGTCGAACTGACTGCAGAGAATTGCGGCAGCATCGATTCATCCACACTCTTTTTCCACGCAGACTATAACGCGCTGACAGATAAAGAAAACCTCCTGTACCTTGAAGAACTGGCCGTTACTGACGTGATAAACGCCTCAACCTGGCTTCTGATTGTGCTTGTGCTTTGGGTGGATATTTTCCTGCAGCTTCGCGGCGAACTGACCGAACGACTCTATAAATGGAACGGTATCCTGAAGGCTGTTCTTTATCTGACGCTGATTGCCTGCTGTACCTATTGGGCATTCCTTGGTGACTTCATGGGCTTTTGGGACGCCTTCCTTTGGATCCTGGCCTTCTTCTTCATCGAGCTGAACCTCTTCAAATGGCATGAAGCCCATCCTGCAGATGAAGATGAAGAAGCCCATAATAAAGGAGAAGCAGCATGAAGCCGGTTGTTGCCATCGTTTGCGATACTAGCCAGCAAGGCCCCCATATCTACCACCAGGTGGGGGACAAATACATCCAGGCCCTGGTGCGCTGCGCTGACGTTACCCCTGTGCTGATCCCAGCACTTGAAGACCCGATCGCTGCGGCAGACATCTTTGCCATCGCAGACGGCATCCTGTTCACCGGAGGCTACAGCAATATCCAGCGCCACCATTATGGTGAATCAGCAGCGCCTGACGGCGAACATGAAGACCCGAGGCGCGACAAGAATACGCTCGCGCTTGTTGGCGAGGTGCTGAAGGCCGGCGTGCCCATGCTGGGCATCTGCCGCGGTTTGCAGGAACTGAATGTGGCGCTGGGTGGCACGCTTTACCCGCGCGTCCACGAGATTGACGGCCGCATGGACCACCGGGAAGACAAAAACGCCCCAGTGGAAGTCCAGTATGGCCACGCGCACTTTGTATCGACCACCGAAGGTGGCCTGCTGGCCCGTGTTACCGGCGAAAGCCAATTCATGGTCAACACAGTGCACGGCCAGGCAATCCGCGACCTGGCTCCTGGCCTGAGCGTCGAAGCCCTGGCCGATGACGAAACAATCGAGGCCGTCTCTGTTGACGGCGCAAAAGCTTTTGCCCTGGCAGTCCAGTGGCACCCGGAATGGAAGGCCTGGGAAGACGCGCCTTCCACCAAAATCTTTAACGCGTTCGGCAATGCCGTTCGCGAGCATAAGACCAACAGAACCTTATAGAGAAGGACACGGCCCAGTAATGGGCCCTGCATAGGTGATCTATGTATGATGCAAAGCGCATCGAAGAGCTGGACAACTGGCTCAAAGCCGAAAATATCGACGATATCGAATGTATGGTGGCGGATAACGCGGGTATTGCCCGCGGAAAATCCATGCCGCGCGTCAAATTCATCGAGGGCCTCAAGTCCCGTGGCTTGAAGCTGCCAGAAACTGTGTTCGGCATGACCATCACAGGCGACTATGCCTTGAATGATCATTTGTCCGAGACCGAACGGGATGTGATCCTGATGCCGGACCTGGACACACTGTGCATGACGCCCTGGCAACCTGAACCAACAGCCGCCGTTATCTGCGATGCAGAACTTGAAAATGGCGACCCTTGCGTGTTCTCGCCGCGCCAATTGCTGAAGCGCGTCCTCAAGCTTTATGAAGATGAAGGCTGGCAGCCAATCGTCGCTCCAGAGTTCGAGTTTTACTTGATCGATCGCCAGGAAGACGTTGAATCACTTCCAATTTCTCCGGTTGGTGCGTCAGGACGTCGCGATGTGGGGTCCGCCCCATATTCGATCGACAGCCTTGATGAATATGCGGCCTACTTCGATGACGTGTATGACGCTTGCGAAGCTCAGCGCATTGATGTGGACGAACTGATCCACGAAGCTGGACCAGCCCAGTTCGAATTCAACGTGACCCATGGGCCTGCCCTTCAGGTTGCTGACCAGTCGTTCCTGTTCAAGCGCATCCTCAGGGCCATCGCCATCCGTCACAACATGTTCTGTACTTTCATGGCGAGCCCCTACCCTGACAGCTATGGCAGCGCCATGCATATCCACCAGTCTGTGGTAGACATCAAGACAGGGAAGAACATCTTCGCCAATGAAGATGGTAGCCATTCCGACCTGTTCCTGAGCCACATTGCAGGCCTGCAGAAATACCTGCATGAAACCATGCCGCTGTTCGCACCATTCGTGAACAGTTACCGCCGTTTCTCCATGGCTTGGTCGGCTCCAACGAACACACACTGGAGCCGTGAGAACCGCTCAGTGGGTCTTCGTGTGCCGGGTGGCCCTAAGGAAGGTCGCCGCGTCGAAAACCGCATCGCCGGTTCTGACGCCAACCCTTATTTCGCCATCGCGACATCGCTGGCCTGCGGTTATCTGGGCATGAAAGAAGGCCTGGAGCCATCGGCGGAATTCAAAGGCTCTGCCTATGAAGCCCGCGGCAAGGCTCTGCCAAGGCATTTCCTTGAAGGCATGAAAAACATGCGCCGGAGCAAGGCCATCCGCGACATCTTCGGCGAAGGTTTTGTGGAAACCTATCTCGACGCCAAGGAAATGGAATACGACAGCTATTCATCGGTTCTGAGCCCTTGGGAAACGAAATACCTCCTACTGACGGTGTAAGTTATGACTGAGTTAAGCAATCGTACCAAGTTCTGGCAAAGCCAGGACGCAGAACATCACCTGCATCCCTTCACTGCCCACCCGGGCCTGCGTGAACGCGGTGTACGCATGATCACAGGCGCCAAGGGCGTGTATCTGGAAGACAGCGAAGGCCAGAAAATCCTGGACGGTATGGCTGGCCTTTGGTGCGCCCAGATCGGTTACGGCAATGAAGAAATGGTTCAGGCTGCAGCAGAGGCCATGCGAGGTCTGAGCTACTATAACCTCTTCTTCATGACGTCGAACCCATACGCGACCGAGCTTGCAGCCAAAATCGCCGAAAAGACGCCGGGCCATATCAATCAGGTTCTGTTCGCCTGCTCCGGCTCCGAAGCGGTTGATAGTGCATACAAGCTGGTGAAATACTATTGGAACCTGAAAGGCCAACCAAACCGCAAGCAGTTCATTGCACGTGAGCGGGCCTATCATGGTTCCACCACTGTTGCGGCATCGCTTTCAGGTCTGACGGGTATGCACCCACAGTTCGACCTGCCGATCGAGGGCATCCACCATGTGGGCCCGACACCGCACCACTATAAGTTCGGTGGCGATCTGAGCGAAGAAGAGTTCTGCGACCAGTGCGTCCAAGCCGTCGAGGACAAAATCCTTGAGATCGGCCCTGAAAATGTGGCCGCCTTCGTTGGCGAGCCTGTGATGGGCGCTGGCGGCATGATGCCGCCACCGGAAGGCTACTGGCCGCGCATCGAAGCCCTGTGCCGCAAGTATGGCATCCTCCTGTGGTGCGACGAAGTTATCACCGGCTGGGGCCGCACCGGCGAATGGTTCGGATCCACCTACTATGGCATCCAGCCAGACATCATCACCATGGCCAAGGGCCTTTCTTCCGGCTATCAGCCGATCTCGGCTGTTGCAATGGGCGGTGACATTGCCCATGAAATCGCCAAAAGCGATGAAGAAATGGTGCATGGCTTCACCTATTCCGGCCACCCTGTGGCCTGTGCCGTGGCGCTCAAGAACATTGAGATCATGGAACGTGAGGGCCTTGTTGGCACAGACGAAGCCAAAGCCCGCATCGCATACTTCCGTGAAAAGCTTGAGACACTCTCTGATCATCCGCTTGTCGGCCAGATCCGGACCGTGGGCCTCTTGGGCGGCATTGAACTGGTGAAAAACAAGGAAACCAAGGAACTGTTCCCTGATGAACTGGATGTTGGTTTCAAGTGCCGTGAACACTGCTTCAATAACGGCCTTGTCATGCGCCATGTGGGCAATTCGATGATCCTGTGCCCACCTTTGATCATCACCAATGATGAGATTGATGAATTGGTTGAAAAGGCGCGCCTTGCGCTGGACCTGACAGCCAAAGAAATCGGCGTAATGTAAGGAGTTTTAGCATGACAGATAAAACACTCGGATACTGGCAGGCGAAAGCCAAGGAAGCCAGAATCCACACCCAGGCCTATATCGACGGCAAGCGCGTTGACGCGGCTTCAGGCGAGACGTTCGAGACCATCAACCCTGCAACAGGCAAAGTCCTGGCCAATGTCGCTTCATGCGACACGGCAGACGTGAACATGGCTGTAGCCGCTGCCCGCAAGGCATTCAAAAGTGGCATTTGGGCGGACCTGCACCCCACAGAGCGCGGCAAAGTAATGATCCGCTGGGCGGACCTGATCGAAAAGCATGCGGACGAGCTGGCGGTTCTTGAAACACTGGATATGGGTAAGCCCATCTCTGACGCGACGAGCATCGACATTCCGGCCTCTGCCAATTCGATCCGCTGGTACGGCGAAGCCGCCAACAAGGTTCTGGACGAAATCGCCCCAACCGATCCCGGCGCCCTTGCCATGATCACGCGGGAGCCAATCGGGGTCGTCGCGGCCGTGGTGCCGTGGAACTTCCCGCTTCTGATGGCCTGCTGGAAACTGGGCCCAGCGCTCGCCACCGGTAACTCTGTGGTTCTGAAGCCAGCCGAACAGTCACCGCTCACAGCGCTTCGGATCGCAGACCTTGCTGAAGAGGCTGGCATCCCAGCTGGCGTCTTCAACGTGGTGCCAGGCCTTGGCCACACCGCAGGCAAGGCGCTTGGCCTTCATATGGATGTGGACGGGTTGGCCTTCACCGGCTCGACCCAGGTTGGCAAATATTTCATGGAATATTCCGGCCAGTCGAACCTAAAGCGTATCGCGCTTGAGTGCGGTGGTAAAAGCCCGCACATAATCATGGACGATTGCCCCGATCTGGACGCTGCAGCACAAGCCGCTGCAGGCGCGATCTTCTTCAACCAGGGCGAAGTCTGCACTGCAGGCTCCCGTTTGCTGGTGGACAGGAAGATCAAGGACGAGTTCATGGCCAAGGTGCTTGAGGCAGCCAAAGGCTGGGTGCCGGGTGATCCACTTGACCCCAAGACCAACCTGGGCGCCATCGTGGACGACAGCCAGTACAGTCGTGTCCTCAGCTATATCGAGACCGCAGGCAAGGATGGCGGCAAGCTCGCGACCGGTGGCGCAGCTGCCCGCACGGAGACCGGCGGCTACTTCATTCAGCCAACCATTTTCGATGGCGTGACGCCGGACATGACCATCGCCAAGGAAGAGATTTTTGGCCCGGTTCTGGCTGTGATCGAGTTCGACGGCGAAGAAGAAGCCATCGAGATCGCCAACAATACCATCTATGGCCTCGCCGCCGCCGTGTGGAGCAAGGATATCAGCCGTGCCCACCGCATGGCTCGCGCCCTGCAGGCCGGCACCATCTGGGTGAACTGCTGGGATCCGACCGGGGACCTGTCAATCCCGTTCGGCGGCTATAAACAAAGTGGTTTCGGGCGCGATAAATCGTTGCATGCGCTTGATAAATACACCAACCTAAAAACAACCTGGGTGCAGCTATAAGCAAATCATAGTGGGCGTAGCCAACAGGCTGCGCCCTACTTTTTTGGAGAGACGATTAAATGGAAACAGCGGCAGACCTGAGCCATCATGGCATACTCACGCTGATCCCCACACTTGTGGTTCTTGTTCTGGCAGTTACCATCAAGCGTCCGATTGAAGCGCTGATCATTGGGGCTGTCGTTGGCATCATCATGCTGAACGGTGGCGATTTCGTCACGGTTACCGCCGAAACAACCATGCGCGTACTTGCAGACGATGACCTGATCTGGGTTATCCTGGTATGCGGGGCCATGGGCAGTCTGATTGGTCTCTTCATCCGAACCGGCGCACTTGCTGCCTTTGTCGATATCGTCACCAAGCGGGTCACCAGCCGTTTCACGGCCATCATGGCAACCTGGGCGCTGGGTGTGGCGCTGTTTGTCGATGACTATCTCAATTCAATCACCGCCGGCGCCGCCATGCGCAAGATCACGGACAAATACCGCGTCAGCCGCGAAATGCTGGCCTATGTGATCGACAGTACAGCCGCCCCCGTGAGCGTGCTCATCCCGCTTTCCACGTGGGGCGTGTTCTTCTCTGCCCTTCTGGTTGATACAGGGCTGGCAGCCGAAGGCGAAGGCATCTGGACCTATATTTCAGGCATTCCCTATATGCTTTATGCATGGATTGCCCTTCTGATCGTGCCGCTGGTGGCTGCGGGCAAATTCCCGCTGATAGGCCCCATGAAAAAGGCTGAATACCGGGCACAGGAGTTCGGTCAGTGCATCCCGCCGGGCGCGGAACATATTCAGGCGTCGAACGAATCCATTGTGGAAAAAGAAGGCGTTATCCGGAACGTGTGGCTGTTCATCCTGCCGCTCGCTGGGCTCGTAGGCTTCACCATCTATTATAATATGGAATTCCTGCCCGCCACCTATGCCACGCTGGCGCTTCTGACGCTGGCGATTATCGGGCTCCGCATTCTGGATCACCACGACACCTTCAATACCATCATTGACGGTTTCAAGACGATGATAGAGGCACTGGCGATCATTTTCGCGGCTTATATGCTGAAGGATATCAACGACCAGCTTGGCCTCACTGACTATATCCTTGAGCTGACAACGCCCTTCATGACGGCATCGACCCTGCCGTTCATTGTGTTTGGCGTGATGGGTCTTATTGCCTTCGCGACCGGGTCCAGCTGGGGCATGTTCGTGATCGCGCTGCCGGTTATCGCTGAGCTGACGCTGGCGACAGGCGCCCATGTGCCGCTCGTGATCGGGGCAACGCTTTCTGCCAGCACTTTCGGCAGCCACGCCTGCCTCTATGCCGATGCGACGGTCCTGACAGCCCAAAGCTGTGGTACCACGCCTATCCAGCACGCCCTGTCGCAATTGCCGTTTGCTGTAGTCGGTGCGCTATTATCCTTGATTGGCTTTGCCATTCTTGCGTAAGAAGGAGCCTATGAGCAAAGACGACTTCAATTTCGACTGGCTGGACCGCGTAGACAACGAAACAGCGCAGGAATGGGTTTATCGCGCGCTTCGGTTCGCTGTGATGTCCGGCCAGGTGCAGCCTGGCCGCGCCCTGACCATCCGCGGCATCGCCCAGATGCTGGATGTATCGGCCATGCCGGTTCGCGAGGCGCTAAGACGGCTTACAAGCGAAGGGGCGCTGGAGTTGAAGTCAAATCGCCGCATCACCGTGCCCGACCTGACGCCAGCCAAGCTAGCGGAATTGCTGGAGCTTCGGATCATGCTCGAAGTGCATGCAGCCGAACGTGCGCTCCCTTACGTGACAGACGAGCGGCTTGAGCTTCTCAAGGAGCTCAATGAGGAGCAGAACCAGGCGTTCGAAGGCCCGGACCCACAAGGCATCATCCTTGGCAACCAGGCTTTCCACCGGGCGCTATATCTGGCGCACCCACACCCCGTAACCATGCCGATGATCGAGCGTGTCTGGCTGCAACTTGGTCCCCTTCACCGGCTGGCGCTCGCCAACCTTGAAAAACATTATGTGACCGACCGCCATGTCGAAATCATGAAGGCGATCGAAACCCGCAACCCATTTGGTCTGAAGGCCGCGATCGAGGCGGATATCCGCGACGGCGCGGGTTATATGACCCAGACTGAACTTCTGGAACGCTATACCCGCGACGAGGCCGAAAATCTTGCCATGCCAGGTAAAGCCTATATGCGGCAGCTTGCCAAAACCGTTTAGTCAGTCAGCTGACGCGTTCCCTGGTGGAACAGCACCTTCCAGACACCCTCTTCCATGCGCCAGATACTGCTTCTGAGCGACGCGGGCTTCTGTTTGCCCGCCACCCGGCGCGGCGGGATGCGGTAGGTCGCAAGTGCTGTGTCTGGCCCAAGCCTTGTCACTTCTAGTTCTTCGACCAAATAGCTATCCCCATCTGGCTCATCCGCCAGAAGGCCAAGGATCGTTTCCTTGTCGAAAACGCGCCCGGATGCGCCGAACTCGCGAAAATCGTCAGACAAGAGCGAAGCCATCGCGTACCGTGACGCACGCACTTCCGGGTCTGCCAGCGCTTCTTCAAGAAGCTGCAATTGTCGTTTCAATTTGTCATCAGACATAAAAACCTCACTTCACAGGAGCGGCGAAGGGGATCAAAGGCCCCTGTAAAGGCGCTGGAAGGCCGCAAGGGCGCCACTTCCACAGAACACTATGCAGCTGCAATAGTCATCAAGATACGCACCCTGCCCCCTCTAAAACCGGCCTCTGCCTGCCGAGCTGAGCTTGTCAGCACAGAACCCACGCCAAAATACAAAAAAGCCCCGCCAGATGGCAGGGCTTTTTGAAGATATGGTGATCCCTACGGGACTCGAACCCGTGTTTCCGCCGTGAAAGGGCGGCGTCCTAGGCCACTAGACGAAGGGACCATCAATTAGGATGGCCTGCGGCGAGTATGGTGATCCCTACGGGACTCGAACCCGTGTTTCCGCCG
>Ga0209578_10001820_pt1 | contig 18914 bp, 13 predicted proteins | sample tdAd472_FD_187127 | JGI IMG/M metagenome (GOLD analysis project Ga0209578, IMG submission 187127) | Marine sediment microbial communities from the Atlantic coast under amendment with organic carbon and nitrate - tdAd47.2 (SPAdes)... | ecosystem: Environmental > Aquatic > Marine > Coastal >...
CTCCTCACAAAGATCAACGACAGCAATCATTTCCACGCCAGATACAGCCGCCCAACGCACAGCCATCTGCCCCACAGGACCCGCGCCAATAATCAAAAGTTGTTGACCAAGTTCAAAGCGACCGGCCCATGCCGCGCGAAATGCCGTTTTCGCCAACCCCGCCCAACAGGCGGATTTCAGTTCAACGCCTGCTGGTATCAGAGAACAGTTGGCGGCAGGAACCACCTGGTGAGAGCCGTGCGCCTTGCGCATATAAATATGGTCACCCGGCTGAAAGTCCGAGACATTATTGCCAACCGCCTCCACTTCAGCAACTGCCTGAACCCCCGTCTTTAGCTGTGGGAACGCGAACATTTTTGCAAAGTGTGTATCTGGCGCATACTTTTGCTGGAGAATGATGTTCTCGGTACCGATACTCATCAGACTATAGAGAGTACGAACACGGATATCTTCTGCCCCCATTGGCGGCAAACTAAAATCCTCTAAAATAACCTGTCCTTGCTGCGGAAAAATAATACGTTTTGGCATAAATCGAAAAACCTCGACAAGGTGTTATGGGTGATAATCAATAATGCAAGTACCACCAACTTTCTGCATACTTTTTTCAGTGTATTCATGGAACTCAATGAATATACCGTTGGGGTCGTGGCAGGATACCATCCAGGCATTATCGCCGCCGAGCCGCTTTTCGGTTACCTTTACACCTTGCTTTAGAAGGGTTTCGCGCACAGCCGCCACATCCTCAACCTCTATTGCAAAATGCCGGATAATCCCTTCTTCTCTCGGCTTTTTCACCTTGATAATTTCAAAGTAAGTATCGTTCCCGAAGTTCAAATACATACCGATCAGTTCATTTTGTTTATTGCGAAATTCAAACTGACGCTTTATCCCAAGATAGCCATAAAATGCTTCGGTGGCTTCCAAATCACTCGACTCAATACACAGGTGAGCTAATCGCACTACCATTTGTTTCTCTCCTCGTTAGAAAATTCTATCGATATTTTATCTACTCGGTGGGGCTGTCTTTACCTTCGCTCCACCAATCAGAATTGCCCGCACCACGTAAAAACACATCTCTATCCGCATCGCTATGACCAAATACTGCACCAATTACCATTTTTGCCACATCATCCGCTGGCCAGCGTAACTGGCTGCCATCAGAATTGGCGATTTCTACCAGCAAATCCCCAACGATACTTGGCGCCAAGGCATCAGAAATCCGAGCCTGTACTTGTTTTAATTTGGATTCGATTAAAGGTCGGTAAGGCGAGTTTTGTGGGTACCCCTCAGGCAACAACGCACCTTGAGGTAAATTGGGATTAAAGATATTGGTTGCATATAAGCCACCCTCTACCAACGCCACTTTAATTCCCCAGCGATCTATTTCGTGGCGTAAGGCCTCTGTCGCTCCTTCTAACGCAAATTTGCTGGCCGTATAAGCAACATCGCCAGCCAGCCCTGCAACACCAGACAGCGAACTGATCATGATAATGTAACCACTGCGTTGCTTGCGCATTTGTGGCAATACCTGTCGGGTTAACAGCATTGGACCAAAAAAATTCGTCGCCATGACTTCCCGGATTGCGTCTTCAGAAAGGTCTTCAAGCGCACCAGCCCGCAGAATACCGGCGTTATTAACTAACACATCAATGCTCCCGGCTTCTTCAACGATACTTTGAACTAACGCTGCAAAAGTAGCCGGTTGCGTGACATCCAATGTTTTAATCTGAATAGGCAGTTGCTCTTGGTCGGAGATTTGTCGAAGTGTTGCCGCTTTACTCAGGTCACGCACGGTTGCATAGACCTGATCACCATTACGCGCAAACGCAAGCGCACTCGCCAGCCCAAGCCCGCTGTTACCACCGGTAATTAATATTATCGCCATAACCTAACTCTCCTGTAGAACACTGATTTAAAGAATTTTTGCAGTAACGCCCCTGTCATAAGCACTGTCATAAAAACTGTCATAAGCACTACCATCGCAAATGAGGTTGTGATCATGGTTTTACTGCGCTTTGTATAAACTTCATGCTGAACAAGGCTAACGCCGAACAGATAAGCAAGACTGTTGTCATTGCGGATAAAGTGCTATCAGAGGAATGTGTTGCCATATAACTAATCAATGAAGAACCGGCCGACTGCACACAAACAAAAAGAGCGGATGCCGAGCCTGCCGCATAAGCGAAGGGAACCAGTGCCTGCCCAACAGACAGGCTAAGCACCATACCGGTACCAAGGCAGGCCAGCACAACGGGGAACAGGATAAGCGTCGCCACTGGAATAGCCTTAAAACAGAGCACCCAGAGTATTGACCAACCAGCCAGCGCCACCCATAACCCAATGTAGATTGTTCGCTCGACCCCCAGCCGTGGCGCAAGCCATCGCACTAGGTAAACGCCAACAGAAATGCTTGCATTAAAAGCGGCCAGAACATAACCATTTGCGCTAGTCGAAAGCTGATAATGCTGTTCGGCAAGATAGCTGTAATTGGAAATAAATAAGAGCATGGTACCCACGCAAAACATATTAGCCAGCGCGTGTCGAACAAAGGCCGGATTTGCTAATACCAAGTACCAGCTATTTTCCGGTTGCTGCGTATCGGACCATACTCTTTCCGGGCGGGTTTCGATTTGCCAGAGAAAACATCCTAACAACGTAACCCCGGCAGTCAGTGCCATCATCAAAAAACTGCTTCGCCAACTAAAATGGGTAGCCAAATAGCCTCCCAAGATGGGCCCTAAAATGGGCACCCAAACCATGATAAGAAACATACCAGAAATCGCTTTGGTTGCTCCCGTGGGCCCATGGATGTCTCTCAGCACTGCGCGTGCAACCACCACTCCTGAAGCAGCACCAATGCCCTGTACCAGCCGGAGAATGGATAGCTCAACAATCCCTGATGAAAAATAGCAGCCGATAGAGGCCGTGCAGTAGATGAATATTCCGGTTAACATCACCCTGCGTCGCCCGAGCCGATCAGCAAGCAAGCCCCAGAGAAAAGGCGCAAGGCCGTAACCAATAAAAAACAAATACAGTGTGTTTTGAATTGCTTCCGTCGAAACCGCCAGATCTCGCGTTGCATTTGGCATAGAGGGTGCAAAAAAATCTACCGACAGTGGTGCGAATGAACTGGTTATCGCTAAGACTATAATTAATGTAAAGCGTTGGGGATTAGCGGTTTCAGCCATATTTTGGATAATTCTCAATAATCTAGGGAGTCTCTGATCAAACTCTTAAGTTCTGTTAAAGACCAGCGTAGAAAACCTACGATTTAGGAATGACGGCACCGGGAAATTGCACAACCATCGCCGCAATTTTTTGAGCACATTCAACGGATTCCTGAAGTCCTTTACCGCCGATTCTGGCGTTGATATAACCGGCATTAAAGGAATCTCCCGCCGCCGTTGTGTCCACCTGTTTAACAATGGTTTTTAACGGCACTTCGATTAGGGTTTGCGTATCAGATACCATGCATGGTTTTGCACCATTCTTGACAATCACTTCTTCCACGCCGGTTGCGTGTAAGCGTGCTACCGTCTCTTTAGTGGAGCCATCTCCGAAAACGGCGTGCTCATCATCAAAACTCACGGTGGCGACATGAGCAATTTCAGCCAGTCGGGTGATCCAGAAAGCAGCTTCCTGCTTGGAGTCCCAGAGTTTGGGACGGTAATTGGTGTCAAAAACTATCAGCACCCCTGATCGCCTTAATTGATCCAGCATGGCGAGTAATAATTCCCTGCTTTCTTTCACCAGAATGGCGAGTGTAATACCCGATAGATAAATTATATTGTAATGCGTCAGTTGTTCAGCCAAACCGAAGGCGCGTGTTGCCTCCATCAATTTCTGGGCGGCGGTTTTCTTGCGCCAATAAAAGAAACTGCGTTCACCGCGACTGTCGGTACGAACCCAATAAAGTCCTGGCAGCTCGCCAGGTATAACCGTTACCAGTTCGGTGCCAACACTTTCGTCGGTCCAAAGTTTGACCATTTGCTGACTAAAATCATCATCGCCGACAGCGGTAACGTAATCGACCTTATGGCCGCTATCGTTAAACTCACGCGCCAAATAAACCGCAGTATTGAGCGTGTCGCCAGCAAAACTATAGGAAAGCCCAGCACCCTCACGTTCAGTGATTTCAATCATACATTCGCCAATTGCGGCTACGCGTTGAATTCCCGCGCCTGACCAGTTCAGGCTTGATTTTTCAGGCACTGACGGCAGAGACTCTTTCGAGTTATCTACTATTTTCATTTAATCCATCCGTTCAAAAATCGAATATTCCTGTCTTTTTCAGAGAGGTTATCAGGTGCCGTCATGTCAGCATTTTGGTTACCGTCACACCGATAAAAGTCGCAATAACATAACCAAAAATCCCGCACATAATCGCTGGAGTAACTAGGTCTTTCCAACCACGCGACGTCGCAATCGCTGCCGTCACCGCGGGCCCAACCAGCGCCGCTCCCGATGCCACAATCGCTTCGGCTAAATCGACTTTAAACAGCCTGGCGACGGTTAATACCAATGCTAGGTGGATGAAAATAATACACATACCGTAAAAAAACAGGTGCAGCGCTGAACCTAAAAAGGACGTCGCATCGGTACTTGCTCCGGCAACCACAAAAAATAAATACATAATCAGCATGCCTAGCTCAAAATCACCTTCCAGATTTGCCATCATCGTAGGGAATAGGTTGGCCACCAAAATCGTCAGTATGGTAATAAACAAAATACTGTAATGGCCCATGTTTAAGGTTTGTGCGATCAACTGAGCCAGCGCGCATATCGCAAAGCTGATGGCCAGAGCACCGCAGACGTGAGCCAGCTTTAATCGAATCTCACCACTCTCCCCAGTACTTAAAAGAGGGTCACCCTCCACTATTTCATCGCCAAACAAGGCAGAGGGTATCCGGTTGGTTATCCAGCGCACCGAAGGAATGGCGAGTAACATCATTAACGCTAAAATACTCACTACAGCACTTGCACTGAGGGCAACGCTAAATTCATCTGGCGTCATTTCAACCGCCTGAGATACCGCGAGAAAATTCACCATGCCTCCAATCCAGGCACCAGAATACACACCGGCTACTTTTGGCCCTATATCACCCAATTCAAGCAAGTAATACCCTAGGACGGCACCGATGACCGTCGCCATGCTGGCAAGGCAAAAAGTGATCATCACAACACCGCTTTCTCTAAAGATCTTGCGTAAATCTGCTTTAAAGAGGAGTAACGGTATCGCTAGAGGGACTAAAGTGCCGCCAACAAAATCATAAGTGGGGGCCTGAAGTGGAATAATGTTTGTATTAGAGAGCGCCATTGCTACCCATAGAATCCAGATAACACCGGAGGTCTTCTTGCCGATGCTGTTGGTATCCATCCAAAAACCAAACCAAGCCAAGGCGAACAGTACGGTCCCAAGTGCTAAAACATTGTCCGCTGCTATAATTGACATGTTGCTTATACTCCCGCTATTAGTGTCAAACTCGACAAGAGCTCATTTTAGCCTCGAACAGAATACGACTCGGTTCAAAGCACAACGACTTAACTCAACAGCCTAGTCATACTGACCCCGATAAAATTGGCAATTACGTAACCAAATATCCCACACATGATTCCAGGCATGACCAAGGTTTTCCAGCCTCGAGAGCTAGCCAGCGCCGCAGTAGGCCCCGGGCCAACAAGTGCTGCCGCCGAACCCACCAGTGCCTCTGCTAAATCGAATTTCATTAGTTTTGCTACGCTTAAAATCAAGATGAAGTGCAACACCACCAAAGACAATGAGTAGAAAAACAAATGTAACGCGCTATCAATAAAGGAGGTGACATTGGTCGATAAACCAATCGCTGCAAAAAATAAATACATGATCAGCATTCCGATTTCGAACTCACCCTCAAGTCGGCTAAATAATCGAGGAGTTGAGTTCGCAAGTATGATAGCGAAGCCGGTAACAAACAGTATGGCGTATTGGGAAATAGCAAACTCTGCGGTCAATTGAAAAGAAGCCGCACATATCACAAAACTTAAACAGAGGGCACCAGTGATATGTGTTAGCTTCATTTTGCTGCCAGATTCGGCAACCTGATCTGCATTCGCAGTGGGGTCTGCATTGTCCATTATTGGCGATGGTAGCCAGCGTCGCAGCAGGGATATAGAAGGTATAGTAAGAAGTAGCATTAGGGCCATCACACTGACCACACTATTGGCGCCAATAGCAACACTGAACAATCCGAGATCCATATCGACCGCCTGTGCTACTGCCACAAAATTCATGGTTCCACCAATATAACCACTAGCAAAAACACCTGCCACTTCTGGGCCAGCTTCACCTAAGTCAATCAGATACAAGCCTAAAATGGCAGCAGCGACGGTACCACAACTGGCAACTAAGAATGTCACCATGACGGCCCCACTCTCCCTGAAAATTTTGCGTAAATCCGCCTTGAATAACAACAGCGGTATCGCTAACGGCACCATATATTCCATGACAAAACCATAGACGACGGCGTTAAAAGGTGTCACATGAAAATTTGATAACAACACGCCACCCAGAATGACCCAGAGAGCCCCAGAAGTCTTACGCCCAAATGGATGGCTGTCCGTCCAAAACCCAAACCAAGCCAAACCAAAGAGTGTCGCGCACAGCGTTAAAATATCGTTTTCTGCTATTATCGCCATGAATCTGCTCTGCTTGTTTTTATCGGTTAATACCTAGATGTCGGATCAGAACTAAGGGTAAACCTTGCCTGATTTCATCACTAGCTTAATGTTTCTTATCGCAGAAATGTTGGTTAAGGGATCGCCTTCAACGGCTATCATATCCGCCGACATTCCCACCGCTATTTTGCCGATTTGATTCTCCATCCCAAGTAATTCGGCGGCGTTAAGCGTTGCGGCTTTTAATGCTTGATGCGGGGTCATGCCAATTTCGACCAACCACTCCAACTCTCTCGCATTGTTACCATGAGCAACCACGCCAGCATCTGATCCCAGTGCAAACTTCACGCCTTTGCGGTGGGCATCACCCATCAGCTTAGGAGTTATCTCAACGATATATCTCGCCCGTTCTTGAATATAAGCGGGCATTTCATCAATATCTGCTTTTAAGTTGTCACGCACTGACAGTGTAGGCACCAAAAAAGCCCCTGTTCGACAGAATCCACCCCAGCGTGCAAAGCAAGTTGAATGCCCTTGGTGCCATGCGCATGAACGGCTACTTTCTTTTCTAAACGATGAGCTGTTTCGACAGCAGCGACAAATTCATCCTCAAAAAATTCTGGTTCCGCATCCGGCCCACCTTGAGGCTTACCGCCACCACCAGTGGCCGTTATTTTAATTACATCGGCACTGCGTTTTATCTGCCGTCTGACCGCTTTGCGACATTCGGCAACACCATCACAAACACCTCCGCTGGTGGTTTCGTGCCATAATTCTTCGTTGTAACCCGTATCGTCACCATGTCCGCCAGTTACAGCGATTGCTGCACCAGCGGCGAGTATTCTCGGCCCGGCAATGCGCCCCGCATTAATCTCGTCGCGTAGCGCAAAAATCGACCTGCCAGGCGCGCCCAAATCGCGCACAGTCGTGAACCCAGCCGCGAGGGTCATTTTGGCATTATAAGCACCACGCAAAGCATTCTGTCCTTCGGTTGTAGCCGCACGGTCACCCTTGTAAAGCATGAGAAGATGCACGTGTGCGTCGATCAATCCTGGAAGAACAAACTTATCCTGAAGATTAACAACCTTAACCTTGTTAACACCAGACAGCTCAGCAACGTCAACAAAACCAGGAATGATTTTTTCAATTGTCTCCCCAACCACTAGAATACTGACCTTTTCCTGCGGGGGTTTGCCTGCCTCTAATAGCGCTTTACCGGCATAGATCAGGGTGGCGTCTTGGGACTGATCGGCATGGCCTAAGGGACTAGTTATGATGAATAAGAAGCTAAGCGTCCAGATGTACAGATTCTTCATATGGTTATCTCCTGATGTGCGCGCTGGGAAAGTCAGGCACTTTGATTGCTGGATGGGTTTCTAGCGCTTTCAGGGTTTCGCTAATAGCGCGGTCGAGCTGTGGGTCTTCTCCAAAATACAATCTGGTAGGATCATTTTCTACGACGATATCAGGTCGAACCCCTTCATTACCCTCAGCCCAATGCCCCCAAATGTCATATACCCGTTGCGGAGGAGCTGAAATGGCGCCGCCATTGATGAATTTAAGAGGCAGGTTAGGGCCAATCAAACCACCCCAAGTCTGAGTGCCAATCAGAGGTCCCAACTGAGCTGTTTTAAATAAGAAAGGAAAGCCATCCCCGCCAGAGTAGCTCCAACCGTTGGTGATCAGGGATTTCGGGCCATTATGACCTATTGTCGGTAAAGCGTAGTCCATTGCGTTACGACTACTAAAATAATTTAGCGGCGGTCTGTTGAGGAGTTCGACTAGGCGATCACCTAACGCTCCCCCCATATTAAAACGCTCATCAATAATTAGCCCTTGCTTGTGAAACTGTGCCCGAAACTGGCGCATTAAATCATTCTGGCCATTGAGTGACGTGTCTGGCAAATACAGATATCCCAGTTTACCATCGCTCGCTTGAGTCACCTTTGCACGATTTGAGGCAACCCAATCCAGCTCGCGTAACTTTTGTTCGCTGGCGATTGTTTTGACCAGAATTTCCCGGGCATCTTTAAGTTTAGGCGTGTGGCTGATAGAGAGCCGTACTACTTTTTCAAATTGCCCTTGAAAGGCTTTCCAGGGATCATCCTGGGTCGATAAAGGCATGCCGTTGACTGCCAACAGGTAATCACCCACCTTAACATCAAGCCCAGGCTCTGCAAGCGGTGAGACTGGCGCATCGGCATAAGCCCCACTGGCATAGATTTTTTTAATGCGGTACGCATTATCCGATACTTCAAAATCAACGCCTAACAGGCCGACTGTTTCGTTTTTGGGGCGCCAACGCGAATCTGCCGCCGTCGCCCAAATATGTCCCCCAGAAAGCTCAGCGGCCAATTCGGTCAACAACACTGTCATGTCTTCTTCGCTGTTCACATAGGGTAACCAGCGCCGATAACTATCGACCACCGCTGGCCAATCCAAACCATGAATGCCGGGGTCATAAAAAAAATCTCTGACGTAGCGTTTCGCTTCGCTCATCATTTGCCGGTATTCAGCCTTCAGGTTGAGCACAGCGATTAGATTTGACGTCGCTAGTTTTTCTTTCAATTCTTGATCTTTAGCAACGTCCACGAACCCATAAACCTCATCCCTTTGTAACAGTATTTTCTCACCGCTCTGGGACAGCTCGAAGCCACTCACATCGGCAATAATATTGGTCTCTGTTTTTGTTGTGAGGTCATAATATTTAAGTATTGTGGCACCCTTTTTATCGGGGTCTTGCGTTGGTTGTTCCTGATAAATCAATTTATCTGGAACAGCACGCAGGTTAGCATAGCGTCCTGCCCTTAACGGTAGAAGCACCAACCGATCTTCAAAATTGGCAAGATCAATTTCAACCTTGGGCGATCTTTTCATCCGGCCACCCTCAGGATGGAACGGTGACAACGTATGTAACCGAAGGGGTATTAAACCAATGGTCGTGGAATTGGCGTAAGTCCACGTTTCATCGATATCTCCGAAAACCGGAGAAAATTGGCGATGAGAGAGTAGGTAAAGGTAGTTTCCTTGCGGATCAAACACCGGATCAAAATCGTTGTAGTCACCGCTGGTTGCCTGGCTCAATTTTTTGGAAGCTACTTCATAGAGAAAAACAGCCTGGTTCAAATTTTCCAAATGTCTTGAGAACGCGAGCCAACGACTATCTGCCGACCAGGAGATTTGAAAGCGTTCCAGCTCATAATGGCCACGCCTCAAACCTTTATCGATTGTAGCCATCTTTCCTGATTTAACATCGATAACTCGAAGTACCTGCTCATTATCGATAAACGCTATTTTTTTGCTGTCAGGTGACCATTGTGGGTGGTAACGGTAGCCTTGGGTAAAATGGGTAAGCATTTTTGATGTGTTCGACTCCAGCTGATTTAGCACCAACTGATACTCACCACTTTGATCGGAAAAATAGGCCAGGCTTTGACCATCCGGCGAGGAACTGGGATACCGTTCAGCAATTCCCGGCGATTGTGTCAGATTGGTTGCAACCCCGTGTTCAGCATCGAGTTTAAAAATATCGCCTCGGGCTCCAAAATAAACAGTTTTAGCGTCTGCTGATAGTGCTGAACTGGTGATACGCTTTGCCACTGATTGGGGTTTCACGACCAGACTTTGCTGATCAATCACCAGATCAATATCGATAGGTTTTACCCCTTTGTCGGCAAGAGCAAGCAGATAAAGCCGATCGGCCTGTTGAAAGACTATGTGGTTTGGTCCGATTGATGGATGGCGGACATCGTAATCGGTAAAATGCGTGATCTGCTTTTTTGCCCCTGTCATCAAATCTAGAGACCAAATATTACTGCGCTGATGTTCGCCATTTTCTGATAGGTAATACACCTCATTCCCAACCCACATCGGCTGTGAATCTGGGCCGACGTAATCGGTTAGTTTTCTGGATGTCCCCGTGCTTTTATCAAACAACCATAAATCTGGTGCTCGGCCTCCCTCATAGCGCTTCCAGGATTCTTCCTGAAAATCCTTATAAATTGTGTAGACAAGCTGGCTCCCGTCCGCCGACAGCGCCGCCGTTTCTCCGTAAGAAAGCGGTAATTGCTCTGGCAGGCCACCTCGCGCGTTGACCAGAAATAATTTATTGTAGCGTGGGCGTTCGCTATACATAGTAGAGGCAAATAACAACTGTTTACTGTCGGCACTCCAATCCAAAATAGCTATTGGTTCAGGGTGATAAGTTACTTGTTTTGGAATACCACCTTCGATACCTAAGGTGAAAAGATTTCTGTTTTCCTGATAGGTGGCGCTGTAAGCGACCTGCGCTCCATCGGGAGAAAATTTACCACGTTTTTCGCGGCCGCCGTCTGACGTTAAACGGTAGGCACGACCGCCGTTGATCGGAACAATCCAAAGATCGCTGGCGTAGGTAAATAGGATTTTATCGGCTGAAACATCGGGAAAACGCAGCAAGCGAGCATCAATGGCGGCATTAGACAATGGCATCTCTAGCACCACCAATACTGTGGTCATTAAAAATGCCAATACAAGACGGTATCGCCGCATAGTCATTACTCTACGTTTTTTCACTAAACTTATATTCACGGATGACAGGTGATAACCGATGGGACGCTTTTATAAACCTCTGTCACTGAGGCGTCCCATCGGAATAGGTTGGTTATTTAAACGACATAGACCAGGTCAGACTGTAGCTGCGAGGGTGCGGCAACACCACCGCACTGGCCGCAAAGGTATCAATCCCTAGGACATAATCCTCTTCAAGAAGGTTGTTCGCGCTAAATGCCAGTCGTTGGTTGGACCAGTTCAATCCGGCGCGAAGATTAACGACGGTAAAATCGTCTGTTTTCAACGGAAAATCATTAGACGCTACTAAATCACCAAGTCGGGTCCAGACACCTTTACGAAAATTTGCTTCCAGGCGCAGGTAACCACTACCATCGTTAAACGTCCAATTATATTGCCCGGAGAGCGCGCCGGTCAGCTCAGGCGCGTTCAGCAAATCTTTACCTGAGAGATCACCATCTGGTGAGTCGAAATCCTTAAATTCTGCATCCATATAGCCGATAGCACCCGCCAGCTCAAAGCTATTTCCAATTAGCGTCTGAACACTCAGTTCTGCGCCCTGGCTGCGAGCCTCATCAGCATTATCAACTCGGTTGTCGGGTGTTACACCTGTTACGCAGCCAACTGAAGCCGAGGATGATGCATCGACTGGCGTGCCATCTGCCAGACGGCAAATAAACCGCCCGACTCGAACTTGCATATCTTCCCAGTCTATCCTGAATACACTCATTTCCACGCGTGTGCGGCGGTTGTTCAAGTACCCTTTCCAGCCAATTTCATAATTAGTGACTTTTTCCTTATCGAACTCTGAGCGAGTATCTACAGGAGTCGCCAAGCCTAACTGCTCATCTGGCCCTAGAAAATCGGAATCAGGTGCCACTCTTACACCCGCCGGGCGATAGCCCTGCGAAATTGTGGCGAATAACGAATGGTCTTCACTAAATTTCCAATTTAACGCTATCCTTGGTGAGAAATCATTGTCGTCAGTATCATTTTGCGTGAATAACCGCTGAGGTAATCGACCTCCTGTTACATACTGCATCCCGCCACTTTCATAAATAGGTAAGGGGAGCGTTTGATCAGGCCGCAGCTCACAGGCTGGCGCCAGAGGTGCAGCAACACCGCCCACAACCTCTCTCGTCCCACAAGCAAATGATGCATAAGTATTTTCCCAGTGCTGCTCATCTTCATCATAGGAGTATCGCCCACCAATGTTCAGCGTTAATTGATCGTTGATATGCCAAGCAAAGTCAGCAAAGACTGCCCAACCTTCCCTGTCGACAAATTGCTGGTTTTCATTAGGGTAGTCTCCAGGCACGGTAAGAAACCCTGTAAATCCAGGCACCGTATCAACCCCAGTCATAATACGGTTGTTTACTTCAAACTCGTCCTTGTAATAGAACGCACCAACCGTCCAATCGACCATGTTATCGCCTGCTGACGCAACACGGAATTCTTGGCTAAATGATTCGGATTCATACTCATTCAAACGATTAAACAGATCCAAACCAGTATTGTCGAGATCTTCAAATTGACCAAAGTCACTGTCTATCTGACCGGTAATTGAGGTAAAGGTAAAACCATCCCCCTCGTATTCCGCTTTAAAGGTGACAATGTTATTTTCTACTTCCGTATAGGTGTCAGCATTTTCACAATTTCTATCATCATTATCCGCAAAATTGATAGACTCGCCCCGGCCACAGGTTGCGGCCAGATTATTCGGGTCAAATCCGAGAATAAAGAGCACTGGAAATGTACCAGGTCCGCCATCAACCGGTATTTTTCCCAAGTTTCCTTCGTCTTCATTAATAAATTGCCCGGTCAGATCCAATGTCCAATCGCCGGGTTGCCACCTCAATGCCAAGCGTATGTTCGTATTATCATAGTCCGCATCGTTTCCTGTGGGTGAAAGGTTTTCAACAATACCATCACTTTCCTCATAGCTAACACCCAATCGTACATATAGGTTGTCTGCCAGCGGTGTATTAGCAACCGCCCCTAGTGAGTAAGTCCCGAAATTTCCTAACCCCGCACTGATCAGGAGTTCCTTTTCTTCATTGGGTTTCTTACTCACAATATTGATGGCACCACCGGTGGCATTACGCCCGAAATAGGTTCCTTGAGGACCCCTTAGCACTTCTATTCTCTCAACGTCCCCAAGCGGTGGGTTCGCACTGCCGCTGGAGACACTGGAAACACTGAAGTCATCCACAAAAACACCTATGGCCGGACGAGTTTGAATAATCCGTTCTCCAGCGCCAGAGGTAAGATCGCTAATGCCACGAATGGTAATATCCCCATTTTTTGTACCTTGGGAATCATTCTCTGAAAAAGAAACATTCGGCGTCATTTGGATAAAATCACGCGCACCCTTCCAATTGCTCTGTTCGATCTGGTCGGCGCTAAAAGCGGTAATACTGATAGGAACATCTTGGAACGACTGCTCACGCCGCTGGGCCGTGACAACCACCTCCTCTAAGGTAACCGTTTCCGCTTGAATGAATGGCGTGTACCCACTAACAGCAAATATAGCTGATGAAAGCAGATATAGTTTTGGTTTCATATTCATTACTCCTCATGGTTTTAACCTATTATCGAATACCTGCTAAATGCAGTTATTTCTTTATGTTTATAAGCACATGTTTGGCGGCCTACATTGCGTAGTGATGATTTTGGCTTTACATCACAAGCCACAATTTAACCCCATTAATTATAATTTTCAACAATAATATAATTTATTTATAAGCTGGCTATTGGTCGACTAAATTGCTTTTAATAAGCCAAATAGCGATTAATGCACGATTTTACTAACTTGAACAAAGAAACACCCATCTATTAAAGGTATTATTTGTATTTTGTTATTTCAACAGGATTTAAATATCATTGATAGTCAGGGGGCGCTATATAGCGAAATTTGCTAATCAAAGGCGGGCTTTTATGAGGAGCGAGCGAATTAGGCTTTCAATTGGCTGACTCTCTACGAAGACGTGCAGCTGAAACGGTCCCTTCAAAGAGAGTTTAGGCTAGCACTTTGAGGGCTTGGCGATTCAGCGATAGACTAGTTATGAAATGAGATTGCTAATGCACGCCGTGCATACGTTTTTTTAACAAGGGCGTTATTAAAAATAGCACTACGGCTACGCCCACGGCAAGCCAACCGACGTTTTCGTACACGGCCAGAACATGAGTTGTCATCGACTGCTGATCCGCTGCCAAGCGGGCATTACCGGAGCCGCCAGTCATTATGGCGATTTGCCCCGAAATATAATTTGCGGCGGCAAAAGCTAAAAACCAGACGCCCATCATCATGCCCACAATCCGTTTCAAACTAAGTTTGGTGACCATTGACAGGCCGACTGGAGATAAGCACAGCTCACCCGTCGTGTGCAAAAAATAGATCAACACCAACCAGATCACCCCGATCCGCCCACTTCCATCAGAAAACTCTGAACCAAACACCAGCACTAAAAAGCCGAATCCAACCTGCAATATACCCAAACCAAATTTTGTTGGCGACGATGGCTCCCAACCACGCCGTGCCAGCCAAGTCCAGAGTATTGAGAATAACGGAGCTAAAGTGAATATAAAAAACGCATTGAGTGATTGAAACATCGAAGCTGGGATTTCTATGCCAAGGACATTTCGATGGATTGAGCGATCGGCAAAAATATTCAGAGAGAATCCCGCCTGCTCAAATAAAGACCAAAATAGTACCGAGAACACAATCAGTGTCGTGCAAACCAGCATGCGATCCCTATCAACCGGCTCACATTGGGTAAACGCATATACTAAGAGAAACAGCAGCACCAAAGCTTCCGTGCCCATCAATATCTGCCCTACCAGGGCCTGGTTTTGAATGAGCAGCCAAACGACAAAAACACCGATGACACCACTCAAATAGATAAGGGTTTCACGCGACATTCCAGCAAAGATTTTTTCTTTTAAACGCGCAGGACATGGTGAGTCCGCCCTTCCTTCGAGTAGCGGTTTACCTTTAATAAAAACCAACAGGCCAAACAGCATACCAATACCTGCCAAGCCAAAGCCATAGCCCCAACCATAGGTTTGACCGAGCCAACCACAAAGCAACGCAGCAAAAAATGACCCTAAATTGATACCCATATAGAAAATCGTAAAGCCACTATCTCTGCGGGGGTCTTGCTGTTCGTACAGGGAGCCGACGATGGTGGATATGTTTGCCTTAAGAAAGCCAACACCCGTTACGATGAGTGCTAAGGAAAGATAAAAAACTTGAAGGAAAAAAGGGTTTTGTATTACCTCTGCGCCCTCTCTAACCGACACTGGCCCCTCAATCGCCATACCGCAATGTCCGAGCACAAGTAGTATCGCGCCAAAGGTGACTGCCTTGCCAGGACCGAGGTAACGATCAGCTAGCACCCCGCCGATGACCGGGGCGATATAAATTAGTGCGGTATAAGCTCCATAAATCAAGTAGGCTTTTTCGTCGGAAAACAAGAAGTGTTGGGTGAGGTAGAAAATCAGCAGCGCACGCATGCCGTAATAAGAAAAGCGCTCCCAAAGTTAGGTGAAAAAACAGACAAACAATCCTTTGGGGTGGCCTAATATTTCTCCGCTTTGGTAGGCCCTATTATTTTCTGTCGCAGCGCTATCAATCGACATTACCATCCCTCCATATCTATTATTGTTAGGTTTTACCTGGCATTGGTTTGCGCTGTCTTAGGTAGTTAACCAAGAGAATATCGCCAGCTAGCAGTTATAAATGAGATAAGTGAAGTGATGACAAAAGCTTTCGCTTATAACACCTCAAGGATTTTCATAACATTAGTCGTGCCTTGGACACCCATCCGGTCACCCTTTGTCAGCAACACCTGATCGCCTTGTTGTACGAGGTTTTTGCGCTTCAGCTCTGCTATAGCCACGCTATCCAGATGATTGCCAGTAACTTTTGCGGCGTCAAAAAAAATGGGCTCTACCCCTCTGTATAGAAGCACCCTACGCAGAGTTTTGGGTTGATGACTAAATGCGTAAATAGGAATTCCTGAGCGTATTCTGGACATCCAAAGCGCCGTATAACCAGACTCCGTCATGCAAATAATCGCCTTAATACCCTGCAACTGATTCGCCACATACATGGTCGCCATCGCAATGGCTTCATCGGTGCGACAAAACTCAAGGTCAAGGCGGTGGTTGCCCTTAGTGGCCGCCAATTGCTTTTCGGCGCCAATACAAACCCGTGACATCGCCTGCACTGCTTCAATTGGATAATCCCCGGCAGCGGTTTCTGCCGACAACATGACCGCATCAGTACCATCCAATACCGCGTTGGCCACATCAAAAACCTCAGCACGGCTCGGCAGTGGGTTAAGAATCATTGACTCCATCATTTGCGTGGCAGTGATGACGCAACGGTTAAGTTCACGCGCGCGTTTTATAATGTGTTTTTGAACACCCACCAACTCAGCATCACCAATTTCTACGCCAAGATCACCCCGGGCCACCATCACCGCATCGGATGCCGTGATCATAGCATCCAGCGTCTCCAAATCGGCAACCGCTTCAGCACGCTCAATTTTGGCAACGATCCCAGCAAGCGATTCAGCACCGCGCAATAATTCTCGCGCCTGCTTAATATCCTCTGCGTTACGAGGGAATGAAACGGCGAGATAATCTACGTCTAATTCGGCGGCAAGCTGGATGTCAGCCAGATCTTTTTCAGTTAAAGCGGCGGCTGAAAGCCCGCCACCCTGTCGATTGATCCCCTTGTTATTGCTCAAGATGCCTCCTGTCTGCACTACGCAGCAGACACGATCATTCTGCACCGAATCCACCTCAAGCACTATCCTGCCATCATCAAGGAGAAGCCTATCTCCCTGACAGACTTCGCTAGGCAAGGCTTCGTAATCAAGACCAACCTGATTGGAATCCCCAAGGTTTTTATCCCAGTTAGCATCGAGGGTAAACATGCCACCGGCGACTAACTGTATTTTTTTATCGGTAAAGCGCGCGATTCGAATCTTGGGGCCTTGCAGGTCACCCAATATTGCCACGTTCAACCCGTTTTTTTTAGCGATGGCGCGGACTTGTTGCGCACGCCAACGGTGATCTGCCGCATCGCCATGCGAAAAGTTTAGCCGTACCAGGTTCACGCCCGCCAACAATAAATTTTCCAGCACACTGACGTTATCTGTTGCCGGCCCGAGCGTAGCAACTATTTTAGTGCGACGAAGCTTCAATCCTTCCAATTATTTATTTCTCCTAACACGAGCGTATTGTCTAACATCCGATTCGAAAACCCCCATTCATTATCGTACCAAGCCATCACTTGAATCGTCTTTCCCGAAATCTGAGTTAAGCTGGCGTCAAATATGGATGATGCGGCATTATGATTAAAATCCTGTGACACCAATGGCTGGTCATTATAGGCCAGTACGCCTTTTAAACAATGCTGTTCTGTGGTTGCACGCATAATCTCATTTACCTCCTCAGAGGTCACCCACCGAGCCGGAATAAATGTTAAATCAACCAAAGAAACATTGGCAGTAGGCACACGAACGGCAACACCGCTTAACTTTCCAGCCAACTCCGGTAACACCAAACCTATCGCCTGTGCCGCGCCTGTTTTGGCCGGAATCATCGATGACGTGGCCGCGCGGGCACGACGCAGATCTGGATGATAAGTATCGAGGAGACTCTGGTCGTTAGTGTAAGAGTGGATCGTCGTCATAGTTCCTGATTCTATAGTCAGCGCATCATTTAAAATTTTCGCCATTGGCGCCAAACAGTTTGTGGTACAGGATGCATTCGATATTATCTGGTGTTCGGCGCTCAAAATAGTGTCATTGACCCCGTAAACAACGGTTGCATCCGCATCCTTGGATGGCGCTGACACTAATACTTTTTTTGCGCCCGCCTGAAGATGTTTAACAGCAGATTCACGATCCGTAAATAAACCACTGCACTCATAAACGACATCGATACCCAGCTCGCCCCAGGGTAGTTTTGCCGGATCACGCTCCGCCAGTACACGAATGGTATCACTGCCTACTTGAATAGCATCCGTGCTGGCGGATACCTTTTTAAAAAATAGGCCGTGCGTTGTATCGTATTGCGTTAAATGGGCATTTGTTTTCGCAGCCCCAAGGTCATTAATTGCCTGGATCTGTATTTTGTCCCGATAACCGCCCTCATAGAGGGCGCGCAATATGTTCCTGCCTATTCGGCCGTAACCGTTGATCGCCACATTGATCATAGTTGACTGATTAACCTCATGGATGATGAAAAAATAAACCCTTTAGCGCAGGGTAGTCAAAATCTATTTTAACCCCATTATTATAATCTTTTCAATTTGATCTTATTGTCAGGCCATTCAAATAAAAATATTTAATTACTATATATAACAATTTATTAGGAAATTTATCTAATAAATAAATTAATTTATTTATTAGATAAAAAACACAATAATCCTATTTAATAGGTAAATTTAGAAAAATTCCGACTAAAAATTACCTCAGCATCGATTGGCGAGAGAGCCGTCACTTTGGTAATGCGAACAAACCAGGAAGGGAGTTAGGGTTATTTTTGAGTAAAAATAGCCCTGTTAGAAATTATTTGAATTTGTGTAAATCATTGTATCCCTCAATGACGCGGTGTAACTTTTTGCCCAGACGTCCTGATTGACTACTTCCTTTATAAAGGATAAATGTTCAACCTAAAGGCTTTCCGACGATATG
>Ga0209578_10001824_pt1 | contig 18886 bp, 13 predicted proteins | sample tdAd472_FD_187127 | JGI IMG/M metagenome (GOLD analysis project Ga0209578, IMG submission 187127) | Marine sediment microbial communities from the Atlantic coast under amendment with organic carbon and nitrate - tdAd47.2 (SPAdes)... | ecosystem: Environmental > Aquatic > Marine > Coastal >...
CATGTTGTTGACTACCAGGGTAGCCAGCGCTTCACCCTCAACATCTTCCGCAATAATAACCAGCGGCTTGGAGGCCTTGGCTACCTGCTCCAGCAGGGGCAGCAGTTCGCGGATATTGGAGATCTTCTTGTCAACCAGCAGGATGAAAGGCGCCTCTGATTCAACGCTCATGCTTTCCTGGTTGTTGATGAAGTAGGGAGAGAGGTAACCGCGGTCAAACTGCATACCCTCGACCACATCGAGTTCGTTTTCCAGGCCGGAACCTTCTTCAACCGTGATCACACCTTCCTTGCCAACCTTGCCCATGGCTTCGGCGATGATGTCGCCTACCTGGGTGTCGGAGTTGGCAGAGATAGTGCCCACCTGAGCTATCGCCTTGGAGTCTTCACAGGGGATGGACATCTTCTCGATTTCCGCTACCGCTGCAATAACGGCCTTGTCGATACCGCGCTTGAGGTCCATTGGGTTCATGCCCGCGGCGACGGACTTGAGGCCTTCGTTGAGGATGGACTGCGCCAGAACGGTTGCAGTCGTGGTGCCGTCACCGGCGGCATCAGATGCCTGCGAAGCGACTTCCTTGACCATCTGCGCGCCCATGTTCTCGAACTTGTCTTCCAGTTCGATCTCTTTGGCTACGGATACGCCATCCTTGGTCACGGTAGGTGCACCGAATGACTTGTCCAAAATTACGTTGCGACCTTTGGGGCCGAGCGTGGCTTTCACTGCATTGGCGAGAACGTTCACGCCATTGAGCATACGGGAGCGAGCTTCGTCACCGAAAAATACGTCTTTAGCTGCCATGTCTTAAATCCTTAAATCTTGACTGTTAATAACTGGGAGGAGATTCGTTGAGCGGTTATTCAACAACCGCAAAAATCTCGCTCTCACCCATGATGATCAATTCTTCACCATCTATCTCAATGGTGTTGCTGCCGGCATATTGACCGAAGACGACGGTGTCGCCCACTTTCACTGCCAGAGGGCGCAATTCGCCATTGTCCAGAACCTTGCCATCGCCCACGGCGACGATTTCGCCCTGGTTAGGCTTTTCTTTGGCGGAACCGGGCAGGACAATGCCGCCGGCGGTGGTTTCTTCCTCAGCGTTGCGACGAACGACCACACGGTCGTACAGCGGACGGATGCTCATTTCTCTAGATCTCCTGGTAACAATGTTATGAGAAGCCCCTAACCCGGGGTTGAGGAGGACAATGGGGGCGTGAATTCGCTTTTCAAGGGGCAATTAGCACTCTTTTCCCGAGAGTGCCAATTCTGCTGCCGCGGGTGATCTGCAGCGAGCCCACTCAGCGGCCCTGAAAATCCGGGAGAGGATATTTTTTATTGTTTTTTATCAATAGCTTAGGGAGAGATCAATTCGGGTCGCGCTCATCCAGGCGAGTATATTGCCCCTCAATGGTCACCTCGCTCTCCCTGTCCATCTGCGGGGCGTAAGGCTGGACTTCGGGGGCGCCAAACAGCCGTGCGATGCGCCTGCGCAGAGGGCCTATCACTACCACCAGGGCCGCAAAGTCTGAAATCATACCGGGAAACATCAATAGCAGGGCGGCCAGACCCATGGCCATGTCATCAACCAGCAGGCGCGACCCCAGGACCTGTCCCTGCTGGGCTTCACGCAGCCGCGTCATCATCTGGCTGCCCTGGCGCTGCAAAACCACCATGCCCAGCACCAGCATGATAAATACATAGGCCACAGCTGCCAGCGCACTGGTATGGATGCCAAGCTGAATGAGGGTCAGCAGCTCCAGCCAGGGCAAGAGCATGATAATGAATCGCATAAAAAAACTCTCCTTGGCAGAAGATATGGGGCCGGCTCAAGCTTTAACAACCGCTACCAGTCATAGTTCACGCCCACCGACCATTTGCGGTCTACCTTGTCGATAATCAGCTCGGCGGGCAGGTTATCGTAGTTGTATTCCAGCTGTATGACCGAACTGAGAGAGCCATTAATTGGGTACTTCAGCCCGGAAATGGTGTTGATCTCAAAATCGTCGCCCTGTTTGAACGACTGCATAATGGTATGTCTATGGAACACCTCCATACCCTCACCATTTACTCGCCAGGCAAAATCCAGGTTCCAAAGAACAGCTGGTCGTTCACGTTTAATGCCGGTGGTGAACTCTTCATTTACGTAGTTGAGAGTGCCCTTGCCCAGCAAATCAAAATAAGCTGTCTCGAGAAACTGGTAACCTAAACCGGCACCCACAGAGGCGCGTTGGTCCAGGTCACGAAACTTGTCTTCTTCATAGAAGGCATTGCCCGTGGCAAACCACTGCTCTGTAAGGAACTGGTCATACTGGTAGGAGCCCAGCCAGGACTCGCGGGTTTTATCGCCGTTGGAGCTTTCGTCCTGGTATCTCAATCCTATGGTATGGCGTGAATCCAGGTAGCGCATTTCAGTACGCGCGTTAACGTCATATTTGGTGATGTCGGTGTTTCCCGAGGCGTCTTCCAGCGCAACGATAAAACTGCCCTTTTTCTTCAGCCAGGGTTGTGGTTCGGTGATGGTATGGCCGGCGGCGACCACCAGCTTCCAATCTGCCAGTTGCTGTATGCCCTCGTCGCAATGCAGATGCTGTTTGCCTCGCTGCAGAAACATCCAGCAGTTACTCATCTCGTCGCCGGTGATCTCAATATCAAAATGATCGCCGCTCTCGATGTAGCGCACGTGATGCAGATCGATATACAGATCGCCCAGTATTGCCGAGTTCCACTGTACCTGCCCGTCTGCTATGCCCAACATGGCACCGGTGATAGACTCACCATCATTGAAATGCAGGCGGTCAGCGAACGCTTTTGTGCAGGTCATTGATGCCAACAAGAGCACGGATGCGGCCCACACCACTGTGCGTGAAGGACGGATTCCTGATAAGAACATGGGTTCCCCGTAACGTGATTTTTTATGGCTGCTGAAGAACCCGACATCAATCAGCGCATCTGGCAGGTGGTAGCGTTGATTCCAAGTGGACAGGTTGCCACCTACGGTGACGTCGCTGCGCAGGCTGGCATGACCGGCGCTGCCAGGCGCGTAGGTCGCGCACTGAAAAACCTGCCTCACGACACGCGTATCCCCTGGCACCGGGTGATTAACGCCCAGGGCAGGATTTCACTGGCTGAAGGTTCCGCAGCGCAGTATACCCAAAGGAGTCGCCTGGAGGCAGAGGGTGTAGTATTTCAACGCAATGGCAGCATAGACCTGCGTCGCTTTCGCGCATTCAGGCTGCCTTAGCCGTATCAGGCGCTGGCTTCCCCGTCTGGCCCAGCACCGCCTTCACGCAAGAGCCTGTTCTCCGCTCGTAGCGACTCCAGTTCGGCTTTAAGGCGCCGGTTGTCTTTTTCCAGATGCTCCTTGCGATCGACAAAATCATCTGCCAGAAGAGCCAGCTCATTCACCATACTGACAACATAATCAATACTGATATCGTCAACACCCGGCAGCCGGGTAACGCCAGAATCAGGCTCCACCTCGGGAAAACCTGCCCCATCAGGCAGGAACTGGTTGAGAGACCGGATCTTGCGATTATAACGCTCGGCCTCCTCCTCACTAAAGTGCAGATCAAGCTCCAGCGGTGCGCTACCGGCCTTGCGCAGAGCACGGTAAAACAGGTGCAAGCGGCGGGCCAGACCCCGTTGCGGATTATAAGCGCCGTCAAGGTACTGGGGATAACGGTTGTTCAACTCGAGCAGAAAAGCAGTTCCTTCCGGGCCCAGAGACTGGTTACTTTCCACGTCCGTTATCGCCGCCTCGGGGGGTAGCTCCAGGCCAAGCGCGTAAAAGAAATCATCCAGCAGACTCTCATTGTGAAAGGCAGCGGGATCAAACTTCCTCAGAATCAGGTTATCTGCACCCAAGGTGCCGCTCCAGCACTGAAGAAAACGATAGCCCATGCGCTCTTTGGTGCGCGCGAGCAGAGGCTGTGCATCGATGGGTTCCTGTATTTCTTTTACGTTTTGCTCCCACTGGCTCTTCAGCGCCTTGAGCGGGTCGCGCACATAGGCAATCGCACGCACCTCATCAAAGTAGGGCGCCACCCATTCCTGCAAGCGCCGGATTTCGGCAGGAGACAAGCGCGTGAGATTTTCCGCAGAAACGATCCACGTGCCATTGTCAGCAGATTCAAACAATGACTGCCACTGCAGCCGCAGCCGCTCCAGCTGTCGCTGCCAGCTGTCTTCATCAATGGGCGAAAGCTGTTTATAGAAGAAGCTCTTCCTTGGCTCACCCATGAACAGGACGGTGAAATCAAAGGAATGATTGAAAGGCTTCCAGGGCGCACAAAAAATACGCCGTTCGCGCAGCGCGGCGCAGGCCAGCCCCAGGCTGTTCTGAATAGCACTGGTGCCCGTCTTGGCCATACCAATATGCAATACAAGTGTTTTCATGCGGCCTTCCCCCCCGGACGGCCGCCGGCCGTTTCGCCTGCTCTCCACGGCGCCACCCAGACCAGCAACAACATGCCCGGCAGCGCCAGCAACGCACACAGCAGAAAAAACTGCACCCAGCCAACCTGCTCCACAATAATGCCGGTACTGGCGTTGGCAAAGGTTCTGGGCAGCGCCGCAAGTGCCGTAAACAGGGCGAACTGGGTAGCGGCATAGGCCTTGCTCGTCTCCCTGGCAATGAAAGCAGTGAACGCGGCCGTGCCCATGCCCACACCAAAGTATTCAAACGAGATAACCGCTGCCAGTAACCAGAGTGAGGGGGCCGATGACGCCAGCACGGCAAAGCCGAGAATGCTCACCACCTGGACCACGCCGAACAACCACAAAGAGCGGTTGATCCCGAACCGGATCATAAGGCCCCCTCCCAACAACCCGCCGAAGACGGCTGGCCAAAGCGCTGCGTGCTTGGCGATCAAGCCAATCTCGGTCATGGTAAAACCAATATCGAGATAGAAAGGCGTTGCCAGCGCCGTCGCCATGTTGTCGCCAATTTTGTAAAGGAACATGAAACTCAATACCAGCAGCAGACCCTTCAGTCCGCGGCGCCCAAGGTACTCTCGAAAAGGGGCGATTACAGCCTCGCCCAGACCGGCCGACGCGGGCACTTCCGAGTCCGGTTCAGTGACCGCCAGGGTCAGGACGATGCCAACCAGCATAAACGCGCCGGTGATAAAAAATACGCTGCCCCAGGGCAACAGGTCAGCCAGGACCAGGGAAAGAGATCCGGGCACCAGGCCTGATATTCTGTAGGCCTGGATATGAATAGCGTTACCCAATCCGAGCTCCGCATCCGGCAGCAGCTCACGCCTGTAGGCGTCAAGGGCGACATCCTGACTGGCACTGAAGAACGCCACGGCAAATGCCAGCCAGGCTACGGAGGCAATATCCCTTTCCGGCTGCAACAGGCCAAGGCAACAGATCGATACCATCAGCGCCAGCTGGAAGAGCAACATCCAGCCCCTGCGCCGGCCCAGCAGCGGCGGCACCCAGCGGTCCATAAACGGTGCCCAGGCAAACTTCCAGGTGTAAGGAATACCAACCAGGGCAAACAGGCCAATTTCTGCCAAGGATACGCCTCCCTGGTGCAGCCATGCGGGCACCAGTTGCAGCAGTACATACAAAGGCATGCCGGAAGCGAAACCGGTGAACACACAAATCAGCATGCGCCGGTTGAATACCGACTCCTGCCAGCTGGGGGGAGAGTCAGTCAAACCCGGGAACCCAGCGATAAGGCTGCACTGCCATCATTCGACTTCAAAACCCATCTGCCTGACGAACTCGACGTCCAGTGGGTCAAAGGCGGACAGGTCATGTTGCCGGAAGCGACCGGACGTGGCCGGCAGCGTAATTTCAGCTGCGAGTTCGGCAACGCGCTGTTTACTTACTTGAATACCGGCGAACTCGCGCAGCGCCTCAAGCTCGCCCTCTGGGTCTACACACAACCTGTCAAAACTCAAAAAATGCAGGCGGTGTCCCATGCGCTGTCGAAAGCCCTGCATACGCTTGTGAGCGGCCACCCAGTAACGCAGTGCGTTGAGCGGCGAGGGCGAAATATCGCCCTCCAGCAGCAAGTCTCCCCAAAAATATTTCAGTTGGTTCTGGTTTTCGCTGAAAGCCATATCGAGTCCGTTACGAACCACATAAACGTATTTCATTTCCGGAAAACAACGGTCCAGCAATGGCAATAAAATATGGGTGTTGGGCTGCTTCCAGCCCCAGTGCTCGTGTCGCGGTTTACCCCCGGGGACGGCCAGAATGGATTCGCGCGCGCGGATCAAAAGGTCAGGCGGTAACACCGGGCTGCGATCGTACTCACAGGCCCGGTCGAGTATGGGCTGCAGATCCTCAGGTATCTCCAGCCCCTGGCGCATGGCGTTGGTAAACAGCCAGGCCAGTTTGTCCAACTCCTCGTCGGAGCGCAGCAATATCGTCCGGCGGACGAAGAGGAGGCTGAACCACAGGTTATCCAGTGACTCATTGAGCTCGCCTCCAAACTCAACACCCATGTCGTTGAACAGGCTGACCACCAGGCGAGTACCACTGCCACCCAATCCGCCAATGACGATGGGGGCCGCATCCTCTCGCGCCACGCGGTAGACTGGCGCGGTCGATTGGCTGCCCAGTACGCTGTGCGCCAGAAAACGGGCGGAATGCCGTTTCTGAAACGCCATGGCGTCCTTGTAGGTATCGATTTTGTGGCCCAGGTGCTTGACGAGTACCGGATCCTCCCGCTTCAGGTAATCGGTGATCGATGCCGCATCTTTGATGGAAAGATCGATCCCCTCCCAATCATCGTCGACAGCCGGCTCGGGTTCCAAAAACAGCGAGCCGTCCTCGCGCCCGAGAAACAGCCTCGCAACCAGCTTATTGCCCTTGCGGCAGCTCTCTATCACTTCCAGGCGCTGCTCAGGAGACAACACAGACTGGTTGGAAAACACGCTGGTTGAGGAAGCATCCCTGGCTGCAGAGTACTGCATTAACAGCTCATTAAAGCGAGCATTTTTCTCGCCATCCTCGACCAGGCAGTTGACCATCCGCTTGTACTCCCCCGCAGCCAGGGAAAGGCGTGGATTGGAGTTACCCTGAGGCAGGGTCAACTCCTCTCCAGTCTCCACACCGAAGACGTGGTACATGAAGTCACGGCGTATATCCCCACCATGGAATTGCTGCCTTTCGTAAGGACGCACAATAACCTTGCCCGGCTCCAGAGAATCCGCCCAGGGCGCGAGGATTCGGGGATAATCAAAGCGTTCCATTTGCTTCTGGTAAATAAGATCAATACGCCGACGCTGCGGGCCAGCCTTAATCTGCTGGTTGTAACTGGCCATAATAATGTTGTCCTGGCGCCGCACATACACCACGACATGCAAATCGAACCAGGCTGACACCTGAGCACAGAACTTCCTTGCCACCGCCTCGTCTGCCCAGGCCATCAGCTCGGAAGACAGCAAAATACTACCGTCCCCGGTCTCGGCAAGATCGGGCGCCCAATCGTCCACTTGCTCGAACTGCCACTCGTTCTCGAGAAAGCGGGGTATGTGCGGCGATAGCAGGTGATGAGCATTGGACATGACCCCCCGCTCAGGGTAGACGATACCCAGCGCACCCAGGGCCTGCCGATTGTGGGCAAAGAAGTCCTGCAGCGCAGTTGTCCCCGTTTTACCCATACCAATATGCAGATAGAGCTTCTTCTTCATTGCGTCACTTTCCTGGGCATGAGGGCACGATGTGGCTACGCTACAACGTCGAGAGCAGCGCGATAGGCTGCGTCATGCTTACTGGCCAGCACGGCCGGATCAAACTTTTCGGTCGCGGCTGCCACTGCCTCACGCATGGACTGATATCTGTCCGCATCATCGGCGATGGTCGCGATCAGGTCTGCCATCGCGGACACGTCAATGTTGTCCCCATCCAGACTTAGCACCGCACCGGCCATGCCATCCTTGCCCTGCAGCATGCGGGCAATCTCGCCCAGGTCTGTAGCCAGGAACGGCACACCGCTCTGCAGGCATTCAATGATCACCAGCGGAAAGCTCTCGCCGCGAAACCTGGACGGCAGAAAACCGATATCGGCGGCTGCGAAATATCCACGCACATTGCGCTGGAAGCCCTCCAGATGCACATAAGCGGGCAGGTTTTTCCCTTGCAGTCGGTCATACTCGGGGCCGTCCCCAACCAGTAGCAGGTGAATATCGCGCTCCGCCTTCTCACGGGCAAGGCCTACGGCTTCTATCGCTTCGGACCATCCTTTTTCCTCCATTGCCCGGCTAACCAGAGTGAGCACGAATGCGTCTGCGGGCACACCCAGGCTGTCGCGCGACACAGGCTCGAAGGGTTCTATCTCCAGCGCATTGTCTATGCACTGCAGTCGCGCGTGCTCCAGCAGGCCATGAGCCTCAATCGCCTGCAGGTTTTTTTCGGCCACGTAGATCAGGCAGGCACTGCGCCTGACAAGACGCGGCAAAATAGCCCGCAGGTCGTATTCATTGATGGTCTCATACATGCCGTGCAGGGTGACCACTGTCTTGACGCCCATATCCTCTGGAAGAATATCGAGGATGGTACTGTCCATCCATGCGTGGTGAGAATGAATAATATCGATATCGAAATCGTCGACAATGCGTTCCAGCTGAGTGAAATCCGAAACGATGGGAATGTCACCGCGCAGGCGATTGCGCACGCCATCCAGCCTCGGTTCACGGTCGCAATCAAGGTAGGTCACGTTGTAGCCGTGAGCCTTCATGATATTGGCCAGGCTGACCGGGAAAGTCTCGCCTCCGCCGGAGCAGAATGCATAGGACGCCATCAGCAGGTTCGGCGAACGCGCTGCAGTGACCGCCTCAATTCTCTCTATACTGAAACACTCGGCCAGTGCCTCTTCGCTGTAGTCGCCGCGGGTCTCACGCCAGTGAACGGCAAGGTTATCCCGCAAACGCTCAAACACTGTTGCAGGCACGTCATAGAATCGACGTACCGTGAGCGCAACCACTTCATGCTCACGGTAGAACTCGTCCTGTGAATAGGAGCCCACAGACGTATTCTCGCCGTGTATACGATAGTAATTGCAGGCCTCGGGAGAATACGCAAGCATGCCGCCACGCAGCAGGTGCAGGTACAACACCCAGTCACCACAGGTACGCATTTTGCGCCATTGCGGGTCCGCCAGAATTTCCAGGTTGCGCGGCGTCCTGAACAACGCAGAGCTGACATTGGGTACGATATTTTTCACGGCGAACGCGTCTCTTACAATAGCCGCCCCTGTTTCTACCAACGGGTGGTTCCAGCGTTGCGGATCAATGTCATGCAGATACTCGTTGATAGACCAGATCTGGCGTTCGCCGTCGCCGTCCATGAACACAGTTCTCGCATACGCCAGCATGATCGCTTCATTCTCGAAGAAAGGCACCAGCGTTTCGAGGAAGTTTTCCGTGCACCAATCATCACTCTCCGCAATCCAGACGATCTCGCCACGCGCCAGGTTCAGCCCCTTCTCCCACTGGTGAAATACCCCGCCTGAGTTCTGCTCGTTGATCACCAGAGTGGACTGCTCAGGGTGGCGCTGATGAAAATCCCGCAACACAGCAGCGCTGTCATCACTGGAGGCATCATCCAGCAGTATGACTTCAAAGTTGCGGTAGGTCTGCGAGAAGATCGACTCCAGACGCAAGGGCAAATAGGCAGCATGGTTGTAGTTGGGCACAATCACGCTTACCAGTGGCGCGAAACCTCCACTGGCTTCGCGCTGCTGGTACAGCATTGGCGTGAGCAGACCGGAATCTGCCGGAACATGCATATCGCGCGGGCCTGTGCCGAATACACGGTTCAGGCCGCGGAAAAGTGGACGCAGCACCCTGCGGATTGTCCAGGCCACCCCTGGCCGTCTGAGGCTCATACGGTGGTAGACCAGAATCGCTTTGAGCCGAAACTGCACCCAACGGCTCGCAGACCAGGACTTCAAGCGTTGCAGCCTGAACCCCAGGCTGCGCAATGGGCGGGTAAGACGCCAGGACGTGGACTGCTCCATAGCCTGAATCTGTTGCAGCAGTTCTGCTTTCTGTTCTTCGAGATACTCCTTCTCATCGGCCAGTTGCAGGTTCCTGCCTTGCAACTGGCCGACCTCGCCGACTGCCTTGCGCAGTGCATCGGTGGCTTTATCTGTTTCTGCCGACTGCTCACGCAACTGCTGCTGCAGGGCACTATTGCCGGACTGCAGCTTGCTATTTTCATCACGTAAAGGCTTCAGGACGGACTGATGCTCGGCGCGCATCTGTGCGATATTCTCACCCATTTCTGTCAGCTGGTTTCTGAGGTCACCGGCAACATCCTGGCTATGCGCAAGTGCAAGTCGATCATTGCGGCAGCGATTGCTAAGCCTGGAGAACGCAGGGCTGGCCACCTGCAGCAGGCGCTCGCGCGTATCCTCTCGATGATAAACAGCCAGCGCCGCCTCTACCGCCCCCGGTGACGCCCTGCCCTGCAACAGAGGCTGCAATGCCTCGTCGAACTCAAGCACCTGGGGAAAGTCTTGCTGAAGCTCAGCGCGTGCATCGGCATTCTCGGCTGCTCGGTACAACGTGGAGTCAACAAAACGACTACTGAAATGATCGATGCTCGCTGCATCCTCCGGCAACTGCAGGCTGCGCGCGAGTTTGCGTACTGTATTCCCTGGCTGCTGCAGCAGATTTGCGTAGGACACGAAACAGGAAGCGCCGACCACCGAATCATCGCTCAGCGACTGGGCCGTCAGGGACAGCCACAATGCAGCCCCCTCTGCCAGGGTGGCACCGAATTCATAAAACGTGGTGTTGGCTAGAGTGCGGTTGCGCTGCGAGAGCGCCACTTCCACCGGAGACCGGAGCGTATGCACGTAATGTACCTGGCCGGACGCGTACCCTGCCCGACTGAAGGCGAGCTGCCAGAAACCCAAAAGCTGGCACATACGTGGGTCTTTCACCAGCGCCAGTGGCACACCGGCGTAGGTATCACGCAGCAGCGCCGCTGCCCTGTCAATCCAGATATCGGGCTCGTCAAATGACTCTACAGCGCCCGCAATAAACAGCGGATTGTCCCAGCTACCACCAAGATGTGCCAGCAAGTCGTCGTTAAACTGGACAATGTCCGGATGCTCGAAAAACCCTTTCTGGTTCTCCTCGTTCGCATACACCTCATGCAGGCAAGCGTCCGCTCCCAGGCTGGCCAATGCCGCAGCGCACAGAGAGGTACCGGAGCGATGGGCACCGAGGACAACGATCAGTTGTTTGGAATCAGACATGGGCACCGGAGTGCATAGGACCAGCTACTCGAGGGACAGGATGATGGGGCTGCATTATACGCAAAATGCCTAGATTTTCTTTAACAACGTCGCTGCCAGGAGGCCGATATTGCCGCTCATGGTCTGCGCATAGAAGCCACCCTTTTGTCGCGCAGCAATGCGTTGCAGCAAACTGCCGCCGTGCACCTGCTCAAACTGCTTCAGCAGTTCCCGGTTGTGCGGCGTCAGCAGATGTTCCGACCGCCTGAGCGCCTCCAGGTTCCTTGCATTCCACTCCCTGTGCCGACCGTCCAGGAACTTCAGGTAGCGCCGGTAGCGGGCTCGCAGCCCCCTGTTGGCGCCCACCACATTGGTATCATGTTGACGGTAGCCCAACGAGGGGCGCGGATCATAGATAATATTGCCGCCAGCACCGCTGACCAGCAGGTACGCCCACCAGTCGTGCATCACCACATCAACAGGGCCAGCCTGCATCAGTAACTGGCGCGCCCCCGCGTTGAGTACCATGGTGTTGCCACCAGCTATATTCTGCACCAGGGCATTGGCGAAGGCAGGCGGCCTGGAGAAAAGGGGAGACAAGCCCTGAACCTCTCCAGAGGAGGAAAGCGAGCGTGTGCGGCTGCAATACAGGGCAGGCACATTGGTGTTAACGCGGCGAAGTGCGGTCACCGCCCGGGACAGCTTGTCGCTGTCCCACTGGTCGTCCTGATCACACAGGGCGAAATAGTCCCCCTGCACATCAGCGGCACACAATAGTGAAAGAAAATTGGCGCAGGGCCCTTTCGCAGGCCCGCTACGCAGCGTAAGCGGCAGGCCTGAATGATGCCCGGCGTAATCGCTCAACAAGCCAAGGGTATTATCACTTGAGCCATCATCGGACACATAGATATGGCCCGAGAAACCTGCGGGGAGGGTGATAGATGCTAGTTGGTCGGCGAGAAAGCGGCCCCCGTTAAAGGTGCAAAGAAGAACCGCGATCTCACCGGCATTACCCGTCACTGCTGCTCGGTGTAGGGCTCAAGAATGGCTTCCAGCGCCTGCTGGTCAATGATCACCTCGTCGGTCATCTGGAACTGGGAGATATAGTCCTTCATCGCCAGGCGTCGATACTCATCTTCCATTTCCTTGATCATTCCTGCCTTCACCTCCTCGAACGTCTTGTAGGACTTCTCCTGAATACCGTCGAGGCGGATAATGTGGATCCCAAACTCTGAATTGACCAGTTCCGAGTACTCGCCCACGTTCTCGATAGAAAACACCCCCTCGCTGTAACGTGGTGATACGCCTTGTTCACCAAAGGTAATCCAGCGGTTGAACCTGCCTTTCTTCTGCACGGCGCCGGGCTCATCAGAGTGCAGAGTCACCATTTCCAAGAAATCGGCGCCAGCGCGTAGTTCGTCCAGAACGGCCTGCGCTTCAACCGTCAGTTCCCCTCGGTCACGCCCCGGGGGAGACGAAAAAAGGATATGCGAGGAAATGCGACGTTCCGGTATCAGGGCATGTTTGTCCTTGTTTACCGTGTACTGCTCTTTCGCCAGCTCGGTGAAATCGGGGAATTCGATGCTGTCCGAAATCTTTCTCAGCATAAAATCCCGCTGATAAGCCAGCAGGCCATTGCGATACTCGGTCTTGTGCTGGGGGTTTTCCAGAATATAGTTATCGGCCTCTTCAGCCAGCTTCTTGTTCGCCAGCGCCAGGTTAATCAACTCCAGGCGGTCGCCTTCATCCTGAATTGCCGCTCTTCGCATTTGCGGCGTCCAGCGCGTCACCGTGTCCGCCAGTTCTTCAAGGCTTAGGGTTGTTGCTCCGTCCTTCACGACTATCTGCTCGTCGGAGTATGCCGGCAGTGACAGCAACGAGGCAGATGAAACCAGAATCAGTAATTTGAATATGCGCATATCAGAATTGACTCTTAAAACTCATTTTTTGGGAACAAAAAAGCCGACACCCTAGGGTGTCGGCTCTCATTTGGTGTGCCTGCTCTAGCTTACGGAGCAGACTGGGTACGGCTGTGCGATACGATACGACCGTAATTCGCAGCAGGCAGGTTAGCGAATGCACGCTGCCATGCTACAAAGCCGATCATCGGCGCAGGCGAAGTGACGGTATTACAAGTCATATCCGGTATGTCGTAACCCAAAGCCTGAGCTATAGGGTTGAAGCTGCCGGGGTTGTACTCACAGACCCGTGTATCTGGTGAAGAAGTTGCAGCAAGGCTGGTCCAACCGAAGCGGGCACCGTCAGGGCCGTCAACCGCAATGAAAGCAGGCGCGTTCAGTACGGGCGCGTTGCCCCACTGGATAACGTTTACTTCGCGGCTCAGCACGTCCACAGGGATCTCGCTGGGAGGCTGCGGAGATACAACCAGGTCGCCTTCTTCAACAACGATGCCTTGCTCTTCACGATCGTAAACAGTGAAGGTTGCAGTCATCGGGATGTCACGGAAGTCACAAGGGGGAAGTGACACGCCGTCAAATGCCGTACCGGTGCCAGTAATGGTAGTACCACCTCGGGTGCAGACGTCAAAACCCGTGTCCAGACCAACCTGGAAGAAGGGCAGGTCAACCATCAGGTACTGACCAGGAATAGTCACAACCCAGTCTGTGTCGACAGTGAAGTCGCCAGCTGCGTTAGCGGACCAGTCGTTGATCAGGGTCTGGGCGCCCAGTACGGTACGCAGGTCGTCGTACAAACCAATTGAAGCACCAGTTGCACCACACACAGTGTCGGGTGAACCACCGTTCAGGTCAGGATGGTCGAAGCCACACAGGTCGCCATCAAACACACCCAACTGCTGGTTGGTCATGGCGGGGCCGTCGAAGTAGTTCTCAACATGAACCGCGTTGTCACCGAATTCAACACCGGTCTCATCAGACTTGATGAAGTAGGATACCTTCAATGAGTTAGGGGATTCTTCCCACACGTTGTCAGTCGGTACAACCGCCCCAGTTGTGGGGTTAGTTACGCGCTGCACAGTCAGAGCGGAGTCAACAACACCGCGGGTAGTCATGGAAACACCACCGCGGAAGAAGTTGTCACGTACGCCTGCACAATCAGCAGGAACGCCAGTGGCGTCGTGCTTGGCAGCTACGGCAACAGCAGAAGTTTCTGTAACAGGTGAACCCATGCTCAGAATCTCGATGTAGCCAGAAGTCGCATCGATTGAGTTAGTTACGTTGGTAGGTGCACCGCGGTAGATGTTCGGCATTTGGAAGCCGCCAGCCGGGTAGGCCGGAGCAGTACAGCTGTTGTCGTTGGAAACGAACTTGATGTCGTCGCCGTCAGCAGTGATAAAGCCGGTGTAAACGTCCTGGGGCGACAGCACGACGTTAAAGTCGAGCGCGTCCATGGAGTCTTCAGCGCGACGGAAGCGAATTTTCAGCGCTTGAGTGCGGTCAGACGTGTTGATTACGTTTACGCCAGTGGCGTAGCCTTCCCTTACTGTGTAGTAAGGAACAATGGCCAGGTCGCCGAGTTCAGTTTCAGCAGCCAGAGCACCGGACTGTGCATTTGCCATTCCGGCGTAGCCGGCAGAAGCAGCTGCAACAGCAGCGGCAATGCCGAGAGGCTTAAAGTTTACGTTCATAGGAGACTCCTAATGTTTAGTCTTGTTTACAACCTAAAGGTACTTACAGATTGCTAGCGCTATTATTGCTAGCCGCAGCCAGCTGTCAACCGACAGCTACAACTAATAGTTGGCACTAAACCACCACTCTCCGTCGATGAGGATCCACCTCTCGTGCAGATTGCGGGGCATAGCGCCCAACGCCTTAGCCGCAGCCGAGGTTTGTTTGGTTGGCCTGGACATGACCCGGACCACCACACTCGCTACAGCTGCAGACGGATCATAGTTAGTTACCTCAATCCCTGTCAACTCCCAGTCCGCCGTATATGAAAACTTTTTTACATACAGGCGCTTAGGGAAGACTTCTCGGTAAGCGGGCGAACTGTACTCCCAGGCCTTGCCCCAGTCGTGGGCAATGCGTGCCTGCCAGCGCTCTTCCACCCGCTTTTGCAGAGCCTGCAGTTGCGCCTCGGTCACCTGTGTGGAGTCATCGACATCCTGCTGGCAGCCCCCTAGAACAAGCAGCAGCGCCGCTCCAAGCGGCAGCAAAAAACGTTGTAACATGTTGATTTCAATACCCATTTATCAAATCAAGGGCGCGATTATACGCGAACAGTAGTGGAATTGATATGTGCTGCCCGGCTGGCAGGCCTGCAGGTCACCGCGCAGGCCACCGGCCCACGGTTAGCACTGGGGCCAGGTAGCCACAAACGCACCCTGAACGGCAGAAATTGGCCACCCTGAGCGACCACTTTGCACCCCCAGAGTGAGTGAATGGTAACTTTCGTGAAAAGTACCAAGCCGGCAAAGACTAGAGGTCGCTCTCGTCGATCAGCTCCAGGTTACGCACCCTGGACCGCATCTCCCTGCTCACTTCGCGCAGCTGCTCTTCGTTGTACATGACGCGGGGAGTGATAATCACGAGCAGTTCGGTACGGTCGGTACTCTCAACATCACGTCCGAATAGCGCGCCCACGACGGGAATCGAGTGCAGCCAGGGCAAACCCTGGGAACTGCTCTTGGCGTTCTCGCGGATCAGGCCGCCCAATGCCACGGATTCATTAGTGCGCACGGCCACCCGGCTTTCTATATTACGCTCCAGGAACCGCTGCTGCCCTGTTGCCACATCGATTTCACCAAGGTCGGTGACAGACTGCTTTACATCCATGGTTACCAGGCCACCGGCGTTCACAGAAGGCCTGACCTCCAGTTTCACACCGGTGTCACGATAGGAAATGGACTGAGTAACCCGGTCGTTATCCGCATCGCTGGCGAGGGAGGATGTTTGCGAATCAAGAATCGGCACCTGTTGGCCAACGTGGATGTAGGCGGAGTGGTTATCCAGCACCATAACAGAAGGCGTGGAGATAATATTCAACAGGCTTTCTTTCGCCAATGCATTCAGCACCGCGTTGAAGTCCGTCCCCGTCACGGCATAGGAAAAACCAGGCAACACAGATGTCGGAGAAGTAACGTCTGCTATGTTGGACAATATGCCCTCTCCGCTGGTGCTACTGCTGAACTCATTGCTGAACGCCCACTCAAGGCCATAACTCAGGTCTTCGGTCAGGGTCACTTCAATAATACTCGCCTCTATAATCACCTGGGTCGCCACTACATCCAGTTGATCCAACGCAGTTTCGATCACACGATACTGCATCGCGCTGGCGTAGATCATCAGTGCATTGTTCTCGTCGTCAGCCACTACCCGCACATCCGACACCGCCTCACGGCCACCTGTCATCCCCTGCATATTAATGTTGGCTACAGAACTGCCAGCCTTGCTGTTGTTCCGTGAACGGTTATTGCTGCCAACCGAGGCCCCCAGTGATTCTGGCGACATGCCGGGCGCTACGCCACCTGCATCACCCACTTCCGGGCCGTAGTCGGTATTACTGCCACCGGAGCCGGAATAGATACTGTTGATCAAATCAGCCAGGCGACTGGCGGTAGTATTCTGCACCGGGTACACATACAGCCGCTGGTCGAACTGGGAGTAATGCGCCGCGTCCAGCCGTTCTATCCACTTCTGCACGCTGTCCAGATAGTGAGCCCGCGGGGTCACCACGAGGATGCTGTTAAGGCGCTCAACCGGCACTACCCGCACCAGGTCCTTGAGGCTTCCGCCCTCACCTTCGCTGCCCATCATCGCATCCAGCGCCATGGACACTTCTTCCACGCTGCTATTCTCAAGCGGAAACAGGCCAACTGACATACCTTTGAGCTGGTCCACGTCAAAGGTGGTGACAATATCCAGCCAACCATCCAACTGCGCCCGCGTGCCGGCCAGCATCAGCAGGTTGCGTGTACTGTCCACTCTCACGAAGGCCGACTCTTCCGCCACGGGCTTGAGTATCTCCGCCATGTTTTTAGCGCTGATGTACTGCAGCGGTACAATAACGGTTGAGAAGCCGGCGATCTCATCCCTGGGATTACCTATACGCGGTGACAGCGAACTGCCGCGTTTGGAGCCAGTGATCAGGTAGCGACCATCGCTGCCGCGTATCATGATGCTGTTGTTGGACTTGAGCAGTGACTCCAGCACACTCAACAGTTGGTCGCGCGGTATGGGCGTGCGCGTACGCAACGTCACCTGACCCTGAATGGGGTGGTCGACCACGTAGTCCAGTTTGAGAATGTCGCCCAGAATAGCGTGCGTGACTTCTCCCAGCGGGGCCTGCTCAAAGTTAAGGCTGACGTCTTCACCAACAAAGCGCACCGGCTTCTGTTTCTTTGGCATGTTTACGTGGCGGTCATTCCCCTTGAACACCACCGCTTCCTGTGCGGACTTGTCCTCCTTCTCCGCCGCCAGTTCCGCCGCCGTTTTGGCCAGCGCGGGCCGGTCCTGCGACCCGTCAGCAGACTGCGAGACCTTGCCGCCAGTTGCATCTCCGCCAGTGGTGGCACAGCTGCTCAACAGCGCAAGGCTCAGCGCGGTTGCAATAAGTCGAAAGTTCTTCATTCCGGATGGCCTGTTGGTCTTTACTGTTGTTTTCAATTCAATTACCTCGAGCCACGGCCCAGAGTAAGGCTGTCATCGCCATCCCCGGCTGCGGGTCTGCGGCTGCCCTTGGTTTTTTTCGCTGGCGTCTGGCCCTGTTCAGGCGCACCAGCGCGCTGCTGTTGAATCGTTTTTTCCGCTTCTGCGGCGGGCTCTGCCACGGGTGCTGGCTCCGTCGCCAGAATATTGCCTCGCTGCAGTGCCAGCGTCGCACGCTGGCCGTTACGGGAAAACAGTGCCTCTGTGGTCGTCACAGATTGCAGCGTCCAACCGTTGACCTCTTCGTCCACCATCACCCGATGTTTTCTCTTCTTCTCCGTGGCCAGTACGATAACGCCGGCTGATTTACCCGTACCAAACACGCCTGCCAACTGCAGCCCCTCAATGTCACCCGGCTCACTGTCAGCCAATGCCTGTTCCGCCATCGCCGCGTTTGCGTTGTCTCGCGCTGCCGACTCCGATGGGCGGCGCGTCACCCAGAACAGAGGACGCTGACGAATCTCACCACGCATCTCAGGGGCCGGCACCTGCGCCGCTCGCAGGTTCTGCACTGTCAGTGCTTCAGCAGTCGGCAACACGGGTTCAGGCAGTGCGGGTGCCAGCGTGCGGTAAGCCCCCCACAACAACTGCAGCCCCAACAAGAGCAGAAGAATCACCACGGCACCCTCTACCCGACGCTCTGTGCGCAGCGGGTCCACCAGCCCACGATATCGCGACAGCCCACTCATATTACCGACCTCAAGGACAACAGTCGGATTGAGATAGTGGCCTCCTGCACTTCCGGCTCATCTTTGCCGCGCCGCGTGCGCGTTGGCCAGATATCCAGGCCTTCGACAATAACCAGAGGAGAAAAGTCCGCCAGTTCGGCAAGTGCCCGGTCAAGGCTGGCCATATCACCGGCAACCGTCAGCTTCACGCCGATAAAGTCGAAGCGCTCCTCCTCCCTTACCGGCATCACCTGGCTGTTACTGACATTGAGCCCAGCGTCAGTCATCAGCTGACGCACATCCGTCTGCATGGAAGCGGCAACCGAAGCCCGCTCCGCACTGGCCGGGTACACCAGGCGAGACATGCGCTGCTGCACAATACC
>Ga0209578_10001825_pt1 | contig 18877 bp, 16 predicted proteins | sample tdAd472_FD_187127 | JGI IMG/M metagenome (GOLD analysis project Ga0209578, IMG submission 187127) | Marine sediment microbial communities from the Atlantic coast under amendment with organic carbon and nitrate - tdAd47.2 (SPAdes)... | ecosystem: Environmental > Aquatic > Marine > Coastal >...
TCGGGTAGTAGAGTCCTGACATGGTCTCGACGCAGAGAGAGGATTTGTCGATTAACCCCTGATCCACCACAAATCGGGCGAAACATCGTAAACCATTGCCACACTGTTCTACTTCGCCACCGTTGGCATTGAAAATTCGGTACGAAAAATCGGCCCCGGCTGCACGCCCCGACTCGGTGGCCGGCTCGACGGCCAGTAGCTGGTCAAACCCAATGCCGCGATGGCGGTCGGCCCAGGCGGCAATCTGTTCAGGTTGTGGCTGCCAGTGGCGATCCAGGTTGTTGATCACCATGAAGTCATTGCCGAGACCGTGCATTTTGCTGAAGGCGGTCATCGTCAGCGCTGCTGCTGATCAGTCAGCGCCTGGCTACCCGCCCAGTCGCGGGCAAACTGCCAGGCCGTGCGGCCGCTGCGCGAGCCACGGGTGAGTGCCCAGCGCAGGGCCAGTTCCCGTGCTTCGGTTAGCTGATCGCCGTGACCGTAATGATCTAGCCAGTGGTGCACGATCTGCAGGTACTCATCCTGATTAAAGGGATGAAAAGCCAGCCAGAGGCCGAACCGGTCCGACAGGGAGATGCGCTCCTCGACACTTTCGCCGAAATGGATTTCACCGTCTTCGTGCTGCGTGGCCAGGTTGTCGCTTTGCGGTTCTGGCATCAGGTGTCGGCGGTTTGAGGTGGCGCAGACCAGCAGGTTATCGAGGCTTACGGTTAGCGAGCCGTCGAGTACGACCTTCAATGCCTTATACCCGGGGTCATCTTTTTCAAAAGACAGGTCATCGCAAAACAGCAAAAATTTTTCTGGCCGCTCGGCGACCAGATTCAGAATTTCGGGCAGCTGTAAAAGGTCATTACGGTCGACTTCGATCAGTCTCAGACCCTGGTCGCTGAATTCATTAAGCAGTGCTTTGAGCAGCGAAGATTTGCCGGTACCACGACTGCCCCACAACAGGATGTTGTTGGCTGGCAGTCCGCTGATGAACTGGCGTACGTTTCGGCTAACCGCGTTTTTCTGCCGATCGATGCCGATCAGATCAGCCAGGCGAATCGTGTCAGCGTGGGTTATTGGCTGCAGCCAGCCCCGGTTGCCCTGACGTTGCCATCGGAATGCGTTAGCAGTTTTCCAGTGGGGCGGTGGCGAGGGATCGGGCAGAAGCCGTTCGGCGCGGTCCAGCAGGTTATCAAGGCGATCGATCAGATTATTGAGTTGAGGTTCCATTTTGACTGACGCAATCACTCAGGGAGTAAATGGCTGGCGAAAACCCGCTTTTTATTGCGGGAGTCGGGTCGCTTCCGGCCGGTTAAAGTAGTGGAAAATTGTACACTAGCATGTCTCTGCTCTTGCCCATTGAGAAACCCAAATGACCCTTGAATCCTGGTGTGAAACCGCGACCCAGATAGCCATCGCGGCCGGACAACAGATACTGACCGTGTATGACGGAGATTTTGAAGTTGAATACAAAGCCGACGAGTCACCGTTGACTCTGGCGGATCAGCGATCGCATCACACGATCGTCGCCGGGCTGGAGGCGCTGGCCACCGGTCTGCCGATCCTCTCGGAAGAGGGTGAGATGCCCGATTACGAAACCCGCCGCGGCTGGTCGCGCTACTGGCTACTGGACCCGCTGGACGGGACCAAGGAATTTGTTAAACGTAATGGGGAATTTACCGTCAATATTGCCCTGATTGATCAGGGAGTTCCTGTCCTTGGTGTGGTTCATGTGCCGGTGACGGGGGTCACTTATTTCAGTTGGTTGGGCGGCGGTAGCTGGCGCCAGGCCGACAGTGACAAGCCGACTCGAATTTCGGTAAGAACGGCGCCGCCGGCCGGGCGTCTGGCCGTCGTCTGCAGTCGTTCGCATCGGGGTGAACGGCTTGAGCAGTTATTGCAACAGCTCGGTGACTTCGATGCCGTGCCCATGGGCAGCTCCCTGAAACTCTGTCTGGTGGCTGAGGGCGGGGCAGATTTTTATCCCCGACTTGGACCGACTTCCGAATGGGATACGGCTGCGGCTCATGCCGTCGTGCTGGAAGCGGGTGGTCAGGTGGTGGATTTACAGGGGCAACCGCTGCAATACAACCAGAAAGAATCGCTGCTTAATCCGGAATTTCTGGTGATGCCGCTGGGTCAGCCGGAGTGGTTACCCGATTTAGGATTGTTTGCCGATACCGGTGCTTAATCTACGCGCCTACGTGTAACCAGTTGTCCAGGGTTGACCGTAACTCTTCGAGTCCCAGAGGCAGGGTGGCAGAGAACAGCTGCGTGCTGGTATCGATGCCGAGACTGGTTAGTTCCTTGCGTACCTGGCGCAGGGTGTTAGCGCGCTGGCTTTTCCCCAGCTTGTCAGCTTTGCTGAGTAGCACATGTAACGGTAGAGATCCGGCCACTGCCCAGTCAATAATCTGCTGGTCCAGACGACCGAAAGGGTGGCGCGAGTCCATGATCAGGACGATTCCGCTGAGTATTTGCCGGTTCGACAGGTAGCTGTCGATCAGATCGTGCCACTGGCGCTTGACGCTCTCCGGGACCTTCGCATAGCCGTAGCCCGGCAGGTCGACCAGGGCGCGCTGTTCATCCATACGGAAAAAATTGAGTAGCTGGGTGCGGCCAGGGGTTTTACTGGTTCTGGCCAGGTTGCGGTGGCCGGTCAGGGCATTAATGGCGCTGGATTTGCCGGCATTGGAGCGACCGGCGAAGGCCACCTCATAACCCTGTTCGGGAGGAAGCTGTTTGATGGCAGCCACGCTTATTTCAAATTTTGCCTGATTGTAAAAGTTTGACATGGGTTAACTGTTTTTAATGAGGGGCGCAGATGCAAAGCATTTCGGCCGAGAGCCTCTGCTAGAATACGCGGCTGATTTGGTTGCTAGCAACCCCGAGGGTGCCAGCAATGCCCGTTACAGACAGACCTGGTCAGGTCTGACACGATAATTTTTAATATTTAGTGTTTTAGGAGTATTAGATGGCTGTTTTTCGCACCGGTGGGCGTTTTTCGATGATCTGGCTGGGAGCGCTATTTGCGAGCGTGTTGATGAACGTTGCTCAGGCGAGCGATGTAGCGACGACGCAGGCAATGGAGGGCGATGCCGAAGCCGGCAAGACCAAATCAACGGTCTGTGCGGCGTGTCACGGTGCGGATGGTAACAGCACCGTGGCTATCTGGCCGAAACTTGCCGGTCAGAACGAAAACTATCTGCGTAGTCAGATAACCGCTTTCCGTGATGGTGACCGGGTGGACCCGAGCATGCAGCCGATGGTGGCTAATTTATCGGATCAAGATGTGGCGGATCTGGCCGCTTATTTTTCCAGTCAGACGGTGGCAAGCGAATCGGCTGATCCGCAGCTGGTTCAGCTCGGTGCGCTGATTTATCGTGGTGGTAACAGCGATACTGCCGTACCTGCCTGTAGCAGTTGTCATCTCCCGGACGGTTCCGGAAACAACCAGGCCTCCTGGCCAGCGCTTAAAGGGCAGCACGTCGACTATGTCGTGAAACAGCTGCAGGCCTATGCCTCGGGCAGTCGTGTTACCGATCCTGCGTCGATGATGCAGGAAATTTCTCAGCGCCTGACCGAACAGGAAATGAAAGCCGTCGCGCAGTTTGTTACCGGTCTGCAGTGAACTCCGGTGATGGGTAGCAGGTCGTAGATCTGCTTGTCCTACGCACGGTTGATCTGACAATTGAGGTGTCCAGAATGTTAAAACGCTTAGCCCTGTTTGCTCCCCTGCTAATGGTATGGGCCGGAATCAGTCAGGCTGCTGATGCCTACCAGGAGCTGGCTTCTCCGCTGCCCACCTCGGTCAGTGACAAGGTAGAGGTGGTGGAAATGTTCTGGTACGGCTGTAACCACTGTTACAACCTGGAGCCAGTGATGCAGGAGTGGTTAGAGACCAAGCCTGATTACGTTGAGTATGTCAGGGTACCGGCCGTTTTTCGCGATAACTGGGTACCCCTGGCCCGCGCCTGGTACGTGATAGACACCCTGGAACTGGGTGATCGTGTGCACATGAATCTATTTAAGGCACTGCACGTTAAAAAATTGAACATGAATAACGAGGGGCTGTTGCGGCGTTTTTTTGAAAACGAAGGCGTTTCCGCCGAACAGTTCGACCAGGTCTTCAACTCCTTTTCAGTTGATTCCATGGTGCGTAATGCAGCCAGGCTCACGCGCGAATACAAAATCACCGGTGTTCCGGCGATCATCGTGAACGGTCGTTACATGACGTCGGCCACCCTCACCGGTGGCCATGATGCACTGATCGAGCAGATCAACATTCTGGCAGCTCGTGAGGCTGAAGTGATGGGCCTGCTAACGGCAACGCAAGAATCGGCCGTTCCAGCAGTGGCGGAATCGACCGAACAGTAACCGACGCTACCGGGGGCTTGCTAGCTGTAGGCCGCCATGCCGCCATCCACATCGACCTGAGTGCCGGTGACATAACTGGCCGCGTCAGAGGCCAGGAACAGCACCACATTGGCGATTTCCTGAGGGGTGCCGAGTCGTTTCATTGGTACGCCATAGTACTCGGCACTCTGGGTTAGAAAATCCTCATAACTGCCGGTGGCCGGATCGTGGTAACTCTGCCACACCTCGGTCGAACATAAACCCAGCCCCACCGCGTTAGCACGGATGCCGTCGGTGGCAAACTCTTTAGCTAGCAGGTTGGTCAGGTTTAAAGAACCGGCACGGATCACGCTGGAGGCGTAAAACGCCAGGTCGGGCTGGCTGGCAAAAATGGCGTTAATGTTGACGATACTGCCGCCGCCACGCTCTTTCATGATGGGTGCGACCGTGCGAGCGGTACGCACCATGCTCATCAGTTTTATGTCGAACTCCGCCTGCCACTGCTCGTCGGTAAGGGTAGTCACGGTTCCAGCGGCAGTGGTGGCGGCGTTATTGACCAGCACATCAACTCCGCCGAACTTGTTCACCGCCAGGTCCACCAGTTGCTGTACCCCCTCCGTGGTGCTGACATCAAAGCCCCCGCCGGCGATTTGCCCCGGGTAGGTTGCTTCCCAACCATCAATGACCTGCTGCAATGCGGTGCCATCGCGGCTACAGGTGACCACCTGGCAACCTTCCTGCAGGAAATTACTCACCAGGCAGTTGCCCAGTCCCTGGCGGCCACCGGTAACGATGACTACCTTCCCTGTTAAATCGATCTGCATGGTTTGGGTTCCTTCAATTTAGTAAGGGCCGAGGGTCCCGGGCTACCGTTACTGTCCAGTGAATCGGGGCGGCCGTTTCTCTTTAAACGCAGTAATACCTTCGGCGTGATCGGCCGAGGTTTTTACCAGTGACTGGCTGTTGGATTCCAAATCCATGAAGGCGTCGTAGGGCATTCGTGCGGCTTCGCGCATGAGGTTCTTGGCCATGCCCATGGAGAGGGTGGGGCCGTTGGCGAGCCGTTCGGCCCAGCCAGCCACGGCGCTATCAAACTGCCCCTCGGGCACCACCAGGTTGTACAAACCCATTTCGGCTGCCCGTTCGGCGGCAATGGGTTCGCAACCGAGAACAATTTCCTTGGCGCGCAGCAGACCGATATTCTGCACCAGCAACTGCATAATGCCGGCGTCAGGAATCAGTCCAACTTTGCCAAAGGCGATGACCATAGCGGCCTCTTCGCAGGCCACGACTATGTCGCAGGCCAGCGCCAGACCAATCCCTGCGCCAGCTACCGGGCCGTTGAGGGCCGCCAGTACCGGCTTGTTCATGGTTTGAATCAGGTGGACGATCTGGCGCACGCCGTCGTTGAGGAAACCGCGCAGTTCAATGGGGGTCAAACTGGCAACCTCGCCCAGATCACCACCGGCGCAAAAAATGTCCTCTGTGCCGGTGAGTACCAGGGCGCGAATCTCGTCATCGGCCTGCGCCTGGCGCAGATAGGCAAGCAGCTCCCCGCAGAGTTCCGAGTTGAGCGCGTTGCGTGCCTCAGGCCGGTTAAGCGCCAGCATGAGGATGTTGTCCTGTCGGTTTGCGATAACAGTGGGCATAGGCTTAGCTCAACGAGGTCCAGACGGTTTTGGCTTCGGTATACATCTTGATGCCGTCCTCGCCATTTTCGCGGCCGATACCGCTCATTTTAAAACCACCAAACGGGGCGGATGCATCCAGCAGGCCATAGGCATTAATGTAAACGGTGCCGGCTTTAATCGCATGAGCCACGGTGTGGGCCTTACCCACATCGCGGGTCCATAAACCGGCAGCGAGGCCGTACTGGGTATCGTTGGCCTGAGCGATTAACTCTTCCTGACTGCTGAAGGGGATAATGCTCAGCACCGGGCCAAAGATCTCCTCGCGGACGACGCGCATCTGGTTATTGACGCCAGTAAGCACGGTTGGCGGGTAGAAAAACCCCTTGCCGTCGGTATCAATCGGCGCGCCACCGGCGGCGATTTCCGCGCCTTCGCTGACACCCAGCTCCACGTATTTGCAGACCCGGTCAAAGTGTTCGGCAGAGACCAGTGCGCCGACCCGGGTTTTTTCGTCAAACGGGTCGCCGACGCGCATTTTCTCGGCGGCAGTTTTAGCTGCTTCCACCGCCTGGTCGTAAATTGACTCTTCAACAAATAGCCGCGACCCGGCGATGCAGACCTCGCCCTGGTTGTAGAAAATGGCCGCGCCAATCGCGCGCATGGCAGATTTCAAATCCGCATCCGCAAAAATAATGTGTGGTGATTTGCCGCCCAGCTCCAGACTCACCCGCTTCAGGCTGTCAGCGGCGGTACGCATAATGTGCTGGCCGGTGCCGGTGGAGCCGGTAAAGGCAATTTTGTCCACATCCGGGTGAGAAATCAGCGCCTGGCCAGCGTCACCGCCAAAGCCGGAGACGAAGTTGACCACCCCCGCCGGGATCCCGGCCTCATTCATTAGCTGGCCCAGATAGAGCGCGGTGAGCGGTGTCTGCTCAGCTGGTTTAAGCACCACGGTATTGCCCGCCGCCAGGGCCGGGGCCAGTTTCATTGCCGCCATGAACAGGGGGAAGTTCCAGGGCACGATCTGGCCAATGACTCCAATCGGTTCGCGACGCGTATAGGTAAGGAAGTTGCCAGCCACCGGGTTGGTTTCGCCGCGCAGCTTGGTCGGCCAGCCAGCGTAGTAGCGCAGGGTCTGGACCGATAACGGGATATCGACCGCCAGAGCGTCCCGATAGGGTTTGCCGGTGTCGTAGGTCTCCAGCAGCGCCAGGTTTTTAGCGTTTTGTTCAACCAGGTCAGCGAGCTTATGCAGAATGCCCTCGCGCTGGTGGCTGCCCATGTTTGCCCATTTGCCGTCGTCCATCGCCCGGCGCGCTGCGGCTACTGCGCGGCCAATATCTTCTGCGCCGCCCTCGGCTACGCCGCCCAGGCTGGCCCCGGTCGCCGGGTTAATGTTGTCAAACTGCTTGCCGCTGGCCGCATCACAGTATTCGCCATTGATAAACAGCTGGCGGGGAGCGTTAAGTTCGTTAAAAGGGATCATTCGAGTTCTCCGTTAGTGCGGCGGAATCTATTTCCAGGAACGAGGCTGATTAAATCCAGGGTCGGACATATTACCGAGATTGATCCTGGCGTTACAGATGCTTGTTCAGTTGCTGGCCTACTTACGTAGACCAGCCGGTACCGGGTATCTGTAGCGATATTAATTGTCGGCAATTTGTTTTGAAGGCGATTGATTATCGAAAACTTTACGGAGAGTATGCGTACAGGTGGAGAGCTTTTTTTTGGGCTCTTGGAAACGGAGGCCGAGCTTCCTGTCAGGGGTGTTGTCAGTATTTTTTACATGTTTCGGGGGTTGATTGCTGAAAGTGTCATGTTTTTTTACAAAAAAGGCCAGAATAATGATTGATTCATTTCTAGACATCCAAAAAAACCTTTTAATATCAATAAAATAATTTTTTTGGTACAGGTTTTGCTTATAAGTTTTCGCAGGACAAAAAGAAATTATCAGCCTCGGTTATATATAAAGGAGCAAGCGAATAATGAAAAAATTAAGGGCAATAGCTCTAGCAGCGGTTTTCCCATGTCTTTGGGCGGCATCTGCTAGCGCAACGATCGTAGTGACTGACACTAACGATGCTAGTGTACTGGCTAATTCTATTGTCGGTAGCGGCATTAGTATCAGCAATGCCACCTACAGCGGTGCAACTACTACTGCATCAGGCACCTTCGTGAATGGTAGCTCGTCGGGTCTCGGCTTTGACACGGGTATCGTTCTGACCACTGGCACCACGGCTTGTGTGCCTGGTCCAAACAATTCGAGTTCCTGTTCCGGTGGTGGCACCACAACCTCATTGTCTTTCGATTTTGAAATCACCAACGGCGACGACAGCGTGTTCTTCAACTATGTTTGGGGTTCCGAAGAGTACAATGAGTATGTGGATTCTTCCTTCAACGATACGTTTGATCTGTTGTTGGATGGCGTTAATATCGCCCAGCTGCCTAATGGTCAGGACGTTGAAATCGATACGGTCAATAATGGTGATAATTCGGCTTTCTTCCGTGACAACACCGTACTTGGCCTGGATCTGCAATATGATGGATTAACAACTGTTTTGACCGCTTCCGCGACGGGACTGGCTGCCGGGACCCATTCCTTCCAGTTTCTGGTCAAGGACGCTGGTGATTCATCCTATGACTCCGGTGTGTTCGTTAGTGGCAATACTTTCTCAACCGACCCTACACCAGTGCCGGAACCCTCGATCGTTGCTTTATTAGGGTTAGGCCTGCTGGGTATTGGGGCCAGAAAAAGAGCTCTGCGCTAAAGTAAGTTGGGCAATCTTAAAAAACCCCGCCTTGTGCGGGGTTTTTTTTGCCCCTAAGCTAGCTCTGCTGGCACCCAGGCTGGTTAATCCATTTAGTGCTCAAGGGGCAGAAAGGAGCTAGGCGGGTGGTTCTGTATTTTTAAGACTCGGTAATCCGGTTCGTGGATTTCACTTTTAGGATGGTTGTTGTTTGTCCCTTTCTGATTTTTGGAGCGCTGTCAGGTTAGGGCTGAAATTAGTATTGAGAAGGTGGTGGTAGCCAGCCGTCCAGACCTGATTTTTTAATAAACAGCTGATGACCGCGCTGCCGGGCCGTATCGCGAATGGGGCTGTTCTGCTGGCAGTGACGGCGTGATGATTGTAGGGGTGCGCTCGGCCGGCGTTTGGGTCGTCACTCTGCGGTACTTTGAGAGTTGTCGACGGATTTCAGCCTGACCAAACGAGGGTAATCAATGATCAAATCCAGAAGGTGGTAGTTAACCCGCCGCTTTTTTTGTGTTTACCACGACACGTCGATTTCGGCGATCTGACCGGCCGAATAATAAAGCGTGGGTTAGACAGTTGGGCGGGTAGCAACTCCTTAAGGTCAAGGGGAGTGTTAGCATGGACGATCGGCCATGACCTAAGTTATTCCAGGTCAAAAAATTGCAATAATTGCCGATGTCGATGACTGAGTTCGCCGATTTTCCTGACGTGCACGGAGAGGGGGAGTATGGAAACCTACAAGCATACGTTCAGCATCAAGCGGCTTTGGTTAATTCTCATTGTTGGCATGGTCGTCATGTTCGGCATATTGCTGCTGCTCGGGTCGCAGATATACCAGCAGGCACCGCCGATACCGAACGCAGTCATTTCATCTTCCGGAGAAATGCTTTACTCCCGTGACGACATCGAAACCGGACAGAATGTCTGGCAGTCCGTTGGCGGAATGGAACAAGGTTCAATCTGGGGCCATGGCAGTTATCTAGCCCCCGACTGGAGCGCGGACTGGCTTCATCGTGAAGCCGAAACGCTGCTGGAACTTCGGCTGCAATCGCCAATTCCTGGCCTTTCAGAAACGCAGGATATGGCCCTGAAAAAAACCGCCTTGCAGACTGAGATGCGCACCAATAGTTACGATCCAGCATCGCGCACGATTACCGTCAGTGACCTGCGTGCCGAAGCCATCAAGCGGGTGCAGAAACACTATGTCAGCCTCTATGGAGGAAGCGACCCTGAGGCACTCGCGTTGCGTCGCGATTACGCCTTCCCAGTGTATGGGCTGCTATCGCAATCGGAAGCGAAACAGCTCTCCGCCTTTTACTTCTGGACGGCGTGGGGTGCGACTACCAATCGTCCTGACATGGACATTACCTACACGAGTAACTGGCCGCACGAACCGCTGGTTGGCAATAAACCGACAACCGAAGTGCTGATCTGGAGTATTGCCTCCGTTATTTTGCTACTTGCTGCGGCCGGCGCGCTGATTGCCTATTACGCTAAACAGTTTGATGTTTGGCAGGAGGACATCCTCCCCGAGGAGGGGATCGCCAAAGCGGATATTCTGGACGCCACCGTCATCACCCCGTCAATGCGTTCAACGGCGAAATATTTCTGGCTCGTTTCCGCAATGTTTTTGGGGCAGGTCTTGCTTGGAATCTTGACTGCTCATTATGCTGTCGAAGGGCAGGGGCTTTATGGCCTGCCCTTTGCAGAATATCTGCCTTATACGGTGACACGTACCTGGCACACGCAACTCGCCGTGCTCTGGATTGCAACGGCCTGGCTCGCAACCGGCCTCTACGTCGCGCCCATGTTAGGCGGCCGAGATCCAAAATTTCAGCGGTTCGGCGTGAATTTTCTCTTTATCAGTCTGTTGATCATTGTGGTGGGGTCATTTGCCGGCCAATGGGCTGCCGTTCACCGCTTCTTTAGTGACCTTGCCATGAACTTCTGGTTTGGACATCAGGGTTATGAATACGTGGACCTGGGTCGTTTCTGGCAAATTTATCTGACTATTGGCCTGTTTCTCTGGGTTGGCCTGGTTGTTCGGGGGTTGTGGCCGGTCCTGCAGAAGAAGGGCGGCAAATCGTTGATATATCTCGTGCTTGTCTCAGCGATTGCAATCGGTTTGCTTTATGCCGCTGGTCTGATGTGGGGCCAACACACCCACATCACGATCATGGAATACTGGCGCTGGTGGGTTGTCCACCTCTGGGTGGAAGGCATCTTTGAGGTGTTTGCCACCGCGATTATTTCGCTGCTATTCGTCCGCATGGGCATTTTACGCACCTCAACTGCCACGGTCATGGTGCTGTTCGCGACCATTATTTTCCTGTTTGGGGGAGTGCTTGGGACCTTTCATCATCTCTATTTCAGCGGCACACCCACCTCGGTTATCGCGGTGGGAGCAATGATTTCTGCGCTTGAAGTTGTCCCGCTGCTGGTTGTTGGCTTCGAGGCCTACACCCGCTACAAGATCGAACACGAGGCCGACTGGGAGCGCAACTACCATTGGCCGTTCATGTTTTTTGCAGCGGTTTTGTTCTGGAATCTAGTGGGTGCAGGGCTGTTTGGTTTTCTTATCAATCCGCCCATAGCGCTTTATTACATGCAGGGACTCAACACCACCGCTAATCATGGCCATGCGGCGCTGTTTGGGGTTTACGGCATGCTCGGCTTAGGTCTGACGCTCTACTGCATGCGTGGTTTGACCGAGACGGCGTTCTGGAATGAGAAGCTTATTAAGGTTTCATTCTGGTCGCTTAATATCGGCCTGGCGATGATGACATTCCTGTCCCTGTTGCCTCAGGGCGTGATCCAGACCTACGTCAGTATTGATCAGGGGTATGTCTTTGCCCGGTCAGCGGAGTTTATGCAAAGTACCATCATGCAGGCGCTGGTCTGGGCAAGAGTGCCAGGCGATCTGGTGTTCAGCGCCGGAGTGATCGCGTTTGTCTGGTTCGTGTTCAGAGCCTTCGTGCCTGCCAGGAGGCAAACTGTGTAGTTCAGTTTTCGTGCCGTTGCGTTAATAAACGTAAGGATCGAAAATCGGGTATGTCCTGTAGGAGTGCGCTGGTGGTCCTTGGAATACAGTTCGCTTTACTGACGCGATAGCCCTGTTTTTGCGGAACAGGTATTGATTGAAATGTTGCGGGCTTGTGTGTTGACCCCGCTATCTTCGAGTAATGTTTGGACTGAATGGTTACGCTGCGTCGGTTTCGTGTGCGCCGGCGCTCAGAGATTATTGTTCTAGTGCATAAGCACCCGTGATCAATGCGCCTCATCCCAATTGTCGCCGACACCAATCTCCACCTCTAGCGGCACCTTCAGGGGGTTGTCAGCGGTCATCAGTTGTTCGACCGTTTGGCGGGTGCTCTCAATTAGCTCGACCGGCAGCTCAAACACCAGTTCATCGTGGACCTGCATGATCATTTTGATGGGCTCTGGTTGTTCGGTGAGCCAGGCGTCGATGGTGATCATTGCTCGTTTAATCAGGTCGGCGGCGGTGCCCTGCATGGGCGCATTGATGGCGGTGCGCTCGGCATATTGGCGGCGCTGGGCGTTGCGGGCATTGATCTCTGGCAGGTAGAGGCGGCGACCCATGACGGTCTCTACGTAACCGAGTTCGCGGGCTTTTTCGCGGGTCTCGTCCATGTAGGCCCGGACGCCCGGATAGCGGGCGAAGTAGAGGTCGATATAACTCTGCGCTTCGCCGCGACCAATGCCGAGCTGTTTACCCAGGCCAAAGGCAGACATGCCGTATATCAGGCCGAAATTGATTGCTTTGGCGTTGCGGCGCTGTTCGGTGCTTACCTGGTCGGGGAGCATGCCGAACACTTCGGCGGCGGTGGCGCGGTGAATATCCTGGCCTTCGGCGAAGGCGTTTAGCAGGCCTTCGTCCCCGGACAGGTGGGCCATGATCCGTAGCTCTATTTGCGAGTAATCGGCGGCCAGTAACTGGTTGCCGGGTTCGGCAATAAATGCCTGGCGAATACGCCGACCTTCGGCGGAGCGGATGGGAATGTTCTGCAGGTTCGGATCGGATGATGACAGACGCCCGGTGGAGGCAACCGCCTGATGGTAGGAGGTATGTACCCGGCCGGTGTCAGGGTCGACCATCTGTGGCAGTTTGTCGGTGTAGGTCGATTGCAGCTTGACCAGGCTGCGGTGTTCGAGGATTAACTCCGGCAGGCGGTAGCCTTTTTCGGCCAGTTCCTGGAGTACATCTTCGGCGGTGGAGGGTTGCCCTTTGGGGGTTTTGCGGATCACCGGAATTTCCATTTTGTTGAATAGAATTTCCTGAATCTGTTTGGGCGAAGCCATGTTAAATGGCTGATCCGCCAGTTCGTGGGCCTCTTTTTCCAGCGCCATGGCGGCGGTGGCCAGTTCGCCGCTCTGCACTTTCAGCAATGCGCTATCGACATGGACGCCGTTGCACTCGATGCGGGAGAGAACGGGTACCAGTGGCAGCTCTAACTCTTCATAGATGGTTAACGGTCCCGGCAGTTCGGCCAGCTTTGGCGACAATGCCTGGTGCAGCCGCAGGGTGACGTCGGCATCTTCGGCGGCATAAGCACTGGCCTGCTCCAGTTCAATCTGGTTAAAGGTGAGCTGTTTTTTGCCACTGCCGGCCACCTCCTTAAAGCTAATGGTGGTGTGGCCCAGGTATTTGGTCGATAACGAATCCATGTCGTGGCGGCTGGCGGTGGAGTCGAGGATATAGGACTCCAGCATGGTGTCATGGACGGGGCCGGGTACGATGATGTCGTAACGACGCAACACGTTCATGTCATATTTGAAATGCTGTCCAATGATTTTCCGCTCTGGAGATTCCAGCAGGGGCTTGAACAGGGCCAGGGCCGTGTCGAGATCGATCTGGTCTGGCGCGCCGGGGTAGTCATGGGTCAGCGGCAGATAAGCCGCTTCGCCTGGATCGACAGCAAACGAAAAACCGACGATGCGCGCCTGCATGTAGTCGAGGCTGTCGGTCTCCAGGTCGAAGGCGTAGGCCGGGGCCTGCTGCAGTTTGGTGATCCAGTTTTCCAGCGCTGGCAGTTCGAGTATGGTCTCGTACTGGTCGCGGCTGATAGTGGCGGCTGGTTGTTCGCCGTCGGTCTCCGTCCCCGTCGCAGGGCCACTCTGCGGGTCAGTGTTGTCGCCACCGTTCAGGTTGCGCAGCAGGGTTTTGAACTCATACTTTTTATATAGACTGCGCAGCAGGTCGGTGTCCGGCTCGCCCAGCACCAACTGTTCAGGGGAGAATTCCAGCTCCACGTCGCGCTTGATGGTAACCAGCTCTCGGGAGAGTTCTATCTGGTCTAGAAATTCACGAAGATTTTCACCGACCTTGCCGCCGATATCATCGGCGTTGGCAATGATGTTATCCAGATCGCCGTATTTAGTGAGCCATTTGACCGCTGTCTTTGGACCCACTTTGGGTACGCCGGGGATGTTGTCCGAGGTATCGCCAATCAGGGTCAGGTAGTCGATGATCCGCTCGGGTGGAATGCCAAATTTTTCCACCACGCCGTCCGGCCCCATGGTGACGTCGGTCATGGTGTTAACAACACTGACGTGTTCGTTAACCAGCTGGGCCATGTCCTTATCGGCGGTGGAGATCAGCGTTTCCATCTGCTGCTCGCCGGCCTGAGTGGCCAGGGTGCCAATCACATCATCCGCTTCGACACCGTCAACCACCAGTAACGGAAACCCCAGTGCCCGGATCAGTTCGTGGGTTGGCGCGATCTGGCTGCGCAGCTCATCCGGCATCGGCGGGCGGGTGGCCTTGTACTGCTCAAACATGTCGTTACGGAAGGTTTTGCCCTTGGCATCAAAAATCACCGCGCAGTGGCGGGTCGGTACTTCACGTAACATCTTGCGGAGCATATTGGTAACCACATAGATCACCCCGGTGTAGTCACCGGCTGAGTTTTTCATTGGTTCACGCATACCACCTAAGGCATGAAACGCCCGGAACAGATAGGAGGAGCCGTCAACGAGGATGAGTGGGCCGGTTACGGGTGCGGTTTCAGTATTCGATATTTGATCATTCACTAAAGGATTACTCGGCTAGTTCGACAGTAATGCGCGCAGGGCAGGACAAACCCCAGGCCTATTATGCCCGTTGCTTGTGCTGGATCAGACCCTAGTCTACAGACGCTACCGGCTGGTTCGGCTAGAATTTGGTCATGAGGTGCGCTGGCTGAGTCGGAGGCGCGCCACCGGGACGACTGATTCCAGAGGGATATCGAAATGAAGAATTTATTGGGTCTGCTGGCTATTTTTGCCCTGATGGTGGGCATGCCCGCTGCGCAGGCCGACGACGAGCTGTTGCCGCCCGTGACGATTGATGCTGGAAAAGACCTGAAGCGGAGCATTGTTCCCAATCGATCCGCGGAAGAGCAGAACGAGCCAGAGGTGGTTATCCGTAAGCGGGGGAAAAATATGGTGGAGGAGTACCGGATTAACGGACGGCTATATAAAGTAAAAGTGACTCCGTCGAAAGGCCCCTCCTATTTTATGGTCGATAGTGACGGCGATGGCATTATGGATCAGCGGTATGACAAGCTTGGACAGGCCGTATCAACGCCGCAATGGGTACTGTTTAGCTGGTAATCTGTGTCTGCCTGAGTCAACGTCGATAAATAGTTACTTCCTGCGGAACAGATATGTCGGTATTTACAGAAGTTGGCCGCGACCAGCTTGTAGAGTTTTTGCGCCAATACAGTGTGGGTCAGCTGCTGGACTATCGCGGCATAGCAGCCGGTATTGAAAATACGAATTATTTTGTCGATACCGACAAACAGCAGTTGGTTCTGACCCTATTTGAGCACCAACAGGAATCCGAGCTGGAGTATTGTCTGGGCTTGATGGGCGCCCTGGCAGAGGCGGGAATTCCCACCGCCGGGCCGGTGGCGGGGATTGACCATAAAACCCTGCGTCATCTCGCCGGTAAACCGGCGGCTCTGGTCACCCGTTTAAGCGGTAAATCCGTGGAGCAGCCGACGATTGAACATTGCCACGCCCTGGGCTCGATGCTGGCTGATTTTCATCGGGTTGGTCAAAATTATCCGCCGACTCAGAGCAATCCCCGTGGTGAAGAGTGGTTTCAGGCCACTGCGGAGGAGGTGATGCCGAAGATATCCGCGGATCAGGTACAGCTACTGCGCACGGAGTTAAACCTTCAGGTTGTCGTCGATAACGCTGCGTTGCCGCAGGGGGTCATCCACGCCGACCTGTTTCGCGATAACGCCCTGTTCGAGGGAGCGGAACTGTCGGGGGTGATTGATCTTTACGCCGCCTGTAATGACAGCCTGCTTTACGATCTGGCGATATGCGTTAATGACTGGTGTATTGACTCGGCCGGGGCCATCGATCTGGAGCGTGGTCGAGCACTGGTCGGTGCTTATCATCAAAGACGCCCCATATCCGTCGCCGAACGCGATGCCTGGCCAATGATGCTCCGCCGCGCAGCCCTGCGATTCTGGCTGTCGCGGCTGAGGGACAAGTTTTTCCCCCGACCGGGCCACCTAACCCGCGTTCTCGACCCGGATCATTTTTTAACCATTTTGCAGCGGCGTATGGATCATCCGGAAACCCTCGCTGGACTGGATTGTCAGGCCGTTGCCTGATGGGGGTCGAATGTTTTATCAGTGCGAAGTCTTGCTGAAATGAGTCGTCTTGCTGCCGGCCTGGAGGCGTTTAATCGTTGGGTTGGTCGCGTGGTGAGCTGGCTAACCCTGGCGATGGTACTGACTACTTTTGTGGTCGTTCTGCTGCGTTACGGGTTTGATCTGGGTTGGATCTGGTTGCAGGAGTCGGTCACCGTGATGCACGCTCTGGTGTTTATGCTGGGCGCTGCCTACACCCTTGCCGATGATGAGCACGTCCGTGTCGATATTCTCTACAATCGTTTTGGGCCCCGCAGTCGGGCTCTGGTTAACTGTCTGGGGGTGGTGTTCCTGCTGGTGCCATTTTGTCTGCTCATTCTAATTACCGGCTGGGATTACGTGGTCAGCGCCTGGGCAGTCCGCGAAGGCTCCCCCCAGGCCGGCGGGCTGCCGGGGGTCTATCTGCTTAAAAGCATTATTCTGTTAATGCCCGTGTTGCTGCTGTTGCAGGGAGTGTCGATTTTTCTCCAGCAGTTACCCCTGCTAATGAATCGCGACTAGGCCGATGGAACAGACGATGAGTCTGGCGATGTTCGCCACCGTTTGCCTGGTATTACTCGCCGGGTATCCGGTAGCTTTTTCGTTGGCCGGAACCGCGTTAGGGTTTGCGCTGCTTGGCGGTGCCACCGGCATGTTTGATCTGGTGTTTTTGCAGGCATTACCCAACCGTCTCTATGCCACCATGACCAATGAAACCCTGATCGCGGTGCCGCTATTTATATTCATGGGCGTGCTCATGGAGCGGTCGCGGATTGCAGAGAGCCTGCTCGATAGTATGGCCATGTTGTTTGGCCGATTACGTGGCGGTCTGGCGATATCAGTCACCCTGGTCGGCATGCTCATGGCAGCCAGTACCGGCATTGTTGGTGCGACCGTGGTAACCATGGGGCTGCTGTCGCTGCCTACGCTATTAAAGAGGGGTTATTCACCCTCGCTGTCGGCCGGAACTATTTGCGCGGCGGGCACTCTGGGGCAAATTATTCCGCCCTCAATTATTCTGGTATTGCTCGGTGATGTGATTTCAACGGCTTACCAGCAGGCGCAGCTGGAAATGGGGAATTATGCCCCCCAGTCGGTGTCCGTGGGTGACCTGTTTCTGGGTGCGCTGATCCCCGGTTTGATGCTGGTGTTGCTGTACATTATTTATCTGCTCGGCATCGCCTGGTTAAAACCCGCCTCATCACCGGCGATGCCCCCGGATGAGCTGCCGTCAGCGGGTAATCTGCTCTGGCAGGTAATTGCGGCCATGTTGCCGCCGCTGCTGCTTATCGTCATGGTATTGGGGTCGATCATTGCCGGTGCCGCCACGCCCACCGAGGCGGCCTCGGTCGGCGCTCTGGGCGCACTGCTGCTGGCCGGTTTGAAACGTGAATTAAAACTGCCAATGCTCAGGGAAGTGATGCGCAGCACCACCCGTATTAGCAGCATGGTGTTTTTAATCCTGATCGCCGCGTCGGTCTTTTCGTTGGTGTTTCGGGGTTACGGCGGCGACGACGTGGTTCGCGACTGGCTCACCGGGCTACCCGGTGGTGTGGTTGGGGCCATGATGGCAGTGATGCTGGTGATGTTTCTGCTAGGGTTTGTGCTTGATTTTATCGAGATCACCTTCGTCGTCGTGCCCATCGTTGGGCCTCTGCTGTTAGGCATGGGACTGGACCCCATCTGGTTGGGGGTGATGATTGCGCTCAATCTGCAGACCTCTTTTCTTACCCCACCGTTTGGGTTCGCACTCTTTTATCTGCGCGGCGTGGCGCCGCCCAGCGTTTCGACCCGAGATATCTATCGCGGGGTTATTCCCTATATCGTTATTCAGATTATTGCCCTGGGGTTGATCGCGCTTTTCCCCGCGCTGGTTACCTGGCTTCCGGGACTGGTTTTTAATTGATCGAGCCGTCGGCGGCCTGGCGTCGTCGAGCTGACTGAAGTTTTGACAACTTAACGAGGCCCGCGGCCGATGAAGTTAATCGAAGTAATTGCCAACGTTGGTCACAAAGATACGTTGGCGGCCATCGCTGAGGAGGTGAGAACGGGGGAGTTGCTGGCGCTGCCGACTAGTGACCCTAAGACCTGTCTGATGCGGTTTTTCGTGGCCGATGATCAGGTCCAGCAGACCCTGGACAAGCTTCAAACCTTGTTGGGAATTCAGACCGCCGCGTCAATTGCCGTTTATTCGCCCGAAACGGTGCTACCTAAAGCGGATATTGCTGAGCGACAACTGGAGGACCGGGCAACGGTTACCCGTGAGTCGCTCTACGACGGGATCGAGAAGAGTGCTCAGCTGGACCAGAATTTTGTGTTACTGGTCATTCTTTCGACCGTGGTGGCTACCATTGGACTGCTCGAAGACAACGTGGCGGTGGTCATTGGGGCAATGGTCATTGCGCCGCTGCTGGGGCCAAATCTGGCGCTGGCCCTGGGCAGTGTGCTCGGCGACCTTCAGCTAATGCGCAAGGCTCTGCGAGTAAACAGTGTGGGTATCACC
>Ga0209578_10001826_pt1 | contig 18866 bp, 17 predicted proteins | sample tdAd472_FD_187127 | JGI IMG/M metagenome (GOLD analysis project Ga0209578, IMG submission 187127) | Marine sediment microbial communities from the Atlantic coast under amendment with organic carbon and nitrate - tdAd47.2 (SPAdes)... | ecosystem: Environmental > Aquatic > Marine > Coastal >...
TGATTCTCGGTTTTTTACAGGTTTTATGAACCCCCATTCGAGCGTTTCTTCCAAGGTGCTGTAATAGATAAGGAAATTTGATGTTGACAGCGCAGGCTTATTATTACTTACTGGTCAGTAAATAAAGGTATGAAAATGCAACATGTAAATGTCATTTTGGAGACGCGGGGATCGGCGGCCTGGTTGCGCCTGAACAGACCCACCGAGTTGAACGCTCTTTCGCGGGACATGGTCTTGGAGCTTGGGGCTGCGCTTGAGCACATTCGTCGTGACGAAAAGCTGCGAGTTGTGGTGCTTACCGGCAGCGGCCGGGCGTTCTGTGCCGGTGCCGATCTCAAGGCGGTGCAAGCGGGTCTGTCACAGGAGCGGTCGGAAGACGGTGATTTCCTCGATGCCGTAGCCGAGGTTTTTCAGACGCTCCGTAATTATCCCAAACCTGTCATTGGTGGCCTGAACGGGGTGACCGTCGCCGGCGGACTTGAACTGGCCATGTGCTGCGACGTTCTGATCGCCGCAGAAAGCGCGAAGATCGGCGATGCGCATGCCAATTTTGGGGTCTTTCCGGGGGCCGGTGGCGCCGCTGTGCTTCCCTCTCTGATTGGCCTGCCGAACGCAAAATACCTGCTGTTTTCCGGCCGCAGTCTGCCGGCGTGCGATTGGTTGCGAATGGGGCTTGTCCAAGAGGTGGTTGCCGATGACGCGCTTGAGACCCACCTCGATGCCTTTGCTCAAAGCCTGGCCGACAAAAGCCCGCTCGTCCTGTCGCGCATGAAAGCGGTCGCCAACGCGTCCGTCGAGATGTCGCAAGCCGAAGCTCTGGCCTGGGAATTGTCGGTCCTGCGCGACCACCTGACATCAAACGACGCTGCCGAAGGGCTGGCGGCGTTTTCGGAGAAACGCAAACCGGTCTTTGCCGGAAACTGATGAGGACCAAGATGGACAAGGTTTACATAACCGGCGTGGCGATGACGCGCATGGGACGCCTGGACGGGGCGACCGTGAAGTCGCTGTCCCGCGAGGCCGTCACCGGGGCCCTGGCTGATGCCGGGATTTCCGCCGGTGCGGTTGAAGCCGCCTATTTTTCGAACGCCACACAGCGGCATCTGGAAGGCCAGTTGATGATCCCGGGCCAGATCGCCCTGCGCGATATGGGAATCGAGAGCATTCCGGTTGTGAACGTCGAAAACGCCTGCGCCAGCGGATCGACCGCCCTGAACCTGGCGGCGCAGTTTCTGAAGGCAGGCGAAGGCGATGTGGCGCTGGCCGTCGGGGCCGAGAAGATGTGGACTGGTGATAAAGCCAAGATGTTCAGCTTCTTCGACTCGGGCTGGGAACTGGCGACTGCCGAGGAGAATGAAAAACAACTGCTGGCGCTGGGACATGGGATCGATCTGCAGGAAGGCAGCGAGTCCGAAAAACCCTATTCCGTTTTCATGGCCGTCTACGCCGCCTTTGCCCGCGCGCATATGCGCCTCTTTGGGACGACACAGGCGCAATTCGCGGCCATCGCGGCCAAGAACCACATGCATTCGGTGGAAAACGACAAGGCGCAGTTCCGCGATCCCTACACTGTTGGCGACGTGCTGGGCGCGCCGCCGATCACCTATCCGCTGACCCTGCCGATGTGCGCCCCGATGAGCGATGGCGGTGCTGCGGCGGTGCTGATGACCGAAGCGGGCATGAAGCGCCACGGCATTTCCCGAGACCGCGCCATCGAGTTGCGTGCCAGCGTGATCCAGACCGGTTCGGACCGGGATGGCGACGACTTTGAAAACCATCTGACCGCTAAGGCGGCCCGGCGCGCCTATGAGAAGGCCGGGCTTGGGCCCGAGGACGTCTCGGTCGCCGAGGTGCATGACGCCACTGCTGTGGGCGAGCTGATCCAGATCGAAAACCTTGGTCTTTTTCCCTTTGGTGAGGGCGCGGCAGCCTCCGAACGTGGCGAGACCACGATTGGCGGGCGTGTGCCGGTCAACCCGTCGGGTGGGCTGGAGTGCAAGGGCCACCCGATCGGCGCCACCGGTCTGGGGCAGGTCTATGAGCTTGTCAGCCAGCTGCGCGGCGAATGCGGCACGCGCCAGGTCGAAGGGGCAAAGGTGGCAATTGCAGAGAACGGTGGTGGGCTGATCGGGATCGAAGAGGCCGTGGCCTCGGTCCTGATTCTGGCACGATAGGAGAGCGAGATGTTCAAGACCGAAGAACAGACAATGGCCTGCGACATGCTGCGTCGCTTCCTCGATGACCAGATCGAACCGGAATACCTGAAGGTCAAGGATGCGCCGTTTGAAAAAGAGGTGATCCAGGGGTTCCTCACGCAACTGTCCGAATTCGGCCTGACCTCGGCCCCCCATCCCGAAGAGGCGGGTGGCATGGGGCTCGATTGGTCCACGCACCTGATGCTATTCGAAGAGGTCGGCGTCACGGCGATGGACATTGCGTTGCCGATCCTAATCAACGTGGTGGGCGCCGACCTTTTGCTTCGCCTTGGAACCGATGAACAACGCGCGCGCTATATCCCACAGCTTCTGGCGGGTGAGACATCCGTGGCCATCGGCATCTCTGAGCCGGGTGTCGGCTCGGACGTGGCGGCGGTCAAGACACGCGCCCGCAAGGATGGCGGCGATTGGGTGATTTCGGGCGAAAAGACCTGGATTTCGAACGGGCGTTTCGCCGATTTCCTGATCTGCACCTGCAACACCGGCGAGGGGTTGACGCATATCCTGGTCGACCGCAAGGAACACGGGTTCGAAACCCGCGACATCCCCAAGATCGGCCTCAATGCACAGTCGACCTCGCAGGTCTTCCTCGATGAGGTGCGGGTGCCCGTTGAGAACACCATCGGCGCCGAAGGGCGCGGGTTGCAGCAGACGCTGGTCGTGTTCGAACGCGCGCGGGTGCATATGGCGATGTGGGGCATCGCGCTGGCGCGCCGGGCGCTTGAGGAATCGATCCGTTACGCGCAAGAGCGCAACCAGCATGGCAAGCAGATCGCCGGGCATCAGATGATTGCCGACAAGATCGCCACCATGGCAACCGAGATCGACGCCGCGCGCCTGCTGACCCATCGTGCCGCCGGCATGATCGACCGCGATGAACGCTGCGACACGGAATGCGCCATGGCCAAGTGGTACGGCACCGAGATCGCGGTGAACGCCACGCGGCAGGCGGTGCAGATCCATGGCGGCAACGGCGTGACCCGCGAGTTCATCGTCGAACGCCTGGCCCGCGAAGCCATCATCGGGCCGATCCCGGACGGGACCACAGAGATTCAGAAACTGCTGATCGCCCGGTCCCTGACCGGTGTGGCGGCGTTCAAATAGGGGCCCAGGTCATGAAGATAGAAGGCAAGACCATTATCGTGACCGGCGGGGCCTCGGGACTTGGTGCTGCGACGGCAGAATACCTGCACGGGCTGGGTGCACAGGTGGCCATGTTCGACCGCGACATGGAACAGGGCACCGCGCTGGCCGACCGTTTGGGCGCGGACCGGGCCATGTTCCGGCAGGTGGATGTGACCAGCGACGAGCACGTGTCCGAGGCCATCTCGGCTGTGGTCGACCGCTTTGGCGCGCTGCATGTCGCCATCAACTGTGCCGGTGTGGTCAGCCCGATGAAGGTGGTCGACCGCGAGGGCGCACCTGCGTCTCTCGATGCCTTTCGCCGCACGGTCGAGATCAACCTTGTGGGCACGTTCAACGTGATGAGCCAGGCCGCCGCGCGGATGCTGGAAAACCCGCCCGAAGACGGGGAAGAGCGTGGCGTGATCGTCAACATCTCGTCCGGGGCGGCCTATGAAGGCCAGATCGGGCAGACTGCCTATGCCTCGTCCAAGGCCGGTGTGATAGGGCTCAACCTGCCTGCCGCGCGCGAGCTGGGGCCGAAAGGCATCCGTATCAACGCCATCGCGCCGGGACTGTTTGGCACACCGATGGTGATGAGCCTCGGAGATGAGGTCGTCGCCTCGCTCGAAGAAAGCGTCGAGGCCCCCAAGCGGGTGGGCCGGATGGAAGAATTCGCCCATGCCTGCGCTTTTCTGATCGAAAACAGCTACATGAACGGCGCGACCCTGCGTCTGGATGCCGCCACGCGGCTGCGGGCGAGGTGACGAGATGCTGACACGCAACGGTCCCCTCAAAGGTGTTCGGGTCATCGAAATGGCCGGGATCGGGCCTGCGCCCTTTGCGGCCATGCATCTGGCCGACATGGGCGCCGAAGTGGTGCGGATCACGCGCCCCGGTCAGGCTTTCCCCTTGCCGATCGATGAGAAACACAACCTGTTCAATCGCTCGCGGCGCAGTCTGGTGCTCGATCTGCGGCAGGCAAATGATGCTGAAAAGCTCTGGGGGCTGATCGAGCGGGCCGAGATTCTGATCGAGGGCTTCCGCCCCGGCAAGATGGAGAAACTCGGATTCGCTCCAGAGGCGGTTCTGGCACGCAATCCGGCGCTGGTCTATGGCCGCATGACCGGATGGGGACAGACCGGGCCGCTGGCACAGGCTGCCGGGCATGATCTGAACTATGCCGCGATCACGGGCGCGGTTCATGGGCTGGGCGAGGCCGACCGGCCCCCGCCCGCGCCAATGAACCTGATTGCCGATCAGGGTGGTGGCGCGATGATGCTGAATGTCGGCATCCTCGCGGCCCTGACCCATGCGCGCGCAACCGGCGAGGGTCAGGTGGTCGACGCGGCCATGTGCGATGGGGTCAACCTCTTGATGACCATGCAACACGGGCTGGCGGCCGGTGGGGCCTGGAGCGGCGAGCGCGCTGGCGATTTCATCAATGGCGGGGTGGCGTGGTATCGTTGTTACGAAACCGCCGACGGAAAGTTCATATCCATCGGCTGTGTCGAGCCACAGTTCTTTACCGAATTCCTGCGCCTGACCGGGCTGAGCGATGATCCGCGTTTTGCCGACCAATATGCGCCCGAGGCGCAGCCGGCCATGCGCGAGGCCCTGACCGAACTGTTCCTGACCCGGACACAGGCCGAATGGTGCGAGGTGCTGGAAGGCAGCGATGCCTGCTTTGCGCCGGTGGTGCCACTGGCCGAAGCTGCCACACACCAGCACAACCGGGCACGCGAGAGCTTTGTCACCGTGGACGGCATCGAAATGCCCGCCCCGGCCCCCCGATTCTCACAAACCCCGCCAGACATTCCGACAACCGGTGACGCCGGTTTCGTCGAAATGAACGAAATCCTAGAGCATTGGAGGGCCGCCATATGACCGGTCTGAGTTTCGCCGACGCCATACAGCTTTTGCTGGTCGGCCTGTCACAGGGCTGTCTCTACAGCCTGATCGCCATCGGCCTGGTGCTGGTCTACAAGGCTACCGAGCAGGTGAACTTCGCCCAGGGCGAGTTCATGATGCTGGGGGCCTTTGTAGGCTATCAGTTCATCGTGCTTTGGGGGTTGCCTTATTGGCTGGGGGCCTTGCTGACGCTCGTGTTCATGGGCGGGTTCGGTTACGGGGTCGACGCGCTTGTTGTGCGGCGGCTCACCGGGCAGCCGGTGTTCACCGTTTTTATCCTGACGCTGGCGCTGGGAATTGCACTGCGCGCCGTGGCCGGGATTGTATGGGGCTTTGGCAACTATTCGCTGCCTGCCCCGGTTGAGGGCAATCTGACGCTTGGGTCGGTCATCATTGGCTGGTCCAGCGTTCTGGCGATCCTGGTAACCGCCATCGTGGCCAGCGGGCTTTACGCCTTCTTCCGCTATGCCCGCCAAGGCGTGGCGATGCAGGCCTTGTCCCTGAACCAATTGGCGGCCTTTTACATGGGCATCCCCGTCAAGCGCCTGACCTCGTCCATCTGGGCCATGTCCGCAATCTTCGGCGCCATCGCCGGCCTGCTCCTGGGCCCGGTCACGCTGGTCTCGACGCAGATGGGATTTGTCGGCTTCAAAGCCTTTGCCGGCGCCATTGTCGGCGGGTTCGGATCGATCCCCGGCGCCGTTCTGGGCTGTTTGCTGATCGGCGTGACCGAGCCGTTCTTCGACATCATGTTCCCGACGTTCAAGGGCATCGGCGCCTATCTGATCATGTTCGTCGTGCTGCTGATCCGGCCCGAAGGGCTGCTGGCACAAATCTACGCAAAGAAGGTATAGGCTCATGCGCGTTCTTTTCCGCAAATCCTACAAGCAGGACATCCGCCTGTTTCGCGACCGCACACAGGCTTTCTGGTATCTGCTGTTCTTGTGTATCGCGCTTGCCGCCCCGCTGTTCCTTGACGGCTACTTTCTGGACGAATTGTCGTTTGTCTACATCTATGCCATCGCCGGCCTGGGTCTGATGATCCTCACCGGATTCTCGGGACAAGTGAGTTTCGGGCAGGCCGCCTTTGTTGCCATCGGCGCCTATGCTCATACCATCCTGCTCAGCCGCTACGGCGTGCCGTGGATCCTGTCGCTGCCCCTGGCGGCGCTGATCACTGGTTTGGTCGGGCTGGCCATCGGGCGCATCTGCGGGCGCATGCATGGCTTGTATCTCGCCATCGCTACGCTTTCGATTGCTATCGTGACCGAACGGCTGATCGGCGGCGGCGGCGATTTTACCGGCGGACATCGTGGCCTGCCGGTTCCGGGCATCGACATCTTCGGCATCGCCATCGACCAGAGCTGGAAGACCTACCTGTTAAATCTCGCCCTGTTTGTCGGCGCCATTCTGATGACGCGCAACCTGTTGCGCACACGGTCTGGCCGCGCCCTGATCGCGATCCGCGACAGCGAAGTTTCGGCCCGTTCGCTGGGCACGAATGTGGCCTTCTACAAAGCCTATGCCTTCTTCCTGTCGGCGGTGTTCGCCGGTCTGGCTGGTGGGCTTCTGGCGCATGCGTTCTACTACATTACACCGGAAACTTTCGGCATGGGTGAGAGCATTCGCCTGCTTCTTATGATCGTTGTCGGTGGGATCGGCACCATCCACGGGGCCATCTTCGGCGCGTTCTTCATCGTGCTGCTGCCCACCGTCCTGAGTTGGGTCAAGGTGCTGCTTCCCGGGGCCATAGCCACATCCGGCGGGTTCGACAGCCTCGCCTTCGGGATGATCCTTCTTGGCTTCATCCTGTTCGAACCTGATGGGCTCTATGGCCGCTGGGTCAAAATCCATCACTATTTCAACGTCTTCCCGATGTACAAGCGCCGCAGCTTCCAACGTCAGAAGACCTTCCTCAAGACGGAGCGTCTGAAATGAGCTGGCTTGAAGTCGAAAACGTGTCGCTGGCATTCGGTGGGCTGAAAGCCGTCGATAACCTGAGCTTCTCGGTGGAACCGGGCAAGGTATTCACCATCATCGGTCCCAATGGTGCCGGCAAGAGCACGGTGTTCAACCTGATCTGCCGCATCTATGACCCGCTGGAAGGCGATATCCGCTTTGGTGGCGAAAGCCTGCTGGGGGCCAGGCCCCACGAAGTGATCAACCACGGCATCGCCCGCACCTTCCAGAACATCGAATTGTTCGAGCATGCCTCACTTCTGGACAACCTGTTGATCGGCCGGTTCCGGCATGGGCGGTTCTCGCCGCTGAGCGAGCTGTTCTTCCTGCCCGGCCAATTACGCCAGGAACTGGAGCACCGCCGCAAGGCGGAAGAGGTTATCGAGTTTCTCGATCTCGAAGGCTACCGTCACGCCCGCGTCGCCGACCTGCCTTACGGCGTGCGCAAGAAAACCGAGATGGCGCGCGCGCTGGTCGCCAGCCCCGAGATCCTGTTGCTGGATGAGCCCTCCAGCGGGCTGACCACCGAGGAAACCGACGACACCGCCTTTGTGATCGAAGACATCCGCGAGGATCTGGGCATCACCGTGGTGATGATCGAGCACGACATGAAGCTGGTGAACAAGGTCTCGGACAAGGTTCTGGCAATCAACGAAGGCCGCTTCCTGGCCACCGGCAGCGCCTCGGAGGTGCAGGACGACCCGGATGTGCAGGCAGCCTATCTAGGGGGGGAAGCGGCATGAGCGAAGTTCTGAAAGTCCGCAATGTCGAAACCATGTATGGCCGCGTCATGGCGATCCGCGGTGTCAGCCTTTCGGTGCGCGAAGGCACCGTGGTCACGGTCATGGGATCGAACGGCGCTGGCAAGACCACTATCCTGAAAACCATCTCGGGGGCGCTCGACCCGTTCAAAGGTGAGATCACATTCAAGGGTAAGGCCATTACCGGCCTGGATCCGGATGTGATTGCCCGCACCGGTGTGGCCCATAGCCCCGAAGGACGCGAAGTGTTTGCGCTTTTGTCGGTGAAAGACAACCTGATGATGGGTGCCTATTGCCGCAAGGACCGCGACGAGGTGGCGCGCGATTTCGAAAAGGTGCTGGGCTGGTTCCCGGTCCTGCGCGAATTTCTCGACAAGCAGGCGATCTACCTGTCGGGCGGGCAACAGCAGATGGTGGCCCTTGGACGCGCCTTCATGGCACGGCCCAGCCTGATGCTGCTGGATGAGCCGTCGCTGGGTCTCTCGCCCCGGCTGATTTCCGAGATTTTCGCAATCATCAAGCGGATCAATGTCGAGGAAGGCATGACGATGCTGCTGGTGGAACAGAACGCCAGCGTCGCGCTTCCGGCCGCCGATTTCGGCTATGTGCTGGAAACCGGGCGGATCGTCATGGAAGGCGAACGCGACGTGCTGATGAACAGCGCCGATATCCGCGAATTTTACCTTGGCATCAAGGCCGACAGCGCGCGGGGCGACCGCCGCTGGAAAGCAAGGAAGACATGGCGATGAACGACATCTCTACACAAAACTGGACCCCGCCCGTCTTTGAAATCGACGGCTGCGACACACTGCCCAAGCTGTTTCGGCAGAACTGCCGGAAATTCGGGTCTGCGATCGCGATCCGCGAAAGGGATTTCGGCATCTGGGAAGAATACACCTGGACCGACTACTATCACCGGTCCCGGCAGGCAGGTTGTGCGCTGATGGCCTTGGGGGTCGATGCCGGCGACGTCGTGGCGATCATCAGCGAAGACAACAAGGAATGGGTGTTTTCCGATCTCGGCATCCAGTGCATCGGCGCGGTCACCCACGGGCTCTACCCGACCTTGCAGGAAAAACAGGTCGCCTATCAGCTCAACGACAGCGGCGCCAAGGTGTTGTTCGTCGAGGACGAGGAACAGCTCGACAAATACCTGCTGGTACAGGACGAGCTGCCGGGGATTGAAAAGGTCGTTGTCTACGACATGGAAGGCCTGCGCCGCTTTGAGCATGACAAGGTCATGGGATGGGAGGCATTCCTTGAACTCGCCAATGACAGCGACGCAAGCATTCAGGCCGCGTTCGAGTCGCGCTTGGACGCCGGCAAAGGCGAGGACATCGCCACGCTGATCTATACCTCGGGCACTACCGGCGCGCCCAAGGGCGCGATGATCTCGCACCGGTTCTTTCTGGCGCAGGCCGACAACCACCCGGAAATGCCGCTGGGCCCGGGTGACGAGATCCTGACCTTCCTGCCGCTGTGCCACGCCGCCGAGCGCATCATCTCGGTCGCGACCCCGATCCGGCATGGCATCACCATCAACATTGCCGAGAGCGGCGAGACCTTTAACGCCGACATTCAGGAGGTGGCCCCGACTTTTATCTTCGCGGTGCCACGGGTGTGGGAGAAGTTCTATTCCCGCATCAGTTTCATCATGAATGACGCCACCGCCTTTGGCCGCTTTGCCTATACTCAGGCGCTGAAAGTGGCCGAACGCCGCGCCGCGGTGTTGGCGGAGGGCAAAAAGGCGCCGCTGAGCCTGAGCCTTTTGCACAAGGCGCTCGATTTCTTGGTGTTGCGCAATATCCGCGTCGAACTGGGTCTGGCGCGGGCGCATACGATCGTCTCGGGTGCAGCGCCAATCTCGGCGCGGCTGCTCAGTTGGTTCAACGCACTCGGCGTCTCTGTGCAGGAAGCCTATGGACAGACCGAGACTGGCATTGTCACTGCCACGGTTCCAGGCCAATCGCCCATCGGGTCGATCGGGCGGGCCATGCGCGGCGTCGAAGCCAAACTGGCCGAGGATGGCGAGATCCTGATACGCGCGCGGTCAAACTTCTCTGGCTACCTGAGCCAGCCGGAAAAGACCGCCGAGACCATGGTGGATGGCTGGGTGCATACCGGCGATGTCGGCAAGATGGATGACAATTGCGATCTGACCATTCTGGACCGCAAGAAGGACATCATCATCACCGCCGGCGGCAAAAACATCACGCCCTCGCAGCTGGAAAACGAGCTGAAATTCTCGCCCTACATCTCGGACGCTGTGATCATTGGCGACAAGCGCAAGTACCTGACCGTGCTGATCATGATCGACCAGGAAACGGTCGAGAAATACGCGCAGGACAAGCGCATCCCGTTCTCGAACTACAAATCGCTCTGCGAAAGCGAGCCGATCATCGAGTTGATTGGCAACGAGGTGGACCGTGCGAATTCCGGATTTTCGCCGGTGGAACAAGTGAAGAAGTTCCGCTTGATCGACGTGCTTCTGACGGCTGAGGACGAGGAACTCACTCCGACGATGAAACTCAAACGCAACGAGGTCGAGCGCAAATACAAAGACCTCATCGACACCATGTACTGAACCTTGAAAGGGAGGAAATCATGAAGAAGTTTGCAATCGCGCTGGCATTTTCCGCGCTGGCCGCCGGGGCGGCGATCGCCGATCCGCAAGGCGTGACCGACGACAAGATCACGCTTGGCGCCTATACCGATCTCAGCGGTCCGCTGGCTGTCTGGGGTGTGCCCGAAGCCAACGGTCTGCGCATGCGCGTGGACGAGATCAATGCCACCGGCGGTATCCATGGCCGCCAGCTTGAGATCGTGATCGAGGACATGCAATATCAGGTGCCGCGCGCCATTCAGGCCGCCAACAAGCTGTTGCGCCGCGACAAGGTCTTTACCATGGTCGGCGCGCTTGGCACGCCGATGAACCTGGCCGTGATGCCGCAGCAGCTGGATGCTGGTGTGCCCAACATGTACCCGATCTCGGCAGCCGCCGAGATGGCCGAGCCACTCCACCCGATGAAATACGCCTTTTTCCGCTCCTATACGGAACAGTTCCGCGCGGGCGTGGCCTATTTCCACGCAAACGGCGGGTTTGAGACGCCCTGCGTCGCGCAGATCGCCAATGAAGCGGGCGAGTCGATGACGCTGGGTGTTGAGCAGCAATTGCACGAGATCGGCATGGAGATCGCCGCCAAGACCGAGCATTCGGCCACCGAGACAGACATGGTCTCGTCGGTAACCACGCTGAAGAATGCCGGCTGCGATATCGTGTTCCTGTCAACCGGCGTGGGCGACACGATCCGTATCGTTGCCACTGCCAAGAAGCTGGGTTTTGAGCCCACTTTCGTGGCCAGCATGGTGCCTTACATGGACGCCGTGGCCCAGGCGGCCGATGGCGCGATGGAAGGGCTGCATTTGGTGTCGCCTTTCGTCTATGCCGAAGCTGGCAGCGCCGATGGAGAAGCCAAGCGCATCCTCGAAAGCTATGCCGAGATCTACGGCGAGAAAATGGCGCCGCAGGCCCAGCTTGGCTATATCTTCATCGATCTGATCGCAACCGCGCTCGAAGCGGCCGGTCCGGAGTTGACCACCGAAGGGTTCCTTGCCGCGACCGAAGCGATCAATGGTTATGTCGATCCGATCGGCGGCCAGACCGTCAGCTTCGGCCCCGAAGATCACCAGGGGGTGGAAACGCTGATCCTGGCCAAGGTTGAAAACGGCGCCTGGACAGTTGCAGCCCGGGGCCTCGACTACTAAACTTGGTAAGATGCCGGGCGGGAAGAATTCTCGCCCGGCGCACAATTTCAAGCGAGGGTCATGTGCCTGCAATCCAGTGGCATAGAAAGACAAAAGACGTCGAAGAGCAGCAGGAACTGAAGCGCCGTGCCGTGTTGGACGTTGCGGCGAGACTGTTTTCGACAGTCGGTTACAAGAAAACCTCGCTCGATGATATCGCCGCCGAACTCGATCTGACCAAGCCTGCACTCTATTACTACGCCCGCAACAAGGAAGACATCCTGATGCAGTGCTCATTGGTGTCGCTGGAAGGGGTCAAGCTTTGCTTTGACGCGGCCCAGGTATCAACTGGCAACGGCCTTGACAGGTTGCGCGTGTTTTTTCGTTCTTACGCCGCATTGGTTGTGAGTGATTTCGGTTCCTCATTGATGCGCGAGGCGCGCCGCAACCTCACGGGCAGAAACCAGGACAAACTGCGCCAGACCCTGCGCGATGGTCAGGATTTCCTTGAAGAGATCATCAAGGCCGGCATTGAAGACAAATCGATCCGCCAAAGTTCAACAAAAAGACTGGCGCAGGTGCTGTTCTCGGCCTTCAACCAGATGCCGGAGTGGTACAACCCTGACGGTTCGGAACCTCCTGAGGTTATTGCCAACCAGATCCTTGAACTTGTCAGCGATGGAATACGAGCCTAGCGCACCCAATGCTGTGTTTTTGCGCTCAATTTCGGCATACAACCAGACCAGTCACAGTCGGGATTTCGGAATGCCGGTTGATTGGGGGGCAATTCATTCGGTGAAATCTGACGAAGATCGTTGCCCTGCCCACATATGCACAGGAGTATCCGCTACCGGCCATTTGATTATGCCGAGGAATGCAAGACGTTTGATGCTTGGTTCAATAGGGATAGGATTTCCGGTCGTTCCGCTTCACGAGGGATGGCGTTCAGGTTTCGCGGCGATTTCCGGCAGTACCGAACGACCACATATCCCTGTCATGGAACGCGGTCTCAATTCGCCCGAACGTAGCTTCCCGGTGCCGGCTCGATGGATTTGTACTTTCCGCGGTTGACGGGCTTTCGAGGCTTGACGGTCTTGCCGTCTTTGGCCTCGAGCCAGTCCGCCCAGTAGGGCCACCACGACCCCGGCATTTCCGTGGCCTTGGTCAGAAAATTCGCTGGTTCTGGCGGATAGGTGTCGCTTTTTCTGAAACCGTATTTGGCACGTTCGGTCGGGGGGTTGATGACTCCGGCAATATGGCCCGAGCCGCCAAGGACAAATTCAACCTCGCCGCCGAGTATCTGCGTCGCTGGATAAATCGAGGTCCAGGGGGCGATGTGATCCTCGGACGTGGCAAGTACGAAAACCGGCGTTTCGATCTTGCTCAGATCGATCTTGACACCGTTCATTTCCAATCCACCGGGCTGGCGCAGCCGGTTCTCTAGATAGACCTCTTTGAGATACCAAAGCAGCATGGCCGCAGGCAGTCGTGTGGAATCCGAATTCCAATACAAAAGGTCGAAAGCCCGGGGTTTCCGACCGCGCAGGTAATTGGCCTCGAAGAACGACCAGATCAAATCGTTCTCGCGAAGCATCGAGAACATGTCCTGCAAGTGATAGGCTTCAAGATAGCCTTTCTCTTCCATATGCGCACGCAGGACTTCCAGCCGGTTTTCATCGACGAAGACGCCGATTTCGCCCACGTCCTTGAAATCGACCATGGTGGCCAGTGTCGTGGCGGAATTGACCCGGTCATCACCAATGGCTGCGAGGTAAGCCAGCGTTGCCGTCACCAGGATGCCACCAATGCAGAAACCGAGGATATTGGCCTTTTCTTCGCGGGTGATGTCGCGAATGGCATCAAGCGCGGCCAGCGGTCCGAGTTTCATGTAATCAGCAAAATCCTTGTCCGCGTGATCGCTGGTCGGGTTGACCCAGGAAATCACGAACACGGAATGCCCCCGATCCAGCATGTAGCGCACCAGGCTGTTCTTCGGCTGCATGTCCAGAATGTAGAACTTGTTGATCCAGGTGTCACTGTACCCTCATTAATCAGAATTGCCTTTAAAATTATCGTTTGTTTTCAGCGGCACGATGTACCCTTAATTTTCATATTGTACCGTTAATTGCCATACTGTACCCTTTATTAGCATACGGTCAGTTCTGTGGATAAGTGCTGACAGGAATAGGGCAGGGATTGGCGTGGTCAGCGAGCGTCTTGCAAAACATCGAGCAGCAGTCCTCCGTCCGATCCTGGAACTTGAGAAGAAGGGTGAGCCGATCAGTGCGGCAATCGGAGATGCTGCTTGGGAACTAGGTTTGGCGAAGAGCCACACCTGGTCGCTTTACCGCCGTTTGCGCGAGAACGATGGGCGGGCCGCAGCACTGGAACTCAGTCGCCGGGGGCCGAAACCGGGGTCGAAACGGATCGCGCGAGAAGTCGAAGACCTCATCGATGAACGCCTACGGCGCTATTATCTGGTCCGCGAACGCTCCAGCTTTCTGCGAATTTGGCGTGAGATCCGTTCGGAATGCGAGGCAAAGGGCTTCCAGCCACCGGCACGAAAAACGCTGAAAGCTCGGCTCGATGCAATGGACGAGAAAGAGATTGTTAGAAAGCGCCGTGGTGCCAAGGAGGCGAACAAGACTTTTGCGGCACGTCCGGGCCGGCTTGCGGTTGGAACGCCACTGGAAATTGTTCAGATCGATCACACCTTGGCCGACATCATTTTGGTCGATCACGTGGATCGGCGACCGCTTGCGCGCCCATATTTGACGGTAGCCATCGATGTTGCAACCCGGATCGTTCTCGGGGTCTTCGTCAGCTTTGATGCACCATCAGTTCTTTCGATCGCGCTCTGCCTCGATCATTGTGTGCGTCGGAAATCGATCCACGTCCCAGGGAAGCTGGAAGAATTGGTCTGGCCGACATCCGGCATCCCGAAGGCGATCCATGTCGATAACGCGCAGGAGTTCCACAGCGACGCCTTCTCATCGGCCTGCGAAGATTGGGGCATTGCCGTCGAGTACCGCCCGCCTGGTGCAACGCACTTCGGAGGTCATATCGAACGTTTGATCGGAACGGCCATGGGGGCTGTTCATGTTTTGCCCGGGACCACGCAATCCTCCGCTGCCGAGAAGGGCGATTATGACAGCGAGAAACATGCGGCTCTGACCCTGGCCGAGTTCGAGGACTGGCTTCATCTGGAGATTTGCCGCTACCACAATACCCGCCACGAAGCCCTCGGGCGAACGCCGCTGGCCGCTTGGGCTGACTTGGGCGGAGACACTGCGGGGCGGCAGGTTGTCGATGTCGAAGCCTTCCGGACAAGCTTCCTGCCTTTTGAGTTGCGCCAGCTCGGGCGCACTGGGATCACTCTCTTTGGGGTGCACTACTGGAGTGATGCCTTCGCGTCGTTGGTCGGACGGGGCAGCGGCAAGGTGCAGGTGAAGTACGACCCGCGGGACCTGTCGCAGGTCTGGGTTCTCGTCAATGATGGCCGCATGATCCCGGCTCGGTATCGGGATCTGAGCCACCCTCGGATATCGCTTTGGGAAAGTCGTCGGGCGCGGAAGGAATGGCAAGACAGGCATGGCGGTCGGATCAACGAGAAGGCCTTGTTCCAGGTGATCGACGCGCAGAGACGACTGGCCGAGGCGGCGCGTCAGAAGACAAGGACCGCCCGTCTGGAGAGCGAACGCGAGACGCGGCTTCCCAAGCACCAGCCGCGCCGCGATCCGTCCCGAGAAATGTTCGCCATCGACACTGGTAACCCAGACCTCCCCACTTATCCGATTGAAGAGTTTGATGACCCCAGAAGAAAGAATTGACCGCATCCGCAGCGATCATTGGATCGCATTCGACCGTGCCACGATTGTTCTCAACCGATTGACGTCCCTGATGGAAATGCCGCAGCAGAGCCGGATGCCTGGCCTGATGGTCTATGGCAGTTCCGGTATTGGCAAGACGATGATCGCCAAGCGCATGGCCAGCAAGTATCCGACGCAGTACAACGCAGAACTGGGCATCACGAAGACCCCCATCCTGCTGGTTCAGGCGCCGCCAGCGCCGGACGAGCGACGCTTCTACCAGCACATCCTTTCGACGATCGGGGCGCCGATGTGGGGGCGGCATACCGTGTCCGAACTTGAGGTCCGCGCGCTCAGTCATCTTCGGGATATGGACCTGAAGATGCTGATGATCGACGAGGTGCACAATCTGCTTGCCGGTAGTTACCGGGAGCAACGCCGGTTCCTGAACATGCTGCGGTTCTTGGCCAACGATCTCTGTGCCTCGCTTGTCGTTTTCGGTGTCAACGAAGCGCTCGAGGCCGTCCGCGGTGACGACCAACTGGCCCGTCGCCTGGACGAACACTACCTGCCGCTCTGGGAGGACGACGTGGAGTTCTCTCGGCTCATCCAAACGCTGATTGCCGCGATGGCACTTGAGCAGCGGTCGGGCCTCACGGTTGCGTCGCTTCGGACAATCCTGAAAGTGACGGGCGGTGTGACCTCGCGCGTGTTCATCATGATCAAGTCCTTGGCCATCGATGCGATCGAGACGGGTGAGGAGCGGATCACCGATGAGGCCGTTCAGGCCTGGCAGCCGGTATGGGCGAAGCATGCTTGGAGCATTCCGCGCCAACCCATCGCGGAGTTCGGGTGACCGTGAACCCATTGCCGCGTCGACCGCCACCGGTATCCGACGAGCTTCTCTCGAGCTGGATCGGGCGGTTGGCCCGGGCCAATCATTGTTCCGTCGAAGAGCTTTGCGGCTATCTCGGTTTGGGGCAGGGCAGGGTGCCGGAGCATGCGGGTGACCTTGGGCATGTGAACTGGGCTCGGCTATGTCCGGCGGTTCAGCAGACCCGGGATGAGATCGCGGCCATGACCCTCCCGGACACGACGCATCATCCCGCTCAATGCGTATCTAGCGATGACTTCCAAAGTTGCGCAAACTGCTCGAAACAAACCTCGGGACTGGTCCTGCGCCACTGGCGCTTCGCCTGGTCGCTGACTTGCGAAAACTGTGGTCGACCTCTTGTGGCGAGGCATCCGGCCGATGGTCTATCAAACAGGCTACGTGTCCGCGCCGCTCGGGGCGCGGCATTGCTGAAGACGGCGGTTGCCGCCGCCGATCTGAGGCACATGCAGCGGATCAGCCATACGCTGTGCCTCTTACAAGTACTTGAGTTGGTATACAGCGTGCCACTCACGTCGCGGTGTCAACTGGAGCGGTCAATAGCACTCGCAGCTGTCGATGTCTGCTCAGCCCGTCCATTATTGGGAGTGGCCATCTTGCTGCGCGGAAATGAACAAGCATTCTGGGATCTCCGACGCGCCTTTCCTCAGCGCAGACGTTTGATTGAGAAGGTGCGCAAGCTGTCGATGAACCTCGATATGCGACTTCCGCGAAGACGTCGGCAGGAAAGCAGTCCCGTTGACCGATCTGCCAGGGCGACGTCGCCCAAAAAGACGTCTGCGCAGGCCCTAGACGCTGCCCGTCAGGCCATCTCCGAGCTCGGTGCCGATGCAGATCGTCAAGCGCTTCTGGCACGAGCCGATGCAATCTGGAAGCGCCAAAGCTGTGTCAGCCACTGACGCAGCGCCCTGTGGATATATTGCAATTAAGGGTACAGAATCTGCCGAAAACGCTTCCAATCCGCAGAATCTGATTAATTAGGGTACAGTGACAATTGTCCTCGGACCAATGGCGGACAAAGGTCTCGATGTCGGAATCTACAGTGTATCGCACGCTCAAGGCGCACGACCTGATCACCAGCCCTGCTTTCATCGTGCTGAAAGCCGCGAATGAATTTGAGCATAAGACAACGGCCATAAACCAGCTTTGGCAAACCGATTTTACCTATCTGAAGGTTCTGGGTTGGGGCTGGTTTTATCTCAGCACAGTTCTGGACGATTACAGTCGCTACATCATCTCATGGAAACTCTGCACGAACATGCGGGCTGAGGATGTGACAGAAACCCTTGATCTGGCCTTGCAGGCATCTGGTTGTGATCAGGTTCACGTCGTTCACAAGCCACGTTTGCTCAGCGATAACGGCTCAAGTTACGTCTCGGGCGACCTGGCCGAGTGGTTGCAGGACAAGGGCATGAAGCACTCTCGCGGTGCGCCATATCATCCGCAAACCCAAGGCAAGATCGAGCGATGGCATCAGACATTGAAGAACCGCATCCTGCTGGAAAACTACTTCCTGCCCGGTGATCTTGAAGCTCAGATCGAAGCCTTCGTCGATCACTACAATCACCAACGCTATCACGAGAGCCTGAACAACGTCACACCCGCCGATGTCTACTTCGGACGTGACAAAGCCATTCTAAAACGACGAGAAAGGATTAAACAGAAGACCTTCGAAGCGCGACGCTTGCATCACAGAAAACGCGCCGCATAATCACAACAACCAGATGAGCCAAACTCTCTGATGACGGACACTCTATTGTAGTGACGTCACGTTTTCTGGGGACCATCACTGGAGTGAAACCTTCACGTTGATGGTCGGCTGCGGGTAGGGTGCGCTGCTTGTGAAGTATGATCAGCGTGACTTGTCGCAAGATCCTTCAAAGAAACATTGTCGAGTATTGCATCAGCCAATATGCGCTCGCGCTTTCATTTTTCGGTCTCCAATCCGCGCAGCTTTTTGGTTTCTGACACCTTCAATCCGCAAAACTCTGCTTTGTATTATAAGAGATTGGGATCGCCGATACTCTGGCCATGGCACGAACCTTGCATGTTTGAAATCACTTCAAATACTTTGATTATTCGGATGAGCTATTCGTTGAAAGTCTGCGCGGCATCGTCCATACGTTAATTGGATGAATTACAAAAACCTCAATGGCCGGATTTTGTGGGGTTTAGTCACAGCCAACGCTAAGAATTCTCGCACAAGTCAAATAGACGAAATTTTACTTAATTTAAGCGATCTTTAGCTTTAATATTTTGACGACGGACACCTAAATTTGGGGGCGGATCACAATACAATGGCAGGAAGTTCATTCTAAAATGTGCTCAGTTGAGCAGCATAATTTGAAATGGTTGAATAAGTTTTGAACGTTGATCGAAAAATAGGAGATCTTCACTCCAAGACTAATTGCTGCAACGTAGCATTGCTGGCATGATATGAGCGAGTTTGGTC
>Ga0209578_10001827_pt1 | contig 18860 bp, 16 predicted proteins | sample tdAd472_FD_187127 | JGI IMG/M metagenome (GOLD analysis project Ga0209578, IMG submission 187127) | Marine sediment microbial communities from the Atlantic coast under amendment with organic carbon and nitrate - tdAd47.2 (SPAdes)... | ecosystem: Environmental > Aquatic > Marine > Coastal >...
ACTGATCCATCTGCTCTTCGGTGCGGATGAGGTCGTGCAGGGTGGTGGAGCTGAGGACTTGGTCGACGACGGTCTGCACGGCGCGCCAAAGGGAGCGTATGGAGCAGTTGACGGTGTGGTTGCAGGATTCTTCTTGGCCGGAGTATTTCTCGCAGAACTCGCCTTCGTAGAACTTGCCGCCGAGGACGGCCAGAGCCTCCGATGCGCGGATCTCCTGTGGCGCTCGCGACAGGTGGTAACCGCCGGCTTGGCCGCGCTCGCTCTCAACTAGGCCGCCTTCGCGCAGGATGCGCATCATCTTCGCGACGTTGGAGGTCGAGAGGCCTTCGGCCTGACTGATCTCGGGAATGGTCAAACTCGCATCCTTGCCGGCGGCGGCCAGGCGGAGGAGGCATCGGAGGCCGTATTCTTCTTGCGAGCTGAAGTGCATGGCGATCTGCTTCTCGGCGAGTAGTAAGTTAGAGGATGTTCAGTACGAGCTTGGCGGCGTCGTCCATCTTTTCGACGGTCCAGGGCGGGTCGAAGACGACGTCGACTTCGGCCGAACGGACGCCCTCAACCGCTTCGGTCTTCTGCTTGACCTCTTCCGGCAGCGATTGAGCGGCGGGGCAGTTGGGAGCGGTGAGCGTCATGGTGACCTTGGCGTCGCCCTCCTCGGTGACTTCCACGCCGTAGATCAGGCCGAGCTTGTGGATGTCGACTGGAATCTCCGGGTCGTAGATGGTTTGGAGCTGCTCAATGATGACGTCCTCGATCGAGGTCGCCCCCTCGGTTGCCGGGTCGGCCGGCGGAGCGGAGGAGGCGGGCTCGGCGGCCGCGGGTTCGTTCGTTTCTGACTCGTTAATTTCGGACATATTGGTCCTCTATTCGGTCTGGGCGGCTTCTTCAGCCTGGTCGAGAGCGTTCTTGAGGGTGTGCCAGGCGAGAGTGGCGCACTTGACGCGCGCCGGGAACTCGTTCACCCCGGCGAAGACGGCCATCTTTCCGAGGCCGACGCCGGCGTTGGCGGGGTCCTCCAGGCCTTCCGGGCGCGTGATGAGCGTATGAAAGGTTTGAAAGAGGTTCTCGGCCTGTTCGATGGTTTGACCCTTGAGCATCGAGGTCATGATGGACGCGGAAGCGGTGGAGATGGCGCAACCGGCGCCCTTGAACGCGGCGTCCTCGATCTTGCCGTCCTTGATCTTCAAGTAGAGCCGCAGCTTGTCGCCGCAGAGAGGGTTGAAACCGTCGGCGAAGCGGTCAGGGTCGTCGATGACGCGGAAATTGCGCGGCTTCTTGCTGTGATCGATGATCAGCTCTTGGTAGAGATCGCGCAAATCCGACATGACTATCCGAACATCTCCTGTACTTTCTTAACGGCCGCCACGAGTTGGTCGACCTCGGCGTGCGTGTTGTAGAACGCGAACGAGGCGCGGTTGGTGGCGGGAACTTCGAAGAAGTCCATGACCGGCTGGGCGCAGTGGTGACCCGCACGGATGGCGACGCCTTCGCGATCGAGAATGGTGCCCACGTCGTGCGGGTGAACGCCTTCGACGACGAAGCCGACTACGGACGCCTTTTCTTTCGCAGTGCCGATCAATCGGATGCCGGGGAGGGCGCTCAGCTTCTGGGTCGCGTCGGCGACGAGTTCCGCTTCGTAGGCGGCGATTGCGTCGAGGCCGACCTCTTGGACGTACTCGACTGCGACGCCGAGCGCGATGGTGTCGGCGATGTTGGGCGTGCCGGCCTCGAACTTGTAGGGCAGCTCGTTGTAGACGGTCTTCTCAAAGGTGACGGAGGCGATCATGTCGCCGCCGCCTTGGTAGGGCGACATCGCCTCCAACAGCGCCTTCTTGCCGTAGAGCGCTCCGACGCCGGTCGGGCCAAAGACTTTGTGGCCGGAGAAAGCGTAGAAGTCGGCGTCCAGGGTCTGAACGTCGACCGCCATGTGCGGGACCGCCTGCGCTCCGTCGATCACGGTGATTGCTCCGACGGCGTGCGCCTGAGCGATCATCTTGGCAATCGGATTCACGGTGCCGAGCGCGTTCGAGACGTGCGCGACGGCGACAATCTTGGTGCGCTCGTTCAGCAGCTTCTCGTACTCGTCCTGAATCAGCTCGCCGCGCTCGTTGATCGGGATCACGCGCAGTTTCGCACCGGTCTCCTCGCAAAGCATCTGCCAGGGGACGATGTTCGAGTGATGCTCCAGCCCGGAAATCAAGACTTCGTCGTCTTTCTCTACATTCGCCCGGCCCCATGAGGACGCGACCAGGTTGATCCCCTCCGTGGTCCCGCGCGTCCAGACGATCTCCTGGTAGGAGGCCGCGTTCAGAAATTTCTGGATCTGGATGCGCGCCGCTTCGTATTTGTTGGTCGCGCGTTGGCTCAGCTCGTGGACGCCTCGGTGAACATTCGAGCGGTCGCGTCGGTAGAAATCGGTAATCGCCTCGACCACCGGTTCCGGCGTTTGGGCCGAGGCGGCGTTGTCGAGGTAGGCGAGCGGATGCCCGTGGACTTCCTGCGCCAGCGCCGGGAAGTCTCGTCGCAGCGCCGCGACGTCGAGGGTGGGAGCTGCGGTGTGAGCGGTCATCCCAGGGTCTCCTGTGCGTCTTCCGGATCCTTGGCCAGCTTGTGCATCAGTTCGCGCTCAAAGTGTTGCTTGAGCGGATTGACGGTGATCCGGTTGAGCAGGTCGGCGGCGAAGGCGTAGATCAGTAGACCGCGCGCCTCGTCGGCCGGAATGCCGCGCGAGCGAAGGTAGAACAAGGATTCGGCCGAGAGTTGGCCGATAGTCGCACCGTGGGTGCAGCGCACGTCGTCGGCGTCGATCTCAAGCTGCGGCTTGGTGTCGATCTCGGCTTTGGTCGAGAGCAGCAGGTTCTTATTGTTCTGGATTGCGTCGGTCTTCTGAGCGTCTTTGCGGACGATGATCTTGCCGTTGAAGACGCCGCGTGCGGAATCGTTCAAGATGCCCTTGTAGAGCTGGTGCGAGTTGCAGTTGGGCTTGGCGTGGTCGAGCGTCGTGTGATGGTCGACGTGCTGGTTGCCGTCGACGACGAAGAGTCCGTCGATGGCGGCTTCTCCGCCTTCGTCGTCGAGAGTGACGTTGACGTCGTTGCGGGCGAGGGCGGCGCCGAAGGAGAGCGAGATAGTGGATACGGAGGCGTTGCGCTCTTGCAGTCCTTCAATACGGCCGGTGTGCAGCGAGGCGAGCGATTCCTGTTGCACTTTGAAGTGCTCGACGCGTGCGGAGTCCTCAGCGACGATCTCGGTGACCTGGTTGGTCCACGACTGGCCGTCACCGAGCGAGATGAAGGTCTCGACGACCTTCACGTGCGACTCGCGTGCGGCCAAGATGAGCGTACGCGGATGGGACGCCTCGCCCGCGACGCCCGTCGAGACCCAGACGATATGGATTGGTTTCTCGACGACGGTCTTCTCGGGGATGCGGACGAGTGCGCCGTCTTCAAACAGCGCCGTATTCAGCGCGGTGAGGGCGTGGGCCTCGAAGTCGGCGTAGCGCGTGAGGTGACCTTCTACCTCGGATAGGTTTGCGGCCAGCGACTCTGCCAAGTCGCCTGACGCCGATACTTGACGGCCGTTGACGAAGACGAGGCGGGCCGACTCCTGGCCGAGGAAGCCGACTGCGGAAAGGTCTCCGGGTTGCGCTTCTGGTCCAGACTGCCAGTCCCCCGAGGCGATGGCCTTGAGGTTGGTGTACTTGTAGTCCTCGTGGCGCGTGGTGGGGATGCCGAGCAGTGAGAAGCGCTCGGAGGCCAGGCGGCGCTGGTCGGCGAGCCAGGCAGGCTCGGAGGGAGCGCCGGCTCGGGCGGACTCGACGTATGCGGTGAGATTGGACATCGCTCGGAGTCCCCTAGACAGTGGCGAGCTCGCCCTGCTCGGCGAGGCCCTCGATCCACGAATAGCCCTTTTCTTCGAGCTCAAGGGCGAGTTCCTTGCCCCCAGATTTAACGATCTGTCCGTGGGCGAGGACATGCACGAAGTCCGGCACGATGTAGTCGAGCAGTCGCTGGTAGTGCGTCACGACGATCATCGAGCGCTCGGGGCTGCGCAGGGAATTGACGCCTTCGGCAACCAGCTTGAGGGCGTCGATGTCGAGACCGGAGTCGGTTTCGTCGAGGATAGCTAGCTTGGGCTCGAGGACGGCCATCTGGAAGATCTCGTTGCGCTTCTTCTCGCCGCCGGAGAAGCCTTCGTTGACGGCGCGCTTGAGCATGGCGTCGTCCATCTTGAGCTTCTTCATCTTCTCTTTGACGAGGCCGATGAACTCGACGGCGTCCAGCTCTTCTTCACCGCGGCTCTTGCGGACCGCGTTGAGCGCGGCGCGGAGGAAGTACATATTGGAGACGCCGGGAATCTCGACCGGGTATTGGAAGGCGAGGAAGACGCCTTTTTGGGCCCGCTCTTCGGGGTCGAGGTCGAGCAGGTCTTCGGCGAGGTAGTCGACGGAGCCGCCGTCGATCTCGTAGCCGTCGCGTCCCGCGAGTACGCCCGCGAAAGTCGACTTGCCCGAGCCGTTGGGGCCCATGATGGCGTGGATCTCGCCGGGCTTCACTTCCAGGCTGATGCCCTTCAGGATGTTCTTGTCTTCGACGCTTACGCGCAGGTCTTTTACGTTCAGCATTTTTCTATCCGTAAACCGTAATCGCTATTCGTGCCGCGGGATGGGCCGCGCCATTCAGTAGGCGGATGCTAGCCGACCGACCCTTCGAGGCTGATGCCCAGCAGCTTCTGTGCCTCGACGGCGAACTCCATCGGGAGTTCCTTGAAGACTTCCTTGCAGAAGCCGTTGACGATCATGCCGACGGCGTCCTCTTGGGAGATGCCGCGCTGTTGGCAGTAAAAGATCTGGTCTTCGCCGATCTTCGACGTCGTCGCCTCGTGCTCGATTTGCGCGGTCGGGTTCTTGATCTCCAGGTAGGGAAAGGTGTGTGCGCCGCATTGGTCGCCCATCAGCATCGAATCGCACTGGGAGAAGTTGCGGGCGTTCTCGGCGCCCGGCAGGATCTTTACCAAGCCGCGATAGGCGTTCGACGAGCGGCCGGCTGAGATGCCTTTCGAGATGATCGTCGACGAGGTGTTCTTGCCGATGTGAATCATCTTGGTGCCGGTGTCGGCCTGCTGCATGTTGTTGGTGACGGCGACCGAGTAGAACTCGCCGACCGAGTTGTCGCCCTGCAGGATGCAGCTCGGGTACTTCCAGGTGATGGCGGAGCCGGTCTCCACTTGGGTCCAGGAGATCTTGGAATTCTTGCCACGGCAGGCGCCGCGTTTGGTGACGAAGTTATAGATGCCGCCCTTGCCGTCCTTGTCGCCGGGGTACCAGTTCTGGACGGTCGAGTACTTGATTTGGGCGTTGTCGAGAGCGACCAATTCGACGACCGCCGCGTGGAGCTGGTTCTCGTCGCGCATCGGGGCCGTGCAGCCCTCCAGGTAGCTGACGTAGGCGCCTTCGTCGGCGACGATCAACGTCCGCTCAAACTGCCCTGTGTTCGCTGCGTTGATCCGGAAGTACGTCGACAACTCCATCGGGCAACGCACGCCCTTGGGGATGTAGCAGAACGAGCCGTCGGTAAAGACCGCCGAGTTGAGTGCGGCGAAGAAGTTGTCCGTTGTGGGAACCACCGAGCCGAGGTACTTCTTCACCAGCTCCGGGTGGTCTTGGACCGCTTCTGAAAACGAGCAGAAGATCACGCCCTTCTCGGCGAGCTTCTCACGGAACGTGGTTGCGACCGAGACTGAATCGAAGACCGCGTCGACGGCGACGCCGGCCAGCTTCTCTCGCTCGTTGAGCGGGATGCCGAGCTTCTCGTAAGTCTCAAGCAGTTCCGGATCGACCTCGTCCAGACTCTTCGGCCCGTCTTTCTTTTTTGGGGCGGAATAGTAGGAGATCGCCTGATAGTCGACCTTGTCGTAGTCCACGCGCGCCCAATTCGGCTCTTCCATCTTGAGCCAGTGGCGGTAGGCCTCCAGGCGCCACTCCGTGAGCCAGTCGGGCTCGTTCTTCTTGACCTTCGAGATCCAGGTAATGATCTCTTCACTAAGCCCTGGGGGCGCGGACTCCGCCTCGATGTCGGTCGTCCAGCCGTACTTGTATTCTTGCTCCCTAAGGGCTTCCAACTGGTCGGTCGAACTGCTCATGGTGTCTCCGATGTGGCGCGCCCACCGCGCGGTGGGAAGAAATCTATACCCAAAGGTACAGATTGTCTAGCCCCTCAGGCTAGCAATACTGTACAAAGGCGTCAAGATTAGGGCCGAAGTGCCTTTGCGCGACGTTTGCGGGCAAAAGGAAACGCCCCGCCGTAGGAGTACGGCGGGGCGTCGGAGGCTTGTTGGAATCGTGTCGGGATTACTTCAGTCGGCCGCTGGAGAGACCGAGCTTGAAGGGATCTTTGGTGAGGCTGGAGGCCACGCCGTCGATCTTGATTTTCTTGCCGCGAGCCGGTCCCGCGCGAAGGCGGTTCTCCAGGCTGAGGACAACCTCGGTGGCGCCGTCGGGCTTGCTGGAGAGGCTGAGCACCTGCGGGCGAGCCGAATCCATTCCGACGACGTAGAGAGCCATCTCAGGAGTGAGTTTGCCTTTGAGGTCGGCCCAAATGCCGTCGCCCTTCTCGCTGAGCAGGGCTTCCTTAAGGTCGAGGTAGGCGACCAAGAGCGGATTGGCTTCGCGGAAGGCTTGCTCTTTCTCAAACGCGCGTATCGCGGCAGGCTTGATCTTGAGGCCGGCCGGAGGCAGCGGATTGTTCTTCGCAGGATCAAGCAACGTCGCCTGCAGATCTTCCGTCGTCCCGGCGTAGCTGTTGTAGACCTTCTCCAGGTACTTGCGAACCTGCTGGCGACCTTCCGCGGGGAGGGCCCCTTCACCTTCGTAGACCGCGGCCCGAGCGAAACTGTAGAGCGCGAGCTCGTTCTTGTCCGGGTCGTTTTGGGCTAGGACGACGTTGCCGAGCCAGTAGGAGACCTGAGCGTTCTTGGGGTTCAGCTTGAGAATTTCAAGGAACTCCTTCTCAGCCGCCGGGTTGTCCTTCTTCTGCATGTGCGACCAGCCCAGCGTTTGATGCGCCGCCAAGGTAACTTGCGACTGAACGCCGGCCCACTGCTGGTCGTTCAGGTCAGCGGGCTTGCCTTTCAGCAGCTCGCGCGAGGACTTCATGCCCGTGTCGAGCTTCGAGGTCGCGGCGTCGCCGAGCTGGGGGACCAGGGTGGTGATCAAGAAGTTGGACTCGAAATCTCCGGGCTTGTCTTTGAGGATGGTCTCGGCGATCTCAATCGCCTTCTCTTTCTGTCCGGTGTTCTGGTAGCCGCGGAGCTCCAGGCGGATCCAATCCTCTTTGTACGCGCTCTCGGGATATTTTTCCCGCCACTGGCCAAGCGTGTCCAGGACGGTTTTCCAATCGCCCGATCCAGCCGCCGTGAACGTCTTGTTGGCCAGCTCGTATTCAGCTTGGTCCTTGGGACGTTTCTCGGCGGGAGCGGCAGCCGCCTCCGCTGCCTGTTCCTGCGGTAGGGGCGTCGCCGTGGCGGCTGCTGTAAACAGCAGACAGGCAGCGGCGGCGCAAGTGGTGAACTTTCTCAACATGTTTTTTATCTCCAACAAGCCGGGATCCGAATCCGGTCCTCCGGCGAACGTCTCGCGATGCGGACGCGCCTGGGGCGTAGCCCAGGTCGAGCTGGGACTAATGGCGGAGTATAAATCAGCCACGCGTCGTTGGCAACATCCTTGCCGCTACTTGTCGCCGGAGGCACTCGGGATCTATAGACACCGGTAATCCTCCTAAAGGCGCTGTCGGGCTCAGCAATTGTGAGACGGGCGCGGCGTCCGTGGTGTTACACTCCGTTTCTCCCTGGGACGCTCTGAGGCCCGTCAAACTTGCCTGAACGCATACTCGATCTCAGCATTATAGCCGTCTATTTGGTGGCTGTGACCGTGTTCGGCGCGCGGTTCGGCGCCTCCCAGAAGACCCTTAAAGACTATTTTTTGGGCGGGAAAACGGCTCCCTGGTGGGCGATCGGATTATCGATCGTCGCGGCGGAAACATCGACGTTGACGATTATCGGGACCCCCGCGCTGGCGTTTGGCGGGGACCTCGGATTCCTACAGGTCGTCTTCGGATACCTGCTGGCCCGGATTGTCATCGCCTTGGTCTTCATTCCTGCCTACTCGCGCGGGGAGATGTTTACCGCCTACGAACTGATGCAGCGGCGGTTCGGTCCGGGCGTGAGGCGATTTTCAGCATCGATCTTCCTGGTTTCGCGCTCTCTCGCTGAGGGCGTACGGGTCTTCGCGATCTCGATTGTGGTGTCTGTCGTACTCGACACGGAGCCGATGGCCTCGATCTTGATCATCTCGATCTTGACGCTGTTCTACACCTTCCACGGCGGCATGACGGCCGTCATCTGGACGGACGTCGCCCAGATGGTCCTCTACGTAACGGGCGCCTTGCTGAGTTTCTGGTGGATCCTGGCGGAGATCCCGGGCGGGTGGGACGCCGTGGTCGCGGCGGCGGCGGTCGAACAGAAGTTCCGCGTCTTCCATTTCGGCTTTGAACCCACTGCGGCTTACTTCACTGAAACCTACGCGTTCTGGGCGGGCCTGTTGGGCGGATGCTTCCTGACGACGGCCACGCACGGTACCGACCAACTAGTAGTTCAGAGGCTGCTCAGCGCGCGCTCCGTGCGAGAGAGCCGGCTGGCGTTGCTTTCAAGTTGGTTCGTCATCTTGTTCCAGTTCACGCTGTTTCTGACGATCGGCGTGATGCTGTGGGTGTACTACGAGCAGGCTGGCCTCGCCGCCCCGAATCCGCTGGACCGGATCTACCCGCGGTTTATTTGGGACGCGTTGCCGCCTGTGGCCGCCGGCATCGTCATCGCCGCGATCCTGGCGGCGGCGATGTCGAACATCTCTGCGGCGCTGAACTCGCTGGCCTCGGCCACGATGATGGATTTTGCGATCCCGATCTTTGGGGAACGGCTTGGGAACGAGAGCCGTCGTCTGGCGCTTTCGCGTTGGGCGACCCTGGGCTGGGGAGCGGTGCTGATCTCGATCGCCTGGGCCGCGCGACAATGGGGATCGGTTCTGGAGGCGGGCCTAGCGATCGGATCGGTCCCGCTAGGGGCCTTATTGGGAGTGTTCAGCCTAGGCATCGCAACCGAACGAGTGGGTTCGCGAGCCGCGATCGTCGGCATGTTGGCGGGGCTCTCCGCCGTACTCTGGGTCACTTTTCGAACCGATGTCGCGTGGACCTGGTACGTCGTCATCGGGGCGCTGACCACATTTGCGTCAGGCCTGGCGGCGTCCGCCCTGCTGCCGAAAGAGGGCGTCGACGATCCGGCAGGGGAATAATTATCTATAAAACTTGAATCGTTCTCTTTTGTCGCCGGGAATTTCGTGCATAATAGGCGAAGCTAGCCGCCGAAAGTGGCTCCGAGCCCCTGTGGGCAGGGGTTTCATTCGTTCTTCTGGGCGGCGCCCGTACCTCGAAAGATCACGAATACAGTTCTCCAGAAATGACGCTCGAGCGCCCCGTAGATTTTTTTGTTCGGAAAACAGAACGAATTCATTGACGAACCCTTTGAAGTTTGCTAAAACTTCACCTTGAAAGGCGAGCAGATCGGCAGCTGTGTTCTATTTGCAGAACGGTGGCGATTCCCGACAGCCTCTCCTGTATCGAAGTCAGTGGCGGGTTTTCCGGAAATCGAACTCGCTGATTCGGAAATCAGTGATGTTTGGAGGTAGTTTGCATGGATGTCAATAAGATTCTTGAGGAGCTCAGACAGGAGCGTGAGCAGATCGAAGACGCGATCATCTCGTTAGAGAGACTAGCGCGTGGGCGTGGCAAGCGCCGCGGACGTCCGCCCTCATGGATGAAGGAAGCGTCGGAGCGCAAGAAGGCGCGCGGCTCCAAAGAGAAGAGCGAGGGCGAATAGTCCGGCTGGGCGCTCAGCGCCCTTGGCTCGATCGCTCGACAGGATAGAGGAGCGTGGGCTCCATCTTTTCCTGGAACTCGTCGGCGGCCCGCCGCCAGTCAGATAGGATTCGAGCGGGGGAATTTCCCGCCGCCATTCTCTCCACCGATTTGGAATCGCCGATCCAGGCGCCGATTCGTTCCCAATCGATCTGGCCGGCGTGGAGCCGTCCGAGGGCGAGCGCAATGCCCAGCCCGGCTGCCACGCTCTCAAAGCGATCCCGATCGAGTGTTTGGAGCGCCAGCCCCTCGATTTCGACACCCTTAAAGTTGGATGCATCCGGGGTCCGGTTGACCGCGTACACGCTCAAACCCTCGACTGTTGAGACCTCGCCCGCAAGTCGGCGGCCGTCAATCCAATCAGCGCCGATGAACTCGAAGGGCGTATCGGTACCTCGCCCGACGGAGTAGTTCCGCAGCCCTTCCAACAACGCAACGCCCGGATAGAGCAACGCTTGGGGCAGCGTGCGCATGTTCGGCGACGGATTGACCCAGGGCAGCCCCGTCTGGTCAAACCACATGGATCGACGCCACCCTTCCATCTTCACGACGTGCAGGTCTGCGCCCAGACGAGCGGATTGATTGTGGAAGCGGGCAAGTTCGCCCATCGTCATGCCGTGACGAATCGGCACCCGGAGGTAGCCGATGAATGAGCGCAGCTTCTCCTCCATGATGGGCCCCTCGACGCGCGTGCCGGTGATGGGATTGGGGCGATCGAGCACCCAGAACTCCAGACCGGCCTTAGCGGCTTCTTCCATGGCGTAAGCCATCGTCGTCGAGTAGGTATAGAAGCGCGCCCCAATGTCCTGGATGTCGAAGACCAAGGCGTCGAGGCCCGCGAGCATCTCCGGCGTCGGGCGGCGGCGGCCCGGCTGATAGAGGCTGTGTACCGGTATCTGAGATTGGAGTTGGGCGTCAGCGACATTCTCCTGATCGAGCACGCCCTCCAGGCCGTGTTCCGGGGTGAAGACCGCCGCGAGTTCGATGTTGTCGGCTTGGGCGAACAGGTCCACTCCGCGACGGCGGAGGCGATCGATGCCGGTGTGGTTCGTGATCAGGCCGACGCGCTTTCCCGCCAGGAGAGAGAAGTCGTCGCGGACGAGGACGTCAAGGCCCGTCAGGACCTGGCCTGCCGCGCCGGGTTCGCTGACCGGTTTGCTTCGGGCGGCGGTCGACCGCGGAGCGATTTCATCGGAAGAGACGACGGCGGCGACGATGGAGGAGACGCGGCTGCGCAGGCTGACCACTGAGCCCGAGTCGGACGGATGGGCGCGATTGGTGAGCAGAATGACGTAGGAGTCGGTTCCGGGGTCGATCCAGATCGAGGTTCCGGTGTAGCCGGTATGTCCGTAGGAGCCCGGGGGGTACAGGTCGCCGCGCACGGAGCTGTAACGCGAACGGATGTCCCAGCCTAGGCCGCGAGCCGGGATCTTCTCGGGCGTTTGAGGACGCGTCATCGCTTGGACCGCGAGCGGGCTGAGCAGACGCACGTCGTCCAACTGGCCTCCCGCGAGCATCATCCGGGCATAACGACTCAGGTCAGCCGCCGTGGAGAACATGCCGGCGTGCCCGGCGACTCCTCCCATGAAGCGCGTCGTGGGGTCGTGTACGACGCCGTGCAGCAGCGTTCCGTCCGGTAAGCGAGTCGTGGGTGCGATGCGGCTGCGCAACTCCGGCTCCGGCACAAAGGTGGTGTCGCGCATGCCGAGCGGGTCGAAGACGTACTGCTGGGCGAACTCGTTGATGCGCAGCCCGGAGACGCGTGCGACGATTTCGGCCAGAAGGATGAAGTTGATGTCGCTATAGATAAAGCGGGCGTCCGGACGCGCCTCGGGAACTTCCGCGTAGCTCTTGACGATCCCGGTCTCATAGCCCTCCCACTCGGGCTCGAGGTCAAGATCGGCGCGCAACCCCGACGTATGGGTGAGCAGTTGTCGCACGGTGATGGAGGAGCGACCGTTGGAGAACTCAGGTATATAGCGGGTGACCCGGTCCTGCAGACGCACCTTGCCCTGCTCGACCAGCCGGAGGATGGACGGCGTGGTGGCGACGACCTTGGTGAGTGACGCGCAATCAAAGATCGTGTCGAGCCGCATCGGCGTCTTGGCGGGAACCAAACTGCGATTGCCGTAGGCGCGGTGGTGCAGGATGCGATCACCCTGGCCCACGAGAGCGACCGCTCCCGGTATCTGGCCGTCGGCGACGGCTTCTTCAACGGCCTCGTCTAGAAATCGGGCTCCGCGCCACTCTGCCGACGGCGCAGAGTCGGCGAGTACGAGCCAGACGGGGAGAGCGAGGACCGACCAGCGAAAAAGGGACGCCATCGCTGTCGAGTTTAGCAACGAGGTCGGCGCTTTCCACGCGCGGCTATCCTAGGAGAAGGAATGCTTCAGATTAGCGGCGGCGCGATGCGCTTCGGGGTCAGGACCCTGTTTGAGGGGCTGGATTGGTTGATCCAGTCCGGCGACCGCGTGGGCGTCGTAGGTGCGAACGGCACCGGTAAATCCACGCTGCTCAAGATCATCGCGGGCCTTGAAGAATTGGACGAGGGCGAGGTCTCGCGACAGAAGGGCCTGGAGATCGGCTACCTGCCCCAGGACGGACTCAGTTTTAGCGGGCGCAGCGTGTTCGACGAGTGTCTGTCCGTGTTCGACGAGGCGATTGCCTTGGAGAAGGAGCAGGAGGAACTGGCTGAAAAGATGTCGACGCTCGACCCGACGACCGACGAGTACGCGGAAGTGATCGAGCGTTACTCGTGGGTCACTGAGCGGTTTGACGCGTTGGACGGCTACACCAAGGAAGCGCAGGTCGGCACCGTGCTGGGCGGCTTGGCGTTTCCGCGTGAGGACTGGGACCGTGACACTCGCGAGTTCTCGGGTGGTTGGCAGATGCGCATCGCGCTCGCCAAGCTGCTGCTCATGAAGCCCGACATTCTGCTGTTGGACGAGCCGACGAACCATCTAGATCTCGAAGCCCGCAACTGGCTGGAGGACTATCTCACGTCCTATCCGCGCGCGTTCTTGTTGATCTCGCACGACCGCTACTTTCTCGACGTGACCGTCAAGGAAGTGATCGAGATTTGGAATAAGGAAGCGCACATCTATAAGGGCAACTACTCGAAGTACGAGGTGCAGAAGACCCAGCGCCGTGAACTGCTGGTGGCGGCCGCCAAGAACCAAGCCTCGCGCATTGAGCAGTTGGAAGCCTTCATCAATCGCTTCCGAGCCCAGGCTACGAAAGCGAAGCAGGTGCAAAGCCGGATCAAGGAACTGGAGAAGATCGAGCGCATCCAGATCCCGCCTGAAGAAAAGGTGATGCACTTCCGATTTCCGCAGCCGCCGGCGAGCGGACGGGTGGTAGCCGAGGCGATTGGGGTATCGAAGCACTACGGGCCGAAGAAGGTGTTTGAGGACGTCACGTTTCAGATCGAGAAAGGCGATCGGATTGCGCTGGTCGGAGTCAACGGGGCAGGCAAGTCGACGCTCATCCGGTTGCTGTCCGGCATCGAGCCTGCGACCGAAGGCGAGATCACGCTCGGGCACAAGGTCGACGCCGACTACTTCGCGCAGGATCAGTACAAGGAACTCAATCCCGAGGGAGTCATGTTCGACGAGATCGGCAAGATGGCGCCGCGCATGACGGACACGGAGATCCGGACGCTGCTGGGTTGCTTCCTGTTTTCCGGCGACGACGCCTTCAAGAAGATCAAGGTGCTCTCGGGCGGAGAGCGCAACCGGTTCGCGCTGGCCCGCATGTTGTTGGCGCCGAGTAACTTCCTGCTGATGGACGAGCCGACAAACCACTTGGATCTACGCGCCAAGGACGTGTTGCTCAGGGCGATGCTCGACTATACGGGGACGCTCGTATTCGTCTCGCACGACCGCTACTTTATTGACCGCGTGGCCACCAAGACGATCGCGGTCGGAGACGGCGCAGTGGAAGTCTACCCCGGCAACTACGAAGACTACTTGTGGGCTGTGGAGCAGCGCGAGGCGGGCGAAGATCCGACGGCTCCCCGGGGGCCGAGCGACGAACTGATGGCGGCTTTGGGAGCCACCAAGGCCGAACCGCCGCCGGAGACGGAGCCTGAGTCTGCCATACCCGTGGCGGCGGCGACGAAGAGCAAGAAGCGCCTCAATCCGCAGATTGCCAAGAAGAAGAAGACCCGAGTCGCCGAACTTGAGAGTGAGATCAGCCGGCTGGAATCGGAGAGCGAAACGCTGCAGGGGAGCCTTGCCGATCCGTCCGCCGATTTCTCCAAGCAGAGCGAATTGTTGGCCGGGCTCGAGGAGCGTCGCAAGCAGATCGAGCGCTGCGAGAAGCAGTGGGAAGAACTGACGCTGGAGCTGGAGGAGTCCGCCTAGCCGCGGCGGCGTCTCTGCAGCGGATTCTCGCTAGGCTGGGGAGATGTACGGGCTTCTCGTTTTCGACCTCGACGGCACTCTGATTGATTCCGCGCTGGATTTGGCGCTGTCAGTCAACGCGGTCCGCACCCACTTTGACCTGGAAGATCTACCGCATGAGCGGATCTACTCCTTTGTGGGCGACGGCGCGGCGATGCTAATCCGACGCGCATTGGAGCCGTCGGGCTGCAGCGACGACCAGATCGACGAGGGGTTGGAATTCTTCCTCCGCTATTACGACGAGCACATGCTCGACAATACCCGGCTCTACCCCGGCGTCGGCGAGTCGCTGGAGGCCTGGCAAGAGGACGGCTATCAGATGGCTGTGTTGACCAACAAGCCGGTCGTCTTTAGCCGCGAGATCATCGCGGGGCTGGGGTTGAGCGACGTCTTCTTTGAGGTGCTGGGCGGCAACAGTTTCGATACCAAGAAGCCCGATCCGGAAGGGTTGCAGCATCTGATGGTGGAGGCGGGCGTTCCGCCGGCCGCGACGCTGATGATCGGCGACAGCAGCGTGGACGTGCTGACGGCGCGCAACGCGAAGGCGGTTTCGGCGGGAGTGACCTACGGGCTGCGGCCGGAGTCGTTTGAAAAGTATCCGCCGGACATTCTGGCGGATTCAATGCCGCTGCTGTTGGAACACACGCGAGAACTGGTCGCTGAGCGCAACGAGGTGCTGGAGCAGGACTAGCCTGCACACAGGCCGTGCGGCGCCTGCGAGGCGTCAGCGTTCGAGACGGACTACGGTCTCGAGGTGATAGGTTTGCGGAAAGAGGTCGATCATCGTGATCCGCGAGATGCCGTATCCGGCGGCCGTGAGGGCCTTCAGGTCCCGGGCGAGCGTCGTAGGATCGCAGGATATGAGAGAGATTTGCCGGGGTGCGAGTCGGACGAGTTCGCCCACCACGACGGCTCCGAGCCCGGCACGAGGAGGATCGGCGACGACGAGTTCGGGCGCCTCTTGGAGCCCGGCGAGATAAGCGTCGACGTTCAAATGGACGACCTTGGCTTGGACTCCGGCCCGCTCCGCGTTGAAGCCGAGGCTACGGACGGCGGCGCCGCTGGAGTCGACGGCCGTAGTCTGCTCGAACTGGCGAGCTAGCGGCAGCGTCAGCAGGCCGACTCCGGCGTAGAGGTCGAGAGCCGACTTGCCGGAATAACCTTCGACGGCGGCCTGGGCCAGCTGGTCGGTCAGGAAGCGGTTGACCTGGAAGAACGAACGGCTGCCGACGCGGAACAGATCCTGGCCTGAAGGGTACTCGAGATACTCGCCGGGAAGCAGGCCATCGATCTCGGTCGCCAGCCATTCAAAGAAAGACTTCGCGACGCGCTGCTTGGTCCCGCGGACATTCAGTTGGACGTCGGTCTCATTGGTAAACAGCTCCAGCTCGTGCAAGAAGGTCGGGAAGCGGCGAGCTCGGGCCATCTCGCGTAGTTTGCCGTGGACCTCGTTGAGCTTGGGGGAATTGATGGGGCAATCCTGAGCGGCCACAAACCGATGCGAGGCGGCGGCCATAAAGCCGACCTCGGCCGTCTTGCCGCTCTTCCAAATGCGCATCTGCGACCGGTTGCGATAGCCCAGGGGGTCGCCGGAGATGGTCGGGATGTCTCCTGACCACTCGATCTTGCCGAGTCGCGCCAACGACTCGCGGAGGATCTCTCGCTTGTACTCCAGCTGCGCCTCGTAGGGCGCGTGCTGGTAGTTGCAGCCGCCGCATTTGGCGAAGACCGGGCAGGGAGGCTCGACGCGAGATTCCGACTGCCGCTGGAACTCGAGAGGCCGGCCTTGGACGAGCTTTGGGGTGTCGCGTCGGATCTCTGCGGTCAGTCGCTCGCCGGGGAGCGTGAAGGGGACCATGACGGTGCGGCCCTCGACTCGGCCCAATCCGGCGCCGCCGTAGACCAGTTTTTCAATTTCAACGTCGATGGTATCCACTGGACCCCACTATCCCACGCGGGGCCGCCGGCGAATCGGACGGACGCCTTTTCATAGAGCCGCCGCCACAGAGTCTCGGGCGTCTTGTCGAAGACCAAAGTCTCGGTCGCGGGCAGCACGCGCCAGTCACCGCGCTCGATCTCGCCCTGCAATTGGCCGGGGCCCCAACCGGAGTATCCGCCGAATATCCGAAACTCGGTCTCGCCGGAAGCTGCGAGCTCGTCGAGGGCGACGGAGCTGGTTGTAAACCACACGCCGGGGACGACTTCCTCGGCACCGCCCGTCCGTCCTCGGGCGAGCACCCATACTTGTTCGGTGCCGACCGGGCCGCCGATGAAGATGCGCTCGTCTCGATCAGCCAAGCTCTTCACCTGCGGTAGCAGGCGACCTGCCGGAAAGCTTGTCCCGCGATTGACCACCAGGCCGAGACTGGAATCTCCGTCGTGCTCCAGCAGCAGCACGACCGTACGACTGAAGTTGGGATCGAGCAAGTGCTTTTCTGCAATGAGAAAGTTCCCGGCCGCTGGACTGACCTGAGCAGCCAGGGAGGCGGCGACGATCAACGGCAATGCCAGGTTCAAGATCCGCACGCCGGCTTACCTGTGGATCTGGCCGAACATGTTGCCGCCGGTCTCGCCGTGCCACCACATGCCGGAGTAGTGATCGCGGAAGAATACGACCCGGGAAGTAAAGCCCTCTCCGAGCCCGGGGATCGAGATATCGGTGAGGCTGACCATTGGCGTGTCGTCGGCCCAAATCAGGCGGACCGGGATGGGCGCGGTGACGTCGTGCTCTCCGTACTGGATCCGGGCGTGAAAGGTCCAGATGTCTCCGGCGAGATGGACGACCTTCTCAATCTCATAGTGTTCCGGCCTTCGGGCCGTATCTTCGCGCCCGGTCACGGTGAACGAGCCTTCGAGAACGACTCCGCGCATCGATTCTTCGAATGCCGCCTCCCGCGCAGCTTGTTCGGAAGCCTCATCGGCGCAACCGGACGCACAGAGAGCCAGAAGGACGAGCCAAGCGGTACGATACGTCACGACGGCATTATAAGGAACAAGCGCATGGGCGCCTTCGTATCTAGAAGTGAAAGATGCCTGAAGAGCAACCCACGATCGACGTCGTTGCCGAAGAGACTCCGGAAACCCCTGAGGTTCAAGAAACCGCCGCGGCGACTCCAGAGGAAGCCGAGGTCTACTGTCCACAGTGCGGCGCCGGCATGGAGGCCGACCAGCAGTACTGCACCGGATGCGGCTGGGACGCCGAGAAACCCGATGATCCGTCGCCGCCTCCGGAACGCCGTCTGCCGGACTCGCCGCGCCAGCTCGGTCCGCCCTCGAATGCAAACCGGATGACGGCTCTGCTGCTGGCGCTGTTCGTCGGCTGGCTTGGCGCGCACCGCTTCTACGTCAATCGTCCGCTGTCCGGTTTGGTCTGGTTCGTGACTCTTGGGTTCTTTGGAATCGGCGTGATCTACGACTTGGTACTGATCTCCACGGGAGAATTCCGAGACGCAGAGGAACGCCGAGTCCTCTACTGGCAGTAGCCGCGCGGCCGTTGGGTCTACTCGCCGCGCAAGACTTCGAGAGGTTTCTGGTCGAGAATCCGAAAGCTGCCCAGCCAGCCGGCGGCGTTCGCCAGAAGAGCGACGGCGAATACCGTTACCCCGGCGGCGACAGGGTCGAACGCGTAAGAGGCGTCGAGAACGCGCTCCAGCAAGAACATCGAGAAAGCCGACGCGAGCAGGGCTCCGATCAATCCGGCAGTCGCGCCGAGGACTAGGAACTCCACCGAGAAGATGGCAGAGACTCGCCGCTTGGTGGCGCCGAGCGTCTTCAGAATTGCGGTTTCTCGCACGCGCCGGAAACGAGTCGCCAGGACGCTGGAGGTGAGGATCACGATCCCGCCGAGGATCGCGAAGGCGGAAACGAACTGGACGACGACCGCGATTTGGTCGACGACTTCCTGCACGACGGCGATCACGTCGGCCGCATTGACGACCATGACCGTGGGGAAGCGCTCGAAGGCGTCGCGCTGGAGATCCAGCGCGAGTTCGGGATCGACGCGCACCCCGCCAAAGTAGTTGGCGGGAAGTCCCTCCAGGGTCTCTGGAGTGAAGATGAAGTAAGCGGACCCGCCGGTCCGAAACCCCTCGACGCGGACGACCGCGCGGACCTCGGCTTCTAGCTCCCGACCGCCGACGACCCAGCGGAGCCGATCGCCGGGGCCGATGCCGAGAGTCTCGGCGGCGCGGTCGCGCACGGCGACGTAGGCGGCGGTCTCACCGGGTTCCCACCATGCACCGCTGAGCACGTCCACCTCATCGGCCTTCTCGTCGGCCCAGGTGACGCCCCGGGTCTGGCGGAAGCGGGCCGCACCGTCGCCCAAGTCCATGTCCGCCAGCGGACGGCCGTTGATGGTCGTCAGCCGCGCGGGTACGGAGGCGATCATCACCGGCTCCTCTTCCACGCCGGGGTAGCTTGCTAGAAAGTTCTCGATTTCGGCGCGATTTTGATGGGTGATGTTGTTGAGGAAGACGTTGGGCATCTCCGGAGG
>Ga0209578_10001832_pt1 | contig 18838 bp, 12 predicted proteins | sample tdAd472_FD_187127 | JGI IMG/M metagenome (GOLD analysis project Ga0209578, IMG submission 187127) | Marine sediment microbial communities from the Atlantic coast under amendment with organic carbon and nitrate - tdAd47.2 (SPAdes)... | ecosystem: Environmental > Aquatic > Marine > Coastal >...
AGCAACTGCGACGCAGGCTGGCCGATTTGCTGGCTTGTGGGGAAGCCAATGCAGACGCGGCGTGCCGGGCCCTGAAGTTGTCACGACGCACGCTGCAGCGCCGCCTCAAGGCCGAAAAAACGAGCTCCCAGAAAGTGCTGCAGGAGGTCCGCGCAGAGCTCGCGATTCGCTACCTGAGCGACGAGCGCCTGAAATCTCTCGAAGTGGCGATGCTGCTCGGCTATGACAACATCAGCTCGTTCACCACTGCATTCAAGTCCTGGTATGACATGCCGCCGGCCCAGTACCGGCAGAAATTCCTCGCCGCCTAGCAGGGCAATCCCCGCTCCAGCACACGCCTCGAGACTCGAATTAGGATATGATTCGCGGCTTCCTGAGGAGGAGCAAACATGCGCGAGATGCTGCAATTTTACATTGATGGCAAGTGGGTCGACCCGGTGACCCCGAACACGCTGGACGTCATCAATCCCGCCACCGAAGAACCCTGCGGACGCATCAGCCTCGGCTCAGCCGCCGATGTGGACCTGGCCGTCGCCGCCGCGAAGCGCGCCGAGGCCGATTTCGCGGCCACGACCCGCGAACAACGCATCGAACTGCTCGAGTCCGTGCTCAGTGAATTCATGAAGCGCTATAACGATGTCGCCGAGGCCGTCATGGAGGAAATGGGCGCGCCCTGGGGGCTTGCGAAAGGCGCCCAGGCGGGTAGCGGTTCGGCACACCTCAAGGCCGCCATCAGGACATTGAAGGGGTATTCCTTCGCGGAACCCAATCGCTCGACGTTAATCGTCAAGGAACCGATTGGTGTCTGCGCGCTCATCACACCCTGGAACTGGCCCGTCAACCAGGTCGTCGTCAAGGTGGCGCCCGCGCTGGCAGCCGGCTGCACGATGGTCCTGAAACCGAGCGAAATAGCGCCTTTCGACGCGATGATATTTGCCGAAGTGCTCGACGCCGCCGGCGTCCCGGCCGGCGTATTCAATCTTGTCAACGGCGACGGGCCCGGCGTTGGTACGGCACTGAGCCAGCATCCCGACGTTGCCATGGTGTCGTTTACCGGGTCGACGCGCGCCGGAGTTTCCGTAGCCCAGAATGCTGCGCCAACCGTGAAGCGTGTCGCCCAGGAGCTTGGCGGCAAGTCGGCAAACGTCCTTCTGGAGGACGCGGACCTCGAGGCTGCAGTGCGCGACGGTGCCGAGAACTGCTTCCACAATACCGGCCAGTCCTGCGATGCACCGTCCCGCATGCTCGTTCCGCGCGACCGCATGGAAGAGGCAGCAGCGATCGCCGCTGATGTCGCGAAGGCGACCAACGTCGGCGATCCGCGCGGCGAAGGAACCGAAGTCGGCCCGCTTGTGTCTGAACAACAATGGAACAAGGTGCAGGCGCTGATTCAGAAAGGTATCGACGAGGGCGCGACGGTTGCCGCCGGTGGGGTCGGCCGGCCCGAAGGGCTTGGCAAGGGCTACTACGCGCAGCCAACCGTCTTCGCGAATGTCAGCAACGACATGACGATTGCTCGCGAGGAGATTTTCGGGCCAGTGTTATCAATCATCCCCTATGACGACGAAGACGACGCCGTGAACATCGCGAACGATACGGTATACGGCCTGTCCGGGTATGTGTCGTCCGGCGATCTCGAACGGGCGCGTCGGGTAGCGTCACGCCTGCGCACGGGCATGGTGCATATCAACGGCGCGGACCTGAATTCGATGGATCCATTCGGCGGTTACAAACACTCGGGCAACGGCCGCGAATGGGGGTCTCATGGAATCGAGGAATTTCTCGAAGTGAAAGCCATCGCCGGCTACGAGGCCACCAAATGAAGCGTCTGGTCATTGCATGCATAGCTGCAGCGGCGATTTCGGCCTGCGGTGGCGAAACGAGTTTGCCGACAGCAACGGGCAAAGCGAACATATGGGCGATCAATGCGATTCCGACGTCTCCGGAGATCGGATTTCTGATCGAGGAACGCGCGTTGGACGCAATCGACTTCAAGGCGAACTCGTCGCCGCAGGCCCGGGACGATCTCAGCTACACGTTCCATTTCGAGGCAGTGTTTCCACCTGAAGTTGTTACGACTCGTGTCGCAAGCCAGTTCCTGGATGTTGTTGCGGACATGGATTACATATTTCTCATCCGGGGTTCCCTGGCCGCTCCGACAATCAACGTCTGGGAGAAACCCCAGCGTACGTTCGACGATACGGAGACAATTTTCGAGTTCCGCGTGGGGCACGCCGCCGACTCACTTGGTACCGTGGACGTTTACTTCGCGCTGGATGGCGTGTCCCCAGTAGCCGGAGAGCAGTATGCGACGCTTGTACCGGGAGAAGTGTCAGCGACGGCCGATTTCGAGACTGACAACTATGTCGTCACGGTAACTGCTGCGGGCGATCCGGCAAACGTTCTTTTTCAGTCACTTGCAGCAACGGCCCTGTCGGCCCAATCGGTCATAGTGACGATTCTCGAGGGCGATGCGAACGACACGTCGCCCGTCGTCGCGCGAGTCATCAACATGCGAGGCCAATCCGTTCCGCTCGTCGACGCCAACGCACTACCGACTGTGCGCTATGTGCATGCGACGATGGATCTCGCGACGTCCGATATCTATAACGACGCGGCACTGACCAATCCAATCGTCGCTGACTTGTCGTTCGGCGAGGCCACCGGTGACATCGATACAGCTGTCGGTGAAATCCCGATAACGTTTACTGCAACCGGAAATCCCGGCGCAATTCTGTACGAAACCACACTGACCATGTTCGCCGGTACACGCATCAGTTTCTATATGACGGCCGATACTGAGGGACTGATTGACACTCCCCAACTTGTAGACCGCCGCTCGATCGAAACCACCGCCCGGCTGACGTTTTTCCACTCGGCCATTAACAACCAATCCGTTGATCTGTACGTCGTTGATTCTGGTGAGCCGATCGACGAGATGTTTCCGCGCCAGATCTTGCTGCCTTATGGACGACAGTCGCCGCCGCTGGGCCTGATCGCGGGCAGTTTTGACATCTACGTGACGACGGCCGGGGAAAAGACGATCCTTGACGGGCCGATTCCGTTCGATACCGTGCTTGGCGGAGTTTACGAGGCGGTACTACTCGACCGGGTCGACCCGGCGCTCGCTGAATTCAAGTTCCTTCCCGCGCCGTAGCCCCGCGCTCGTACCAGCCCTTGCTCGAATTGACGAGCTTTACGACGGACAGCATCACGGGCACTTCGACGAGTACGCCGACGACGGTTGCTAGCGCGGCCCCGGACTCGAAACCGAACAGAACAATTGCGGTCGCGACGGCCAGCTCGAAAAAGTTGCTGGCACCGATCAGCGCCGACGGCGCTGCAACACAGTGTGCGACGCCGAATGTACGATTCAGCAGGTACGCGAGTCCTGAATTGAAATAGACCTGTATAAGAATCGGTACGGCAAGCAATGCGATGATCAGCGGTTGCGTGATTATCTGCTCACCCTGGAACCCGAACAGCAGTACCAGCGTGGCAAGCAGCGACACCAGTGAGACGGGACCGAGCCGCCGCAACGCTGACTGGACCGCCTCCATGCCACCGGACGCCAACAGCCATTTGCGCAGTATCTGCGCGATGATCACTGGTACTACGATGTACAACACCACCGACAGGAACAGTGTTTCCCAGGGCACGGTGATCGCGGACAGTCCCAGCAGCAACCCCACAATAGGCGCGAACGCGAAGATCATGATCAGGTCATTGACAGCAACCTGGCTCAGCGTGAAGTGAGGTTCGCCATCGGACAAATTGCTCCAGACAAACACCATCGCCGTGCAGGGGGCCGCGGCCAGGATGATCAGCCCCGCGATATAAGAGTTGATTTGATCTGCGGGCAGGTACGGCGCAAAGATATTACCGATGAAGAGCCACGCAAGTGCTGCCATCGAGAACGGCTTTATCGCCCAATTGATGAATAGCGTGACGCCGATGCCCCGCCAATGCTCCTTGACTTCACCGAGCGCCGAGAAGTCGATCTTGACCAGCATCGGGATGATCATCAGCCAGATCAACACGGCCACCGGCAGATTGACACGGGCCACTTCCATCGCGCCGATCTGTTGAAACACGGTGGGAAAAAAGTGGCCCAGAGCCACACCGACGAAGATGCAACACGCGACCCAGATGCTCAGGTAACGTTCGAATATGCTCATCTTAGGGGAACAGTACGTTGATTGGTCGCGCCGGCATCGGCGCAGCTTAACAGCAACCCGCCTTCTTTGTGTACCGCGGGTCCACCTCCGTGGTCACCACGTCGGTGCCGAACTCTGTGACCTGTCAGGAAGCGATCGCCGCGTCTACGTAGGCCGCTCGATCGTTGGAGGGCTCTGCCTGCATTGATTTGGCGTTGTACATGGCCTGATCCGCGACGCTGATCAGATGCCAGAGTTCCTCGCCATGCTGCGGCATGAGGGAGATGCCGACACTGGCGGTACAACGGATTTCCTGCCCCTGGATGATGTACGCCTCCGATGCCGTGCCGACAAGGCGCTCCGCCACGTGTCTGACGTCGTCAATCGTAACCCCGGGCAGAACGATGGCGAACTCGTCACCGCCCAGGCGGCCCAGCACGTCTTCCGGTCGCAGGCAAAAGCCCAAACGGTGTCCAAACGCCTTCAGCAGCGCGTCACCAGCCTGGTGCCCGAATCGATCGTTAATGCTCTTGAAGTTATTGAGGTCTAGATAGAGGACGGCGCCTGTCGAACTCTGTCGCACGCATGCCTGGCCTTCTTTTTCGAAACCACGGCGGTTCAGGACGCCGGTTAGCGGATCGCACAATGCGTCGGCAAGCATTTTGTCTTCATGGCGTTTGCGCTGTGTGATGTCGATAAGTGTCACTGAGAAGTCGTCGCCTACCGGCTCACCAACGATTCGCAACCAGCCCTCACCATTCGAGGATTCGGTCGCAGTCTCGAAACTAATCGTGGATTTCGAATGACGGTCGTCTGTGAAATGCGTGAGGAGCCGCGCAGGCTCCAGTTGCACGAGTTTCTCGAGCGGCATGCCGACCAGGGTGCCGTTGCTGTCAGAGAGATAGGACTCGGCAGCACGATTGGCGAAAATGCAGCGGAAGCGATGTTCCGCGTCATTGCTGTCGCGTGCAAAACGCAGTATACCGTTCGATGAGGTTTCAATAAGCGTGCGAATGAGGTGTTCGCTGTCCGCGAGTTGACTCAATGCCTGGCGACGTTCGGTGACGTCGCGGCAGACGACGACGATGCCCTGTTGTTTGCCCTGAGTGTCGGTCAGTGGCGCGACGCTGAGTTCGTAAACCTGGTCGACCTGCATCTTCAGCGTCTGGGTCAGATCCAGGTCTTTTGCCTGATCAAGGATCGCACGCGCTTCCGGAAAATCCTCCCAGAGCTTCTGTCCGAGCAATTGACGCTCTTCCTGTCCCAGCATTTCACCAGCTTTCCGGTTGGCGCAAATAATCCGACCATCGTTGTCGAGCACGATGATCGGGTCGCGTACATGATCGAACAAGGTCTGGTACGCGAGCGGACTGAATTCGTAGACACGCAGCGACAGCGCTACGTAGGCGTTCAAAGGCAACATGAAAGCAATGCCCGCCGACGTGAACGGGAAGGTCTCGGATCCGAAGCCGAAGAAGTTGTTCGCAAAGCTGACTGTGAATGGCAGCAATGCGCAGATCAGTATAAGCACGACGGTGCGGCGGTGTGCGGCGGCGATAGTAGGCAACCTGGCAACCAGGGCGAGCGCCGCAAGGCCGAACAGTCCGTATGAATACGGCGCATGGACACGCATGAACCACTGACTGTCGGTAGTGATACTGGACTGCAGACCCGACCCGGTGTCGACGACTGTCCAGATCATGTTGTGCCAGGAATTTGTGAGGGCGAGTACCGTAGTGCAAATCGGCACAACCAGAAGTAGTGCCATCACGATCGGTTTAGCCGGTCCGGACGTGTACTGCCGGTACACGCCGTAAAAGGCGACCGGCAAAAACGACCCTGCGAAGAAGTTCAGTACGCGACCGATGTTGAACAAAGAAATGTCCGTAGCGCCATAAGCGAACGCGGTCCCGCCGATCATGATGCCCATCAGGAACAACAGAAAGCCGATGAGGCTTTGCGGAGACGAGCGCGACACGTGCACGGCAAGTCCAAGGTACAGGACCCCGGCAAGACCGAACATGGGTGGCAGGAACGCGTCGAACGAGGGCATCAGCGGCGAGCCCCGGCCGTAGTTATGTCAGATTTACACAGCATCGGCACATGCTATCGGGGACGGCCTTCGCGGGCTGAGACCTGTGCCGCATTCCGGACCTTATGTCGCGCGCTGAAACGCGCGCCACATCACAGTTTCACGGTTTTTGCCGACTGCTCAGTTGTGTGGCATTTGCCGTCGAGACTACGCGCCCTCGGCGGTATCCCTGATGAGCATATCAACGACCGCATTGAGGCTCTCCTGCTGGCTCTTGCCCGCCGCCCGTTCCAGCTCGTAGTGCTTGAGCTGACGGTGTGCGCTCGTACCACGCGTCAGGATATGACGGGCATTGCCAACTTCCTCGGTACATCCCAGCGCCTTGGCGTCGTCCCAGATCAGACTCAGGATCTCGTCCAATAACTCTTCGAACGGTACGACGCCGCCCTTACCGAGGTCTATGAGTCCCTCGTCGAAACTGTAGCGCATGGCACGCCAGCGGTTCTCACGAATCAGCATCGGCGTATACATTCGCCAGCGCTGATTCGATGCCCGCAGCCGATACAACATTCGCAGAATGCACGTTAGCAACGCCGCCAGCGAAATCGTGTCCTCGAGTCGCGTGCACACGTCCATCACGCGCGTTTCCAGCGTGGGGTAGCGGGCGCTCGGCCGCAGATCCCACCATATTCTGGTCGCGTCCTCGATAAGCCCGGCGCCCATGAGGATGTTCACGTGCCGCTCGTACTCCGAGTAGCTCGCGAAGCGCTCCGGCAACCCGGTACGCGGCAGCGAGTCGAACACGATCAAGCGGTAGCTCTTGAGCCCGGTGTCACGGCCCTCCCAGAACGGCGACGAGCATGACAGCGCCAGAAGATGCGGCAGAAAATAGGACATCTGGTTCATCAGATCTATGCGCAATTCGTCGTCGTTGATTCCGACGTGCACGTGCATGCCGCAAATGAGCAGACGACGTGCAGCAGCCTGCATTTCGATCGTCAGCTCGTCATACCGGTCCTTCTCGGTTTGCTTCTGTTCTGACCAGCGGCTGAACGGGTGCGTCGACGCCGCAATCGGCGCAAGTCCGTGATTGGAAGCCACGTCGATAATGATCCGGCGCAGCCGCCTGAGGTCCTCCTGCGCTTCCTGTACGTTCTTGCACACTTTAGTGCCGATCTCGATCTGGGAACGCAAGAGCTCGGACGTTACCTGGGCACCGCAACGCTCCTCACACTCGGTCATCAGGCTCTCGGGTGGCTCAATGATCAAGCTGCGCGTGTCTTGATCGACGAGCAAATATTCTTCTTCGACACCAATCGTAAACTGGGGACCGTTACTGGTCATCGATACTCCCCTCTTCCGCCACTAACCTCTCTGCGCGGTATGTGCCTGTTCCTGGGACCCGATACGCTCAACGATAGACTCGATGGCGTTGTGTAGCACCTCCGCAACTTCCTCGACACCCGTTTCATTATTAATCAGGTCTTGCCGGATTTCGATGGCTGCGTGCCGCAAGCCGATCTCTTCGGCATGATGATCGACCGTGAAATCTTGTGGCGCCTTGCCTGTGTACGGTTCGTTGTCGCCCGCGGTGTAACCCGCGCTGCGCAATTCCTCGAGCATCAGTTGCGCGACTTCTTCGTCTGTGTCCCACAACACACCCATTTCCCAGGGCCTCGAAATACCGTTCAGGACAGGGGTAAAGCTGTGGATGGACACGAATAACGGCGGCCCTCCGGCGGAGCGCAAGCGATTGATCTGATCGCTCACGACACGATGGTACGGCCAGTAAATAGACTCGCTACGCAGATCCTTGTCGGCTTGCTGCAGGTTGCTGTTACCCGGCACAAAGATGCCATCACCAAATACCAGGAACGCGCTCGGGTCAAGTAACTGGCGATTGCAGTCGACAACCAGCCGCGAGTACTGCGCAAGCACAGCAGTTACGCCGAGACTTTCCGAGAGTCGCTCCGTCAACGGACCGGCGCCCAGGTCGACGGCCAGGTGGCACCGCCGTGCGAACGGATCGAGTCCAAGATTGTCAAGTGACTCCGGAAACCGGTCACTCGCGTGATCGCACACCAGCAGGATCGGCGTTTCCACGAGCGGATTCATTACTCTGTATGGAGTCGGCTCACCGGGAGAGAGCAATTCTGTGTTGTTATTCGGGCCCTCGGGCATGCTCGGAAGTGTACCGCAACGGCAGTGCTATGGCTGCATGGTCAATTGGGCCGGCGAGATCGGCTGCCGATAAAGGATTGTAGCCCGATACTACGCGCTCAGTTCGGCCGCCTCGTTCCAGGGCTCAAAACTCTGCACGGAAGTCGGCCTGGCGATGTAATAACCCTGCGCGAACTCAATACCGAGGGCGCCCAGTTTCTCGAGTACTTGCTTGGTTTCGACACGCTCGGCAATCGTCTCGATCCCCATGGCATGGCCCACCTCACTGATCGCCTTCACCATGCTCTCGTCAACGGAGTCATCGACGACATTGCGAATGAACTGGCCGTCGATCTTGAGATAGTCGACCGGCAGGTTCTTGAGGTAAGTGAATGACGACAGGCCGCTGCCGAAATCGTCCAGGGAGAATTTGCAGCCCAGCTTCTTCAACGCTTGCATGAAATGCACGACGCGGGACAGGTTCGATATTGCGGCTGTCTCGGTAATCTCGAAGCAAATGGCACCGTTCGGCAACTTCTGTTTCTTGAGCTCATTGACGACAAATTCGAGGAACCGGTCTTCGCTCAGCGATGTACCCGACAGGTTGATCGCGATCGTGTAGCGAGCTTCGTCCGCGGGATCCCGGTCGGCCAGCTCGGACAGCGCCTTGTGGATCACCCAGCGATCGAGCGTCGACATCAGGTTGTACCGCTCCGCTGCAGGGATGAACTGATCGGGACCAACGAGCTCCCCGCGTTCGTCTCGCATACGCAATAGCAGTTCGTAGTGACCGCGGCTTTGACCGTTGAGTTTGCCAATGCCGATGATCGGTTGATAGTAGAGCTCGAAACGATCTTCTTCGACTGCGCTCGTAATGCGAGATACCCACTTCATCTCTTCGTGACGCAACGACGCGTCACTATCTTTGTACAGGTGGACCTGGTTACGCCCCATGTCCTTGGCCGAGTAGCACGCGACATCCGCGGAACTCATGACACTCGCGACATCGGCGTCCTCACCAGCCACCATCACGACGCCGATCGAACACCGGACCGTCGTGAACGAGTCATGCCATTCGAACCGGTATCCTTCGACAGAACCGCGTATCCCCTCAGCAACTTCCATCGCACGTTGCTCGCTGCAGCGCTCGAGCAGGATTGCGAACTCGTCCCCACCAAGGCGCGCCAGGAGGTCCGTGGATCTGATATTTGTCTGTACAAGCTCCGAGAGTTGCCGCAGCAATTCGTCTCCGGCCGTATGCCCGAAGGTATCGTTCACGACTTTGAACTGGTCGAGGTCGATGTACAGCAATGCGTGCGTCTGCTCCGGATCATTGCGCAGAGTTTCCAGCGAACCGACGAGCCGGTTCTCGAACTCGCGCCGGTTGATGAGACCCGTAACGGCGTCGTGCGAGGCCTGGTAGCTCAACTGGCGGAACAGACGCGACTCCTTGCTCGTGTCATGGAAGACCATGACGGAGCCGATGATATTGCCGATACGATCGCGAATCGGAGCGGCGGAATCCTGAACCGGTATCTCGTCACCGCCCTTGTTGATCAGGACCGAGTTTTCGGCCAGCGTGATCACGCGGCCTTCTTTCAGGCAGCGCATGACCGGATTATCGACCGTGGCACGGGTATGCTCATTAATAATCGTCATGATCTCGGTAACAGGTTTGCCGCGCGCACCGCGCATATCCCATTCCGTGAGGTCTTGCGCTACGGGGTTGATGTAATCGACGCAACCTTCGGCATCTGTCGTGATTACGCCATCACCAATCGATTGCAGTGTCACCTGAGCACGCTCCTTCTCTTCGAAGATACGTGTCTCGGCGTGCTTGCGGTCGGTGATATCGGTAATGGTGCCCTCGTGAGCGATAATGACGCCGTCGTCGTCGCACACGGCGCGAGCATTCTCGAGGACGACAATTTCCTTACCATCCTTGCGCCGCAGGCGATACTCGAAGTTGCGCACAAATCCCTCAGCTTCGAGGCGCGCGAAGACGCGCTCGCGATCGATCGGATTGACGTACAGCATCGTCGTGCGGCCGGCAGCCTTGAGGTCTTCGACGCTGTCGAATCCGAGCATTTCGACGAGGGCCGGATTCGCCGCAATGAGCTCACCGTCGCGAGATGCGATGTACACACCGTCGACTACGTTCTCGAACAGACCCCGATAACGCGCTTCAGAATTGCGCAGGCGATCTTCATCCAGTTGGCGTTTGATCGCAATGCCGGCGAGACGCGCCATGCGACTCAATTTGTCCAGTTCGTCGGTTGTCGGCGCACTCGCTTCACTAACGTAGACGTCCAACGTGCCGATAACCCGGCCCGCAGCGCCGTGAAGCAGGAATGACCAGGCCGCGCTGATGCCGTACTTCTCCGCGGGGCGCAGGTGGGGTGCCCAGCCCGGGTCCTTTGCAATGTCGTCGCTGATGCTGTCCGCCCCGTGGAAAACGGCGGAGCTGCAAGTGATGCCTTTGTCGGTGACCGGGACACGGTCGAGCAACAATTTGACAGGATCCGGCAAGCTTGGCGCTTGTTCGAGCGCCAACGTTTCGCCGGTTTGGTCGAGCAGCATGACAGCAGCGTGAATACCGTCACCGAAACGCTCGACGAAACGACAGATCGCACGCAGTGTTCGATCGAATGGCGTACTTGACGCTATCATTTCGAGAATCTTGTTCTGTGCGTAGGCTACCGCTTCGTTGCGTTTGCGTTCCGTTATGTCGCTGATGCTGACCCGGATCAACTGCCTCTTGCCGGCAGGCAGACGGCTAAAGCGGACTTCGCAGGGAATCTGCTGACCACTGGAATTCTTGTGCACCCATTCGAACGTCGGATGGCCGCCCGCGAGAGCCTTGTCAATATGACCGCGACGTACACCGAACGACGGCGTGCCATCCGGCTGCATCTTGGGGCTGATCGCCTCAGGACCGATCGTGAGCAATCGTGCCCGCGACAGGTTGAACAAAATGCAGGCATTGTCATTCGCGTCGACGAATCGGTTTTGGTCAACATCGAAGACGACGATCGCCTCGGGTGCGTTCTCGACGAGTGCGCGATAGCGTTCTTCGTTCTCCTTCAACGCGATCTCGGCTTCCTTGCGCTGTGTCACGTCACGCAGGCTGATTACGAAAATTCTTCCGCCAACGGTTTCGAGCTGGCTCGCGTTGATCTCGGCAACGAACCGCTCGCCATCGGCGCGGCGCGCTTCGACATCGCCGCCGGCATATTCGAAGTGCGTATCGTCAGGATTCGACATGAATGGCTTGAGGAACTCATCGAGATTCTGGTCCTGGGCGCCAGGCAACAAGTGCTCGATTTGAGATCCGATCAGCTGGTCTTTGGTCAAACCAAAGAACTTCGCACAGACTTTATTACAGATACGAATCGCGCCAGACTCACTGACGGACATCAGCGCCTCGGTCACGCTGTCAAAAATCGATTCGATAGGAGTGGTCGTGGTCAGCGACTGGGTGATCGTCGCTTCCATCTTGTCGTAATGCTGATCGACGAGACGCAGGAGTTCGATAAAGTCCGGTTTTTCGATTCCGGACGATTCCGTAGCTCTCTTGATCTTGTCCCTGAGATCCCGATCCATGTGCAGCCGTACTCTTTCCGTAAGTCTCGGCCTGCCGGGCTTGTGTCAGTCTTTGCGGATTCCCGGCAGCTTGTGCCCTAAGTTATGGATTTTTGGTCACTCGGTCTGTGATTTAGCGCAATTTCTGGAAAATATTCTGGGAAATAATTCCCTATTAAGGTAGGGATTTACCGTAATACGATTTGGGTCCTGGGCGGGCTGCGGGGACGATTTTTCTCGTCATGGCTCCCTTCGGTCCGCTTTACTTCCTCGAAAAACATCCCCGCCAGCCCGCCTCGGAGGGGTGGGTTGTCGGTCGCATGAGGACAACTGACCGCGCAGCTAGTCCTCGGAGGCGGGCATCTCGCGGATGAGTTCGCCGTTTTCGTCCGTGGTGACGACGCCGTTTTGTTGTAGCTCCCGTGGTGCGGCGCCAACCTGGATCGGAATTGCGGTCACTGTTTGCAGGGAACCGTTTTCAGTCTGCATCTCGGCTGAAACGTTGAGGAACAGCCGCCCTTCGCGCATCGGAGTAATGGTCACCTGTTGCGATGACTCGCGTTCATCATCGATGAAGTCGAGCGCTACGGATTTCAGCTGTGACTCCGGGAACACCATGGCCGTCGAATCGTTCGTACCGTAGTTCAGCTTGATCGGTTGATCCCCGACATTGGACTCGACCTTCAGGTCTATTGTCACCGGTTGCCCGACAACCGGGGTGCCGATAATCCGGTAGCTGACCCTCACGGGACCTGACGGCTTGGCAGTTACGTTGTACTTCTCATCCGGCGCGAAGGTGACGGCGGGTGTGGAACTTGTAACCGCGGGCTCCACTGTTTCCTTCTGCTCTTCGACATTCTTATCGCCACATGCAGAAGCAATGAAGCTGATGGAGATCAATGCCAGGCAGGTTGTCAATTGATTCATGCGTTTCACCTATAAGAGTTCTTTACGGCGCCGGTGTAAAGGAGATGTCAAAGCACATCGGCTCGGGAAACGTGGCTTGAGTATCTTCGTCAAAATACCGGAATTCCAGAAGTTCTGCGACGTAGACGTCCGGCCCCGAGAGGGCAACATTTGTTGTGAATATTTCCTGGTTCGCATCGCCAGCCTGAGAAAAGTCGACAAATTGCCCGTCGCGGTAGATATAAATATCAGGATCGCTCTGATCCTGTGGGTCGGCAGGATTGTCCGCTGGCAACACGCCGGTCGTCGTCGTCGTGACACTGACATCGTAGAACGCGGTGCCCGGTATGTTGATACGCAGGAAGCGAAGCTCGCCGAGCTTGTTGTTCTCATTGAACGGATCAAAGTTGGACGTTGTACATACGTTTACGACCGAGCCATCCGCCGTCAGCTCCGTGTACACCGGCAAAACTGTGGCGCCGCCACCTGCATCTTTGATTTCGCCCACGCCCCAGACATCAAAGCCGGGCGTCATGTCCTCTCGTACTAGTTGCGAATCCAGGAAAGCCTGGTCCGCCGGTGGCAACGTCGAACGCAATTCTGCAGCAAATGAGAATATCGTCGTAAACGTATCCGTGAATGCCTGCGGACCTACCATGACATTGTAAATCGGAGCAAAGCCTATCGAGCCGCCATCTATGCCCGTCGTGCCTTCGTCATCCGTGGTATCCCAAAGATCGTAGATGAAGCGCAATACCGAAACCTCGTCGTACCAGCCCTGCGGATCGTAGGCTCCCGTATCAGTGCCTAGTGCAAGAAAACCAACATCAGTTCCCGTGTCGCAGTAGATCGGGTTGTTGAGTGCCATGCCCGACAAGGCTGTCGCCCATCCCTCTCCAAAAGCGAGCCGCGGGTCGAGTTGGTCACCTATGCCGTGCGCCCCACCGACCGAATCTGTTCGCGAAAAATTGTCTTCGAAGTAATGTCCCCACTCGTGAACGATGACATGGTCGTCGAACTCCTCGGCGTCTGAACTGGCATCACCCAGAAGGAACAACGCGTCAAGATCGCGGCGATAAAAAGAAGTGGGGAGTTCCCCTGCATCGATGTCGGTAGTAGTAACCCCTGTCCGCGTGTTGTTGACACTCCAGAACGCATCCAATGGTGGAAACGTGGCGTTCGGATCGACGCTCAGGATCAACCGCATCCCCGAGTAGATGGCATCCATGACGGCGAATGGCGCCGCCGCCCGGTTGCCCGTATAACTGATGCCATCCCAGCCCGTTGTCGCGGTAAGGCTGCGACTGACGTTACTGCTGCCCGTATCGAAGGTACTGCCGACCATTGTGTACAACGGCCGGGCTGACAATGGTGGTGGCGTCGGATCGTTGGGATCGACAACATTGTCCCGGACCTCGACATCCCAATTCGGGGTGCCGACCCGTTTAAGCTCCGCTCGTACTCGCAAGCGGACCATCGTGTTCGGATCGACGCCGGCAAACGAATAGGCGCCGCTATCGTCCGCGGTCGTTGTATCCAGCACAGCGCTCGAATCGTCGAGCAATTGCACGGTTGCGCCACGAATCGGTCGTACCTGGATGGAGTTGAAATCCAGGCCCTGGCACACGGGATTCGGCGGCACGAACTCGTAGGCCACGGTACCCGATATCGTAAGACCGGCCGGCGGTGGGGGTGGTGGCGGCGGCGGCGGTGGCGGCGGTGGACTCGCGCTACTGCTACTGCCACCGCAGCCGGCCACGAGCAAGCTCGCCACGAACATCGCGGCGGCGCCCAGCCGTATCCTGCTCGGATTGAATGTGCTCCAGTGTTCCATCGCGGATTGATTCCTCATCGTCGACGCCTGCCCCTGGGCGTCACGAGTCGCCAGATACGTACATGATAACGATCGAAACTGAACGGGGACAGAACCCCGGGCGTCCGATTTTGGCGACAAAACAGGCGAATTCCCGAACCCGTTCCTCACATAATATTGTGCGATCCAGGTCCATATTCTTCTGACCAGTATTGATAAACTTTGCTCCCCGTTCCTGCGAACGGGTCACAGATCATGGTCTAAAAGAATCAGGAACATAAAAACTCATGGGAAACAAGAAGATACTGGTCACCGGCGGCGCCGGTTACATTGGCAGCCACGTTGTGCGACAGCTGGGTGCTGCGGGCGAGGACGTCATCACGCTCGACAATCTGTGCACCGGCTTTCGAGAAGCCGTCACGGCAGGCGAACTGATCATCGGTGAGACAGGCGACGCGGAACTCCTGGATCGAATATTTGGCGATCACGATATCGATACGATCATGCATTTCGCGGCACACACGATCGTGCCGGAGTCCGTCGCCGATCCCCTGAAGTACTACCGTAACAACACGGCCTCGAGTCGTACGCTGCTGGAAGCTGCTCAAACGCACGGTGTGAAGCATGTCGTCTTCTCGTCGACTGCGGCTGTTTACGGCATTCCGGACGGCGGCAAGGCAGCCGAGGATTCAGCGACGATGCCGATCAATCCTTATGGCACCTCGAAGCTCATGACCGAGTGGATGCTCAGGGACCTGGCGGTCGCCGGCGGGCCGAGCTACGTCGCGCTGCGCTATTTCAACGTTGCGGGTTGCGAGCCTACCGGCACAATCGGGCAGTCGACGCCCAAAGCGACTCTCCTGGTCAAGGTCGCCTGCGAAGCCGCGACGGGTAGCCGTCCCGGCGTGTCTATATTCGGCACCGATTATCCGACGCCGGATGGCACCGGGCTCAGAGACTATATTCACGTTGAGGATCTCGCCGCCGCGCACCTCGACGCGCTGACCTACCTGCGCGGTGGCGGCGAATCGACGACGCTCAATTGTGGCTACGGCCACGGCTACAGTGTCCGCGACGTGCTGAGCGCTGTCGAAAAGGCCAACGGTGCCGCATTGAATATCAAGGAGGAGGCTCGCCGGGCGGGAGACCCACCGGAACTCATCTCCGTAGCCGACAAGGTCCGTACGGTGCTCGGTTGGACGCCAAAGTACGACGACCTCGACGTCATCGTGCGCACAAGTCTCGAATGGGAGCGCAAGATCGCAGCCCGGGACCCGAGCGCTTACTGGGCTGCCTGAGCAGCCCCGGTGCTACACTCGCAACATGAAGTTTCGTCGTCCAAGATCCCTTAACGGCCTGATTCTCGTAGGATTTGGCCTGGTCGCGCTGCCACTCCTCGTGGCCGTGATCTGGGCGCTGGTCAATCTCGACCGCCTGGCCGAGCAAAGTGCGGACATTGTCACGATGGGTGTCGAATCGGCCGACAACAACCGCCTCCTGACCGATGAAGTGGTGCAACTGCAGCGCTCGACAAACCAGTACTACGTGCTACGGAACGACGAGAGTCGCATTCTCATGCGCCAGGACCTGCGGCGAATCGAAAGACGGCTGCAAGCCATGGCCACTCTCACGAACCAGGCTGGTGCCGTAGAGCTGTCGGTCATGATCGGGCGCGAGGCCCGCAGTATTGTACGCGCCGTGTCGGTGGAGAATGTCAGCAACCGCGACGCGGAAACGGCAATCGCACGATTCGGTCCGCTGCGCCAGCAAGTGGACAGTTTGACGATACAGCTGAAGACGTTCGTCGATACCGAGCTCGGCAACCTGCAGGAATCCACGAGCAAGGCGCAACGAATCTCGGCCTGGCAAGTCGCGGCACTGGTGCCCGGCACGCTGTTGCTCGTACTGTTCTTTACGTTGTTGATCGGCCGGCCTATCCGGCAGATCGATAACGCGATTCACCAGCTCGGCCAGAGCGGATTCTCGAAACCGATCGACATCAAGGGTCCGACCGACCTCGAACGTCTCGGCCGGCAGCTTGAGTGGCTGCGCGTGCGCCTGCTCGAACTTGCGCAGGAAAAGAATCGCTTCCTGCGCCATATGTCACACGAACTGAAAACACCGCTCGCCAATATCCGCGAGGGTACTGAAATCCTGCTCGATGGTGCGGTGGGCGACCTCGACAAACCGCAGCGCGAGGTCACCGACATCCTCCGCATGAACGGCTTGAAGCTGCAGCAGCTCATCGAGAACCTGCTGAGTTTCAGCGCGTGGCAGGCGAAAAGCGAGGTGCTGACATTGAGCGATTTTCCGTTGCGGGCACTCGTCATCTCGGTCGCCAAGGAGCAACGGCTGGCGTTGAAGTCGGCCGGTATCCAGCTACGCCTCGAGGTCGAGGACATTAATGTGAACGCGGATCGCGACAAAATGCGCACAGTGCTCGATAATTTGCTGTCGAATGCGGTGAAATTCACGCCCAAAGGGGGCATGGTAACGATCCGCGCGAGCCGCGAGACGGCGAGCTTTGTCATCAATTTCGCGGATACGGGGCCTGGCATTCCCGACGAGGAACGTACGAGAATCTTCGAGGCGTTCTTCCAGGGTCGCCGGGAGCAAGGCGGCCATGTCGCCGGTACGGGCATCGGATTGTCTGTGGTTCTGGAGTGCATCCAGGCGCATGACGGTTCAGTCGAACTGGTGGACACGGGTGAGTTTCCGGGGGCACATTTCCGGATTCATGTACCGCAAGCCAGCGTTACGGCGCAGCAGAAGTTGGCAGCAAATGCATAGAGCAGGACGACATACGCAAAATACCCGGCCTGTGGGAGCGCGCCCCGGCGCGCGATCCATGCTGGTCGTTGCCCTGTTGCTGAGCACTGTACTGTCCGGCTGCTCGCAGACCAAAGGCTGGCTCAATTCGGTACGCACCAGCTCGCCGCCCACCGAAGAGGAAGTGATCCTCGGTGCACCGTCCGCTGACGACTACCTCAGCGAACTTCGCGACCTGTCCTCCGGCGATCCGGCATTACAAGCCGAGATCTTTGCAGACTCGAAGGCCGCGGCACAGCTGACGCCGAACCCATCGACGGATCTGCGCTACGCTCTTGTCCTTGCGACACCAGGACACCCGGAGACCGACCCGCAGCAAGCGCAAAACCTGTTGCGAGAATTGCTCACGCAGATCGAGCTGATGACCCAGGCTGAAATATCACTGGCAACCATCTACCTGGCGTCGACCGAGGAACTCATGGTCCTGAGTTCGGAAGCTCGGCGGCTGCGTGCCACATCGGACCGCGCGCAACGTACCGAGGAAGCAGCGATCAACCAGCGGCTGGCAACAGTCGAGGCCGACAACCGCCGTCTGCGCCGCGAACTCGAGGACGCCGAGGACAAACTCGACGCCATCACCTCGATCGAGCGCTCGATTCGCGACCAAGATCAATAGAATCAGGGTCACTGTCACCCTAATTCCTTGCCCGCATCGGGCATTCGCACTACCCTTCACTCTTCCTGAGTTTAGTTAAATTGCATGGCCACGAAGAATCCCAATCCAGTCGGCAAAATACTGCTCGTCGATGACGATCCGGGCCTGCTGCGGCTGCTGTCGATACGCCTGCGCGCCGAGGGCTACGAGGTCGATGCGGTGGAGTCCGCGCACAAGGCGCTGGCCACGCTGAACCGATTCAGCCCCGACCTGGTCATCACCGATCTCAGGATGGACAAAATGGACGGGATCGGGCTCCTGAAGGAGCTGCAGACGCGTTCGCCGGGCTTGCGGGTGGTCATCATTACGGCTCACGGGACGATCCCGGATGCCGTGGTGGCAACGCAAAGCGGCGCTTTCGGCTTCCTGACCAAGCCGATCGACAAGGACGAACTCATGCAGACCGTCGAGAAGGCGCTGCGAGTGTCAGGCTCGATCGAGGTCGAAGAAGGCTGGGCGTCAGAGATCATCACTCGCAACCAGGCCATGAAGGAAATCATGAACCAGGCCAAGATGGTCGCGGCGACGGACGCCCGCGTACTCATCAACGGCGAAAGCGGCACCGGCAAGGAGTTGCTCGCCAAGGCCATTCACAACGCGAGCCCGCGACACGACAAACCGTTTGTAGCCATCAACTGCTCGGCAATGGCCGAAAACCTGCTCGAATCAGAATTGTTCGGCCACGAAAAAGGCGCATTCACAGG
>Ga0209578_10001833_pt1 | contig 18836 bp, 12 predicted proteins | sample tdAd472_FD_187127 | JGI IMG/M metagenome (GOLD analysis project Ga0209578, IMG submission 187127) | Marine sediment microbial communities from the Atlantic coast under amendment with organic carbon and nitrate - tdAd47.2 (SPAdes)... | ecosystem: Environmental > Aquatic > Marine > Coastal >...
CGGCGTTGTCGGTGACGTAGCAGCTCGTCGCGCCCAGGTGCATGACCCCGGCGGCCTCGGGGCACACCTCGCCCCAGGCGTGGAGGTGGGCCATGACGTCGTGACGAGTCTGGGCCTCGATCTCGGCCACCCGCTCGAGGTCGATCTGCTCGGCGGTGGCGCGGAGCGCGATCAGCTGGCCGGCGCTGATCGGGGCGCCGAGCTCGTGCTCGGCCTCGGCCAGCGCGATCCACACCCGACGCCAAGCCCGGGCGCGGGGGAGGGGGCCGAAGCGCGCGGCCATGTCGCGGCCCGCATAGCGCGCCACCAGGGGGGTCGTGTAGCTGCCGTCACTCATGCGAACCTTTTAGCACGCGTGGCCAGCGTCGTGAGCGCCGGGTCCGCGGGGCGAGCCGGCAACCAGCTAACATGCGGCGGACCGCGAGCCGTCTGGCTCGCAGGAGACCCCGTGGACCCCTTCGCCCACCGCGTACGATCCGTCCTCCGCGCCCTCGACCCGCCACCTGGGCCGTGGCTGGTGGGGGTCTCGGGTGGCGCCGACAGCACGGCCCTGGCCTGCGCCCTGCGCGCAGCGCGCCCCGACCACGCGTTGACCCTCGCCCACCTGGACCACGGCTGGCGCTCCCCGGCCGAGGCGAACGCGGACCGCGACGCGGCGCAGGCGCTGGCGGACGCCCTCGGCTTGCCGCTGGTGTGCGGGCGCTGCGAGCCGACCCCCGGGGAAACGGGCTCGCTGGAGGCGGGGGCGCGCGACGCCCGCCACGCGTGGCTCTGCGAGCAAGCGCTGAGCCTCGGCGCGACCGCGATCCTGTTGGGGCACACCCAGGACGACCAGGTCGAGACCGTGCTCTGGCGCGTGCTCCGCGGGGCCCAGCTCAGCGGACTGGCCGGGATCCCGCAGCGGCGACGCCTGGCGGCGGGCCCGCAGCTCGTGCGTCCGCTGCTCGCCGAGCCGCGCGCCGAGGTCGAGGCCTACCTCGCGCGGCGGGGGGTGAGCTGGCGCGAGGACCCCAGCAACGCCGACCCGCGCTTCCTCCGCGCGCGCCTGCGCCGCGACGTGCTGCCGGTCTTGCGCGAGCTCAACCCGCAGCTCGCGGGCTCGCTGACTCGCCTGGCCGCCTCCGCCGGCGGGGTGGAAGCCTGGCTCGCTGGGGAGGTCGCCGCCTTGCGCGCGGCTGGGCTCGAGCTCGGCGGGCCGACCCTCGAGCTCGCTGCCTGGCGCGAGCTCCCGCCGCCGGTCCAGGAGCGCTTGCTCCACGATTGGCTCCGACCCCGGGTCGGCGCCCGGCTGCTGAGCGTCCACGTGCACGCCGCGGTCCGCGTCGCGGGGCAGGGCGGCACGGCGGAGCTCCCGGGGGGGCTGCGGCTGAGCCGCGTCGACGACCACCTGCTCCTGGCGGAGGGGTCGCTGGAGCCCGCCCTGCCACCCGCTCCGGCGGCGTTGCCCTGCCCCGGTGAGCGTACCCTCGCCGAGTGGGGGCTCCGCATCAGACTCCGCGTGCACGACGCGCCCCCCCCCACATGGCGTGATGCCCCCCCTCAGGTCGCCTACCTCGATCGGGCCGTTGTCAAGGGCCCCCTGGGGCTCCGGGGCCGTCGCTCGGGTGATCGCTTCTGGCCTTTGGGCGCGCCGGGCACACGCACGTTGAAACGGTTCTACATTGACCGGAGAATCCCCCAGTCGGCACGGGACGGGCTACCCGTCGTGACCGACGACGATCGACCCATGTGGGTCGTTGGCCATCGAATCGATCAAAGGTATCGGGTGACCTCCGCCACCCGCTCCGTGTTGGAGATCCGCACGGAGACAAGCGCAGGAGAAACGGAAGAAGGCTAGCCGTGAGCGACCAAAGCAACCCCGCCGAGGCCACCCCCACTACGACCACCGAGGCCACTGCGCCCAAGCCCGCGGAGGCAGCTCCTGCAGCCGCTGAAGCGCAGGCTGCCGAGGGGGCGCCCGCTGAGGCGCCCGCTGCCGCTGAGGCCGCGCCGGTTGAGGCCGCGCCGGTTGAGGCCGCGCCGGTTGAGGCTCCAGCTCCCGCTGCGGCTGAGGCCGCGCCGGCTGAGGCCGCGCCTGCTGCCGAGGCTCCAGCTCCCGCTGCGGCTGAGGCCGCGCCGGCTGAGGCCGCGCCCGCTGCCGAGGCTCCAGCTCCCGCTGCCGCTGAGGCCGCGCCGGCTGAGGCCGCGCCCGCTGCCGAGGCTCCTGCCGCCGAGGCTGCCACGAGCGAGGCCGCTCCCGCCGCCGAAGCCGCCACGAGCGAAGCCCCCGCAGCGGACGGGACCGAGGCGCCCCAGGACGGCGAGGGCAAAGGCAAGGGCAAGGGCCGGGGCAAGGACCGGCAGAAGCCCAAGCCGGCCAAGCCCGCCGAGCCCGAGTTGACCCCCGAGGAGAAGCGGCGCAAGGCGAGCGAGGCGCGCTTCCTCGGCGCGCTGTCGTTCCAGCGCGCGACCGAAGGGCTGAAGGGCTACTGCCAGAGCCCGCTCGGCAAGCACGCGCTCTCGCGCATGAAGCTGCTCTACGACGCAGAGAAGGTCGCCACCTGCCTCGATCAGACCCGCGAAATGGTCGGCCTGATCGAGGAGCGCGGGCGCCCCGCGTCGTTCGCGGGCGTGCACGACCTCGTCGCGCTCTGCGGACGGATCAAGGAGCCCGAGCGCCCGCTCTCCGCGCGGGAGCTGGGCCACGTGCTCACGACCCTCGAGACCGCGCGCAGCATGCGCCAGGCGCTGCAGTCAGCGTCCGAGGAGAAATACCCCCGCCTGCACAGCTTCGCCAGCCACCTCGACCCGGTGGACGCGGTGTCCGACGCGCTCTCGGCCAAGCTCTTCGACGCGGGCAAGGGACTCAAGCACGACGCCAGCCAGAAGCTGCAAGAGCTGCGGAAGCGGCTCCACGACCTCCGCGTGGCGATCGACGCGGTGTTCGAGGAGCAGGTCAAGGAGAGCGACGTCGCGATCTCGCTCCACAGCCTCAAGCCGGTCGTGCGCTCGAATCGCCTGGTGTTCGCGGTCAAGGCGGCCCGCGTCGAGCACGTGAAGGGCGCCGTGGTCAGCAAGGGCAAGGGCGGGATCGCCTACGTCGAGCCCGAAGCTGTGACCCCCCTCGCCAACGAGCAGAAGCAGCTCCGCGCCGAGGAGAAGGCCGAGACCAAGACCATCCTCTGGGAGCTGACCCGGGTCGTCCAGGCGCACCAGGCGCACCTCGAGCGCACCTGCGGCTCGCTGGGCTGGCTCGACTTCACCCACGCCAAGGCCACGTGGGGCGCCGCCAACGGCTTCACCTCGCCCACGGTCGCCGACACACTCTCGCTGGTGGACGCCTTCCACCCCTTGCTCGGCGCCGCCAAGGCGAAGAAGGGCAAGAAGGGCAAGGGGGCGGCCGAGGAGGCCCCGCAGGGCAAGCCCGAGAACGTGGTGCCGCTCTCGGTGAGCCTCGGCAGCGACGTCGACCTGCTCGTGCTCTCCGGCCCCAAGCAGGGCGGCAAGACCGTGGCCCTGCGGGTGATCGGGCTCTGCGCGGCGATGGCCCAGTGCGGCCTGCCGATCCCGGCCGCGGCGGGGAGCACGGTGTGCGTGTTCGCGAACCTGTTCGCGGACATCAGCGACGGCCGCGCCGGCCCCGCCAGCCGCTCGGCGTTCACGACCTACCTCAGCCGGATCCGCGAGTCGCTCTCGGCCAAGGAGGGTTCGACCCTGGTGCTCGTCGACGAGCTCGGCGATCACACGGACCCCGCCGAGGGCGCGGCGCTGGCGCAGGCCTTCGTCGAGGCGCTGCTCGCGCGCGGCGCCAAGGGCGTGGTCAGCACCTACCTGGAGTCGCTCAAGGCCTTCGCCGCCGAGCACCCTCGGCTCGACAACGCTTGCCTGGCCTTCGACAAGGACAGCGGGCAGCCCACGTATCGCTTCCTCCCGGGGGTCCCTGGGGTCGCGCAGACCCTGGCCGCGGCCAAGCGCGCGGACGTCCCCGGTGAGGTGCTCAGCCGCGCCGAGGCCTTGTTGGCGTCGGGCAACACCGACGTCTCCAAGCTGATCGACGCGCTGCAGGGCATGAAGGAGTCGGCCGCGGCCGCGGCCGAGGCCGCCGAGGCGGCGAAGAAGACCGCCGAGGCCGAGAAGAAGGTCGCCGAGGAGGAGCGGGGGACCATCGAGCGCAAGAAGCACGCTCTGAGCCTCGAGGCCGACATGGAGCTCGAGGAGAAGTTCCTCGCCCTGCGCAAGGCGGTCAAGGACGCAGTCGACGCCTCCAAGGGCGACGCCAACAAGGCGGCGAGTGCCCTGACCGAGCTCGACGGGAAGCTCGACGAGATGCTCAAGCACATGCCCTTCGAGGAGCGGCGGCAGAAGTTCGTCAAGTCGCTGGGCAAGGGCGACTTCGTGTTCGTGATCAGCCTGGGCCAGGTGGGCGAGATCCGCAAGATCGCGCGAAAGGCGCAGAAGCTGAAGGTCGCCTGCGGCCCCCTGGTGATCGACACCACCTTCGACAACGTGTCGTGGGTCGAGACCAAGGCCAAGAACACCCAGCGCCGGCGCGAGGCTGCGAACGCGGACAAGGAGAGCGGTGACGTCGACGAGTACGGGTTCCGCAAGGGCCAACGCCCGCGGAACTACCAGGGCGGCGGCGGTCGCGAGCGCGGCCGCGGGGGTCCGGGAGGTCGTGGCGGTCGCGGCGGTGGCCAGGGAGGTCGCGGTGGCCCGGGCGGTGGCCGCGGTGGCCCCGGGGGTGGCGGGCGCGGTGGCCCGGGTGGTGGTCGCGGTGGCCCCGGGGGTGGTGGGCGCGGTGGCCCGGGTGGTGGTCGCGGTGGCCCCGGGGGTGGCGGGCGCGGACCCGGCGGCGGTGGACGGCGCGGATGAACGCCTCCCCTGAGGGACCCCCCAACTACTGGGACTACCTGAACCTCGACAAGCTGCTCAGTCTGCAGGGCGGCCTCGAGGGCGACGACCGCAAGCTCGCCCCTGACGAGCTGCACTTCATCGTCGTGCACCAGGTGTTCGAGCTGTGGTTCAAGCTCGTGATCAACGAGCTCAAACTCGCCCGCGATCACCTGGCGGCGCCGCACATCCCAGAGGAGCGGATCCCCTACGTAGTCCACCACCTGCGGCGGGTCAACGAGATCATGCGGCACTGCGTGGGGCAGTTCGCGATCATGGAGACCCTCACGCCCCAGGATTTCCTCGCGTTCCGCGACAAGCTGATGCCCGCCAGCGGCTTTCAGTCGTACCAAATGCGCGAGATCGAGATCCTGCTCGGGCTCGAGGACGCACAGCGCACGACCGAAATGGGTGTGAACCCGCTGGCGGCCCTCGAGCGCCAGGCCAAGCAGTCGCCGCGAGCCCAGCTCGGCCTCGACCGCATCGACGCCGCGCGCGCGAGCGTGCCCCTGCGTCGCGCGCTGCACAATTGGCTCTACCGGACCCCGATCCAGGGCTCGCAGCCCGAGGACCCGGGTGATCAGGTGATCGTCGATCGCTTCGTCAGCAGCTACCTCAAGGCCATGCAGGCGCACCAGACCGCCGGGCACGAGACGCAGCAGAAGGTGATCCCGGATCTCGACCTCGACGACGCAAAGAAGCGGCTCAGCGGGCAGATCGCCCAGGCGTGGGACTTCCTCCACGCCGCCGACGTGGGCTCCGACCAGCGCCCCCGGGTCAAGCGGATCCGCGCGGCGCTGATCTTCATCGAGAGCTACCGCATGCTCCCGCTGCTCGCCTGGCCGAGGCTCTTGATCGACGCCGTGGTCGAGACCGAGGAGCAGTTCGTCCTGTTCCGCACCCGCCACGCGCGCATGGTCGAGCGGGTGATCGGGCGTCGCGTCGGCACCGGTGGATCCTCGGGGGTCGACTACCTCGACGCCACGACCAAGTACCGCGTGTTCCGCGAGCTGTGGACCGTGCGTACGATCTTGCTCCCCAAGCGCGCCGTGCCTCCGCTGGAGCACGCCGAGCGCTACGGCTTCGCCGGGGTCTAGTGAGCGCGGAGGACCAGCCAGAGGAGCCTCGACGGACGCAGCCGCGCTCGGTGCGTATGAAGGCAGAGCGCGTCAGCGACGAACCGATCACGCGGGTGCGCCAGATCGAGGCCGCGCTAGAGGTCTTCAACCAGCTCGAGGGGCAGCCGCGCTCGGTCAGCCTCTCGGGGCCGCCCTGGCACATGCCCGACGACGACCCGCGCCTGCTGCGCAAGCAGCGCTCTGAGGCGATCCTCGCCGAAGAGAGGATCCAGTTCTCCAAGCACATGCCGCCGATCGAGGGCGCGGACGAGGTCACCCTGCGCCCGCTGAGCGAGGTCCACCAGCGGGTTGCGATCCTCTACTGCATGTCGCTCTTCGCCCGCGGGAACACCGACGACCGCTGGCCGACCCTCGAGCAGCTGAGCGCGATCGGCGCCATGGAGGCGGCCTCGCCCTTCGAGCGCGAGTTCCTCGAGGGCGCGCGTGACTTCGACGAGCAAGAGACGACCAACGCCTGGTGGTTGCTCGACGCCGCGGCGCAGCTGTTGTGGGCCCTGGGGGCCGACGTGTTCCTCGAGTGGTTCCCCAAGGACGGCACGAGCCTGGCCAAGGTCGGCAAAGCCATGCCCCCACCGACCCAGCTCGCCGAGGTCTACCCGCAGCTGATCGACCTCGACGAGATCCTCGACCGCACCGACCTCACCTATCGGCTGCACTGGGCCTCGAAGCCCAACCGCGACGGGTCGCTGCGCTGCACCTGGCTCTCGCACAGCGCGCTGATGGAGCGGCACAAGGCGCTGAACTGGCTGATCGGCTACCGCGGCTACGCGACCTGGGACGAGGTCACCACCGACACCTAGCAGGTCTGGCAAGGCGCGAGGAGGTCCAGCAACCTCAGGGGTCGTGACCGACGAGCAACGCGGTCCAGGGTTTCTTCAACGGGCTGCCAGGCTGTCAGGGTTTTGTTCTATGCTGTGCTCGTGAGCCAGGCCCCCGCCCGCAAGATCGTGCACGTGGACATGGACGCGTTCTACGCGTCGGTGGAGCAGCGCGACCGGCCCGAGCTCCGTGGGAAGCCCGTGATCGTCGGTGGGCAACCCGACAGCCGCGGTGTGGTGTGCACGGCGTCCTACGAGGCGCGGGTGTTCGGGGTGCACTCGGCCATGCCCACCGCCCAGGCCTATCGGCTCTGCCCGCACGGGGTGTTCCTCCGGCCGGACTTTCCCCGCTACAAGGCCGCCTCGCGCCAGATCCAGGCGATCTTTCGCGAGGTCACCGAGCTCGTCGAGCCGCTGAGCCTCGACGAGGCCTACCTCGATGTGACCCACAACGCCCTCGGCCAGCCCTCGGCGACCCTCGTCGCCGAGCACCTCCGCGCGCGGATCGAGGCAGAGACAGCGCTCAGCGCCTCGGCCGGCGTGGCGCCCAACAAGTTCCTCGCCAAGATCGCCTCGGACATGGACAAACCCGGCGGGCTGACGGTGATCCCCCCCGCGCGCGTGCCGGCGATCCTGGCCGAGCTCCCGGTGCGACGGATCCCGGGGGTCGGGCGTAAGAGCGCCGAGCGCTGCGCGCGTCACGGGATCCGCCTCGCCGCGGACTTCCTCCGTCACGACGTCGACCAGCTCGTGCGCTGGTTCGGCAGCGCCGGGGAGCGCTACCTCGCCTACGCCCGCGGCATCGACCCGCGCCCGGTGCGCCCCGGCCGCGAGCGCAAGTCGGTGAGCATCGAGGACACCTTCGCCGAAGACGTCGCCTCCCAGGCCGAGGCCGCCGCGATCCTCGACCAGCTCGCCGGGAAGCTCGAAGCGCGCCTGCGCCGCGCCGACGCTCGGGGCAAGACCGTCGTGCTCAAGGTCAAGTACGCCGACTTCCAGCAGGTGACCCGCAGCCGGACCCTCCCCACCCCCGCGACCACCCGCCGCGCGCTGTTCGAGACCGCGCTCAGTCTGTTGGAGCACACCCAGGTCGGCGAGCGCCCGGTGCGACTGATGGGGATCGGCGTCTCGAACCTCGACGGGGCCGACGACGAGAGCGGGCGGCTGCAGCTGGAGCTGTTCGCCTGAAGTCCGAATCGCGGGGGGCGCTCCTGAACGGTCTGAGACCACCAAGGCTGAGGGGTAACTCCCGAGCGGGGAGGTCCGAGACCACGAAGGCCGAGGGGTAACCCCCGAGCGGGGAGGTCTGAGACCACGAAGGCCGAGGGGTAACCCCCGAGCGGGGAGGCCTGAGACCACGAAGGCCGAGGGGTAACCCCCGAGCGGGGAGGCCTGAGACCACGAAGGCCGAGGGGTAACCCCCGAGCGGGGTGGTCCGCGACCACGAAGGCTGAGGGGTAACCCCCAGCTGGGCGGTCCGACACCCTGCCGGCAGCGCAACCTGCCTCAAGGACTTACACGCGACCTGCGGCTCCGGTCTCTCGGGGGATCAGGCCGCTTGGAGGGCGGCGGGCTACTCCTCCACCTCGAGCTGGAGTCGCCCACCCGTGGCGTCGGCCAGGGCGCGCGCCAACGCCTCCACGTCCTCGGGGGGAACGGCGAGGGAGAGGGTCACGTCGGCTGCGTAGTCCGACGCCAGGGGCTGCAGGTCGTGGTCGCGCAGCACCGCCTCCACCAACGCGGTGTCCGGATACGCGAAGCGGATCCTCGCGGCGCGGGTCACCCGGACGCTGCGGACCGGCGCGTCCGCGAGGACGGCGCGAGCCGCGCCTCCGTAGGCGCGAGCGAGGCCCCCCGTCCCCAGCTTCGTCCCGCCGAACCAGCGCAGGACCACCACACACACGTTCCACAGCCCGCGCGCCTCGATCTCCCGCAGGATCGGACGCCCCGCGGTTCCTCCCGGCTCGCCGTCGTCGCTGCAGCGCGTCCGAGCGTCCTCGATCCCCAGCCGCCAGGCGTGGCAGTAGTGTCCGGCGCCCCGCTGCAGCCGGCGGAGCTCCTCGACGAAGGCCTTCGCCTCCGCCTCGTCCGCCACCGGGCGCGCGAAGGCCCAGAAACGCGAGCCCTTGATCTTCTCGAGCTCGAGGTCGACGTCGCCGAGGAGGGTCGCGTGGGGAGGCATGCCCTATCCAACACCGCGGCGTGCCTGCGCGGCAACCCCTAACGGCCTAAGGCGAGGGCTGGAACCAGCCCACGGGCAGGAGCTGCGGCCCCAGGTGGGCCTGGGTCAGCGCGGGGACCCAGGCCTCCCCGCCGGGGCCCGGGTCGGTCCCCGCGAGGGCGGGGACGAGTCGGGGCAAGAGCTCCCGCGCGCGTTGGGCGTTGCGCGCGTAGGCCAGGCGTACAGTGGCGGCGCACACGCGAACCTCGTCGGCGGACTCGAACAGGTGCGCCGCTTGCCGATCGACCCACTCCAGGTCGACGCTGAAGCGGAGGAAGCAGTGCAGCGCGTTGGCGACGCAGGGCTGCGCCAGATCGCAGAGCACGCCGAAGAGCTTGGGGTCCACGAGGTAGAGGCCTTCGGGGGTTTGCGGGGGGGTCGAGACGAGGTCCTGGACGTCGCACTCCAGGTGCACCCGGCCCAACAGCAGCCGGTCGCCGTGGGCGAGGAACGCGCTGGGCACGCGGCGCTCGCCGACCTTGGTGCCGTAGCGGCTGCCGTCGTCGCGGATCATTAGCCGTTGGTGCAAGCGGAGGATCGTCGCGTGTCGCCGTGAGAGCGAGCGGTCGGCGATTCGAATGTCGTTGTCGAGCCCGCGGCCGAGGGTGGTTCGCATGCGCTCGGTGAGCTCGAGGCTGCGCAGCGTGGCCCCCTGCTCGTCGAGCACACGCAGGCGGGCGCGGGGGCGCAAGCGTTGGGGCCCCAGCTGGGGCGGATAGCTCGCGTGGTGCTCGTCCCACCAGGTCAGCCACGAGCTGCAGTCTTCGCGCAGGTTCTCGAAGGTGATCTGGAACAGGTGCCGCGACGCCTCCTGGCGGCGGGTCAGCAGCTTCTCGCGGTAGGCCTCGGCCGCCCGCAGCGCGACCTCGTTGTCGAGGAAGCGGCGGAGGAAGTCGAGGCTGCCGTCGACCCGGGACTCGATCGCCTCGAGGGGCAAGCGCTCGAGGAGCGCGATCACCGTGCGCCGGTCCTCGCTGGCGACCAGGTGGTCGACGAAGGGTTCGGGGAGGGTCGCCACCTGCAGACGGCCGGACCCCGGCAGGCTGGGAGCGGCCGGGGCCTGGCGCTTGTCCGCGGCGTTGACCCCGCCGTCGTCGAAGCGCAGCTCGAGCTGGCCGCAGCGGATCACGTCGCCCGCCTTGAGCAGCACCTCCTCCACTCGCACGCCGTTGACCCAGGTCCCGCAGGTGCTCTGCAGGTCGTGGAGCTCATAGCCCGTGGGGCCCAGGCGAATCCTGGCGTGGCTCCGCGAGGCCTTGGCGTCGACGAGCACGACGTCCGCGTCTTCGCCGCGCCCGAGCACGTGGACCGGCGCGGGCACCAGCGGGTCGAGGTGGCCGCTCACGAGGTGGGTCAAGCTGGGCACCGAGATCGGGCGGCCCTCGAGCACCGCATGGAGTGCGGTCGCGCAGGCCTCGGCGCTGGAGTAGCGCGCGCGACGATCGACGGCCAGCATGCGCAGGATCGCCAGCTCGAGGTTCTGGGGGACCCCGTCCACGAGCTCCCCCGGGCGCGCGCACTTGCCCTTGCCCGCCTTGCGGCAGATCGAGAGCGCGCGCTTGCCCGGGTAGGGGGGCTGACCGGTCAGCAGGTGGTAGAGGGTCGCCCCCAGCGAGAACACGTCGGTGCGCGGGTCGACGGCGTGGTCGCCCCATTGCTCGGGAGCCATGTACCACGGGGTCCCGAGCACCTGCCCGGCGAGGCTGACGCCGTCGTCGGTCTCGACCGCCTTGGCCAGGCCGAAGTCGAGGATCTTGATTCGCCCCGCCTCGTCGACGCGCACGTTCCCGGGCTTGACGTCGCGGTGGATCACCCCCTGGGCGTGGGCGGCAGCCAGGCCCAGGGCCACGTCGCGCCCGATCCGCGCCACCTCCTCTGCCGGCAGCGGCCCGCGCTCGTCGAGTTGCTCCTCGAGGTCGTGGCCACCGACCAGCTCCATGACCAGGTGCGGCTGGGCCCCGGCGGCTTCGACGCTGTAGACCTTGACCACGTTGGGGTGGTCGATCCGCCCGGCCACGGTGGCCTCGCGCAGGAAGCGGGTGCGCCAGTGGGCGTTGCAGGCGTGCTCGGCGGCGAGGAACTTGACCACCACCGGCGCCCCGTCCTCCAGGCGGTGGGCGAGGTAGACCGTGCCCATGCCTCCCTCGCCCAGCTTCTTCACGATTCGGCAGCTGGAGTAGACCTCCCCGGTCTCGACGGTGCGCTCGGCCGAGGTGGAGGTCGGCATCAGGTCCCAGGCCGTCTCCTTGGCGAGGCCCTCGTTGTCGGGTAGTTCGCTCACTGCTCGTAGTGTGCACGCTCGGGAACGCCCGCGCTTCCGCGCGCGACGTCCCGGGATCAGTCCGCGCTGGCCGTCGCGGGTCCGGGGCTGGCCGTGGGCTGGAACCAGCCCACGGGAAGGACCTGTGGACCCAGGTGCGCGGCCTCCAGCGCGGCGTCCCAGCCAGCTCCCCCCGCGCCCGGGTCGACGCCGGCCAGGGTGGGCACCAGCTGCGGCAAGAGCCGCAGCGCGCGTTGCGCGTTGCGCGCGTAGGCCGCGCGCACGGCCTCGACGCAGCCGCGCACCTGGGCGACCCCCTCGTAGAGTCGCGCCGCCTGGCGCTCGACCCACTCCAGGTCCTCGGTGAAGCGGAGGAAGCGGTGGAGCGCCTGGGCCACGCAGGGCTGCTCGAGGTCACAGAGCACGCCGAAGAGCTTGGGGTCTACGAGGGAGTAGCCCTCGGGGGTTTGCGGGGGTGCGGCGACGAGGTCCTCGACCTCGCACTCCAGGCGCACCTTGCCCAGCGTGATGCGGTCGCCGTCTGCGAGGAACGCGCTGACCACTCGCCGGTCTCCGACCTGAGTCCCGTAGCGACTGCCGTCGTCGTGGATCATCAGCCGTTGGTGCAGGCGGAGGACCGTCGCGTGGCGGCGCGAGAGCGAGCGCTCGTCGAGGCAAATGTCGTTCTTGGGATCGCGGCCCACGGTCGTCCGCATGCGCTCGGTGAGCTCGAGGGAGTGGGCGGTCTTCCCCTGCTCGTCGAGAACGTGCAGGCGGGCGTGGGGCCGCAGGCGCTGCGGCCCGAGCTGCGGCGGGTAGTCGCCGTGGTGTTCGTCCCACCAGGTCAGCCAGCCGGCGCAGTCGTCGTGCAGGTTCTCGAAGGTGATCTGGAACAGGCGCTTCGCCGCCGCGGAGCGGCGGGCGAGGAGCTTCTTGCGCAGGGCGGTGCAGGCCGCGGCGGCCGGCTCCTCGTCGAGAAAGCCGGAGAGGAAGGCGAGGCTCGAATCGACCCGCGCGTGGATCGCCTCGAGCGGCAGGCGCTCGAGGAGCGGGACGACCGCGCGCCGGTCGTCGTGGGCGACGAGGTGGTCGAGGAACGGTTCGGGGAGGGTCGTAACCTGCAGGCGGCCGTTTTGGTGGCGGAGCGATCGCTCCAGCTTGGGGGCGACGCCGAGGCCGCCGTCCTTGAACCGCAGCTCGACGTCTCCGCAGCGGATCACGTCGTCTGACTTGAGCAGAACGGTGTCGATCTTCCTCCCGTTGACGCGGGTGCCGCTGGTGCTGCGGAGGTCGACCAGCTCGTAGCCAGTGACCCCCAGGCGAAGCCGCGCGTGGCTGCGGGAGACCGTGCGGTGGGCCAGGTCCACGTCGGCGTCTTCGCCCCTGCCCAGCACGTGGATCGGCGCCGGGACGAGGGGGATCACCCGCTCGTCGAGGAGCAGGCTCGGGACCCGGACGGGCTTCCCGTCGAGGGAGGCCTGGAGGGCGTCGGCGCAGGCGCTGGCGGTGGGCCAGCGCGCGCGTCGGTCCACCGCCAGCATGCGCAGGATCACGAGCTCGAGGCTCTCGGGGACGTCCCGCGCGATCCGTGAGGGGCGCCGGCACCTCCCTTCGCTCGCGTTGCGGTAGATCGTCAGCGGACGTCGGCCTACGTAGGGCGGGCAACCCGACAGCAGGTGGTAGAGGGTCGCCCCCAGCGCGTAGATATCGGCGCGGGGATCGACGGAGTGCTCGCCCCACTGCTCGGGTGCCATGTACCAGGGCGTGCCCAGCACTTGCCCCGCGAGGGTCACTCGCTGGTCGGTCTCGACCGCCTTGGCCAGGCCGAAGTCGAGCAGCTTGATGTGGCCGGCTTCGTTGCGGCGCACGTTGCCGGGCTTGACGTCGCGGTGGATCACGCCCTGGGCGTGGGCGGCGGCCAGGCCGAGCGCTACGTCGCGCCCGATCCGCGCGACCAGGCGCGCCGGGAGTGGCCCCTCCTGTTCGAGCAGCTCCTCGAGGTCCATGCCTCGGACGTGTTCCATGACCAGGTGCGGCTGAGGTCCCTCGCCGGCGACCCCGTAGACGTGGACCACGTTGGGGTGGTCGATCTGCCCGGCCACGGTCGCCTCGCGCACGAAGCGGGAACGCCACTGTGGGTTGGTCACGTAGGCGGACGCGAGGAACTTGACCACGACCTGGACGTCGTCTTCGACGCGCTCAGCGAGGTAGACGGTGCCCATTCCGCCCTGTCCGAGCTCGCTGAGGATCCGGCAGTTCGAGAACACGGCGCCGGGGACGATCTCGCGTCGCCGAGTGAACGGTGACGTCGGCGCGTCCCACGCGGTCTCGGTGCCCACCTCCGGATAGTCGTCGCCCGCGCACGCCATGCCGTCGAGTATGGCGGCAGCGAACGGAATCTTCACCCACCCTGGCGCTTGAGCTCGGCCGCGCGCTGGAGCAAGGGGCGGACCTCGTGACCCTCGGACTGCAGGCGGTGGAGCGCTGTGCGCAGGGCGTCGAGGGCCTGCGGGTCGTGGTCCCAGCCGCCGAGCTCGATCGCGCGCAGGCTCACGTGCGCCGCGTTGAGGGGATCGCCGAGGCCGAGCAGCTCCTGGGCATACCAGCGCAGGCGCAAGGGCTCGGGCTCCGTGACCACGAAGCGCAGCACCTCGTCGTGACGGATCTGGGGAGGGCCGTGCCCGAGGTGTCCGACGAGCCCGCCGCGCACGGCGAGGGCGCCCCAGGCAAGGGCCAGGACCGCAGCGGCGCGGCCGATCCCCGGGAGCTCGCGGCGGAGGGCCCAGGCGACGCCGCCGAGTAGGGGCAGCGCGACCGCGGCCGAGATCGCGACGGCCCAGCCGTGGCTGGGCGTGCTGTCGAGCTGGATCCCGCATGCATAGACCCAGCGCAGCCGGGGGCCCATGGCGAGCACCTCCTCCACGCAAGCTCGCAGCGAGCCATAGAGCGCGCTGAGCGAGGTACAGAGCGCGAAGCAGAACGAGAGCCCGCCGAGGGCGGTCCCCAGGCGGGGGAAGGCGGCCAGCCCGTAGCCCAAGGGCACACAGAGCGCGAGGGCGCCAGGGATCAGGTAGCGCGGGCCGGCGGCGGTGCCGCCGTGCCAGCTGAGGGGCTTGCAAGCCGCCTGCAGGGCCGTGGCGACGGCGATCGCGATCAGGAGCAGGGTCAGCGAGCGGTGCCGACGCCAGAGCAGCTTGAACCCCGCCGGCGCCAGCAGCAGCGCGGGGGCGAAAATCAGCAGCCCACGTCGCGTGCCCACCGTGACCTCCCACACTCGCCGGGGCGTGGGCAGGGAGAGGCTGAACACGGCGTTGCGCGCGGCGACCTCGCTCAGCCAGCCGCCGTCGCGCCCGAGGTCGGGGAAGGCCCAGGGCGCGCCGTTGTTGAGCAGGTTCCAGAGGCCGAGCAGCAGCGCGGGGCCGGCGGCGCCGGCGACGAACGCCAGCCGCGCGCGGCGGGAGCCGGTCGCGATCCCGTAGAGCCCGAGGGGGAGCGCCACGGGCAACAGCGCCCCGAACCAGGTCAGGACCGCGCAGCCGGCGCAGAGCCCGGCCACCGCGGAGGCCCGCGGCGTGCGCGCGCGGTCGCTGAGCGCCAGCAACGCGGCGACGGAGAACGCGATCGAGAGCGGGTGCGGCGAGACGACGCAGGCCTGGGCCCAGAGCGGCGTCGCGCCGAAGACCAGCGCCGCGGGGAGCGCAGCCGGGACCCCCAGCCGCAGGAGGAGGGCGTAGAGCAAGACCGCGGCTACGGCAGCGGGCAGCGCGCAGAGCAGCACGACGTAGAGCGTCGACTCGACGAAGACCACCCGCTTGCGCGGCGAGCCGTCGAGGGCACTGCGGACGACGACGCACACGGGGGCGAACAGCGCCGAGCCGCCGAACTCGGCGATCGCGACGCCGCCTCCGTCGGGGCCGTCGGGCCAGAGGAAGTCCCCCGAGAGCTGCGCCTCGTCCTGATTCACCCGCAGGCGCCCGTGGGACAGCGCCTCCGCCAGGGCGAGGGTGCGTCCGGCCATGGCGTCCAGGGGTGGGCCCGCCCAGGCGGTGAGCAGGTAGAGCAGGAGCAGCGCCAGCCCCAGGCGTCGGGCAGTCTGCCGCTGCGCGGGCGTCACGAGTGAAGCTTGCGCGCGCGTCCGCGCATGTAGCCCCAGGTGGCGCGCGGGAGGAGCCGCGCCCCGCAAGCGTCGAGGAGCGCCAGGCCCCCGCGGACCAGGCTCCGCTCGGCGAGGGCAGGGCGACCCAGCTCGGGGTGCAGGAGCAGCCGCGCCAGGGGGAACGGCTGCGCCATGTCGACCGCGACCTCGCACGACCGGGGAAGGCGGAGGAGCTCGGCGCGCAGCCGGCGCGGGCTCGAACGCAGGATCCCGCGCTCGGCGGGGATCAGCAGCGCCTGGGCGAGGAACAGCGCGCTCCCGCGGTTGACCTCGACCACGTGCAGTACGCCGCCCGGCCGGAGCACCCGCCAGGCCTCGGCCAGCACGCGGTCACGGTCGTAGACGTGGTGCAGCAGGTCGCGGATCAAGACGGCGTCGAAGCGCTCGGCGGCGAAGGGCAGCGCGGCGGCGTCGGCGACCACGGCGCGCAGTCCGGGGACCGCGCCCTGGGCGAAGCGCACCTTCTCCCGGAAGCGATCGACGGCGAACCGCGCGCCCCGGCCCTGGAGGTGCGCCAGGTTCGCGCCCTCACCGCAGCCGACCTCGAGCACGGCGCCCTCGCCGTCCACGTCCTGGACGAGCGCGCGCTCGCTCTCGCGCAGCACCGGGTTGCGTGTCTTCCAGGCAAAGTGAGCCGGCTGCGCCCGCGACCAGTGCTCGGCCTGGACCTGGTGGTGCGCGCCGGCGCTCACGACGACCGGCCGCCGCCCAGCTTGAGCGCGCGCAGGCCGTGCAGCGACATGCGCAGCATCACGCTCGCGTTGCGCAGCCGGCGGTTCATCTTGGTCTCCCCCGCGGTGCGCGCCATGTAGTGCACGGGGAGCTCGACGATCTTCAGGTGGTGCCGCGCGGCGCCGAAGATCCAGTCGTAGTCGCCCCAGAGGTCGACCTCGCCCAGCTGCCGCCGGGTCTCGAGGAGCTTGGTGTAGTCGCTGCGACGGATCACCTTGGTCCCGCAGAGGGTGTCCTTCAGCGGCTGCTCGAGAATGAACGAGAACAGCGAGGCGAAGAGCTTGTTGCCGAACACGTTCGCCAGGCGCATCGCGCCCTCTTGCATGGGGTAGACCAGGCGCGAGCCGTTGACGAACTCGGCCTTCCCCGAGGCGATCAGCTCGAGGAAGTCGGGCAGCACCTCGGGCATGACCGTCATGTCGGCGTCGAGGATCATCAGCACGTCGCCGGTGGCCTGCTCGAGCCCGGCGCGGACCGCCGCGCCCTTCCCTCGGCCGGGGCCCTCCACGAGCTTGATCGCGCGGGTGGGGTAGCGCGCGATCGCCTCGCGCACGCGCTCGGCGGTGGCGTCGGTCGAGCGGTCGTCGACGAAGATCAGCTCGACCTCGCGCCCGAGGGCGGGCATGCGCGCGACCAGCTCGGGGACGTTGTCCTGCTCGTCCTTGCAAGGCACGACCACGGTCACGCTGAGGCTATTCTGCGGCTCGGGCTCGGGCTCGGGGCGGGCCACGAAGTAGCTCAGGACCCCGAGCTTGTCCACGGCCGGCAGGGCGCCGCTGACGCCGTTGAGCAGGCGCGAGAGTCCGGGCACGCGCTTGGGCACCAGCACCGCCGAGCCCTGGCGGATCACGTCCAGCTCCGCGGCGCGGAGCAGCGTCCGGTAGTCGCCGGGGGAGAACCAGTTCTGCTCGGGGCCGCGCGGTCGCAGGCCGAGCCGACCTCCGAGCTGCAGCAGCGGCTCCCAGAGGAAGTTCGTGCCCACGATCACCAGCCGCGAGTCGCGGCGCATGACCGGACGCAGCGCGCGCAGGAAGCGGCGCACGTCGACGACCTCGGTCAGGGCGTTGCTGATCAGCACGTAGTCGAAGGTCTCGCCGAGCTCGTCCGCGCGCTCGCCGGGGAGCTCGCGGAAGGTGAGCTCGGGGTGGATCCGACGGGCCTCGGCGAGCATGGCGCCGCTGACGTCGATCCCGACGCCGTACCTCGGGCGGACCGCGGCGAGGGCGTTGCCCAGGCCGCAGCCGACGTCGAGCACCCGCCGCCCGGGAGGAACCAACCGCTGCAGGAGCCGCGCCAGCTCGTCGTAGTAGAAGCGGTTGAGCGGCAGCCAGCGACGGGCGTAGCGCTCGGCCTCGCGCTCGTAGTAACCGCGAATCCGCGCCTGCTTCTCGCCCAGGTAGGCCGCGTAGCGATCGAGGCGCGCTTCGAGCCCGCTCACCGAGCCTGCTCCGCGGCGAGGATCTCGTCCACGACCTCGCTCAGCGGACGGCGGATCGACCAGCCCGGGTAATGCGCCTGCAGTTTGCGGGTGTCGCTGAGGTAGCAAATGTGATCACCGACCCGCGGGGTCGGCTCGTAGGCCGTGCGCACCGGACGGCCGAGGCGCTCCTCGAGCAGGGTCATGCACTCGCGGATCGAGGCGCTGTTGCCGCGCCCGCCCCCGACGTTGTAGACCTCGCCCGGACGCGGGGCCTCGGCGAAGGCCACGAAGGCCGCGGCCAGGTCGGCGGCGTGGATCTGGTCGCGGACCTGCTTGCCGTCGTAGCCAATGATCGTGTAGGTCTCGTCGCGGACCGCGACCTTGACCAGGTGCGAGAGGAATCCGTGCAGGGGCACGCCAGCGTGGGCGCCCCCGGTGATGCAGCCGGCGCGGAACACCCCGACCTTGAGCCCGAAGTAGCGTGCGTACTCCTGGCAGAGCAGGTCGGCCGACGCCTTGCTGACGCCGAACAGGCTGTGCAGGCATTGGTCGAGGGGGCAGCTCTCGTCGATCCCGTGGTGGTCGGCCTCGTCGGCGAAGTCCCAGCGCGTCTCGCGCTCGACGAGGGGCAGGTGGTTGGGGCGGTCGCCATAGACCTTGTTCGTGCTGGCGAACACGAACGCAGCCTCGGGCGCGTGCAGCCTCGTCGCCTCGAGCAGGTTCAGGGTGCCGACGGCGTTGATCTCGAAGTCGTCGAACACCCGGTCCTTGGCGAGGTCGTGGGAGGGCTGGGCCGCGCAGTGCACGACCACCTCCGGCGCCACCTCCCTGAAGGCGTGCAGGACGCCCTCGCGGTCGCGAACGTCCAGCTCGAGGTGGGTGAAGTTCGGGCAGCTCGCACGCAGGCGCGCCAGGTTGGGGCGGGTGTCGCCCGCCGGACCGAACAGGTCCTGGCGGGTGTTGTTGTCGAGCCCCACGACCTCGGCCCCGAGCTCGTGCCAAGCCCGGACCGTCGCCGACCCCACGAGCCCGCTCGACCCGGTGACCAAGACCTTCATGTCGTCGAGTCTACTCGCTGGCGGCCCGAATGCCCCGGCCCAAGGGCCTCGGAGAGGCTCCCTGAGAGAGAGCCTTCAGCCCGTTGGGGGTGGCTCTCGCGGCTTTGCCGCGAGGGCGAGGGGGCCTCGGAGAGGCCCCCTGAGAGAGAGCCTTCAGCCCGTT
>Ga0209578_10001836_pt1 | contig 18814 bp, 13 predicted proteins | sample tdAd472_FD_187127 | JGI IMG/M metagenome (GOLD analysis project Ga0209578, IMG submission 187127) | Marine sediment microbial communities from the Atlantic coast under amendment with organic carbon and nitrate - tdAd47.2 (SPAdes)... | ecosystem: Environmental > Aquatic > Marine > Coastal >...
AGGTTGGCACACGAACCAGTGGCCTCGACGGCACTCCATGGCACGCCGTGATCGAGAGCAACGTCCCGGCCCCGGGGAGCACGTTGGTTATGGCCACTGGGTGCCTCGCAATCGGCCGGAGGCGCAGAGCCGGGGCATAGCGACGGACACGACGACCGCGAAACTCCCTGCGGGAGTGCTGTTGGCTCTGAACAACAAAGGCCCCCATCAGCGAATGAGCCCGATCCTGAGAATTGTTATCATGCCGCGGAGCCTTGCTGCCCACCACTCAAACTCACAATCCAAAGGAGGCGTAAGATGAACCCACGTGCGAGACTGTTGAGTTCCGTCCTGTGCACCGCCTGTGCAGTGACCACCGGAGCCCATGCTCAGAACTTCGCCCCGTTCTCAAGCATCGAGGGCTCGCTGTGCGCACGGGCCGTTCACGACGATCTGGGGCAGATCGAACACTGCACCGAAACCCCGTGGGAGGAGATCTCCGCCTCGACCTCCGAGGTACCGGGCAGCGCCATCACGGGAAGCGCCTCCGTCACAGGCTCGGTCGTGATCGATCACGCCCCGGGCTTTGTCGGGCCGGGCGGCCTCCCAGTCGAAGCTATCGAATGGCACTTTGCGGGCTTGTCAACCTCGCATGCAGACGGCTTTGCCGACTTCGATGGCAGCGTCACGTTCACGCTCTCAGAGGCCGTGCGGGTGACCGTCAGAACAGAATATGACGGCTTTGGATCCGTGGGCCTGGCCGATCTGGGCAGCGTGTACGATTACAGCATCACGATCGTTCCGAGCCCCCTCTCGCACAACGCAGGTGTGCTGATGCCCGGAACATACACGCTCTCATTCTCCGGCCATTACAGCAACATCCACGGCATCGACCTCGACGGAGGGCTCAGTCTCCTCGTCCGCTTCGAGCCCGCACCCTGCCTGGCGGACATCAACGGAGACGGGGTGATCGATAACGGCGACATCGCCATGTTCGTCACGCTCTTCCTCGCCGGCTGCTGATCCGAATGCCGGGTGGGTTGGATCAGGCCATTGGCACATCCCGGCTCGCTTCAGACGCTGCCGTCTCCGGATGCAGTCTCCGGGGGCGTCGGCTTTCAAGATGGCGATGAATGACCGACATGGAATCCCAGGTTATGTGAAGCACCAGAATCCGGACAGCAGACGCCTTCTCTTGCTTTGCCCAACATCCTGAGGTTCATCAATGTACAACTAAACTATGCAGAAGTTGGAACCGTTCTCTTCTCGTCATCAGACAGGCCCGGGCCCGTTGGATCCGGGCCTGTTTGTTGACGGGGGCGGGTTGGGCCGCTGGGGGGATTTCCGCTATAGAGAACGCCGCGAGCTGGGCCGCCCCTTCGTTGCAGTCTCCATTGTGTTGGCTTCGGTCAGACGGATGGAGCATGGGATGCCCGCCAGTGCAGTGGATCCGCTCCGAGCCCAAGGTCCTTGACGCGGATGCGCCCCATGATTCGCTTTACCAGACTCTCCAGACCCGCAAGCCCGAACCCGGTGCCCCAAACTCGCTCACCCGATCACACGCGACCAGACCCGGGGCGAGGGGCCATCACCAATTCCGAACTCGCCGCATCGACCACGCCCGATCCACCGAATCGACCGCGATACGCTCCACGACCCGAGGTCATCGCATGCGCACACTCGTCTGGTTCCGGGCCGATCTCCGAACCCACGACAACCCGGCCCTGCAGGCAGCCGCCAAGGCCGCCTCACGAGATCAAGCCGGCGGCTGCCTCGCCGTCTTCCACGTCGCCCCCAGGCAGTGGCAATCCCACGACGACGCCCCGATCAAGATCGACCTCTTCCGGCGAACCCTCAAACAGCTCTCCAAGGACCTCGCCGAGCGCAACATCGCCCTCAGACTCGTCGAGTCCCCCACCTTCGACGACGCCCCGAAGCTGCTGCTGAATCTCGCGAAAGAGCACGGCTGCGACAAGCTCTACTTCAACCGCCAGTACGAGCTCAACGAGCGAATCCGCGACGAGGCCGTGCTCGACGCCTTCCAGGACGCCAGCCTCGAGACGGAGACCTTTCTCGACCGAATCATGTTCGAGCCCGGCGACCTCCGCACCGGCGAGGGCAAGTACTACTCCGTCTTTTCACCCTTCTTCAAAGCCTGGCAGAAGGCGATCCTCGACGACACCGATCGCCTCGACCCCATCAAGCTCCCCGACACGCAGCTCGCGATGGTCTCCGAGCCCGACCCCATCCCCGACGCCTTCCCCGGCTACGCCGACGAGCCCCTCCTGCTCGACCCACCCGACGGCTTCGATCCCGACTCCCTCTGGCCCGCCGGCGAGCACGCGGCCGCGAAGCGCCTCAAAGCCTTCTGCAAAGACGCCATCTCCGACTACAAGGAACAACGCGACTTCCCCGCAACCGACCACACCTCCGTGCTCTCCCCCTACCTCCACAACGGCTCGATCTCCATGCGACAGTGCGTGCACGCGGCCCTCGCGGCCCAGGGCGAGTCCACCCCCCTCAAGAAGCGACTCCAGCACCACTGGATCTCCGAGCTCGTCTGGCGCGAGTTCTACCAGCACATCCTGGTCGGATTCTCACGCGTCAACCGGCACCGCGCCTTCAAGCCCGAGACCGAGCGGCTCACCTGGAAGGACAGCCCGGGCGACTTCGAGGCCTGGTGCGAAGGGCGCACCGGCATCCCCATCGTGGACGCCGGCATGCGACAGCTCCGATCCACCGGCTGGATGCACAACCGCCTGCGCATGATCACCGCCATGTTCCTCACCAAGAACCTGTTCCAGGACTGGCGCAAGGGCGAGGCCTTCTTCATGCGCCACCTCATCGACGGCGACCTCGGCTCCAACAACGGCGGCTGGCAGTGGTCCGCCTCCACCGGCACCGACGCCGCCCCCTACTTCCGCATCATGAACCCCGTCTCCCAGTCCAAACGCTACGACCCCGAGGGCGATGCCATCCGCCAGCACGTCCCCGAGCTCGCCGACATCGACGGCCCCGAGATCCACGAGCCCGACACCCTGCCGAGCCTGCTCCGCTCGCAACTGGACTACCCCGAGCCCCTCGTGGACCTCAAACAGTCCCGCCAGGCCGCCATCGACGCCTTCAAAGCGCTCAAGGCACCTCAGAACTCGGCGTGACGTCGAGATACACCGACCACCTTCCGAGTTTCGGACCGATCAGAACAGCGCCCTTCAGCACCACACGGCTTCACCCGAAAGGGTTCGCAGACTTATACCGTCCGGAGACCGATAACGGTGCAACGCGCGAACCCAACCCAACGCTGGCCGGCCATTCTCGTCATCCTCTGGGCAGCCGCCTGCTCGACGGGATTCGGTGCGCTCTGGGTCTACTCCAACACCCGTGGCGACCTCGGCCAGCCCACCGCCCCGTGGCCGGCCGATCAACCCCTCACACTCGACGACGACCGACCAACGCTCGTCCTGTTCGCACACCCGAAGTGCCCCTGCACCGACGCCACGCTCTCCCAGCTCGAGCGACTGCAGGGACGATACCCCGATCGCTTCGGGATCCGGGTCGTTCTGTACGAACCCGAGCAGGCCGACCTCACCTGGCGGTCCACACGCCTCTGGCGCCGCGCACAGAGACTCAGCGAGGCCGCCGTCCTCGCCGACCCCGCCGGACGAATCACCGCGGCCTTCGGCGCAGCAACCTCCGGCCAGACAGGGCTCTTCGCACCCAGCGGCGAACTCCTGTTCTGGGGAGGCCTCACCTCCGCACGCGGACACGAGGGCGACAGCCTCGGCTCCGACGCCGTCGCCGAGGCCGTTCAATCCGGCCTGTCACGCAGCACCAACGCACCGGTCTTCGGATGCACCATCCTCGGAAGCTGCTCGAGCACCGCACACACATCGGAGGTGACAGGCCATGACGCCCCATGCTGCACGGGTTGAGCAGATCACACAGGAGCACCTCCGCGGGATCTATCGGCGCACGGACATCATGTTCGGGGTGCTGCTCGCGCTGCAGTTCGTCGCCGGCATCGCCGCGGCCCTGCTCGTGTCGCCCAGGACCTGGGCGGGCTCCGGCAGCACGGTCCATCTCCACGTCTGGACCGCGCTCACCCTGGGCGGCTGCCTCACCGCGGGCCCCATACTCCTCATCCTCTTCCGTCGCGGCGAGCCCATCACACGCTACACCATCGCCGCGGCGCAGATGCTCTTCTCAGCCCTGCTCATCCACCTCACCGGCGGGCGCATCGAGACGCACTTCCACGTCTTCGGATCGCTCGCGTTCCTCTCGATCTACCGCGACTGGCGCGTCCTCGTTCCCGCGACCGTGGTCGTCTTCGCAGACCACCTGCTGCGCGCCATGTTCTGGCCCCAGTCCGTCTTCGGCGTCATCGTCGCAGCGCCGTGGCGTGCATTCGAACACGCCGGATGGGTCATCTTCGAGAACATCTTCCTGACCTACGCCTGCGTCCAGAGCATGCGAGAGATCAAGGCCGTCTCCACCACGCACGCCAGCCTCGAATCCGCGCACCAGAACACCGAGCTCATCGTGCGCGAACGCACACACGAACTCGAAGAACGCTCAGAGGAGCTCCGAGTCAGCCGCGAACGGTTCGCGCTGGCCCTCGACGGCTCTCAGGACGGCATCTGGGACTGGGACCTCGACACCGACACCATCTACTTCGCCCCACGGTGGAAAAAGCTGCTCGGGCTCTCACAACACAACATCGGAAACTCACCCGAAGAGTGGTTCTCCAGGATCGCCTCGGAGCACCTCGCACCCTTCCACGCCGAGATCACGTCGCACGTGCACACCCGCGGGGACCGACTCGACATCGAGATCGAGATGATCCACGCCGACGGGAACCCGAGATGGATGCGCTGCCGCGCCGTCGCGGTCCGCAACGGCCAGGGCGTCGCCACCCGCCTCGTCGGATCACTCTCCGACTTCACCGAGCTCAAGCTCGCTCAGGAAGAGCTCCGGCGGCTCGCTCAGCAGGACAGGCTGACCGGGCTGGCCAACAGGCACATGTTCAAGGACCGACTCCGCGAAGCCATCGAGCGGGCACGCACCAACCACGATCACAGGTTCGCAGTCCTGTTCTTCGACTTCGACCGGTTCAAGATCATCAACGACAGCCTCGGACACGCCATCGGCGACGAACTGCTCCGCAGCATCGGCGCACGCCTCCGAGACCACTGCAACGAACACGACGTCCCGGCACGCTTCGGAGGAGACGAGTTCGCCCTCCTGCTCTGCCCCCTCGGGTCCGTCAGCGAGGCGAGGGAGCGGTGCCAGTCCATCCTCGAGTCGCTCAGGCTCCCGCACATCATCCAGGGACACGCCATCGTCTCTTCTGCCAGCGCCGGCATCGCAACCAGCGATCACACGCCGAAAGACGCAGACGTCATGGTCCGCGAGGCAGACGCGGCCATGTACGAGGCCAAGGCAGCCGGCGGAAACTCCTGCATGGAGTACGACTCCGACATGCACGAGCGGGCAGTCAAAAGACTCAACATCGAGCAGGACCTCCACCGCGCAGACACCGAGAGCGAGTTCAGCCTCCTCTACCAGCCGATCGTCTCCCTCGCCACCGGAAAGATCCGCGGCTTCGAGTCACTCATCCGCTGGCTCCACCCCACACGAGGAACCGTCCAGCCAGACTCGTTCATCACCGTCGCGGAGGAAACCGGCGTCATCGTGCAGATGGGAGAGTGGGCGTTCCAAGCGGCATGCCAACAACTCAGCCTGTGGCAATCAAAGCTCGACATGCCGGACCTGCGCATGAGCGTCAACCTCTCACGCAGGCAGCTCATCCACCCCGAGCTCACAGACCGGTTCGCCGACATCGCACGCAACGTCGGCGTCAACCCCGCCACCGTCACGCTCGAGATCACCGAGTCCTCTGTCATGGACGACCGGCACAGCCTCACCCCGGTCATGCAGCGAATACAGAAACTCGGGTTCGGCATCGCCATGGACGACTTCGGCACAGGGCACTCCTCCCTCTCGTGCCTCCACCGCTTCCCGATCCAGTCCATCAAAATCGACCGGAGTTTCATCCGCAACATGCAGGTCCGGCGCGAATTCACGGCCATCATGCACGCCATCATCGCACTGTCTAAAAACCTCGGCCTCGATGTCGTCGCAGAAGGCGTCGAGATCCCGGACCAGCTCGCACAGCTCCAGTCCCTCGACTGCGACTACGGCCAGGGCTTCCTCTTCGCCCCCCCCCTCACCCCCGCAGAGGCCACGGCATTCATCACCAAGGGAGCCGGACGCCGGGCCGCCTGATCGTTCCGTCACAGAAGAACGCCCGCGCTCAGCTCTCGCACCGCAACGCTCCCTCCCAGCACTCGATCGCACTCTCGCCCGGCCGGGCTCGCGTCACCCCGCCCCCACCGCTTTCCGAACCCGACCCCGCACCGCCGGCAGCACCTCCCTCTCAAACCACGGGTTCTTCTTCAACCAGATATTGTTCCGCCCCGACGGGTGCGGCAGCACCACACGCCCAGGCAACAGCCCCTCCCACGCCCGCACCGCGTCCGTCACACTCCCCTTCGCCAACTCAGGCTCGTACCGCCTCAGCGCATACGTCCCGATCAGAATCGTCAACTCGACCTTCCTGAACACCCTCAGCAGCTTCGGATGCCACTCCGGAGCACACTCCGCACGCGGCGGCAGATCCCCGGAGTTCCCCTTCCCCGGATAGCAGAACCCCATCGGCATGTGCGCAAACACCCCCGGGTCGTAGAACCGATCACGCGACACTCCCAGCCACGCCCGCAACCGGTCCCCGCTCGCATCGTCCCAGGGCGTGCCACGCTCGTGCGTCACCTTCCCGGGCGCCTGCCCGATCAGCAGGATCCGCGACCGCCCGCTCCCCTGCACCAGCGGCCTCGCCCCCAGCGGCAACCCCGGCTCGCAGATCCTGCACGCCCGCGCCCGCTCCACCATCACCGGGATCCGCATCACAGGCCTCCAGTCACACCAACCTACCACAAGAAAGCCGCGCCGACGCCCGCTCGGACGCCGACGCGGAGCACACACGAACAGGCGGGGCTCAGCCCCCCGAGACCTTGCGCCAGTGCTTCTGCGCCTTCTCGGTCAGCTCACGCTGATCACCCTGCTGCCACAGCTCGAACGCGTTGATCTCCTCGTTGTTCAGGAACAGGTACAGGCGGTCGTCCACCACCCTGAACTTGGTCGGATCGACCGGGAACTTGTCCTCGACCGACATCCCGAACGCGCACCACCCGCCGCACTGCGGCTCGTACCGCGAGGGGTTCGCTTCGAACAGCTCGACCTGCTCCGCCGTGGCCAGGTGGTACGTCACGCCGTTGTGCTCCACCGCGAACTCCGGGCGCCCACGCTCGGCACGCCCCTTCGTGAAGTACGACACCGGGCTGTACCCCTCCAGCCCCAGCCCGCTCGCCGGGACATTCCGACCATTGACGTACGCCCTCGAACCGCCGCCCTGCGCCGACCAGAACGCGTCCGCCTTCGCCCGGACCTCCGAGGCGTCGGCCTCCTCCCAGAGCGTCTTCGCGTCCACGTCCGGGTTCTTCAGGAACAGGTGCGTCCGCCCGTCGATCACGCGAAAGCTCGTGGGATCGGGCACGAACTTCGAGTCCACCGAGCACCCGAACGCGCAGTACCCGCCGTACGCGGGCAGGTACCGCTCAGGCCGCGCCTCGAACATCCGAACCTGGGACTCGCTCGTGAAGAAGTACGTCACGCCCTCGTGCTCGGACGCGAACCGCACCGAGCCGGGCTCGGCCCGCTTCCGGTCCAGGTACGACACCGGGCTGTACCCGCTCAGGCCCACCGTGATCGTAAACGGCTCGGCCGCGTGCCCCGGGGCGTGGTCCGCCCCCTCCTCTACCACGGACGTACCCGTGACGAACGACCCGGACGAACCGGACACGCCGGACGCAAGCGAGACCGACACCCCCAGCCCCGCGCCGACGAGCAGGGTGGTCACTCCAACAGACGATGTGCTGCAAAGACGCATGATGCTTTCCTTTCCAAGGTGAGTGCATGACACCCGCCCCGCCGTGAACAACCCACGGCGGCGACGGACGCCCCGGGACGCCGACCGGCGTGCGCACGCACGCCCCAAGCCGGGAGCCGGAGCCTTCAAGTTGTGCAGATGTGCTCGCCCCCACGCCCCGACCCGAGACCGTTGCCCGGGAGAGCGCAAGAGCCCTCAGGCGCGCCGCGACGGGCGCGCACCCCCCCCCTACGCCGGGGGCCCGCTCAGAACAGGGCCAGCCCGGTGCCGTTCAACGACGCCTGCAGGGCATCCCTGCGGTCGCAGCGGCACGTGTGGAGGGATCGGTCGAACCGTCTCATGCCCACACCAACCCGCCCCCCGCGTCCGCTATTTCATCCCGATCCGCCCCCAACACCAAAAACCGCCCCCGGACGCCCCGAAACACCAAAAACCACCCTCCCCACCCCCTGACCTCCACCAGAACGCGGCCTATCGTTCGGGCCCGCCGAAGCGCGGCAATGGAGCCACCCATGAAGAACGACACCCACCCCACCTACTACCCCAGCTGCAAGGTCATCCACAACGGCGAGGTCGTCATGACCGTCGGCGCCACCGTGCCCGAGCTCAAGGTGGAAGTCTGGTCCGGCTCTCACCCCTTCTTCACCGGCAAGCAGGCCTTCGTGGACGCCGCCGGACGGGTCGAGAAGTTCCAGCGCAAGTTCGCCGGCGACTACTTCAAGGGCAAGAAGAAGTAACCCGCCCGCACAGCAGACCCTCACGAAGAGCCCCGCACGGGGCTCTTTTTTTTCGTCCTTCTTTCCAAGCGGCGTGAGTCACGCGGCCCGGCACCGCTAGCGACTTGTCCGGCACCTCAGCCGGGAAGGCACACGCACGAAACCACGACCCGCTGGCAAAGGGACTCACCCGAGTCCCCGGGGGTCACCGCACGCTTGGAGTCAGCCATGAACCGCAGCACGAACAACGTACTCGCCCGCACCGCCGTCACCGCCGCCGTCCTGGCCGGCGTGGCAGGCCTCACCACCACCGCCGACGCCCAGAAGTTCCAGCGCCTCGACGGAACCGACGACCGGGAGACGTCCTTCGACGTCGAGCAGACCCGCGACGGCGGCACCGTCACCGCCGGCGTCGTCGAGTTCGTCGATCCCGCGACCGGCGCCCTCGACGAGGACTTCTACATCATCAAGCACGACAAGGACGGCGCCGTGATGTGGACCACCCGCTACGGCGGCCCCCGACGAGACCGCGCCACCTCCATCCACCAGACCATGGACGGCGGCTACATCGTCGCCGGGCACACACGCTCCGCCTTCGGCGGCCCGACCGACGGCCTGGCCCTCCTCCGGCTCGACCCCACCGGCGGCGTCATCTGGGCACACGCCTACGAGGCCTCCTCCTTCGAGGACGTCGTCAACCCGCACGAGCCCGAGTACTTCCTGCAGCCCGCCGTCCGTGAATCCAGAACCGGCGACATTGTCGTGGTCACCAACGATCGCACCACCGCTGGAGGCCAGCTCCCGGTCTACGTGCGGACAGACGCCGCGGGCATCCCCCTGCTCAACGTCCGCTACATCGATCCGGCTCGCGGACTCGCCACCTTCGCCGGGTTCACCGATCTCAAGGAACTCGACGACACCTCCATCGCCTTCACCGGGTTCTGGTCAGATGCGGACCCCGCACCGGGCGGTGCCCCCTTCGTCCTCGATACCGACATCCTCGGCATGCGGGCGGGCGCGACCGGCGCTCCCTTCTGGGTCTTCCGCTACGACGAGCCCGCCGGACCCAACTTCTCCAACAAGGAGGTCGGCTACGGCATCGACGTCATCACCGACGCCGACGGCACCCTCCACCCCTTCGCCATCGGCGGCTACGCCGAGCGACTCAACCCCTTCACCGGCGGGGTCTTCGTCGGCACCGACCACATCCAGGTTGACGCGATGACCGGCGGCCTCGTCGCCACACACTTCACCGATCAGCAGACCCCCAGCTACGCCGCCACCCTCTACAACCCGGAGCTCTGCGTCCTGACCTCCGGCATCGACCTGAGCTTCTCCGGCGCCGGCGCTGGCATCGGAGCCGGCTCCGCCGAGATGCTCATGCCGATGCTCGCCGGCATCGCCTGGAACAAGACCTACGGCCCGTTCTCGGGCGCGTTCGAACGACTCGAGGGCAACGCCATCACCGACCTCACCTGCGGCTACGCTTTCACCGGCCCCAAGGACCCCTCCGCGATCGGCATCGGCTTCGGCGTTGACCAGCACCTGGTCAAGACCGACGGACTCGGCGAGTCCGGCTGCTTCGAGATGGACCTCCAGCAGCGCGAGGACAAGCCCGAGATGCAGCAGATCCAGATGGCCTTCGAGCCCGACTTCCGCGACAACTGGTCCCGCTGGGGCGACCGGATCGAGTGGGACGTCAACTCCATCGTGCTCTGCTTCGACCCGAACTGCGAGCCCCCCTGCCCCGCCGACATCAACGGCGACGGCGTCCTCGACAACGCCGACATCAGCGCCTTCGTCACCGCCTTCCTGGGTGCCAACCCGATCGCCGACTTCAACGGAGACGGCCTGATCGACAACGGCGACATCGGCGCCTTCGTCGCCGCCTTCCTCGCAGGCTGCCCGTAACACGCCCGCACAACCCCCTGTCACACGCCCCGCCCGTACCCGGGCGGGGCGTTTTTATTCAGACCCGCCGAGCCGCACACCACATTCCGCCACACAACGTCAAAAACACACGGTTTTTGACTTGTGAAACCGCGCACGATCGTGGATCATGGGGCCCTCGCGGGGATTCTTTCCCGACCGCTCACCACGGAGATTGCACATCATGAAGACCGCTCTGCTCGCCTCCGCCGCGGCGGCCACCGCCGCCGCCGCCGGCCCCGTCCACACCCCCGCCACCCTCGACGAGTCCGTGCCCGTCGCCCTCGCCAGCCCCGCCGCACTCGAGCACCGCGACCTCGCAGAGATGCTCTTCGCCGGCCTCCCCGCGGAACAGCAGGCCCTCATCGCCGCCAGCGGCGCCGTCGGCCCCGTGCAGCACGACGCCCCGCTCGGCGTCGGCATCGCGAGAGACCGCGCCGCCCTCCTCGCCGGCCTCACCGTCGCCGAGATGGAGGCCGAGCTCAACATCGAGCTCTCGCAGGCCCACCGCGACCTCCTCAACCGGTTCAAGAGCCAGGCCGACAGCGGCGACGCCGTCCCACACCTCTGCCTCGACCCCAACACCGACCCCAAGCTCGCCGACGCCCTCCTCCTGATGGTGGACGCCATCACCCAGGGCGGCGAGCTCCGATACCAGGCCGTGGACCGGTGGACCTTCACCGCCACCGACGGCAGCGTCTCCATCCGCAACCCCATCACCATCACCTGGTCCGTCGTCCCCGACGGCACCTCCGCCGACGGCGCCACCTCCAGCCTCTTCTCATGGCTCAACGGGGTCTACGCCGGCAACGGCGGGCAGGCCGAGTGGGAGCTCCGCTTCGACCAGACCTTCGCTCGCTGGGGCTTCCTCTCCGGCATCACCTACATCAAGGTCTCAGACGACGGTGCCACCGTCAACAGCTCCAACTCCGGCGCTCTCGGCGTCCGGGGCGACGTCCGCATCTGCGCCATCCCCATCGACGGCAACAGCGGCGTCCTCGCGTACAACTACTTCCCCAACCACGGCGACATGTTCCTCGACTCCGGCGACTCCTTCTACAACAACCTCAACCAGAGCTCACGAGGCCTCCGCAACGTCCTCTCCCACGAGCACGGCCACGGCATGGGCCTCGCACACGTCGAGCCCGTCCAGCAGACCAAGCTCATGGAGCCCTTCGTCTCCTCCGCCTTCCTCGGCCCGCAGTTCGACGACCGCCTCGGCGCCCAGCGCAACTACGGCGACCGCTACGAGAACAACGACAACCTCGCCACCGCCGCCGACCTCGGCATCGCGCTCGTTGACGGCGACAACATCCGCGTCCGCGACGTCTCCACCGACGACAACTCCGACATCGACTACTACGAGTTCTCCACCACCGCCACCGGCGACGTCACCATCTCCCTCGAACTCACCCCCGGCGAGTACCTCATGGGCCCCCAGGGAGGCACCGCGGTCCTCACCGACTACGACTCCATCCACAACCTCGCCATGGAGATCCGAGACGCCGGTGACAGCGTCGTCGATTCGGCCAACAACGCCGGACTCGGATTCGACGAGGTCGCCACCTTCTCCCTCCCCGCAGGCACCCACTACCTCCGCGTCTTCCCCTCCAACAGCACCAACGACATCCAGCTCCACGACCTCCGCTTCGAGTTCACCGAGACCTCGAACCCCTGCCCCGCCGACGTCAACGGCGACGGCGTGGCCGACAACGGCGACATCGGAGCCTTCATCAACCTCTTCCTCGCCAACGACCCCGCCGCAGACTTCACCGGCGACGGCATCATCGACAACGGCGACATCGGCGCCTTCATCCCCATCTTCCTCGCCGGCTGCCCCTGATCCGGCACACCACATCCTGAACGCCTAGCATCTCGCAAACCCCATCCCCGGCTCCGGCCGGGGTTTTTCTGATACCCCATTCAATCATCCGTCTATCCGGATGAACGGCTGGCCCAGAGACCGAAAGCACCCGCCCCTATGCCCCACCCCATCCTCAGCATCCTCGGCCGGCGCATCCTCGTCTTCGACGGCGCCATGGGCACACAGATCCACGACCGCGACCTCGACCTCGAGGCCGACTACCACGGGTGCGAGAACTGCACCGACATCCTCACCGCCACCCGCCCCGACGTCATCCAGGACATCCACGAGACCTACCTCCGAGCCGGCGCCGACGTCGTCGAGACCGACACCTTCGGCGCCATGCCACACGTCCTCGCCGAGTTCGACCTCCAGGACCGCGCCTACGAACTCTCCAAGGCCGGCGCCGAGATCGCGCGACGAGCCTGCGACAACCTCTCCACCCCCGACAAGCCCCGCTTCGTCGCCGGCTCCATGGGGCCCGGCACCAAGCTCATCTCGCTCGGACAGATCTCGTACGAGGACCTGCTCGCCTCCTACCGAGAGTGTGCCCGCGGCCTCATCGACGGCGGCACCGACCTCCTCCTCCTCGAAACCTGCCAGGACCTCCTCCAGGTCCGCACCGGCGTCCAGGCCTGCCTCGACGCACTCGACGCCGCGGGCAAGACCCCCGACGACGTCCCCATCTTCGTCAACGTCACCATCGAGACCACCGGCACCATGCTCGCCGGCTCCGCCATCGAGGCCGTGACCGCCGCCCTCAAGGGCCTGCCCATCGCCTCGCTCGGCCTCAACTGCGCCACCGGCCCCACCGAGATGCACGACCACCTGCTGCACCTCTCCCGGCGCTGGCCCAACCACATCGCCTGCCTCCCCAACGCCGGCCTCCCCGCCCTCGTCGAGGGCCAGACCGTCTACCCCCTCCAGCCCAAGCCCTTCACCAAGGCCATGACCCGCTTCATCGACGAGCTCGGCCTCGCCGTCGTCGGCGGCTGCTGCGGCACCACCCCCGAGCACATCAAACTGCTCTCAGAAGCCGTCGCAGTGATCAACAAAGAATCCTCCCCCGTCACCGAGTCAGGGGGGGGCGGGGGAGGTGCCGAGCGCAGCGTGACGGAGGGGGTTTCATCTAGACCCATCACCCCCCTCCCCCCCTCCTGCACCTCCCTCTACTCCCCCACCGAGTTCCGCCAGGACAACTCCTTCCTCATCGTCGGCGAACGCTGCAACGCCTCCGGCTCCCGCAAGTTCAAACGCCTCCTCGAAGAAGAGGACTGGGACGGCGTGGTCGCCCTCGCCCGCCAGCAGGTCAAGGAGTCCTCGCACGTCCTCGACGTCAACGTGGACTACGCCGGGCGCGACAACGCCGCGGACATGGCCGAGGTCGTCAGCCGGCTCGTTCGCCAGGTCGACGCCCCCCTCATGCTCGACTCCACCCAGTTCGCCACCATCGAGGCCGGCCTCAAGCGGGCCCCGGGCAAGTGCCTCATCAACTCCGCCAACTTCGAGGACGGCGAGGAGAAGTTCGACCAGTTCTGCGCCCTCGCCAAGCGCTTCAACGCCGGCCTCGTCATCGGCACCATCGACGAGGACCCCGAGCACGCCATGGCCCGCACCGCCGACCGCAAGCTCGCCATCGCCACCCGCGCCATCGAACGCGCCTCACGCCACCACGGGCTCCCCATCGCCGACCTCTTCATCGACCCCCTCGTCCTCCCCGTCTCCACCGGCATGGACCAGGACCGGCGCTCCGCCCTCGAACTCGTCGAGGGCACCCGGCGCATCGCCGAGGCCTTCCCCGACGTCCAGATCACCTGCGGCCTCTCCAACGTCTCCTTCGGCCTGAGCCCCGCCGCCCGTCAGGTCCTCAACTCCGTCCTGCTGCACGAGCTCATGCAGGCCGGCCTCACCAGCGCCATAGTCCACTCCTCGAAGATCCTCCCCCTCAACAAGATCGACGACGAGCAACGGGAAGCAGCCCTGAATCTGATTTACGATCGACGAAGCAGAGAATCTGGCGGAACAGGTCTCCCCGATGAAGGGAAATACCAGTACGAGCCCGCAACGGTCATTTCATGACAGCTGACCCTCCCAAAAAGCCTACTACAAGACTTGTCAGAAAACGGTCACTCATTGTCTTGTTCTCCACTTCCTTGCTCTTGGGGCTATCTGTTGCTGCCTGGTGGTACTTCATTGGCCCTGCGCCATGGGCCAGATCGCTTCCAAGCAATCCGTCCGAACCAATCCGCGTAGCACTCTTTGATCCGGACTCTGGAACGTGGACCACATGCCATATCTCGTCCGGACACAGTTCCCACGCTGGACTCATGGACTATCTCTCTATGGCACAAACCCGCCGAGGTCGGTTTTACCCCGTCACAGTTGTCCCAGAGTTGCAGGTCTCAAACGGATCATTCAGCGTTGACATCCATGATGACTTTGTAATCACGCAAAATGCTCGACGCCGTTCAGTTTGGCTGAGAGATCGAGCTGTTCGGGTCATTGCAGAGTCCGCGCTTGAAGAACTTGGCACCATAGACACGGGCCCGGAGCAGGAATCATGAGCGAGTATCCCAAAGACTTCGACCCCCTCCAGCACCTCATCGACCTCTTCGCCGATGTCTCCTCCGTCGCCGACTCCGGCCCCGCCCTCGCCGACCTCCCGCTCGACGAACGCCTCCGCCGCCACATCATCGACGGCGAAAAAGAAGACCTCGCCAAAACCCTCGACGAGGCGATGGAGCAGTACCCCCCCCTCGACATCATCAACAACCACCTCCTCGACGGCATGAAGACCGTCGGCGAGCTCTTCGGCTCCGGCCAGATGCAGCTCCCCTTCGTCCTCCAGTCCGCCGAGACCATGAAGGCCGCCGTCGCCCACCTCGAGCCCCACATGGAGAAAATTGAGGGCGGCAAGGGAGGGGGGGGGAAGGGCTCCATCGTCCTCGCCACGGTCAAGGGCGACGTCCACGACATCGGCAAGAACCTCGTTGACATCATCCTCACCAACAACGGCTACACCGTCCACAACATCGGCATCAAGCAGACCATCGCCAACATCCTCGAGGCCTGGGAGTCCACAGGCGCCGACGCCATCGGTCTCTCCGGACTCCTCGTCAAGTCCGTGAACGTCATGGAGGACAACCTCAAGGAACTCAACGAGCGCAACATCCGCGTCCCCGTCGTCCTCGGCGGCGCCGCCCTGCAACGCTCCTACGCCGAGGGCTACCTCCGCAGCGTCTACGACGGCCCCCTCCTCTACGGCAAGGACGCCTTCGACGGCCTCCGCATCATGGACCACCTCGCCACCGACAAGCTCGCCGACCTCCAGGCCGAGATCGACCAGCGCCAAGACAAGCGCGCCGCCAACCTCTCCCCAGCAACCCCCAAAGCCGACGCGGGATCGCCGTCTCCGAGTGAGGGGGGGGTCGCCACCGCCCCCGCACGCTCCACCGTCGCCCGCGACAACGAGCTCCCCGACGTCCCCTTCTACGGCTCGCGTGTTATCGACGCCCCGCCCCTCCGCGACATCTTCGCGCACATCAACCCCACCGCCCTCTTCGCCGTGCAGTGGCAGCTCAAACGCGGCACCCGCTCCAAGGACGAGTACGAGGCCGAACTCAACGACAAGGCCCGCCCCGTCTTCGAACGCCTCAAGCAGCGCTGCCTCGAGGACAACCTCCTCCAGCCCGCCGTCGTCTACGGCTACTACCCCGTCTCCTCCGACGGCAACGACCTCATCCTCTTCGACCCCGAGGACCACGACCGCGAGATCGAACGCTTCACCTTCCCCCGCCAGGGCACCAAGGCGAACACCGGCACGGGCAAGCACGGCCACCTCTGCATCGCCGACTTCTTCCGCGACCTTGACGAGTGCCGCGCACTCGGCCGGCGCGACGTCCTCGGCCTCTCCTGCGTCACCATGGGCCAGCGCATCAGCAACGAGACCCAGAAGCTCTTCGAGTCCGACCAGTACCAGGACTACCTCTACCTGCACGGCCTCGGCGTCGAGGCCGCCGAAGGCCTCGCCGAACTCTGGCACAAACGCATGCGCCAAGAGCTCGGCTTCGGCCACGAGGACGCCACCAGCATCCCCGACCTCTTCAAGCAGAAGTACCGCGGCTCCCGCTACTCCTTCGGCTACCCCGCCTGCCCCAACATGGAGGACCAGGACATCCTCTGGCGCCTCATCGACCCCACCCGCATCGGCTGCACCCTCACCGAGAACCACCAGATCGACCCCGAGCAGTCCACCAGCGCCATCGTCGTCCACCACCCCCAGGCCAAATACTTCAACGCCTGACCCACCCGCAAGCCCTCGGCGCAAGCCGAGGGAGATCTTCCCCATCACGAGCCGCGGACAAAACCACACCATCCAACCACTAGCCCCGAGCGCCAGCGAGGGGGTTCCCGTCTTCTACGAGCCCCGAGCGCCAGCGAGGGGTCTCTTGCCTCATACTGAGCCCCGACTTCCGCAGAGATGCTTCCATTCACAACCCTTCGGCATCATTCTGTTAAGGGCGGAGAAAGTGCCCTCCTAGTGGCCACCCATAGCGATGGGAAGGGCAGTTAGCAATGCCTCAAAGAACGCAGCATGATTACTCTGGATCCCCATCCCCGACCTTGGATGAAGCAATACACACATCAATCCGATGAACAGTCCGTGCTCACCACACCGCCCATCCCGGACTGGATCCGCGACTTCCGCACACCAAACTACACCAATATCTATGAGTTATGCCCTGACGAGTCTCGTCTCTACGGCACCGAGTCGCTCTATGGCGATTGGTCGGCCGAGGTCCTGCTGCTTGCCAAAGACTTCGCACCTCGATGCTTGATCGACGACCGCCTCGCAGACGGCGATCAACGCCCCTTCCGGCACGAGCCCAAGATGAAAACCAACCGCATGCTGCAGTGCTATGCCGCACCCTTTGGCGATCGCCTGCTCTACGGCTCCGCACTCGCCGGGTTACTCAGGAACGACGGCAAGGTCCGCGGCGCACTCCCCGATCGAGCCACAGTCATGCCGTGGGCCGCCCGCGTGCTTGATTTCACCATCTTGAGCATGCCGAATCTGAAATCCATTGCCTGTCTTGGTGCCGATGCCTGGGATTGCACACTCCGTGCGATCGGCATCTCCAATCAGGATTGGCGAACACACCGTATCGATCGGCGCCCACTCAATGTCAACGGGCTTCAGATTCACGCGCTCGCTCACCCCTCGACATTCCCAGGCGGTCGCGACACGGTACAGGGCGACTGGAACGCGATGCACACGAGCCTCGCCGCCTGAATGCATCAAGTCCGGTTCGGGTTATCGACTGAATCCCTCACCGGATCCGGCCGATGATTCGACTCACGGTGTCCGCCATCAATCCCATCTCCAACCCCCTCGCCGCGTGGCAGACCGGGCTCGCCAACCGCGCCGGCTCCGCGCCCACGCCCGGCAACGTCATCCGCGTCCGCCCCATCCCGGCCAACCCGTTCGCCGGGGGAACCGGCCCGGTCCAACCGACCGACCCCACGCGCCCGACCCGTGATCCCGGGCAGGCCGACCGCGCCCGCTCGACCTCCGTCGATCGCCCCGGCCCCCGCACCGGCTCGGTCTACCAGACCAACGCCGACGGCGACTCCGTCACCCTCTCCTCCAAGCAGCTCTCCCCCGAGGAGCAGGAGGAGGTCCAGAAACTCCAGTCCCGCGACCGCGAGGTCCGCACCCACGAAGAGGCCCACAAGGCCGCCGCCGGCGCCCTCTACCGCGGCGGACCCTACTACGACTACCAGACCGGCCCGGACGGCCAGCGCTACGCCGTGGGCGGACGAGTTGCGATCGACACGTCCCCAGCCGAGTCCCCCGAGGCCACCATCGCCAAGGCCCGCAAGATCCGCGCCTCGGCCCTCGCCCCCGCCGAGCCGAGCAGCACCGACCAACGCGTCGCCGCCAAGGCCGCCCAGATGGAAGCCCAGGCCCACGCCGAGCTCGCCCAGAGCCAGTCCGGCAACCCCTCTACTAGCCCCGAGCGCCAGCGAGGGGTCTCTCTCAACACCCCCACCACCACCCCCGGCACCTACTCCCCCAATGAGCCCGGAGCGTCAGCGACGGGCCGCGCGACACCCCCCACAACCCGACCCACCCTCGACCTCGTCGCCTAACCCCCCATCGCCCCCCACACTCCACCACTCGCCCAACAACGAGCCCGGAGCGCAAGCGACGGGACCGTCTACCTCTCCGCGCCTCCGCGGACTGCAACCTCACACCCCCCCCCCCCCCCCCCCCCCCCCCCCCCCCCCCCCCCCCACCCCCCCCCCCCCCCCCCCCCC
>Ga0209578_10001840_pt1 | contig 18798 bp, 11 predicted proteins | sample tdAd472_FD_187127 | JGI IMG/M metagenome (GOLD analysis project Ga0209578, IMG submission 187127) | Marine sediment microbial communities from the Atlantic coast under amendment with organic carbon and nitrate - tdAd47.2 (SPAdes)... | ecosystem: Environmental > Aquatic > Marine > Coastal >...
GGAGGTTAGTTTTATGGCGAAATATAATTTGAAACAACTCAAATGGTATATAAGAAAGGATTTTTACAATGACAGAATAAATTGGTCCGACATTCAGGAAATTGAGAAGGAAATAGATAGAATAGACTTAGATGAAGAATTAGAAAAGGCTAAATATTTTATTGATGAAGATTTATATTCATTTTTGAAGGATGTTCGGGATGGGGTTTACATTCAAAGGTTGTGTAATGAAATTGACGAAATTTTCGTCAAGGTTCCAAAGACGGTTGAAAGTATTGAAAAAGGTGGCTCGCACAGCAGCAATGTGTTTGGTGATCTTTATGATTCTGTAGGACTTCTAAAAGGGTTTATTGACAGTAACTTTTTACTAGGCAATGGCTTTTCACCCATTGAGTATACTCTTAATAAGTCAATTAACACTTTTTTGTTAGGATATTATCTTAAGAATTTTGAAAACGCTAGGAAACATGGTTTTCTTGGTTTTGGACTTGCACACATAAAAGAATTTGACACATTTTTATTCAAGTTGATTGTAGAAAATCCAGATCATAAAGAACTTAGAAAACACCTTGTAAAATATAAGATCACCAATATCCAGATTGGAAAGAAGAGTAATGGTCAAATAATATTAAAAATCAATAATTTTTTCAAGTCAAGTTATCGAATTCCGAAATATTTCAGAAAAGATCCTCAAGAGAATAAATTCTTCACTTCTACGATTATCCAAAATCGAAATTTAAGAGACGACCTGGTTGCAAAGTTGAATGGAATTTTACTTGTGATGTCATTCTTTGATTTCAATGAGAATGCACTAAAGCAGATGTATGATAACTTAATTCTTTATATGAACTTTGTTGGATTGGCTCCGGAAAATCATGTCTATCTCACTGAATTCTATAAAAGAAAGAGTAAGTTTATTGAGGAAGAAGGACTTATTGAAGCCCTAAATTTATTTGATGGCCAAAGAACTATAAATGATACTTATGTCACAATTTTAGAAGCTTTAAAAAATAGGAGGAGAAACTTTGTTTGGGACATTCCAATAGATAATTATCAAATAAACAAACATAATTTTGGTTTTTCAACCATTTACAGGGTATTGCCAACTGAAAAGAAAAAGGTTTTTAAAAGAAATCTTCTTGCGAAGATAGAGAAGGAAATGGATGGTCAAATGATTTATGTTTCCATATCTAGAAAGGTTATATCAACAAAGACAATAAAGAATCTCTATAAGAAAATAATTAGTAAAAAATTAGAGGTAGACCTTGAAGGGCCTAACGTGGATAGGCATTTTGTCCTTTTCAGCATCAAGCAGTTTTTTGATCTTGTTAATCGTGGGCAAATGGATATAAATGGACTAGAAACTCGAAATATTATTGAAGAACGCTTTCATTTCTTGTTAGATCCGGAGCGGTTTACTCCAAAAAAATTTCAGGTTATTTGGCTTAAATATTTTAATTGGGATTCATATTGTAAGAGGTATGCAAAAATAGATTATATCAAATCGGCATTAGAAGAATTCCTAATAAGGGAATTTGATGAAGAGTTGAGCAAAGTATATTTCAAAATGCAAAAGTATGTTTAATAATTGTTGCAAAAGATTAATTGAATACTTACCGAATTTTTACTTGATTCCATGAAACCTTTCATAAGTACCTAAAAAATCAATATTTCAAAAGGTAAAAGCATCCATAAGTTTTGCCACTTGATATACCAATTTGAACACGGCACAAGACTCGGTTAACTGATCCGATTTACAATAGAAAAAACTATTTAAGTTTTAAGGGATGGACAAGCCACTATTTGGTCTCTATGGGGCCCAATTCCAAAACTAGGTCAGAAAGGTGCCTTTTTGCAGATATATGGTCCTTCAACTGTTCATTTACCTGTTCATCAAAGAACTGAATCCATTTTTTCAGGTCAGCCATAATTTGATCTAAAACAACACTTTCTTCCCGGAAAATCCATTTTTTGCCTATCTTTTCTCGGATGATATCACTGAATTCCAGCATATTGATATTTCCAATCAATTTGGTAACATCCGTCCTATTTGAAATTGTCATTGATATCTTTTCCTTGCTCGTGAACGTGCCTGAATACAACAATGTTGCATAAAACGCCTTATTATTACCCTTATGATTCCTCCAGTTTAACCTTCCATAAACAGGTAACTCATTTGACAATATTTTCTCCCTTAGCCTTTCATCGATGTGTTGGTTTGAATCCCTCAAATCCTTTGCCTTTTTAATTTCTGCCAATGCCTTTTCATTTGGAGAAATTTGAAATTCCCTGCAAATGATTTTCATAAAAATGACACTGTTGTTTATAACGGACCAAACGTCAAGAAATATATTCGGGATAGTAAACTCGGTGGGAGGGTCGCCCTTGTCAAATTCATCTAGATTATCCATCAATCTGTTAAAGGAGATTTCACAGATGTCTATGCTGTACCTGATGGCATTAAAGACAAGGATCTGTTTTGGGGATATTACTTGTGGTGGATTTCTAAGAATTGAATCAGAAGGTAAAATCATCGGCAAATTGTCTTTTTATCAAAACTAGGTTTGTTCAAGGTATTTGGTTGTTGGAAAATCTTCATTGGGAATTAACCAAAAGCCCATTAATCCTCTTGGTTTCAAACTTGAACCTCTTTTTTCATAAACCCGTAGAAAGATAGTACTAAATAAAAACTGATTGAAATAATTATTCCAATGGAGATAATGTCCAAATAGGGTGATAAGGAATATATATTGTTCAGTATTGGCAAAGCTATCCCGAATACTATGAGCAATCCCGCAATAACAAACAAGTATTTTATAATCCTGGGTAAATCGGAATGAACTATCCTTTGGATTCGAAATAATTCAGGCAAGATATCCCCAGTTAATTGTACGCCCATTTTTGCTAATAAATCGGCTCCAAATTTAATATCAGTGTATCTTTCTTTGTCTATTCGCAAACAAGCTTCTTCAATTGCTTCTACATCACCAGAATACACGTCATGAAAATTGAAACTGTCCTTGTAAACTGCATATTTATGCTCAAAATAGGTCCAAAGTCCATTGCCACAACCATAATCGATCCATTTCTCAACCAAATTGGGATGGTACCTTTTGGGAACATTGAATTCTGTATACAATGTTTGGTCAAAAGGAATATGTCCAAACATAAATGATTTAAGTTCAAGGTATAGTTTTGCTGGACCTCCACATCTTTTGTCTTCAATAAAAGCCCTTGCCCGTTCAGTTGTTATGGAACCAACAAATACAGTTTGACGCAGCTCAAAATACGTGAACCCCTTATATTCTGTATCAACAATATGTCTTACTCCATCAGGCCAGATATTGGAATGTATAAGCTTGTCCATAACTCTGCGGCAGTTATGCAATTTTTGCGAAACATCCATGAGTTCAGGAAGCCTTGTTGTTTTTTCTTGACGTATTTGTAGAACTTTAGCCGTTAAATAAGCAATGATTAAACCTGCTACGAACCCACTAATGGTCATAACATCCACCCTGTTTTCTGATAAGATTGTAACATATTCTCGATTATCACTAAGCTTGCAAACCATGGTCCAGATAAGAAAAATTCCCAAACACATGGACAATGTCAAAGGAATACTATTGACCAACTGTTTCCTTGTTTTCCTGTTAAACCACCTTTTCAAGTTAGATATCTTTATCATACTGTGTTATCCTGTTTATTTGCACCGACAATATCAAATGGATTTTAATACAAGGTACTTATGTTTCAAGACCATGTCAAGGTTTTCTGAAAAATTGAAGGAAAGATCAAAAAAACTGTATCCCATTGCTTAACATTAATTTGATGAACACTAATCTTTAAGCCATATATCCCATTCCATTAAACTTTTACATAAAGGTCAAACATGGTTTTACAGTTCCCCATTTATTTGGAAGAACCACGAGAAACTTTTTCCTTAAAAGTTTTGCACGTGCATGGTTGTGCTATTAAGTAGTTTTATGGATACTTCGATTTGACATAAATTTTTACTTTTATGTAAATGTAGCTAGTATAATGTCGGTTCTTCATATCCTTAGTTGGCAACGAATGAAGTGATGGACACCAAACATCTCAACCAATGCCCGATAACATTGTCAAAAATAAACTGTACAAACCCATTGATTCACTGGCAATCAATAGGGAGGACCTACTTAGGTTTCTTCAAATGTTACAAGAAAGGGCAAATTCCGCTTGCGATATGGAATGCTATCATATTGAGTCCCTTGTTCCAATAGAGAACTTGGAAAAAACCAAAGAAAATTTGAAAGCCAGCTCTACATTGAAATTGACGGTTATAGGTTCTGATGGGGAAGAGCTCTTCGGTACCATAGACGAAGTTTTTGACTCAGTATCCTTCCCGGAACATATTGAATCCCTATATGTAAATAGTGGTTTACTCTATGAGTCGCAATTCAATTATTATCCTAGAAACCGTTTTGTCGTTTTACTGGATTTTAGCAGGCCCAAAGTGTTTGATTTTTCTTTTCTCCCCAGTGATAAAACACCAAACAATTCAAATTTTAGCGTTGAAGGTTATGATAATACTTGGGTGAACGGTGTTTTTAATGAAATGGATAACTTCTTCGATAAACGTTCCTCAAGATTTTCTGGAATACACAAAAACAGTATTTATGATGTTATTGTTTGGTTTTTGGGAATACCGATGGGATTTTGGTCCTGCTTTAAATTGAGTTCCTTTATCAGTGGTGTATTTAACAGCAACTTTTTGGAAAATGCACTATATGTTTATGTTTTCTTTCTGAGTTTGTTCATTCTTAGAATACTCTTTCATTATTTCCGGTGGTTGTACCCTAAGATACAGTACAAGTCTACGAAAGAGATATCTGCAATTCATCGGGGATTCTTTTACATAATTACTGCTGGAATAATCAGTGCATGCTTATACGATATTTTATGTTTGCTATTCTAGTTCTAGTATGGATGAGACGGATATATAGAACCCCTGAGAATTGATTTTTTGAATGATTGTATGTTTTCAAAGGTTTGTTAGTGTTTTGTTATACTCACAATTTAGGCAGCTAGGGAGGTATATCAAGTGCAGTGTTACTTATTTATAATAAAATGTCTAAATTAGTGTTGTAAAACTCCCATAAGTTTTGCCTCTGGATGTGCCGATTTGAACACGGTTCAGGGTTCGGTTAACTGGTCTTAGTTAACGGTGTAAAGCAATGAAAATCAACTATTTATGTTTATAGGGATGGGCCTGCCACCCCGACTTTTAGATATATTAACCGATATTAAAACCCTGTAAATCATTTAATTTACAGGGTTTTTATTTGTCAAATTACTGAAAATTGCATCAAATCAGGGGTAGTTCCGGCAATGAACTTGTCCCACTTTGTGCTAGCGTTTTAAAAATCTTTTAAATAAATAGCTTTAACATTTAGTCGTCGGTGAACGTAGATTGGAACAATTCACTTTAGTCTTTTAATTAAATACTTATCAAAAGTTTACTACTGTTAAAAAACTAATTAGCAATATTTTAAAAGAAATAGTTGATATTTTTTAGCTTATTTATCTATTTTTTTGTAGCCACATAGTTCAGTAAAAGTCATTATTCACCCTTCGATTTTGCCCCTCCTTTTTTACTAATTTCATGGATTATGGCAAGAAATCCCTCTCTATAATTACTGCTAATAGGTATTTCTTTGGCATCAATGATCACAGAGTGTTTTTTGACCGTTTCTATATGTTTTAATGCTACGATATAGGATCGATGTATTCTAATAAAAAGCTCTTTTGGAAGTATCTCTAACACTTCGGATATTTTATAACGCGCCAAAACGGGCCCTTTACCGGTATGGAAAGTGACATAATTACCATCGCTTTCCACGTATTTTATATCCTGAACATACAATTGATGAAATTCAGCCCCGCTTTTTATAAAAATTGTTTGTTGTCCAAAATCATTTGAAATTTCAGCACTTGAAGTTTTTATGCTGCTATTTTTTTCTAATAGCTGTTGTACCTTCATAACCGCTTGGAGCAGTCTATTGAATTCAATGGGTTTTAAAAGATAGTCCACTGCTTTCAATTCATAACTCTCCAAGGCATATTCGGAATAGGCGGTAGTAAATATAATAAGTGGCGGATTTTGCAAAAATTTGGGGAAGCTGATCCCCGATAATTTTGGCATGTTTATATCCAAGAAAATAACATCGACAGTATGCTTTTGAAGGTGTTCAAGCGCATCTAACGGATCTCTAAACGTTTTCTCCAAATCGATAAAAGGAATGCTGCTTAAATGGAATTTAAGTACATCAATAGCAGCTGGTTCGTCATCAATAATTATACAGTTCATAAGGGTCTTTCATCGAGTTGCAGCATAAGTAAAGATATAAAATACCCCTTTTCTTCATTTGCTTCCAACGTATAGGTATTTGGATACAGAATGGAGAGTCTCTTTTTCAAATTATCAAGTCCAAAACCCGAAGACTCATCCTTTAAGCCAGAGATTCCTTGATGTATTGTATTGGTTACTTTAAAACATAATTTATTTTCTTCTACCTCGAGCGAAATATTGATCAGGGATTTTGTTTTGGGATCAATACCATGTTTGATTGCATTTTCAACAAAAGGGATGAGCAGCATGGGACTTATGTTTACATCTTTGACATCACCTTTGATCTTAAAATTAATATATACCTCGTCTTCGTCGGCGATACGGAGTTGATATACCTGAATAAAATTTTTAAGATGATGAATTTCTTTTTCTAGGGGTACTTTATCTTCATTCGTTTCATAAACCATATAACGCATCAATTCTGCAAGTTTAGCAATTCCATCCGCTAATTCTGGTACATTATGCTTGAGTGATTTGGCATAAAAGCTATTTAAAACATTGAACAAAAAATGAGGGTTGATCTTAGATTTTAAAAAAGCCATTTCTGTGGAAAGCTTTTCTTCCAGTAATACGCGTTTAAGTTTTTCATTTTGTATCCAATATTTAATCAGGGCATAAGACAAGGCGACTAGTAAGATAAAAAAACTGACCACAGAATTATAAAGCAAATACACTAGAAAAGACTCATTTGCCGAAGAAAAGAAAACAGCTAAATACCTATAATCCACGATACTCTCAAATAGGTTGATGGCTATGAAACCACTTGACAAAGAAATTACCAAGGCCCTTATTTTTTTAAGGCGTAAAAATTTTGGAACCAAGAAAAATGCGGTAGTGTAAAAAACAGCAGTGTTCATAAGCATCCCGAAAAGTAAAGCAACCCAATAAGGTCCTTTGTCTTTCCTGAAGTCACCAATGGTAGATGTATAGTTTAGAATTAGAACATACCCTATTCCCCAAACTAAAACGTGAATTATGGGCTCTATATATTTTCTCATTATGAATAGCTTCGTACCAAAAGTAGCGTTTAAAGTAAATCAGATTCATAAAAGGGGCAAAAGGTATTATTGTAGGGACGAAATTGCCCTTTGCTGTGAAGTTCATCCTTTTTCACATATTTATAAGTTTCCACCACAGGAAAATAGATGGCAATCACATTCTTTTTTTGGTATCATCCCGGCATTCTAATATTGCTTAACAATACTTAAAAATCAAAAGGAAATGAAACAAATTACAGCAATTTTAATCGCCTTGTTCTTAGGGATCAATTCTTTTGGACAAAAAGGTTCCAATAAAGAATTAAAAAAGGATATCGATGCACTATTTGAAAGTTATGCGCACTACAATCGCTTTGTGGGAAGCGTTTTAATAAGTGAGAACAATACCATCATCTATCAACAAAGTTTTGGGTATGCCGACATAGCCGGTAAAAAAAAGAATACCAAAAACTCGATATTTAGTATTGCCTCGCTTACCAAATCATTGACGGCGGTTGGTATTATGAGATTGGTGGAAGATGGTAAATTGACATTGGAAACTCCTATTTCAATCTACTTCCCAGATTTTATGCCTAACAATTCAAAAGATATTACAATTCAACATTTGCTCAATAATAGCTCTGGTATCGAGGCCAATATTGGGAGAACCGATGAAAGTGGAAACGGCCTTATGCCCGAAGATTCTCCAATTACTTTAAATGAACTTTTGGAAAAATTTAAAGATTCCAAGCTAAAATTTGAACCTGGAACGGGGTATGAATACAATAATTTTGGCTACTTGCTCTTGGCAGATATTATCGAAAAAGTGAGCGGTCAACCTTATGCCGACTATATGGAAAAGGCTGTTTTTAAACCTGCAAATATGAAAAATACAGCGGTCGCAACATTTAAACCAAACCACCAGAAAGCACAGCCGTATTTAGGTTTGGGAATGAATGAATTTCAAAACTTCAATTCCCCCTTCCATCCTTCTTGGCTTCAAGGAGCGGCCGATATAAATTCGACCACACTTGATTTATTCAAATTTATGCAAGCGCTGGAGAACGGTACCTTATTAAAGGTAGCATCAAAGAATATGCTATACAACGCTACTCAAGCAATGGGCGTAAATAATATGTTATCTGGCCTAGGTTGGGTAATTGATGAAAAAGAAGGGGAGAAATGGATATATAACAACGGGTTGCTTCCCGGCTATGCTTCAGTGATGGGTTCATTGCCGGAAAATAACATTAAAATAATCGTTTTATCCAATGCCACTTCTGTAAACCCAGTATTAGAGGAGTTTCAAGGTGAAGTTACTTTTGTGCCAGAAATTACTGATAAAATCATTTCACTGTTTCAAGGTAAACGTGTAGAAAACCTACCGTTACCAATTAAAAATAAAAGTATTACTGATTTTACCAATACTTATCAATTGGATGATAAACACGTACTTGTCTTAAAAAAGAAAGAAGGTACATATTCATTAGAAACGGCCGGTAAAGAGCCTTGGTCGGTTTTCACCTATACATTCTCGAGAGATTCAAATGAAAATGATGCTTATAGTAAAACAGCTCTGTTTTTTGCGAATGCAATGAGTACACAAAATTTTGAAGGACTTTCAGATTACGGTAACGAACAAATGAAAGGATTCTTGGGTACCCAACAAGGACAGGATCAGTTAAAAGGAATGTGGGCAAATTTCATAAACCATGCCGGTGAATTTAAGGCGTACAATATTTACAAAATTGAGGGCAAAGAAGTTAAAAATATTCACATCAGGTTTCATTTCGAAACAGTTGATGTTGGAATGGTACTAAGTGTAAACGCTGTACATAAAATACAAGGAATGTTTATGGATGATGCTATTAAAACAAGTCATGTCACAACAGTTGCGCTTGTTCCTGTGGCTGAAAACAAATTCTTTATTGATGGACACAGAAATGGTGGTATGCAGGATTTAAAAATAACGTTGTCCAATAAGGGGTTAATTTTAACAGATGGTCCCATAAATTTTCCAGCGGGGATTATAAACCCTTAGCGGAATAATAAACGCCAACCGCTAAAAATGGATGATTAAACAGCAAATAACATATTTTAAATTTAACTAATGAAAACACCGATTTTCATATTGTCAATGTTTGTGATAGGAATGGTTACAAATGGGTGTAATTCCAAGAAAGAGAACTTTAAACAAGGTAAGTCAGTGTCACAAGAAGAGTTGTTTCTTGGTCAAAAACCACCAGGATTGATTCCTGAATTGTTTGCCCCAGGTATGGTTTCGACCAATCATTTAGAAATCGAAGCGGCCGTTTCACCAAACATGAAAGAGTTCTATTTTATCAGACAAAAAAAAGGGGAACGTACTAAATCTCATTTAACTCAATATAAAAATGGAAAGTGGGAAGACTCAGAAGATGGACGTCATTCATCTGGTGAAGTGTTTATTTCTACCGATAACAACAGAATGTATCTCGGGAATACATATAAAGAACGAACAAAAGATGGATGGACGGCCGAGAAAAGTGTAGGGGAAATGTTTGATAAATTTCCAATCATGCGTCTTACCGCATCATCGTCCAACACTTTCTTCTTTGATGAACGAGATTCAATCGGGACAATTAGATACGCTAAACTAGTTGATGGCAAACGTGAAACTCCGAAAGCTCTGGGCAAGCAAATTAACTCAGGCATATATACAGCGCATCCTTTCATTGCACCAGATGAAAGCTATTTGATTTGGGATAGCGAACGAGAAGGTGGGTACGGGGGCTCAGACTTATATATCAGTTTCCGGCTAGACGATGGTTCGTGGGGGCCTGCAATCAATATGGGTAAAGCGATAAACACCGAGGTAGACGATATTTATGGCAGCATCACATCAAATGGAAAATTCTTCTTCTTTAACAGCGTGTTTTTAGGAGATAGCTTTGAAGAAAGCAACGCTAATATTTATTGGGTAGATGCTAAGGTTATTGAAACTCTTAGACCGAAATAAAAAAATAACTACCGCCAATAATGGCTAAAACAGGCAAAGTTAAGTTGCTTTACCTTTGACCTCCTCCCAAAATTAGGTATCGGTCATAACTAGAGAACCCGGGCTGTCGATGTCACCCCTGATTTGAAACAAGTCAATACTTGAATTGAACTTTTGAGGATAATTGTAGGAATTCAGTGCAAATACAATTTAGCTACCCGTGTTGAATTGATTTATAAAAAAAAATCTCTTAAACGTTCTATTTAAAGATTTTTTTATAATTTGTTAACGTTTTTTGGTGTTATTTCAATTGGTTTTTTACTAAATCTAGGAATTGATAACAACTTTCCATCTTTTAGAGCTATTACTTTTAAAGAGTAGTTCAGCTCATTGGGCACTTTTTCGTTTAGCATGAAAGCAGTTTCGCAGGTCATCGTTGAAACGGCAATATGTTGAGAAATGAAGAGGTATATGGCTAAATTGACATAAAGCAGACTAATAATATGTTGATACCTTGTTATTTGCCACATACCTAAAAGAAAGGCGAAAAAATGGACCAGAAAAGTTTTACTAATGAACCTTACCTCATTCAGCAGTTAAAAAAGGGCTGTAAAGACGCTTATGGCTACCTTTTTAAGTTGTACCATAAAGAGCTTTGCAATTATATGACTGCGATTACCGGAAACCCAAAGTTGGCAGAGGATATTGCCCAACAAACTTTTATCAAGATTTGGGATAAGAGGGAAAAGCTTTTCGTTGCTAAGAACAAGTTAAAAGGGTATCTTTTCAAAGTCGCTTACAATCTATTTATTGACACCCAAAGAAAAAAGAAGAAGGAATTTGAATTGCTCGAAAAACTTAAACATGAGGCTTATTTGGACATGGCCGATACGGACACCTCCTTTTTTGAAGAAAGACTCAAGAAAGTTGAAAAGGAAATCGATAATCTGCCCGAACAATGCAAAAAGGTCTTTATCATGAGTAAAAGAGAAGGGCTCAAATACAAGGAGATTTCAGAACAACTTCATATTTCAATAAAAACGGTAGAGGTGCATATGTCCAAAGCCATGAAGCGTTTAAGAGCTCAATTGTCCATTTTTTTATAATACTTCCATCTAAATTAAAAACAACCTTTTGTAAGTATATCTACTTCAGTAATTCTTGGTTAAAGCAGCGTATTCCATATTTTAAATGTTAAAAAATTAGGACTATGTAAGGGTTTTTTGGAAAACCTACGTCTCTTCTAAAAGTGACAATATTTTTCAAATGACCAAAATTGATATTAGAAGGATAATTACCAGGTATATCAACCAAGAAGCTTCACAAGAAGAACTGGCCATATTATACGAGTGGGTGAAAAAGGGTAACAACAAAGATGTGTTCAAAAAATTGGTGCAAGCGGATTTTTTGGTCAATTATGAAGATAAATCCTGGGAAACCGAAGAAGCTTTTGAAAGTTTCTTACATACCATAAAAGAAAAGGAAACCAAAAGAGTAAGGCCGTTGTTTGCCGGAGATCATATCTGGAAGTATGCTGCGGTGATAGCGGTAACCCTTTGTTCGTCCCTCTACTTTTTACTCAACCAAAGTCCGTTTGTTGATGTTCCCATGGAGGTTGACAGAAATCAAATTACACTTCAATTGGAAAATGGGGAAATTTTGACCATTGACCCTAAATCTGATGCTACCGTACAAAGTAAAAATGGAAGTACGGTAGTTTCACTTGTCCAAGGGGTTTTGACCCAAAAGGAAGAGCAATTAAAAAGGGGAGAGGTGAGGAACAATACCATTAGAGTGCCTTATGGCAAAAACTTGACCATTACCCTACAGGATGGTACGGTTGTTATGCTGAACTCTGGATCCAGTATGACCTACCCGTCAAGCTTCGTTGACATGAATACCCGAGAGGTGCAATTAAAAGGTGAGGCATTTTTTGAAGTAACCAAGAATCTAGAAAAACCATTTATTGTTAAAACAGAAACCATGTACACCCAAGTTTTTGGTACTGTTTTTAATGTTTCTGCCTATGCAGAGGACGGTGCCAGTGAAGTGGTGTTGGTAGAGGGGTCTGTAGGTGTTGGCAAGCCGGACAACACAAGAGGCGAAGATCTGCAAATGCTCAGGCCATCCCAAAAAGCAATTGATGCTTCGGACGGTGGTGAAGGTTTTGTGGTAGAAGACGTAGACGTTTCTTCGTACATCTCTTGGACACAAGGGATTTTGTCCTTTGAAAATGAATCCATGGGGCAAATTGTAAAAAGGTTACAGCGTCAGTACAATATAAAAATTGTTAACCAATACAAAGAATTGGACGAACGTAGGTTCACGGGAATGTTCGATGAAGAAAGCATTGACCATGTCCTAAGAACCATTCAGGCCCATACCCATTTTAGTTATGACAAAGAAGAAGACCTAATAATTATTAAAAAACCTGCTAAACAATAGTGCCTATGATGTAAAAAACCAATAACACCAAAAACCATTTATTAACTAACTAGACTTATTCAATTATGAAAAAAACCAAAACTATACGTGCTGTGGCACCAAGGCTGGGCAAAAGATTACTGTATGGATTTTTCCTGCTGTTTATGCTTGGTCAGGTAAATGCTGCATCTTGTGCGCAATATGATAAGGTTGAGAAGCGCTTCAACCAAACCAAGTTGGGTGATGTATTTGAAACCATTACCAAGTCGACCGGCTACAAATTTTTTTATGAAGCCACTGAGGTCGATATTGAAAGAAAGGTTACCGTTAACAGAGAAAATTTATGTATCCAAGATTTCTTAAAAGAGGTTTTTAAGGGTACCGATTTATCCTTTGAAATAATCGCACGACAAATAGTGGTCAAAAAGCGGCATGAATCTTTGCCAAGTTTGGTTCCACAAAAGAAAATCAATGCAGAGAACCCTCAATCCAATTTAACCGGGATTGTTTTGGATCAGGCGGGTATACCCCTTGCTGGTGCAACAATCATAGCCAAAGGAACCACTGAGGGTGCTACTACGGATTTTGATGGAAATTTTGAGATTACCTTGCCATCCGGTGTCACTGTTATCCAAGTTACCTATATCGGATATAAAGCCAAGGAGGTAAACGTAGCGGGACAGACTTCGGTTACCATTAACATGGAACAGGATGCTGCTGCCCTAGAAGAAGTTGTGGTCGTGGGGTACGGTACTTTGGCCAAGAAAAAGGTAACGGGCTCTGTGGTTTCAATTTCTCCAGAGACCATTACGGAAGTACCGTCATTATCTCCGGAAGGTGCACTTATCGGTCAAGTTGCCGGTGTTCAGGTACAAGAAGTATCAGGTGAGCCAGGAGCAGCTCCCAATATTCGAGTTAGGGGCTCTGGTTCAATCTCCGCCGGTAATGACCCCTTGTTTGTTGTTGATGGAATTCCAATTTCCCGAAACCTTACATCCTCCAACCAGTTGGGCGGTGTGGCTAACCGTCGCGGTACTTTTCAGCCACCAACAATTAACCCTTTGGCTACCTTGAATCCCAATGACATTGAGTCCATTCAGGTTTTAAAGGATGCAAGTGCCGCGGCCATATACGGTTCCCGTGGTGGTAACGGAGTTCTTTTGATCACCACAAAAAAAGGTTCGAATGGCGATGAAGGCGTTTTTTCCTTTGATTCTTTTGTAAGCATGCAATCTGTTGCGAATAAAATAGATTTGATGAATGCACAAGAATTGATCGATTTTACAACGGACGCCAGGAACAATAACTATTTGCAATCCGTTGATGGAGCTTCCATTGACGATCCAATAGGCCCAGGTGATAGAGGTGACACCAATTATGAAATTCCTGAGTCCTTTTTGAACTGGGATGGAACAGACACGGATTGGCAAGACCTTATTTTTAAGACAGGAATAGTACAGAGCTATAATTTTTCCTATGCATCACCAGTTCGAAACAAAACAAGCTTCTACGCATCCACGGGATATTTTTCTCAAACAGGTGTGATAGACAAAGCAAAGTTTGAGCGTTATTCGGTACTACTGAATTTAAATTCTCAATTGACCGAAAAATTGAACTTGGATCTAAGATTGGCTCCGACGGTTACGGAAAATCAAAGAGTGCCCGCATCGGCACCATATTTTGCAACCCCTCCGGGAATTGTGTATTCCGGTTTGGTGCACTCTCCAACAGTAAGTCCTTATAACCCCGATGGAACCATCAACCAGTTGAACAACCAATCCTATTTGGGTGGGGGTACCACTACAGCTAGTAACCCATTGGCGATTATCGAGGCAGTTGATGATCAAATTTTTCAATTCCAAACAAGGGGGAATCTTGCTTTGACCTATGACATTACCCCAGAATTGAGTTTCAAGACTTTTGGCGGTGTATACATCAATGTATACAATCAAGACTTCTATAGATCAAGTACACTGTTGTACAGAAACAATGCCGATGGTAATCCATATGGACAAGCATCCTCATCCACAGAAACCAACTGGCTTTGGGAAAATACCCTTAACTGGAAAAAAGAGTTTGGAGATCACTATATAGATGCAGTTTTAGGTTATATGGCACAGAAGGACAACCTTACGCTAAAGCAAGTATTGGCCAACAATTACCCGGATGACCTGGTACCAACGGTAAGCGGGGGTCAGGTGTTCGGGGGAACGTCCGTTAAAGAACAGTGGTCCCTGTTATCATCTCTATTAAGGGTAAACTATAGCTACAAAGATAAATACTTGTTTACGGGAACATTCCGTTCCGATAAATCCTCGCGATTTGGAAAGAATAATCAAACGGGATATTTCCCATCTTTTTCATTGGGATGGAGATTGAACGAAGAGAAGTTTTTGGTTGACTCAGAAACTATATCCGAGCTTAAACTACGGGTCAGCTGGGGTCAAACCGGTAACTTTGAAATTCCAAATTATGGAGCCGTAGGCTTATTGTCGCCACAGAATTATAACCTTGGAGGAAATCAAATCAACGGGCTTGTGCAAAGCACCATTCCAAATCCCAACCTTACTTGGGAAAAATCCGAAATGGTCGATGTAGGTATTGAGCTAGGGCTATTCAATAACAGGGTCTTCCTTTTGGCGGATTACTACGATACCAAAACAAAGGATTTATTGCTTAACGTAGCTATTTCTTCAGTCTCTGGGTTCGAAACCCAGCTAAGAAACCTTGGGGAAGTACAAAACAAAGGTTTTGAACTTGCTTTGAGCACCAAAAACTTTGTAGGGGAAGACTTTACCTGGAACACGGACATTAACTTTTCCACCAACAAAAATGAAGTACTTTCCTTAAATGAAAGCAATGAGCCTATTTTTTCATCTGGTAGTGCTGGTGTTAGACATGTAACACGGGTCGGTGATCCCATAGGTAGTTACTATGGCTACGTTACGGACGGTATCTATCAATCCCAAGAGGAAATTGATAATGCTCCCTTTGATACTCAGGCTCCCGATCCAGCTCCTGGAGATATTAGGTTTAAGGATATTGACGGTGATGGTGAAATAACCCCGGATGACAGGACGGTTACAGGGAGTTACTTTCCAGACTTTAATTGGGGGATCAACAATAGGTTGACTTTTAAAAACATTGATTTCAGCTTTTTGATTCAGGGAGTTGAAGGCAACGAGATACTTAACCTGACTTCTAGACATATGAAGAATGGAGAAGGTAACTTTAATTCTTATGCCATTTTCAACGAACGTTGGAGGTCACCTTCAGAACCGGGAAATGGATATATACCAAGAGCTGATAGGCAAACGGGAAACCATGGGAACAACAACAGGCCTTCTTCTTTTCAAGTTGAGGACGGTTCCTATGTAAGACTAAGAAATGTGACCTTGGGGTACACCTTGCCCACCGATAACTTTTTTGGAAGCAAAATTCAGAAACTTAGGTTCTATGTTACGGGAACAAACCTCTTTACCATTACCGATTATTTAGGTTATAATCCAGAGGTTAGTAGCATTACCACGAATAGTTTAACACCTGGGGAGGATTATGGAGCATTTCCATTGACCAAATCCTTCACCTTGGGGATAAACCTAAAATTCTAACCTAAAAAACGGAATAAAATGAAACGAATTCTATATACAATACTATGCACGGCCCTATTTGCCGGGTGTAGTGAAGACTTTACAGATCTCGCGCCTATTTCCAACAGAAACGAGGCAGATTTTTACAATGCTCCCGAAGATTTCGAAGTGGCCATAAATGCCAGTTATGCTGGACTGCAAAGTACTGGAGTTTACGGCCGTGGATACTGGACCATGTTCGAGATGAGGGGCGATAATACAGATCAAGGCCCCGATGCAACCGGATTGGCGCGACAATACACCGAAATCAACGCTTTTACCGAGGATGCTCTCAACGAGCAGGTTACCGCTGCTTGGAGCGAGTCCTACCGAGTTATTGCCAATTGCAATGTAATTTTGGATCGTATTCCAAATGTTGAAATGGAGGCGTCACTAAAGAATCAAGTAACTGGCGAAGCTTTGTTTATCCGTTCTTTGATGTACTACCATTTGGCAATCGGATTTGGGAATATCCCTTTACAGCTTACATCCTTTGATTCTGGAGACGAACTTGTGCAGGTTGACGAAAACACGGTATTGCAACAATTGGTTACCGATTTAACAACAGCAGAGGAAAACCTTCCGGTGTCATACTCGGGAAGTCAGGTTGGTAAGGCCACAAAAGGAGCAGCAGCTGCCTTATTGGCCAAGGTGTTGTTGACTTTGGATAACAATTCCGAAGCGGCAACTGTTCTTAGGCGAATCATAGCCAACTATGGTTATGAGCTGTTGCCCAATTATTCAGACCTATGGGGTGTTGCCAACGAGAACAATGCCGAGTCCATTTTTGAGGTTCAGTATATCAGTGGAGGTATAGGTCAAGGAAGCCTTTTTACCAATGACTTTTCACCAAGCACAGATTTGCAGACCGGTTCAGGTTTTGGAAGAAACCGACCAACAGTGTCCATGATGGAAGCCTACGAAGATGGGGATGAAAGATATGATGTTTCTATGGGAGACACCTATATGAACCTTGAAGGTGAAGTCGTTGAACAACGATATGTAAAAAAGTATCAATCCGATTTAGCAATTGAAAACGATTCCGATATCAACTTTGTGGTACTTCGTTACGCAGATGTACTGCTAATGTTGGCGGAGGCTTTAGGTGAGACACCCGAAAGTTATGACCTGATCAATGAAGTAAGGAACAGGGCTGGATTACCAGATATCGATGCTTCAACACCGGGTACTTTTGAAGACAAATTACTTCAGGAAAGAAGAGTTGAACTTGCTTTCGAAAACCACAGATGGCCAGACTTAAAGCGATTTGGCGCCGTTGATAAGGTTATTGAGGCAGAAGACTTTATAACCAGTACCAAGGAGTATTTCTTTATACCACAAAGGGAGATGGACATCAATCCAAATTTTAATCAGAATTAAATAGTCGAATCAGTATTTGGCAAAATAAATGTTTTCATTCATTAAGTTAGTTTGATTGATCAGTGCCCAAGCCATGGATTGCCTACTTATAACTATGGATCGTTAACTGCCTTAAATGTGATGGAGATGTTAGGAAAATAAGGTTGCTTCAAAAGAAGTGATAAGGACAAGAACTGTAAAATTTTAATGAACTAAATATCAAATAGAAAATGAGAAAACTAGTAATGGCCGTTTGTTTGTGCTTTGCATTTACAACGATTCAGGCCCAGCAAAAAAAAGTTTTGAATATTTTGGCGATTGGGGCTCACCCAGACGATTGTGATTCCAAGTTTGGAGGTACAGCGGCCTTATTTGCCAAAATGGGGCATAATGTGAAATTCCTTTCATTGACAAATGGAGACGCGGGACATCACGAAATGGGCGGCGGTGTGTTGGCCAAAAAACGTAGGCAAGAAGCCAAAGATGCTGCAAAAGCACTGGGTATTGCAGCATATGAGGTTCTAGATAACCACGACGGGGAATTGTTTCCTACATTGAACGTTCGATTGGAAGTCATCCGACGCATAAGGGATTGGGATGCTGATATTGTTTTGGGACTAAGACCTAACGATTATCACCCGGATCACAGAAATGCAGGTTCAGTGGTACAAGATGCCGCTTACATGAATATCGTGCCAAATGTGGCTCCAGATACTCCACCCTTGGAAAAGAACCCGGTGTTTCTTTATATGAGCGATCATTTTAAGAAGCCATATCCGTTCCAGAAAGATATCGCGGTTATCGTCGATGATGTAATCGATACCAAAGTAAAAGGATTGGCGGCGCACGATTCACAAATGTTCGAATGGTTGCCATGGACCAGAGGGGTCGATCTTTCAACAATTCCTACCGGAGAAACGGAAAGATTGGCATGGTTAAAAGAAAGGTGGATGAACAGAAAACCTGATGCCAGCACTTTGGAAGCAGTTAAGAAATGGTATCCAAGTGTAGATGTTTCAAAAGTGAGTCAAGTTGAGTTCTTTG
>Ga0209578_10001843_pt1 | contig 18779 bp, 16 predicted proteins | sample tdAd472_FD_187127 | JGI IMG/M metagenome (GOLD analysis project Ga0209578, IMG submission 187127) | Marine sediment microbial communities from the Atlantic coast under amendment with organic carbon and nitrate - tdAd47.2 (SPAdes)... | ecosystem: Environmental > Aquatic > Marine > Coastal >...
CAGCTCAGCCAGATGGCGGACCAGAAGGCGAATATGGTAATGGGCGCATCGTTCGTTGTCTTCACGCTGGCGGTTGGTCAGGTGCGGTCTGGTGTCATGCTGTTGCCGATCACCATTCTTGCCAGCGGTGCCTTTCTGGCTGCGGTTTTTGCCATATTCTCTGTGCTCCCGAAGGTGACGAAGGCGGGGGAGGCGCATCTTCTGGGTAATAGTCAGGGGGATAATATATTATTCTTCGGTATATTCAGCCAGATGAGCGAGCAGGAGTTTTCCGATGAGGTCATCGAGGCGCTGTCAACAGATGAAAGCACCTATCGCATGATGTTGCGCGACATTTATCAGAATGGACAGGTGCTCGCGCGCAAGAAATATCGGTATCTCAGCCTTGCGTATAAAGCATTTCTGGTCGGTCTGATTGGCAGCTTCATGACATTTGTAGCTGAAATTGTCATGAGCCGGTTTCTGTAAACTCAGTTCCGGAACGGGGCGGCGATCTCTGCAAGGCCGGTATCCGTATCAATTTTGGGCTGCCAGAAACCGGTTGGCGGCTTTTTCGCCGGGTCGGCTACCCAATCGGGGTGGCACATATAGCGCACCCGGTCTGATGTGAGCTTGGCGCGGGGGCCACGCGCGAGTGTGTCGATGCGCGCGAAACCCATCAATATCATTTTGGGCAGGGGAAGGGCACGAACCTTGCGCCCCAGCGCGCGCGCCAATGCCGCTGCCAACTGTGGGTGAGACAAGCCATTGGGGTGATTGTCGTCCACTTCCCATGTCGCGCCGCTGTGTGCATCGCCCGTTTTGCTGCACAGCGCAACCAGCACGGCAGCAAGATCACGCACATGAATGAGGGATGCCCGGCCTGCGGGCGGGACGGGCAATATACCGCGCTTGGCAACGCGCAACAGCTCACGAAATTCCGTATCGCGGGGGCCGTAGACGGCGGGCGGGCGCACCATCGTCCAGTCGCGGTCAGAGGCGCGGACATGGTCTTCTGCCAGAGCCTTGGACCAGCAATAGTCTGACAGGTCCCGCTCTCGTGCGGCGAGCGAGGAGACGTGCACAAAGCGTTTGATGCCAGCCCGCTTCGCCGCGATGATCATATGGGCGGTGCCTTGACCATTGCCCGCCTCGAACCCTGCGCGATCCGGCGCGTTGACTACGCCTGCTATATGCAGAACGATATCTGCGCCTTGCACCAGATCATCGAGCGTTTCCGGCCTGTCGAGCGCACCTTCGACCCAGATTACGCCTGTGCGCTCAGCTTGCAGCCGACGCGTGAGTGCTCGCACCGAAAAACCGGCGGTGAGCAACTGGTCCAATGCTTCCGCGCCGACGAAACCGGTTGCGCCTGTAAGAGCGACGATCCGGTTCACAGCATGGCCATATGATCGCGGTGCACGAGGGCGGGGCGGGTGGCTGTGCCCATCAGGGCGGCAACGTCTTCGCTGCGTTTGCCGGCAATATTTTGCGCGTCGGCGCTGTTATACTCGGTCAGGCCACGCGCAATCGGCTGGCCTTGTGTATTGACAATATCCACAACATCGCCGCGCACAAAGCGGCCACTTACTGTGGTGACACCGGCGGGTAGCAGGCTGTTGCCCTTGCGCAAGGCCGCTTCGGCACCTGCGTCGATCATAAGCTGCCCTTTGATTGTCAGCCGCCCGGCAAGCCAGTTTTGTCGTGCGCGCTTGCCTGTTTGTGCGAGAAAGACCGTGCCATTAGTGCCTTGTTCCCACGCGGTGAGTGGGCGCTCTGTTTCACCGGAGATGATTGCCAGATGCGCGCCTGCGCCTGTGGCGATTTTCGCGGCCTCGATTTTTGATGCCATGCCGCCCGATCCCATGCCGGAACCGCTGTCACCATCGGCCATTGCAAGGATAGCGGCGTCGATTTTCTTCACCTCGCGCACGAGCTGCGCATCGGGCGTATTGTGCGGGTTGGCCGTGTAGAGGCCATCGACATCGCTGAGCAGCACAACAGCATCGGCGCGCGCGGCCTGACCGATACGTGCGGCGAGGCGGTCATTATCGCCAAAGCGGATTTCGTTGGTTGCTACGCTGTCATTCTCATTGATGACCGGGACGACGCCCAAGGCGAGCAGGCGCTCCAATGTTGCCGCCGCATTGAGATAGCGGCGACGGTTCTCGAGGTCGTCGAGCGTGAGCAGCATTTGCGCAGCCGTCAGGCCGTTGTCGCTTAACAGGCTGGCCCAATGGCCGGACAATGCAATCTGGCCGACAGCGGCAGCCGCCTGCGCATCGTCAAGGCTGCCGCGCCCGCCTTTGGACAGGCCGAGGCGCCGCGCGCCCAGCGCAATTGCGCCGGAGGAGACGATGATGATCTGCTGTCCGGCCTTGGCCCGTGCCGTAATGTCTTCCACAACACCCCTGAGCCAGCCCGTGCGTATCTCGCCTTGCGCATCGACAAGCAAAGCCGAACCGATCTTGACGACCAGTCGTTTGATGGAGGCGGGTGGGAAACCGGTAAGGGCAGCAGGCTCAGACATCAGGCTCACTCAAATGCATTGCCAACCGGCTTGCCGTCAACAAAGACCTGCCGTCGTTTAATATCACGGATTTCTACGCGGCCTTTGGCAAACGCCTTGTTCAATGCTTCTGTTTCGTCGCGAGACAGGCTTTGGGCGCCATAACTGCGATTTTCCCAACCATCTTCGTTTTTGCGAAGCAGCTTGATTCCATAGCGCCCTATCACAATCGCTTCATTTGCTTCAGGCCGATACAGGACATTGCAGGGTTTCTGGCTGCGGCATGCGCCAAACTGGCTGAGCCGATCCCTCAGCGCTTCCGGCAGCTTCGCATCTTTGGGCAAGGTTACGATATTATGCCGTACCGCATCCTTTTGTTTTTCCTGATAGGCGGCATAGCGATTGTCGGATTTCAACATATCAGCAGCAGCAGTGCGAATTTCCTGCGTCTTGCCTTCTTTTGCGAGTGTTTTCAGGGCGTTTACGCCTGCCGGGCCGAAGTCGAAACGCAGGGCAGCAAAGTCGAACTTATCGACCGGCGTTTGACCACTCGTCAGGCGTGACACCTGATCGCGCGCGGAAATTGCGCCAAAGCTGAGGAGCGGGGTGGAGAGCAAGAAGGCGAGGCCGCACAGGAACAGCGCAAGGCGCATATTTGCAGGGCGCACAAAGCCGGTCCAGCGCGCTTCGCGCCCACGCAGCAGCGAGACGAGATAGGCAAGACCATAAGCACAGGCGATGGCGGTGAAAATGACGGCCCATATACGCTCTGGAGTAAAGCCATATTGGTTGACGCGCAGGCCGGTTGATATCGCCGCGATGATCGCCAGCGGCAGCATGGTTACGCCCAGCGCCATCGCACTCCAGCGCATTGCTCGCAGTTTGGCTTCGTCTTCTGGCGTGTCGCCGATCACCGCATTGGCGAGGATCAGCGCACCGATGATGCAGGAGAGTAAGATAGGCGTGGTGGCCTTGGTCGTTTCCCACAGCGCATCAAGGCCGGTGAAGGGCAGGGCGATAAGGAAGATCAGCAGTCCGGCAGCCAGCACGGGCGCGAGGACCGAAAGCACTGTCATGATCACCCGTTGCAGCATCAGGACAATATGTTCCCGGTCGCGCAGCAGGCCAACCGCACCGCCAAGGCTGCCGCCAGCCAGCATCATGGAGAACCATGATTTTTTCAGCAACTCCTCAAGCGCGTCGATGCCGATCAGATTGAACAAGGCCGAGAGCAGCAGCGCCAGCAGGAATACAATGCCGACAAACGCCCATGAAGCGAACCACAGGCTGACATTGGTCCACGCCCGGTTGTGCGTCTCTACATAGGGGATATACCATTTTTGCTGACCACCATCACGCCACCCCTGAAACAAGGGGGCGGCGATAGCGATGGTCAACAATGCGCTGATCAGCCGCCACGGCTCCCAGCTCGTAAAATCACCGCTCCAGTAGAGCACCGAGGCGACGACCAGTCCGGCGATAATAGCAAAGGCAGCGGACCCGATGATTTTGCCACGCTCGACTACAAAGGCAAAGCTGATCCCGGCCACGCAGAGGAAACTGGCAAGTGCGAGCCTGACGCTATCCTCCGTCAAACTGTGCCGCCCGTCCTTGATAATATAATGGATAGCAAGCCCGACCAGAGCGCCCAGCAACGCCAGCCCCCACGACCGCAGCGGCCAGTCCTCGTCTGTATGGCGCCGTTTTTCGGCAGCTAGAGTGGAGACCATGGCTTTTCTTCCTCGTCCGGCTCGATACCATCAGGATCGCCGAGGGCTTCCAGCGCTGTTTCAGAGCTTCCAAGAAGCGGCAGGGCGGCGTCAAGCAATATATCTACGCCTTCGCCGGTTGCCCCGGAGATGATGAAAATATCCTGTGCGCCGGCCTCGCGGAGCTGGCTGGCGACATCTTCCATCAATTCGTGACCCAGAAGATCGCCCTTGTTGAGCGCGATGATCTGCGGCTTATCCTCAAGCCCTGCGCCATAGGCGACCAGCTCGCCCTGCACGACATTCCATGCTTCGATCGGGTTTTCGCCTGTCGCGTCTATCAGGTGCAGCAACACACGGCAGCGCTCGATATGCCCGAGGAAGCGATCCCCAATGCCTGCGCCGTCTGCGGCGCCTTCGATCAGGCCGGGGATGTCCGCCAACACGAACTCGCGCTCGCGGTGGCTGACGACGCCAAGTTGCGGCTTGGTGGTGGTAAAGGGATAGGCGCCGACCTTGGCCTTGGTGTTGGTGATGCGGTTGATGAAGGTCGATTTGCCAGCATTGGGCAGGCCAACAAGGCCGACATCAGCGAGCAGCTTCAAACGCAGCCAGACCCACATTTCTTCACCGGGCCAACCGGTGCCATGCTGGCGCGGTGCGCGGTTGGTCGAGCTTTTATAGCTCTCATTACCGCGTCCGCCATCGCCGCCACGCAGAAAGACCTGCCGCTGACCGACTTTGGTGAAATCGGCCAGCACTGTGTTTTCTTCATCATCGGAAATAACCTGGGTGCCCACAGGGACCTTGATCACCAGATCGCCGCCGCCTTGTCCGGTGCGGCTTTTGCCAGAACCGGGTATGCCGCGCTGCGCTTTGAAATGCTGGGTGTAGCGAAAGTCGATCAGCGTGTTGAGACCCTGTACGGCTTCGAAGATGATGTCGCCGCCCTTGCCGCCATTGCCACCGTCCGGGCCGCCATATTGTATATATTTTTCACGCCGAAAGCTGACGGCGCCGGGGCCACCGGTTCCTGAACGAATGAAAATTTTTGCCTGATCGAGAAAATGCATGAGGCGCGTTTATCGCGCCTTGGCGGGATTGGCCAGCAGATTAGCCAGTAGAGGTGGTGAGGCGGCGCATTTGCACTTCCTCACCACTTTCTCATGCCTTATGCTGCTATGGCACGATCGGCATAAATCTCAACCGCCGGGTCAGTGCGTACCGGCATCATGCCACCATCTTCGAACAAGACAGTGTCTACTTCTGCATTGCGGCCAGCACTAAAGCGTTTTTCTACCCGGCCTGTGGGGTGAAAGCCGAGCTTGGTGAGCACGCGGCCTGAGGCGGGATTGTCAACGAAATGCCCTGCGACAACGCGCCCCATGGCGCTCGAACGAACAATCTGCATGACTGCGCCGGCAGCCTCGGTGGCAAATCCGAGGCCCCAATAGGGGCGGGCGATCCAGTAGCCCAATGACAGGGTGTCATTCGCTTCCTGATGAACGCCACATGCACCGACAAGCCTGGGTGCGCCTTGTGTGCGGTTGAAGATCAGGAAAGTGGGCTGTATGGGGTCCCGGTTTTTTGCAAGAAATGCGTGCGCGTCCGCCGTCTCATACGGCCATGGTGCCTGTACCAGGTTTCTGATGATGGCGGGGTCGGCGATAGCGGCCTGCAAAGCTTCAGCATCCTCAGCCCAGCCAGGCCGGAGTAATAATCTTTTCGTTCTTGCGAACATTGTCTTTTCCTCTCAGATGTCGCGGCTTTGGCCGATTACAGTTACAGCTTTACGACATTATAGCGGGTTTTGCCCGTCTTTCGCTTTGACTTGTGTAACTGTAGGGCTGTGTTGAAGCTCCATATTGCACAAGTGATGAAAAAGGGGCGGACCCTGGTGGGGCGCCCCTTGATCGAATCATCGATTTTTAAACCGATACTCTTCTGTGGGGCGTCCATTGGACGACCCGGTAAGATCGTCCGTTTATTCGGCTGCTTCGGCCATCATGTCGACAGACACATATTTACGACGAAGTTTGCCATCGTGAAACACCACGCGGCCTTCGGTCAGCGCGAACAATGTGTGGTCTTTGCCAATACCAACATTGCGGCCCGGATAGACCTTGGTGCCGCGCTGACGCACGAGAATATTGCCGCCGATTACATGCTGGCCACCGAATTTTTTCACGCCAAGGCGTTTGCTCTCTGAATCGCGACCGTTGCGCGATGAACCGCCAGCTTTTTTATGTGCCATGGTTTGTACTCCTTAAGTCTTGTTCGCGCTCAGGCTTCAGCCGCCTTGGGCTCTTCAGCCTTGGGAGCCGCCTTTTTGGCAGCGGCCTTTTTCGGCTTTTCACCGCCAATAGCAACGATCTTCAGGATCGTGTGGCGTTGACGGTGGCCATTGCGGCGACGATAATTATGCCGACGGCGCTTCTTGAAAACGATGACCTTGTCAGCCTTCGCCTGTGCGATGATTTCGGCAGAAACGGTCAGGCCTTTGGTGTCCTTAAGCTCGGCACCTTCGCCAGCAAGCAGGACATCGTCCAGCGTAACAGTTTCGCCAGCTTCGCCAGCCAGCTTTTCAACTACAATTTTGTCTCCGGCGGCTACGCGATATTGCTTGCCGCCTGTGCGCACGATAGCGAACATGGCTTTATCTCTTTATCACAAATTGCTGTGCGCAGACTCAGTGGGGCTACCCATAGTGGCTGCGCGGAATGTGGGCCGTTAGTGGATGATCACCCGCCTGTCAACCGGAATGGGGCGTTCCCGATATTGTTTTGCGAGGGTATTCGTCCTGTAACGCCTGCTTTTCCGTTACTGGTCCAGCCGCTCATCATACAGGCGCTAATGCGGGAGCAACGTCAATATTGCGGTGATGGTCATCACGGAGATAATCGTGCTCAGAAAAATAGTGCCGGAGGTGACTTTGCCATCACGCGCATAAAAGCCCGCTACCATGAATGGCCCTGTGCCTGTCGGTAATGCCGCAATTGCAACCGCCATAGTGACAGTAAAGCCGCTCATGCCCAGCAGCGGTCCGGCGATTAATGCCGAGATCAGCGGATGAAGAACGAGCTTGGTGACTGTTAACGCCCATATGGGACGGCTGGTAAGAGCGCTCTGCAAGGGGCTCTCAGCGAGAAAGAGGCCAATAGCGACCAAGGCCGTAGGGCTGGCTGCAACACCGAGCATATGCGTGAATTGATCAATGGGTGTGGGCAAGGTCCGGCCGCTCATCCACCAGAACAAACCTGCCAGCGGACCAATCATCACGGGGTTGCGAATCAGGGCAATGGCGGCCTTGCCAATGGCATGGCCAAACCCCTCAGAGCGATTATGGCCCAGTTCGATCGAAATAATGCTGAGCGCATATAAGCTCAGCAGCATCAATGTTGCCGCGACGATGACATATGGGCTGCTCTTGGGGCCAAGGGCGATCAGGAAAAGCGGCAAGCCGATATAGGCTGCATTAGAATAGCTGGCATTCAGGCCATCAATGGCCATGTCTGCTACGGGCAAGCCACGCAGACGCCCCAAAACCATACCGATTACATAAATAATGACACTAGCCGACATGATTACGATGATGAAGTCCCTGTCCCAAAAGCTGTTCCAGTCAGTCTTCGCGACAATCGAGAACATGAGCGCAGGCAATGCCAGCCAGATGATGAAGCGGTTCAGCTCCTTATTGGCGGCAGGCGGGATGATGCCGCTTTTGCCAGCGCCATAGCCTGCAAGAATGAGCGTGAACACAGGCAATATGCTGAGAAAGGTCGTGAGCATTTTCATCCCCTATGCATATTGCCTGCATATGCCAAATGCTTTGAGCGAGGGTTTTCTATGTCCGTGTCGTTTAGCGGCCTGGCGATAATGGAGCTATGACCCCATTGCGCGGCACTGACTGGCGCTCTATTGGGCGATGTCATGACCATGCGTGCCTTGCTTATGCTATCTCTTCCTGTGTTGTTGCTTTCTGCCTGCGCCGAACAGGACGGGCGGGGCTACCCTTCACTTATGAAGCGGCCGATCGAGGATGGGGCACCGGCAGGGCAGGGTGCGGTCGCAATAGAGGCTGGCACAAGTTCAGACGGTCTCCCGCAGTTGCGTCAGAAAATTGCTGAGCTTGCCGCGCAGGCATCCAATAGCAATATAATGTTCGATTCGCTTTATAAGGAGGTGGCCGGGCGTATTCGCATAGCCAGGAGCGCGCCCTTGTTGAGCGAACAATGGGTGGTGGCACAAATGCACCTCAGTCGTCTGGAACAGGCGCGTTACCCGAGCAATTATGCATTGGCAGCGCTGGACACGCTTTACGCTGACCGCTCGCAGGCGATCGCTGCAGGCGAGGCAGAGGACGGTGTTGCCGAGATAAAAAATGCGATTGTCCGTGCACAAAATATTGTATCTGACCAGCAGCTCAAGATAGATGCGCTGAGAGCAGGTTTGCAACAGCCCTAAGGGACCTGACTCTAGTAACTATATGAATCTAGTGCGGTTTAAGGATTTGAAATTCGCTCTGCACCTGACCGTTTCAATGTGGCGAATTTCAAATCCACCACACTAGGTGGTGTTGACATTCAGAAGATGCCGTGGCGAAAATGCTGGTTTTCTGTGACCCGAAGCGCAGCGTACTAAAGATACGTGAGCATCGGAAGCACAGAAAAACGGCATTTGCAGACCGGCAGGGCTGAATGTCACACCGCCTAGGCTATCAGGCGCGCAGCATGGAGCGCATGATAGCTTAAAATACCAGTACAGCCCGCGCGTTTGAAGGCGAGGAGAGTTTCCAGTACCAGCGCATCACGCTCTCCTGCGCCAACTGCCGCAGCCGCTTCGATCATCGCATATTCGCCCGACACCTGATAGGCGAAGACGGGTATCGTGAAGCGCTCTTTAACGGCGCGAATAATGTCGAGATAGGGCAGGCCGGGTTTGACCATAACGCTGTCTGCGCCCTCGGATATGTCGAGCGCGACCTCGCGCAATGCTTCTTCAGCGTTGGCAGGGTCCATCTGATAGGTCTTCTTGTCGCCTTTCAACAGCCCGCGTGAGCTAACGGCGTCGCGAAAAGGGCCATAAAAGGCAGACGCATATTTGGCGGCATAGGCCATGATCTGTACATTCTGATGGCCATTGGCCTCCAGTGCCGCACGGATAATGCCAACGCGCCCGTCCATCATGTCTGAGGGTGCGATAATATCTGCACCAGCCGCAGCCTGATTGAGCGATTGACCAACAAGAATATCGATTGTTTCATCATTGAGGATATAGCCCTCGCCATCAACCAGTCCGTCCTGCCCATGGGCGGTATAAGGGTCGAGCGCGACATCTGTGAGAATACCAATGTCCGGCACAGAGTCCTTGATAGCGCGGATGGCGCGGCACATCAGATTATCCGGATTGAGCGCTTCCCTGCCATCATCGCTGCGACGGTCTGCCTGTGTGTTGGGGAAGAGGGCAATGCAGGCTATGCCCGCATCGCGCGCCTGCCGTGCACAACCGACAATAGCATCGACCGACCAGCGCGAAACGCCCGGCAGTGACGCTATGGGTTCCTCGATATTGCTGCCCTCTGTCACGAACAATGGCCAGATCAAATCGCTGGGACGCAAGTGGTTTTCCGCAAAGAGCGCGCGGCTCCAGCCGGAGGCCCGGGTGCGGCGCATGCGCAGTGCGGGGAAGGAGGCATTATGGTTCGACATGAGGCAAGCTTTACGGGGTCATATGCAGACCGGCAAGCGGGTAGCGTCACCGCATGGCGATTTTGGCTGGCTTGGCCTTTGGTTTTTCATCTTCGACGCGCGGCTTGACCATGCTGGCGGGTACAACGGCAATGGTTGGGCCATTGGCCGTGCGTTTCAGCTCCGCAAGGCGGGTGCGGAAGGCGCGCAGCTCGTTCCCGGCCAGTTGCGAGGATTGTTCGAACTTGACCGACATCGGGTTGACGGCCTTGCCATTGCGATAGACCTGATAATGGAGATGCGGGCCGGTTGAGAGACCTGTGGAGCCGACATAACCGATCACCTGACCGCGTTTCACTCGTTGGCCAGCTGAAACGGCGATACGACTCATGTGAGAATAGCTGGTAGCCAGTGACCCTATATGGTCGAGCTTCACAAATTTACCATGGCCATTATTGCGCCCCGCAAAGGTCACGCGGCCATCGGTAACGGCATAAATAGGCGTGCCTGTCGATGCTGCGAAATCAACGCCGGCATGCATGCGTGAATAGCCCAGAATCGGGTGGAAACGCATACCAAAACCGGAGGAGAGACGCGCGGCGCGCACGGGCCTGATGAGGCCAGGGCGTTTCTTGCCGACGCCTGACGCCTCAAACCATTCGGTTTTGCCGTTCTGCGTCCATTTGAGCATATCGGCTTTCTTGCCATTGGCGAGCTTGATGCCGCCATAGAGAAGTTCGCCGGTTTCGGTTTCGCCGGTGACCGCGCGGCGGTGCGCGACGATGATATCGAAACTGTCGCCAGCCCCGATTTTATTGAGTGGAACCTGCTGTTTGATGGCGCGTAAATAGGTTTGGATAGTGCCAGGTGTCGCGCCTGCTGCCCGTGCGGAACGATAGAGGCTGTCGGTGACGACGCCACGAATGCGCAGCGGCGTGTCATCAACGGCAATGGCAGTGCGTGTGACGGCCAGATCGCCGTCCTGACGGGTCACATTGATGGCCATATCCAGCCGTGCGCGAAAAGCGAGTGCATCCAGCGGGCGAGGGATATTGCGGTTCGCGCGGCGGCCCAGTGTCAGGTCGAGGCGCGTGCCAGCGGCCACAGCACCGGGCGCAACATCGTCACCGAGCAAATCGATGACCATTTTTGCGTCTTTGCTACTGACCCCTGCCCGGGAGAGCGTGCGCTGGAAGCTGTCGCTTGAACCAATGGCAGCACTCAGCTGGATCATCGGGCGTTCGGGTGTTTCCTTGAGCGGCATGACCGCATCGGTTGGCCCCATATGCCGTCCGCTATCCGCGCCGAGCGCCAGCGGCGTTATCATTTGCGAACGGAATTCGTCATAGCTGGCCGATGACATTGCAGGTTGCGGCGCGGCCGGAAGTGCAGCGAAATCGGGGCGCATGCTGATGGCGGCGAAACAGAGCGCAAAACATGTCGCAGCACCACGTATCCATTCGATGCTGCCGATATTCTGTCCAAGGTCCGGGGTCAGATCGACATCATGTGCCCAATGGGCAAGGCGGTCGCGCCAGTGCCGCGCTTCGTTCTGCTGCGCTTTGGCACGGGTTTCACTCTCTTGGCCTGATGTAGGGGCTTGCTCTTGTGCACCTGTCTGCTCTTGCGTGCGGGCGAGCCAGAGCGCTGCGCCTGATGCGCCAGCACTGCCTTGTGACTGCCCAAAATCATTCTTTGCAAACAAGCCGGTGACCCTCCGGGCATTTATTTCATTATCGATGCACCCGCTCTGCACCGATTTGCGGGACTTTTTGTGGAAGCAGATGGTTAAAGTCAAATTAATATGGTGGTTTACAGAGGTTTGAAGCGATGAAATGTGCACTGCGCCGGGTGAAAAGCGTCGAGTCGCGCTCTTGCGCGCAGCTTTTGCTTGGTTGAAAAGGGCCTATGGCTCATTTTACCCGCGCTTCTGTTACGGCGGTGCTCGGCCCTACCAACACCGGGAAGACGCACCTCGCTGTCGAGCGTATGTGCGCGCATTCGAGCGGGATGATGGGTTTTCCGCTGCGCTTGCTGGCGCGTGAGGTTTATGACCGGGTTGTCGCGCTCAAGGGAGCGGGTGAGGTTGCGCTGATCACCGGTGAAGAGAAAATCGAGCCACCCGGCGCGCGCTGGTATCTCTGCACAGCGGAATCGATGCTGCTGGAAAGAGATTTCGCCTTTGTCGCACTGGATGAAGCGCAAATCGGGATCGACCCGGAGCGCGGGCATATATTCACGGATCGTTTGTTGCGAGCGAGGGGGCGAGAGGAGACTATGCTCCTGGGCTCTGATGCTTTGGCGCCCATGGTGCGCGCCCTGTTACCCGATGCCGAGATAAGCTCGCGCCCGCGTTTTTCGACATTAAGCTATGCGGGTGCCAAGAAGCTGTCCCGCTTGCCCCGGCGTTCTGCCATCGTCGCCTTCTCGGTAGAAGAGGTGTATGCCGTTGCCGAAATGCTCAGACGTTTGCGTGGTGGCGCGGCGGTGGTGATGGGTGCGCTTTCGCCTTCGACGCGCAATGCGCAGGTCGAGATGTTCCTGAACGGAGATGTCGATTATCTCGTCGCTACCGATGCGATTGGCATGGGACTTAACCTTGATGTGAAGCATGTTGCCTTTGCCAGCCTGCGCAAATTTGACGGGCGGCGCACGCGGCGGCTGACTGTTTCGGAAATGGCGCAAATTGCAGGGCGTGCAGGACGACATCATACGGACGGCACCTTTGGGTCACTGGGCGGTGAGGAAGGGGCGAGTGCTTTTGACCCTGAAGAAATCGAGGCGATTGAGGCGCATGATTTTCCGCGTATCGAGCAGATGTTCTGGCGCGATGGCGCGCCACCACTCGATACGCTGGATGCGCTGATTACAGCCTTGGAAGCACGGCCCGAGCGCCCGGAATTGCGCGCCGCGCCACAAGCGGTTGATCTTGCCGTGCTCAAGGCCATGGCCGACACCGAGCCGGTGCGCCAGCGCGTGCGCAGCCCGCAACAGGTGCGGCGTTTGTGGGATGTATGCAGTTTGCCGGATTTTCAGAAACTGGGGCCAGAGCATCATGGGCGGCTGGTGTCCCGGCTATGGAGCTATCGCAGCGAGGGCAATGGCCTTGTGCCGCGTGACTGGTTTGCGCAGAATATCGCACGTCTCGACACTGTGCAGGGCGGCGTGGATACACTGTCCGGGCGGCTCGCAGCGGTGCGGACATGGGCGTATATCGCGCATCGGCCGGACTGGCTTGCGGATCCTGCCGAGATGGCCGAACGTACCCGTCTGCTCGAACAAAAATTGTCTGATGCGCTTCACAATGCGCTCACACAGAGGTTCGTTGACAGGCGTACTTCGGTTTTGCTGCGGGATATGGGCGGCAAGGCAGAGCATCTTCCAGTCGATATTGGCGTAGATGGGGCTGTGCAGGTCGATGGTGAGGCGCTAGGGATGTTGAATGGATTCCGTTTTGTTGTCGATCCACAGGCGCGAGGTGGGGACCGGAAATTGTTATTGGCCGCTGCCGAGCGGCGTTTGGGAAAGATGTTGACCGTGCAGGCTGAAGAACTGATTGCTGCGCCCGATAGCGCACTTGTGTTGATGGCAGCACCGGGGGCTATGCCCGGTATAGGCTGGAAAGATCAGGCCGTGGCGAGTCTGCATCATGGGCCCAGCTTACTCAGCCCCGAAATTCGTATCGACAAGGCGATTCTGGCGCTGGGGCAGGATGTCGCCAATAGGGTAGCGGCCCGGCTTCAGGCATGGATGAAGGCGCAGCATGAAAAACACCTCGCCCCCATGCTCAAAATATTAGAGCAATCCGCGCAGGAAGAGACGCCGGCAGTGGTGCGCGCCTTGTTTATCCAACTGGCTGAGGCCGGCGGCATTATCGCGCGAAACGATATCGATGAGGCGCTCAAGCTGCTCGACAAGGACCAGCGCCAGATATTGCGCCGTGCGGGTTTTACCATTGGCGTGCTCGATATTTATCATCATGCACTGCTCAAACCTGGTGCTGCGCTATGGCGTCTGGCGCTGATGGCGGTGCAGCGGGACAAGCCAATGTTGCCTTTGCCGCAGGCTGGCGCTGTCTTGCTGGCATTGAAAGCGCGGGAAGAACAAATGGGCGCACGCCACGCGGGCTATCGCAGTTTTGAGGATAATCAGATCCGCATTGACATGATCGAGCGGATCGCGCGCGGTGGGCATGAAGCCATTGCCAAAAATGAGCGCTATGATGCCGCTTCGCCCTTCATCGTGTCATTGGGGCTGTCCGAGTCAGTGTTCAATCATATCATGCGCAATGCCGGCTTTCGTCCGGTTGTCCCAAAGGCCCAACCTGTCGCTGATGAGGTTGGGGTAGCGCCGCCGGAAAATGCTACTGATGCCGCTCCTGACACAGCGGTGCAGGCAGGCGGGGTAGCTGTCGGGAATGAACAGGGGAGCGTTACACCGGAACCTGAGCCTGTTATTGAGGGTAGAGACAGCGCGGCCTTTTATGCGGTTTTGGTCTCCAGCGAGTTTGAGCAGCCGACAGATTTGACAGCTGATGCCGCCGGAACAGCTGCGCAATCGGAAAAGAGTGACGCGCCTGAAGTCGAGAGCGCACCTGACTCTGCACCAGGCGGTGCGAACTGGGTTTTCCGTGGGCGTTACCGTCCGCGTGAACGGCAATTCTCGGGCAGAACCAAAGGCACTGGTGATCGCGCATCAGGCGGTGGGAACGATGAGAGGTCTGCCAAGCCGTCCAACAAGCCGCACCGTAAAAGGCCAGGTAATGATCGCCGCCAAAACCGTGACGTTGTTCCGGGGCGGTTTTCGCAGAAAAAGGCCGATGACAGACCTGCAGGCGGGGGTGCTTTTGCCGGACTGGCAGAATTGCTGGGACGTAACGAGTAATCAGAGATGGTGGTTTGATTCCCCATATGGTCGCGCCTGCCCATGCGCCAACCCAGCGCATCGATAAATATCTATGGTATGTGCGGCTTGCGAAAAGCCGCTCGGCAGCACGGGCCATGGCCGAGCGCGGCATCATGCGCCTGAATGGGCGGCGGATTGAGCGGGCGCATAATTTGGTGCGCGTAGGAGATCTCATTACATTGGCGCGGGCTGACAATATATGCGTTGTGCGTGTGCTTGCGTTGCCTGACCGGCGTGGACCGGCCAATATGGTAGACAGCTGGTACGAGGAGCTGCAGCTTGGAGATTAGGTGGTGTTGACATTCAGCCCTGCCGGTCTGCACATGCCGCTTTCCCGTGCTTCCGATGCTCACGTACCTTTAGTACGCTGCGCTTCGGGTCACAGAAAACCGGCATTTTCGCCACGGCATCTTCTGAATGTCAACACCACCTAGATCGGGAGATCAGATGAAGCGCCGTTGAGGGGGGCTATAGTTATTGTTTATTGACGAGGGCGCGCAGCCGGAATAGCAGAGCACAAAGCCGAGGTTGCGCTCATGGGCGCATCGCCTGAAAAGGGAAATAATACAAATGACCTATGTTGTGACTGATGCGTGTATCCGCTGCAAATATATGGATTGCGTCGAAGTTTGCCCTGTAGACTGTTTCTATGAGGGCGATAATATGTTGGTCATCAACCCGAATGAATGCATTGACTGTGGCGTGTGCGAGCCGGAATGTCCCGCCGAGGCTATTTTGCCGGACACGGAAAACAATATTGAAAAATGGCTGGAACTGAACACAAAATATTCTGCTGAATGGCCTAATATCACGACCAAGCGTGAGGCACCTGATGATGCCGATGAGCATAAGGGTGAAGAGGGCAAACTTGAAAAGTATTTCTCTGCTGAACCCGGTCAGGGCGACTAAATATTAACGGCCTAATCATTTGAAAATAATACATATTTTTGCTTGTCGGCCGCAAATTCGGCGATGGGTGGAAATTTTGTTACGAATCTGTTAAAATACTGCTGTAGACGGGATGCTGCATCCCGTCAGGAGACTTAACAGATGATCCTCTGGTCAGCCGGACAAGCTTCAGGAAGGCACTCTTCCTCATCCATTTTTGTTCGTTGCTGATCTCAGCATTATAATGAGAGAAAGGTTCGCAATGGCTGCTAAAGCCCTGTCCTTCGATGTCGGTGATTATGTTGTATACCCCAAACATGGTGTTGGCCGTGTGGTTGAGCTGCAAAGCCAGCAGATTGCGGGTATGGACCTTGAGCTTTATGTACTGCGCTTTGAAAAAGAGCGCATGACACTTCGTGTACCTACCAACAAAGCGGAAAGCGTGGGCATGCGCAAGCTGTCTTCCAACAAGACGCTGAGCGAAGCACTTGACACGCTCAAGGCCAAGCCCAAGGTGAAGCGCACTATGTGGTCGCGCCGTGCGCAGGAATATGAAGCGAAGATCAATTCCGGCGATCTTGTGTCGATCGCCGAAGTGACCCGGGATCTGTTCCGTGCTGACGATCAGCCGGAACAGAGCTATTCCGAACGCCAGATTTTTGAGGCGGCATCGAGCCGTCTTGCGCGTGAGCTGGCCGCTATGGAAGAAACAGACGAGCCGAGCGCACTGACCAAAATCCTTGAGATACTCAATGAGGCTGCGCCGCAATATGCCAAGGAAAAGGCAGAATAAGCGTGTCTCTGCCCAGACAGTTTGGAGAGGGGCGTCGCAATCGGCGCCCCTTTTTCTTTGCTTTTTTTATGGCGGTAGCGGCAGGGCTTGCCCTTGTTAGCCTGATGATAGGAGCGGGTCCTGCGCATGCGGCAATGCGCGGCTATATCGTCACCAATTTCGATACGATCCGTGTAGAGGCCCCTGTCCGTATATTATTGCGCACGGGGGCAGGCGCCAAAGGAAGCGGTGAGGGTGTACGCGAGGCGCTGGATCGTGTGAATCTCGCTGTTTCGGGGGGCACTCTGACTGTGCGGATGGCGGAGCGGGCTGATAATAGCTTTGAAGATGGCATGGCCGAAGTGCCGACGTTATATCTCTCTACGGGGCAATTGCGCAGCGCCAATGTCATTGGCGGCGGGGCGCTCAAAATTACTGAAGTGTCCGGTATTGAGGTGGAATTGTCGATGAGCGGCAATGGCGAGATGATCGTCGAAAATGCTGATGTCGAACGGCTTAACCTCTATGTAGGGGGCGGCGGAAAGCTGACGATATCCGGCAAAGCACGCGACGTTCGTGCGTCGGTCAATGGCCCCGGCGCGCTGGAAGCCAAAGGCCTGATGGCGCATAATGCCAGCATTGCCAATGATGGTCCGGGTCTGGTGCGCATGACAGTCGATGGTCCGGCCAGGGTGGTTGCTACCGGCTCAGGCGACACGATTATAGAAGGCAGGCCGGCGTGCGATATTACGCGGCGTGGCGTTGGGCGAATAATGTGCTAGGTGGTGTTGACAAACAGTGGGAAGCGCTTCTTGTCACATCATCACGCGGGGGCGGCATTGGTCCAGTGGCCGTCGCTGATTCTATCTATCGAAAGCTGAAACGAGGGCCTGACCCTAGCTTTTATACAGCGCGTTGAGACGGTCCTGATATGCAGTGCGGATCATGTGCCGCCTTATCTTGATCGATGGGGTGAGCATTTCATTCTCGATCGTGAACGGGGTATCTGCGATGATGAACTGGCGCACCCGCTCCGTTACCGACAGCTCCTTGTTGACGCGGTCAACACAAATGCGCAGTGCCGCGTGAAAAGCTTTGTCGCTTTTTAGCGTATCAAGGCTGTTTTCTTTACCATTGCTCTTTGCCCATGCGTTCATCCACTCGGCTTCCGGGACAATGACGCCAACCAGATAGGGGCGTTTGTCGCCGCTTACCATCGCCTGCGCGATTTCATCCTGCAGGGTGAGCATGCCTTCGATTTTCTGAGGCGCAACATTTTCGCCCTTGTCGTTGACGATCAGGTCCTTCTTGCGATCTGTGATACGCAGGCGCCCGCCTTCGTCAAACTCGCCAATGTCACCAGTGTGCAACCAGTCATCATTGAGGACCCGTGCGCTTTCTTCCGGGTTACGCCAATAGCCTTGCATCACCAGCTCACCGCGCACGAGGATCTCGCCATCCTGTGCGATCTTCACCTCGACATTTTTGAGAGGGGTGCCTACCGTATCCATATTGAGACCTGTCGCGGGGCGGGTAACGCTAATGACTGGGCCCGCTTCGGTCTGGCCATAGCCCTGCAGCAGGGTGAGGCCCAGCGCATGGAAGAAATTACCGACCTCCGGTGTGAGCGGTGCGCCACCCGATACCAGAGCTTTGATACGTCCGCCAAAGCGTGATTGCACCTTGGGCCGGATGGTGCGGTCAACCAACATACGCACTGGCCATTCCCAGACCGGCAGCTTGCCCGCACCCATTTCCTTGTCACCGATACGCAAGGCCTGACTCAATAAGAACGCGGGCAGCTTGCCTTGCTTTTCGACAGCCTTGAGGACCCGCGTGCGCAATATTTCGAAGAGGCGCGGGACCACGACCATGATGGTTGGCCGGACCTCTTCAATATTGCTTGAGAGCTTGTCCAGACCCTCAGCATAATAGATTTGTGCGCCGAGACCGATAGGCAGGAATTGGCCGCCGCTATGCTCATAGGCATGAGAGAGGGGCAGGAATGAGAGGAATATCTCATCGCCCCAACCAAAATCAGACGCGATAAGATCAATGCACCCATCAACATTGCACAGGATTGCGCCATGATGCTGCATCACACCACGCGGCGCGCCGCCTGTGCCGCTGGTGTAGATGATACAGGCCGGGTCGGCGCGCATGGCAGTCTGTGCCTTGATGCAGCATGCGACTGAGGCATTGGGGTCGCTGGCATGGGCTTCGAGTAGCGCATCCCACTGATATACATCGAGTGTTTCGAGCTGGGTCTGCCCGAGAGGTTCCATGGCTATTACAAATTTGGCATTGGACCGCAGCACAGCGGGGAGGAG
>Ga0209578_10001849_pt1 | contig 18737 bp, 10 predicted proteins | sample tdAd472_FD_187127 | JGI IMG/M metagenome (GOLD analysis project Ga0209578, IMG submission 187127) | Marine sediment microbial communities from the Atlantic coast under amendment with organic carbon and nitrate - tdAd47.2 (SPAdes)... | ecosystem: Environmental > Aquatic > Marine > Coastal >...
GATCAGTTGCAGAAGCTGCTGCAGCGCGTTCAGGCGAACCTTGGCATGGAACTGGCCGTCGCAACTCAGGCAGCCAGTTCGTGATCCCTCGCCACGAAGCCTCCAGCACAACCACCGCTGCAATCGACTGAAAAGAAAATCCGGCCTCAGAAGGCATTTGATATGACCACGATGTTCTGCCGACTCCATAACACGCGCGCGGTCCTCGCCGGGGCGACCACCGTTCTGCTGGCGATCATCCAATCGCCAGTCCTGGCTCAGCGCGGCGGGCCGGCCGCGGTGACGGTTTCGCCTGTTGTTGAGCGTCAGGTGCGGGAAGGTCAGACGTTTGTCGGCACCGTGACCCCCGTGCGGCGGTCGAGTATCGGGAGCGCAGTTGACGGCCGCGTGGCCGAGTTTCCGATCAACAACGGAGACTTTGTCCGCAAGGGACAGCCGCTCGCTCAGTTGCTTACCGAAACGATCGGACACGAAGTGGCTGCCGCGCGCAGCGAGCTGAAGCTTCGGCAGGTCGAACTGCTGGAACTGGAGAACGGAACGCGTCCCGAAGAACTGCGGCGGGCCAAGGCTGTCATGCTCGCCGACCAGGCTCTTGTTGAGTATCAGCGCAAGCGGCTGAAGCGTGCTCAGGACCTGTTTGAACGGACAGCAATTAACGACGACGAACTGCAACTGGTCATCTCCGAGGCCGCGCGGGCCGAGCAGCAGTATCAGCAGTCGTTCGAAAATCATGCCATTGCTGTCGCCGGGCCTCGGGCCGAGCAGATCGAACAGGCCCGGGCGCGTCTCGCCATGCAACAGTCGATCGCCGAGAAGCTCACGGATCAACTGGGAAAGCACACGATCAAGGCCCCCTTCGACGGCTACGTCGTGGCCGAGCATTCGGAAGTCGGACAGTGGGTCCAGCGGGGCCAGCTCGTGGCAGAGGTCGTCGCGCTCGACGAAGTCGATGTCGTTGCCCAGGTGCTTGAGAATCACGCGGCCTATGTTGAACTCGGGCAGGTCGTGCGGGTCGAAGTGCCGGCGCTGCACGACCATGTTTTCACGGGACGAGTCGTTGCCGTCGTGCCTCAGGCCGATCTGCGATCGCGAACGTTTCCCGTCAACGTGCGCGTCAGCAATAAGCTGGCTGGTTCCGTCCCACTGCTGAAGTCGGGAATGCTGGCGAGGACGACGTTGCCGACAGGTCCTCAAACGAAGGCGCTGCTGGTTCCGAAAGACGCCCTGGTTCTGGGCGGTCCGCAGCCGGCAGTGTATGTCGTGATGGATGCCCCAGCTGGCGGCCAGTCCGAAAGCAAAGGTCAGACAGTGCGGGCCGTTCCCGTTGTTCTGGGAATTGCCAGTGGGCCGCTGATTCAGATTGCCGGCGACATTCAGGCCGGAGACCAGGTGGTTGTGCGCGGCAACGAACGCCTGCGACCAGGGCAACCGATCAGGATCACGGGAACGATGGCTGTCGCCGAGGAGAACAGCGCTGACGGCCAGCCAGAGACGCCGTCTGGCACGAACGCAGCACCTCTGCTGCCGCAATCGAATTCCAAGACGGGAAAGTAAGCAACCATGCAGCTCATTGGCTCGTTTGTTCGCAATCCCGTCAAGGTGTCAGTCGGCGTGCTGCTGACGTCGCTGTTCGGCCTCGTCGCGCTGGATCGAATGCCGATGCAGCTGACGCCGGAAGTTCAGCGTCCGACGATCACCGTCGAAACCCGCTGGCCCGGTTCCAGTCCTCAGGAAGTCGAACGAGAAATCATTCTCGAACAGGAAGAGCAGCTTAAAACGGTCGAAGGCGTGGTGCGGCTGCTCTCAGAAAGTGCCGATTCCCGCGGCACTATCACGCTTGAGTTTCAGGTCGGCACGAACATGGACGAAGCGTTGCTGAAGGTGAACTCGCGCCTGCAGCAGGTGCCCGAGTACCCCGAAGACGCCGACCAGCCGATCATCAGCACGTCGAATTCGTCCGACCGCCCGATTGCCTGGTTCATCTTCAGCGCCCGACAACCCAACGACGAGGAACTGGCGGAGTTTCAGCAGAAGTACCCGCAACTGGCCGACAAGATCGAACCGGTGCGGAAGGCTCACAACATCGGTCTGGCCATTCTTCGGCTGCGGACGCTCGCGAAGGAGCATCCCGAAATTAAGGCGGAACTGCTGCCTCCCGAGGGCCTCGAAGTCACTGAGCTGCGACGGTTTGCCGAGGACGAAATCGAAGCCCGGTTTGAACGTGTGCCCGGCGTTTCTCAGGCCAACGTAATCGGCGGCCTGGAAGACGAACTGCAGGTTGTCATCGATCCAGACCGGCTCGCGGCGAGGCAGCTCACCATTCTCGACGTCCGACGGGTTCTGCGCGGGCAGAACGCGGACACATCAGCGGGCGACTTCTGGGAAGGCAAGCGACGCTGGGTTGTCCGCACGCTCGGCCAGTTTCGCGATATCGAGGAAGTCGAGAATCAGGTGCTCGCCACGCGCGACGGGGCGCCGGTTTATGTACGCGATGTCGCCGACGTTCGGCTCGGCTTTAAAAAGCCTGACGGTCTGGTGCGGCGTTTCGGGGAATCCAGCATCGCGGTCAACTGCATTCGTGAGACCGGCGCGAACGTGCTCGACATTATGGACGGCCTGAAGGAAGCACGGGACGACATCGACGAGCACATTCTCAAGCCGCGCGGCCTGCAACTGACGCAGGTTTACGACGAGACCGAGTACATCTACTCGGCAGTCGACCTTGTCCAGCAGAATATCTTCATCGGCGGCGCTCTGACGATGATTGTCCTGATGCTGTTTCTGCATCTGGGAATGCGGGCACTGATCGTCTCGCCCGGCATCGTGCTCGCAGCAATCGCGGCCGCGACACTCTCGCCGTGGTTCTTCGTGATCAGCCTCGCCCTGATTATCGGAGCCGGCTTCTGGTTCGCCCGCGGAGCCCTCGTCGTTGGCCTCGCCATTCCGATCAGTATCGTCGGCACGTTTCTGATTCTCGGCGTACTCGGTCGATCGTTGAACGTCATCAGTCTTGCGGGGCTTGCCTTCGCAGTCGGGATGCTCGTCGACAATGCCGTTGTCGTGCTGGAGAACATTTTCCGCCGGGCGTCACTGGGCGAGCCGCCGTTTCAGGCAGCGATCAAAGGCACTGAGGAAGTCTGGGGAGCGGTCGTCGCGTCAACACTGACAACGGTCGCCGTGTTCCTGCCGATCGTCTTCGTGCAGGAAGAGGCCGGACAGCTGTTTCGGGACATCGCATTGGCAATCAGCGCGGCCGTCTCGTTGTCGCTGCTGGTTTCCCTGACGGTGATCTCGACAGCGTCTGCCCGACTGATTGGCGACGGAAAGAAAAAACGCCGCATCCTGAGCGCCGGCCCGACATCGCAATCGTTTCTCGTGAGGCTGATTGGTGGCCTCGGTTCAAAAGGCACGAACTTTGTTGTTTCGACGAACGACTGGATTCAGCGTAGCACGCTGCGTCGGTTGATCGTTGTCGCCACGCTTGTTGGCGTGTCGCTCGGCTTCAGCTGGCTGCTGTGGCCCAAGGTCGAGTACCTGCCGACCGGGAACCGGAATCTGGTCTTCGGCATTCTGCTGCCACCACCCGGCTACAACCTCGACGAGCTGATGGACCTGGGCGAAACCGTCGAGGAGAAACTGCGGCCTTACTGGGATCTTGATCCCGGCACGGAAGAAGCCGCCAAACTCGATTACCCGATGATCGGTGACTTCTTTTTCGTGGCTCGCGGCCGATCAGTCTTTATGGGCATTCGTGCTCACGACGGCTCGCGCTGCGCCGAGCTGATTCCGCTGATCCAGCAGTCGATCTCAAGCATTCCCGGCACCTTCGGAATCGCCAAGCAGTCAAGCCTGTTCGAGCAGGGACTGACCGCCGGTCGGACCATCGACATTGAAATCATCGGCCCGGACCTGACAAAGCTCGTGGGCATGGGCGGGCAGATTCTCGGCCAGACAATGCAGGTCATCCCGAACACACAGGCGCGACCAGTTCCGAGCCTCGATCTCTCCAGCCCGGAAATGCACCTGACACCAAAGCTGCTCCAGGCATCGGAAATGGGTATGACCAGCGAGGACATCGGTTACGTGACGAACGCACTGATCGACGGTGCGTACTCCGGTGACTACTACCTCGGCGGCGACAAAATCGATCTGACCCTGATCGGACACGAGAAGCGAATTCAGACAACCCAGGACGTCAAGAGCCTGCCGGTTTCAACGCCCGCCGGCATGGCCGTGCCGCTCGAAGCCCTTGCTGACGTCAAGATCAGCAGCGGCCCCGAGCAGATCAACCATCGCGAACGACAGCGGGCGATCACGATTGAAGTTTCGCCGCCGGAGAGCATGGCACTCGAAGACGCAATGGACCGGATCCAGACCGAGATCGTGCAGCCTCTGCGCGAAAGCGGACGTCTCGATGGCGGCTACCGGATCAATCTGTCGGGAACGGCGGACCGGCTTCAGCAAACCTGGAACGCGATCAGCTTCAACATCGGTCTGGCGCTGCTGATCACGTACCTGCTGATGGCCGCGCTGTTTGAGTCGTGGCTCTACCCGTTCGTGATCATTCTCAGCGTGCCGCTGGGAGCCGTCGGCGGAATCCTCGGCCTGACGCTGCTGAACTTCTTCGTGCTGCAGTCGCTCGATGTGCTCACGATGCTGGGCTTCATCATTCTGATCGGAACGGTCGTCAACAACCCGATCCTGATCGTGCACCAGTCGCTGAACCATATGCGTGAAGACGGGATGACGCCGCGCGACGCGATCCTGGAAAGCGTCCGCACCCGCATTCGACCGATTTTCATGACGACGACGACAACCGTTCTCGGCCTGCTGCCGCTGGTCCTGTTCCCCGGTGCCGGCAGCGAGCTGTATCGCGGCCTCGGCAGCGTCGTCCTCGGCGGCCTGCTGGTCTCAACAGCCTTCACCCTGTTCCTCGTCCCAACACTCTTCAGCCTGACGATGGACGCCAAAGAAAACGTGCTCGCCGTTTTTCGCCGCCCCTCAACGACAACCGATTACAGCGGCGTTCCAGGCAACATGCAGCCTGGGTCGCCCTCACAAACCGACTCCCGGTCGGAGGTAGCTGCACACCGGCCCTAACGCGTTGTCAAACAAGGATTCTGGGATGCGCTCGGTAGCGAAACTCGCCAGGACTTTTGGCAGTTGCAAGAGACCGAAACTCCTGGCGAGTTTCGCTACCTCAAAATACTGCTCTGACAGAGCACTCGCTACACCTCTCGGCATCGTTCTACACCCCACAACCGCACTTTGCGTCGAGCTGAGGCAGTCGCAAGACACTGGAAACAAGTGTTTCTCACGAAGTGTTGATCGACAGTCCAGATTTAGCAATCCGATGCTCTATCCTGCTGAGCTACGGGCGCTTGTGGCTGCGATCTGGTGGTGGCAGGTATTGCTGCACGATGCCGATTGATGATGTGGGCGGGCGGCGAACTGGTGTGTTCTGGCGGACTTTCGATCTCAGCATCTGGTTCGCGATCGAGTCTGCGTGGGCGGAGACTCACGCATGATTTCGAGGCTGGCAGAACCGGGCGGTGAGTGGATTTTGAGTCTCGGCATTGCCGGTGCTGGGAACTGACAGCGCCGGACGCGGCGGGCCTGCTTGACTTCTGAATCGGGACTGCTATTTTGCCGCGTTGCTGAGAACTCTGAGAGTGTGAGCTGGTTACCGGCGAGTCGTCTCAGAGCCCACAATCACGCAGCGTTGGACGTCGCGATAGGTGGCTGTCGCGAAAGAGACGCAGGTTTCAGAAGCTTCGTCCGGCAGGTTCGGGCAATGTTTCTGAGGCCGGTGCCCTTGGAAGGTTGCCTTCATGTGAGCAGTTGACGGCACACATCCTCCTCATACGTGAGGACTGAAGGAGCGGCGATCCAGTGTTGCCGTGTGAGTCGGCAGTTCCCGGAGCGGGCGTCGGCGTGAAAGTGGGATCAGTCCCACTTTTTTTATTGCCTGTACGGAAGCGAAAATTGAGGTCCACAGTCCGCTGTGGCCTCTCAGGATCACGGAAGCTCAGAGTCATCTTCTGCAGGAGCAAGGGCTGCCGCGGTTGAGTTTCAGCCGGTCGGAGCACTCGTCTGGAAGGACGGTAATGAACGGTTCTGAAGTACTGCGAGTCGTCGACGCGATTCATCGCGACAAGAATATTGACAAGGAGATCGTGTTCGAGGGCATCGAACAGGCGATCCTGTCGGCGGCGCGCAAACACTACGGCGAAGATTACGAGCTGGAAGTGTCGGTCGATCGTACGCACGGCGAACCGACAATTACCTGCAACGGGAGTGAATTGCCGCCCGACGACCTCGGCGACATCCTGGGCCGCGTTTCTGCTCAGACCGCCAAGCAGGTCATGATTCAGAAGATTCGTGAAGCTGAACGCGATTCGCTGTACGACGAGTTTGATGGACTGAAGGGTGAACTGGTCAGTGGGCCCATCGTCCGCTTTGAAGGCGGAGCGGCGATTGTCAGCCTCGGCAAGGTCGAAGCTGTACTGCCTCGCAGCGAGCAGATTCCGGGGGAGCAGCATCGCACGAACGAGCGTGTCCGGGCTGTCGTGCTCGAAGTTCGCAAGGCCGGGAGCCGGGTCAAAGTCATCCTCTCCCGCAGCCATCCGGAACTCGTGTTGCGACTGTTTGAGACGGAGATTCCAGAGGTTTCTGAGCGGGTGATCGAGATTCGGTCGCTGGCGCGCGAAGCCGGTTATCGGTCAAAAGTTGCCGTTTCGTGCATCGATACGAAGATTGATCCCGTCGGCGCGTGCGTCGGTGTTCGCGGGTCTCGAATCCGGAACATCGTCGACGAACTGTCCGGCGAACGGATCGATATCGTCCGCTGGAACGATTCACTGCAGGTGCTCGTGCCGAACGCCATGCAGCCGGCCGAAGTCGAGGACGTTATTCTCTGTCCGATGCTGGGCCGGGTGATCGTGCTCGTTCGAGACGATCAGCTGTCGCTGGCGATTGGCAAACGCGGACAGAACGTGCGTCTGGCGTCGAAGCTTGTCGGCTGGGACATCGAAGTCATGACTCAGGCCGAACTGGACGAGCAGCTCGAGAAGTCTGTCATGGCGTTCTCCGAGGTTCCAGGGATCGAGGAAGAACTGGCTGAAGCGCTGGTGTCTCAGGGCTTCTTCAGCTTCTACGACCTGTCGGTGATCGAGCCCGACGAGCTGGCGGAGCTGGGCGGCCTGACGCAGGAACAGTGCGACGAAATCGTCGACTTCGCGGACAAGGAAGCCGAACGGCTGGAAGCTCTGGAAGCGGAGCGGAAGGCTGAAGAGGCTCGTCTGCGGGCAATCGAACGCGAGCAGCAGGAGATTGTCGATTCGAATTCGGCCTCAATCGGCAGCGAGGGAGCGACCACTTCGGCGGCAACGGAATCTGCCGCGACTGAAGAGCCTGCAGGCGAGGCGTCATCGGAAGCGGCTGACGACTCTTCGTCTGAGGCCGGTGACGATCCGGCTGCAGGTGCCGAAGATGATTCGAGTGCGGAAGCTGGTGAGGAATCCAGCGAAGCTTCCACGGAGGAAGCGGGTGACGAACAGCCCGCTGCAGCCAGCGAAGGCTCGGGTGAGGAACCGGCTGCCGAATCCCGGCAGGCGGAGTCGGAGTCGTAACTGCTGGTCGCAGAGTTTTCTTAACACAAAGATGGTTGGATTTGCCCTCGTCCGCAGCGATCTGTCGCTCGGAATGAAATGGGCAGCCAGCCGCGGACATCAGCGGGCCGCACTCCGGGTTAACCAGAGAGTGATTGGAGATCGATGGCGGATACAGCCACAAAAGTGAGAATCTTTTCGCTCGCCAAAGAGCTGGGGATGGACAGCAAGGTGCTGATCGAGCACTGCCGCGCTGCCGGTCTGAGCGTCAAAACCTCAGCGCTGGCGTCCATTTCCCCTGAGGAAAAGCAGCTTGTCCTTGACCACATCGCCAGTTCCGGCGGCGATCGCGGTTCCGAGGAGCCTGAAGCTGACCTTGCTCCAACGCGCGAGCATGTTCCGGAGTTGTCATCACGCATGCGGGAAATGCGGACGATGACTCCCAAGGAACGCCCGCGACCGGTCGAGCCTGAGCCTGAACCCGAGGTCGAGCAGCCTGCCGAAGAGCCGCAAGCCGTTGAGGCGGAAGCTCCCGCTGAACCTGTGGCCGAAGCGCCACCTGAAGCGGTCGAGGAAGTCGCGGTCGAAGCGGAAGCCGAAGCTGAGGTCGAAGCCAAATCTGAAGAAGCCGCTGAGGTGGACAGCGGCGAGGAAGCTGGCGACAAGTCGAGCGACAAAGACGAAATCGACGCGGTGACGCGCGATGACTACCAGCCTCAGCACGGAGGCGGTGCGCCGCGCGAGATGCGGCCTGTCGGAACTCCAACGCACTCCGATCTTCCGGTGCGCAGTGAGAAGCCGGAGAAGTCGAGATCACGACCGTCGCTGCCAGGCCTGGCGGCGATCCCGGCGTTCAAGCCTCAGGAGTCGCGAAAGAAGGCGGACAACGAACCGAAGGCCCAGAAGCCTGAAATTCGTCTGGCTCCAGAAGAATATGATGCCGCAAGCCCGCTGGCGCAGCGTCTGAAACAGGCTGCCGAAGAGAAAAGCCGTCGTGGCAAGAGCAGTACAAAGTCGAAGGACGGCTCGTTTGTTGACGAGGACGAAAAACGCAGCCGCGGCATGGGCTCGATGGATTCGACCCGCAGTGCCCGTCGCCAGAAGCGTCAACGGATGGGGGGGCGCGAGGACGATGACAGACGGTCACGACGCTCCATGGGCATTCGGCGCAAGAAACGCAGCGGTCCGATTGAGCTGAAGACGTCTGCGGTCGTCGAGTTTCCGCTGACTGTTCGCAGTCTGTCGGAAGCGATTGGTCGGCCCGCAAAACAGATCATCGGCGTCCTGTTTAAGCGTGGCGAGATGGTCACGATCAATCAGATGCTCGACGAAGACACTGCCTGGGAGATCGCCGCCGAACTGGGCGTCGAGCTGGAAGTCAGACGCGAGCAGTCCGGCGAAGAGTTTCTCGACGAGATCATCGACCGGGAGGAGCCGGCAGAGCTGATGCAGACACGACCGCCGGTTGTCACGATTCTGGGGCACGTCGACCACGGGAAGACGTCGCTGCTGGACAAGATCCGCGAAACCAACGTCGTCAGCGGCGAGGCCGGCGGGATCACACAGCACATTCGGTCGTACCAGGTGGATCATAACGGCCAGAAGGTGACGTTCGTTGATACGCCCGGCCATGCCGCCTTTGGTGAAATGCGTGCCCGCGGCGCCAACGTCACGGACATCATTGTGCTGGTCGTTGCCGCCAACGACAGCGTAATGCCGCAGACGATTGAATGTATCAGCCATGCGAAGGCGTCGGGTGCTCCGGTGATTGTCGCCATGAATAAGTGCGACCTGCCTGACATCAACGAGCAGAAAGTGCTGACCGACCTTTCGGTGAACGGCATCCAGCCTCAGGAATGGGGCGGCGACGTTGAAGTGATCCGGACATCGGCCATGTCCGGCCAGGGGCTCGATGACCTGCTGGAAACCATTCTGCTCACCGCCGAAATTGGCGAGCTGAAGGCCAACCCGGAATGCAACGGCGTTGGTGTCTGTCTCGAAGCATTTCAGGATGAGGGACTTGGGCCAATCGCCTGGGTCATTGTGCAGAAGGGCACGCTGCGTGTCGGGGACGAGATGCTCGTCGGTCAGGCCTGCGGGCGAATTCGAGCGATTTACAACGACCGCGGCGAAGCGATCGCGGAAGCGCCGCCGTCATTGCCGGTGAAAGTCACGGGGCTTGACGTCGTTCCGGGCGCCGGCGACCACTTCTTCGTGCTGGACGATATTGAGAAGGCTCGTGAGATTGCTGCCGAGCGAAAGTTTGCCGGCCGCACCGAACAGCTGGCTGGCCGAAACCGACCGAGAACTCTCGACGATATCCTCAATGCGGCCCGGGATGGGGCGGTTCAGGATCTCAATGTGATTCTCAAGGCCGACACGCCAGGCTCGATTGAAGCGCTCAAGAGTGAAATTGAAAAACTTGACCACCCGGAAGTGCGTGTGCAGGTGCTGCACGAGGCGGTCGGCGGTGTCAACGAGAGCGACGTCTACCTCGCGAGTGCGTCGGACGCGGTCATCATCGCGTTTCATGTGATCGCGGAAGACCGTGCCGTTTCGCTGGCCGATCAGGAAGGTGTTGAGATTCGTCGGTACGACATCATCTACGAAGTCACCGATCACATCCGCAACACCCTGGAAGGCCTGCTGATTCCTGAGAAGGTTCAGGTGGCGACCGGTCGGGCAATTGTCCTGCAGACGTTTTCGGTCAGCCGGACCGGGACGATTGCGGGCTGTCGAATCCTGAACGGCACGATCGAGCGGAATCATCGCATCCATGTGATCCGCGATCAGAAGGTTCTCAACGATTATCCGATTGCGTCGCTCCGGCGCGTGAAAGATGACGTCAAGGAAGTCCGCGAAGGGATGGAATGCGGGATCCGGCTGGACGGCTTTAACGACGTGAAGGAAGGCGACCTGCTGGAAGCGTTCCGCGTCGACGAGGTCAAGCGGAAGCTGGACGACTGATTTCGTCGCCGTCTCCGCAGTCTGTCCGCCTTCCTGATGCGTCTTCTGCCGTCCGTTGGTCCTGCCACCGGACGGCGTGACTCGTGCCCTTGCCGAACTGGCATATTCTCGATTCTGGTCTGCTTATGTCGTCTCGACGCGTTGCCCGCCTGGCGGAAGCAATCCGCGAAACTGTCTCCAGCGCGGTGCTGTTCAGCCTGCGCGACCCGCGGGTCAAGAATGTGACGGTGATCCGGGCGGAGGTCAGTCCCGACCTGCGCAGCGCGAAGGTCTATGTTTCCGTGATGGGCAGCGAACGTGACAAGGCTCTGTCTCTGCAGGGGCTGGACTCGTCGCGTGGATTTCTGCAGTCGAAGATCGCGGACCGCATTCAGACGCGGTACACGCCCGTGCTGAAGTTTGTCCTCGACGAAAAGGCGACCGACCAGGTGTCCGAGGCCGCTCGCATTCTCGACGAACTGGCGGCGGAACGCGGCACGGCGGCGGCCGTCGCAGACGAGGATTCTGAAGACACGGCAGACGATCTCGACGAGCTGGCATCTGATGCCGACAGCGGCAGTGATGACGAGTCTGACGAGTCCGTTGCGGATGACGAAGTTACCGAATCGTAAGTCTGGGCATCCGGCAAGGTTGAACCCGCTGTGAGCAGCGATTCAAATCCGTCTCGCGTCGCCTGCGGGCGTCTTGTGCCGAGCCGTTTTCACTGAGCAGATCATTCATGCCAAAGTCGAAATCCGTAGATCGCCCCAAGATTGTCGCCCGGCTGATGAAACTCCTGAAGAAGGAGTTCGGCGGACTGCCGAAGCGTGAGTCCATGCCCGTGCTGGAAACGATGGTGTACGGCATCTGCCTGGAGAATTCGACGTTCGAGGCGGCCGACGCAGCATACGAGCGGCTGACCAGCGAGTTCTTCGACTGGAACGAGATCCGCGTCAGCACGGTGACCGAACTTGAGCCCGTGTTTGAGGAACTCAGCGAGCCGCACTGGCGGGCTCAGCGCGTGCGACACCTGCTGTACTACGTCTTCGATCACCAGTACTCCTGGGACTTCGACGGACTGAAGCGGAAGAAGCTGGAGCTGACGACCAGGCAGCTCTCGAAAATCAAGTACCTGCCGCCGTTCGTCTGCCACTACCTGATGCTCACTTCCCTGGGGACGCACGCGCTGCCGGTGGACGACCGCATGGTCAAAGCCGCTGTGTGGACCGGCGTTCTGCCTGTCGGTTGCGACGAGGAAAGCGGTCCGGAGCTGCTCAAGGGCTTCATCAAGAAGGCAGATGCGCTGGAGTTCTTCTGGTACCTCAAGTCACTCTCGACGTCACCGCAGGCGGCGTTTCTTGAGGACTGGAACCCGTCGATCGACGAACCGGTGGCTGACATCAGTGAAGCGGAAGAGCGGGTTGGTCTGATCCTGAGTGGCAAGGCCAAACGGTCTGCGGCAGCATCTGCCCGTCGGGAAAGTACGAAGAAAACAGCGACCGCTGCGGCGGCTAAGTCGGGAAGCTCGTCGAAAAAGAAGACTGCCAGCAAGGCAAAGAAGAAGACCACTTCCCGGGCGAAAGCGAAATCGGCGGCCCCGGCGAAGAAGAAGACAGCCGCTAAAGCCAAAAAGAAAACCGCTACGAAGGCGAAGAAGAAAACGACATCGCGGTCCGGTCGAAAGCGCTGAGGCCGTCGGTGCTGGACAAACTCAAAACGGGAGACTCATCTGATGTGAGTCTCCCGTTTTTTTGCGCGCTGGCGCCAGTCTGCTGGCGTGGAACTGCGGCTATTTCACGCTGACCAGTTCAATGTCGAAGATCAGGGTTTCGTTCGGGCCAATCGACTGTCCGGCCCCCTTCTCACCGTACGCCAGATTTGACGGGATAAAGAGTCTCCAGCGACCGCCGACCTTCATCAGTTGCAGTGCTTCGGTCCAGCCCTTGATGACGCCGCCGACCGGGAAGCTGATCGGCTTGTCTCCGGCCATCGGCTCTTCACCCTGATAGGAACTGTCGAAGATCGATCCGTCGATCAGACGGCCTTTGTAGTGAGTGGTTACGGTGCTCTCCGCCGTCGGCTGCGCACCGGTTCCTGCTTTCAGAACGAGATACTGAAGCCCGCTTTTCGTTGTCTTCACGCCGGGCTTTTTGCTGTTGTCCGCGAGAAAGGTCTTGCCACGTGCCAGAGCCTTCTCGGCGACGATTTTTCTCAACGCAGTCACGGCCGCGCCAAACTTCTCTTCGCTGATCGCGCTGTCTTTGCCGGCCAGCGCATCAGTAATTCCCTGGACGATCTGCTTCACATCAATGTCGAAGCCGGTTGACTTGAGGTTCGTCCCGATCTGATGGCCGACGCCGTAGCTGAAAACCTGAGACGGCGACGGAGCGTCCCCGGCAGGGGCGGGTTGTGCTGTTTGTGCGGGAAGTGTGGCCGGCAGGCTGATGGTCGCCAGAAGGGCCAGATGGAAGAGCAGCGGACGCATGGAAAACTCCTGTCTGAAATACAGCGACAACGGCGATGGCGGGTTCAGAGCATGTCAGTCGCTGGTGTCCTGCAGAACGGTCTCTGCCGGTTTCCGGGCGAGCTGTCCGCGTCGGACAGGAATCTCCAAACGATCTCCCTTGGCGCGATGTTGAGTCGAAACGCACTGCGCGATTCGGTCGGCGGATCATAGTCATCCTGCAGGCCGGTCACACGGCAGCGGCACACGGCGGCCACGCGGTGCCTCAACGTGACGCGGTGCCTCCAACGTCAGGCAGTGCGTTCGCGAGGTTGGGCTGTACAGCCGGCACAGCCGGATCGACCCGTGTCTGCGGGGCAACCCAACGGTGCAGTTCCGGCACAATCGATACAGCCTCGAAGCCTCGCGGACAGTGGGCCGGATTCAGGCCGAAAGCTCAACGCGAAGTCGTCCCGGACGCCGAAGAACCCTGCGTGTTACCCATTACGCCGCTGTGAAGCGGGACACTCCATTCCCGGGCCGATGCCCGGACAAGCGCAACTGGAGTGACTCACAATCGTTTCAGGTTTCAGGATTTCGAGGAGATTCCCGGGATGAAGTGGACGACCCTGACCACCGCGTTCATGGTCGTAGCTGCCTCCATCAGCTCAGCTCAGGCTGGTCTGTTTGGTTTTGGTGGCTCCGATCCGTCGTGCTGTGCGCCGACAGCCAAATGTGCTCCGTCGTGCTGTGCACCGAAAGCCGCATCGTGTGCGGCCCCATGTGCTCCGGCTTGTGCGCCGAAGGCTGCCTCCTGTGCAGCTCCGTGTGCTCCAGCCTGTGCTCCGAAGGCCAAGAGCTGCTGTGCTCCTTGTGCCCCCGCTTGTGCTCCGAAGGCCAAGAGCTGCTGTGCTCCTTGTGCTCCGGCATGTGCTCCGAAGGCTAAGAGCTGCTGTGCTCCCTGTGCTCCGGCATGTGCTCCGAAGGCTAAGAGCTGCTGTGCTCCCTGTGCTCCGGCTTGTGCTCCGAAGGCCAAGAGCTGTGCCGCTCCTTGTGCTCCGGCCTGTGCACCGAAGGCTCCGTCCTGCTGTGCTCCCAAGGCTGGCTGCTGCGAAGAACGCGTGAGCTGCTGCAAGAAGCGGTTCTCGCTGCCGAAGCTGAGCATGCCGAAGCTCTGCCTGCCGAAGCTGAACCTGCCGAAGCTGGAACTGCCCAAGCTCGGCGGCCACTGCTGCAACTCCTGCTGCCACTAAGCAGTAAGAGCTGACGATTTCCAGCACCCGTTCGACTTCGGACGGGTGCTGTTCTCCCTGGCATTCACGCAGACTCTGGCACAGCACTGACGAGTCGAACTTCCGTCTACAAACTTTCGACTCGTCGCACAGCCAGCAGAATCTGCGGCGTTGACGGCACCTGCGGCACAACCGCGACGCGGATTGTTCGCGGGCAGCGGGCACCAGACAACGTGATCGAACAAGCGAGGCGATCAGTCATCTCGACTGGTCGCCTCGTTTTCGTTTGCTGTCCGCTCGCCGCCATCCGCCACGTCGGCGTTGTTTGCTCCCGGAGCTGTTTCCTCGGCCACGTCATCAGACGGAAACAGGATGCCTTCGTTATCCACGACGTTGTCGAATGTCGGTGCCGGCTCGTGCTGCTTAACGAGAGAACGCAACTCGGTCCGCTCGTCGTCTTCCCGCCTCAGGCGAGCCCACAACCGAAAGGCGTACCAGCAGCCGAGAGCGGCCAGTGTCAGCACGATTGCCAGTAGACGCGGATCGATGCCGCCGTCCAGCAGGCCGCGCGGCTCCGCGACCGGTCGATACCCCAGTTTTCGGGTGATGACCATGGGCGCCACCCAGCCGCCTTCCTGAGCCTGGTAGCCATACAGTTTGAAGAACCAGCCGGCAGCGGACACATTGTCAATCAGCACTTCGGCACCGGGCTCCATTCGCTCGTCGCGTTCCAGGCTGATGACAAGAAACGGATTGTTGCGAGTCTGCTCTGAGTACAGCCAGGCTTCCCAGTACTCCGTGATGCCGTAAGCGTTCTCGCCTGCCGGCACCCGAACAAGCTTTCGGACGTGGCCTTTCAGGACAACAGTGCGTCCCTGCCAGACCTCGGGCTCAGACGTGATGTCGTAAAAGGCCGGGAACAATGACGGAGCCCGGTCGCGGAACTTGCCATCAAGCCCATCCACCATGCGCTGCTTGAGGAACTCGGCGGCTGCCTGCCGAACGACAAGGTCATCTGTCTGAGCGGCTTTCTGCAGCATCGCGTAAAACGCGGGGCCCTCATCGGCACCAATGCCGGCGGGCTTGAACGGCTTGTTGGGATAGACCTTCGAGAAGAGTGAATCGGGAACCGCGGCTTCGGTGTGCTGCGTCCAGTCGACCGGTTCGTCCGGCGGAACGTCGATGGGCAGGAGACGGGATGCCTGAAGTGCTGCTTCCGCGTCATCGTTCAATGTGACCAGACGGTCCTCGGGAAACGTCTCCAGCATCAGCTTGCGAAACCGGACTTCCTGCGGAACCTTGTTCGCGTGAAGTTGCAGGCCGATCGGTCCCGCCTTGATTCGTTCCGGTTCCGGCTCGCGCCAGTCGGAGATCAGCTCGCCATTGAGTACAAACCGGATCCGGTTGCCCTGCGCGAGGATCTCGATCCGATTCCAGTCGTGCTGCCGACCGACGGCTTTGGCTTTCTCAGCGTTCTTGTGGATCGAATTGCGACCGTACAGATCCCAGAAGCCGTAGTTCGATGGGAACATGACGAGGTGGCCGGCGTAGGTGAATTCGTCGCCGTGTTCCGGAGCGACCCGGCCCCACAGTGCGATGCCCGAGTGCATCTCTGACGTGACGAGTTTCGATTCGAACGTCAGCCGGAAGTCGCTGAAACTCCCATCGGTCAGCAGGTACGTGCTGACCGGAACTTCTTCGGTGTTCCGCCCAACGATCTCGCCGTCCTCGACCGACCAGTACTTCTTGTGCCCGATCCAGCCGTTGAGAGTTTCACCATCGAACAGGCGGATGGTTTGCGAGTTGCCTCGGTTCGGCGGGATGATCGGAGCGTCCTGAGCGGTGGCAGTACCGTTCAGAAGACAGCAGGTCAGCAGGGCGACGAGTAACAAAACAGCGAGAGGCCGCATCAGGTCGATCTCCGTGACGGCGAACAGAACATGTGGAGCAAGTGGCGATCATACTGCGTCTCAGATTGAGGTTCGCGCAGTGAAGTCGCTGGATTCGCAAGAATTCAGTCAGGCTGATGAAACCTCTGGATTCTTGCGAATCCAGCTACGGATAGCGATCAGCCAGGCCCTCACAAGTAGGCGGGTCAGCCGCCTGCTTGTCGAGACGCTGCGGCGCGACCAGGATGCTTCGCGTTCAGATTTCGCGTTGCACGCTCGACCTGACGAGTAACGCAACCCGAGCGTCAGGAACGTCAGGCCGTCCCCTCGTGAGGTGCTTTCATGCTTCAACGTTTTACCATCGCCCGTTGCCTTCTCGCTGTGTTTGTCCTTGCTGCAACGGCCCCGCGTTTTGTCGAGGCGGAAGACCTCGAACTGACGCTGCGATCGAAGCAGCCGACGGCTCCGCAGAGTGGCCGGTTTCATACGGTGACTCGTCATGAGACCTGGGCGGGCAACGAAACGGCCATCATCGTCTGCGATATGTGGGACCTGCATCACTGCCTGAATGCGACGCGGCGTGGTGCCGAGATGGCTCCGCGAATGAACAACGTGCTGACCGAAGCGCGACGCCGCGGGGCGATCATCATTCATGCTCCCAGCGGTTGCATGGAAACTTACAGCGATCACCCGGCTCGCCAGCGGGCGCAGACGACGCCGCGATCCGAAAACCTGCCGCAGGACATCGGAAAGTGGTGCTACCAGATCCCGGCGGAAGAGCAGGGCGAGTACCCGATCGACCAGTCGGACGGCGGTGAGGACGATGATCCGCGGGAACATGCTGACTGGGCGAAGAAGCTGGAGTCGATGGGCCGCAACCCGAAGGCTCCCTGGAAGTCGCAGACCGATCTGCTGACGATCGATGCCAAACACGACTTCATCAGCGACAACGGCGAAGAAATCTGGAGCATTCTCGAAAAGCACAACCGCCAGAACGTCGTTCTCGTCGGCGTCCACACGAACATGTGCGTGCTCGGTCGTCCGTTCGGTCTGCGGCAGCTTTCGAAGAACGGCAGGAATGTCGTCCTCATGCGCGACATGACGGACACGATGTACAACCCGAAAATGCGGCCATTCGTCAGCCACTTTACGGGCACGGATTTGATCATCGATCACATCGAGAAGTGGGTCTGCCCGACGGTCACCAGCGATCAGCTTCTCGGCGGCCAGCCGTTCAGGTTCAAGAACGACGATCGCAAGCACTGCGTGATCGTGATGGCCGAACGCGAGTACCGGACGAACGAGTCGCTGCCGAAGTTTGCACTCGCCCACCTCGGCCACGACTTCCGGGTCAGTTACGTCTTCGCCAACGAAGAGGAACGCAACGATCTGCCGGGCATTGACGTGCTGGCCGACGCCGACGTGCTGCTGCTGAGCGTCCGGCGCCGCGTGCTGCCGCCCGGACAGATGGCCGTCGTCCGGAAGTTCATCGAGTCCGGCAAGCCGATCGTCGGCATTCGCACAGCGAATCACGCGTTCTCGCTGCGTGGCAAGACACCGCCGGAAGGAACGGTCGCCTGGGAATCGTGGGACGCCGACATCTTCGGCGGCAGCTACAGCAACCATTACGGCAGCGGGCCGAAAGTTGTTCCGTCAGTGGCCGAAGGAGCTGCCAGGCATCCGATTCTCAACGGAGTCGATGTCGAATCGCTGCGCGGAGTGGGCTCGCTGTACGTCGTCAATCCGCTGTCTGATTCCGCGAAGCCGCTGCTGCACGGAGCAATTCCGGACAAGCCCGCCGAAACGATCGCCTGGACGAACAAGACGAACTTCGGTGGCCCGTCGTTTTACACCTCGCTGGGCCACGTTGGCGATTTCGAGCAACCAGCCTTCCAGCACCTGCTGAAGAACGCACTGCTGTGGGTGGTCAGTGCCAGCGAATGACGCGGATATCGCGAATCGGACAACTCGTTTAAGTCTTCATTCGCCCCATTGGCGACATTCGTTGGCGATGCTACTTGCCCGTTTCGCCGAGCAGTTCGCGTTGCAGCGCAATGAACTCCGGCTTTGTCCGGAGTGGTGCAAATTCCGGCTCTGCTTTGAGTGCCTGTTGCATTGCATTGAGGATTGGTGGCGACTGACTGGCAACCTGTCGGGCATTTCGCAGCAACGTTTCGATCTGGCCGAAGAGAGCGGTCGAGTACGTCTTTCGTTGCTCGTCCGGCAGCTTCTGGTCGCGTTCGACCAGAGACAGGCATTGCGCATAGACCGTTGCGGCGTTGTGGAAGAGGGCAAAGGCTCGCGGGCCGACCTGTTTCGACTGTTCCACGATGGCGGGCATCGCCGGTTTCATCGTCTGCAGCGCGGACTGCCAGTCGCCGAGTTTCGTCTGCGTCAAAGCGAGGCCCGTCAGCGTGTGCGGGTCGCCACTGTTCCGCGAGACGGACGCTTCGAAATCGGCTTTTGCCAGTTGCAGGTTCTCGGTGAGAAACAGCCAGCCGCGTTGAGACAGCACCCCGGCCTGATCCGGATTAAACATCAGCGACAGCGTGTAAAAGTCGTTGGCCTCGCGTTTCTTTCGCTGCAGATTCTGCGCGGTTGCCATCCCGTTGAAGAC
>Ga0209578_10001852_pt1 | contig 18725 bp, 16 predicted proteins | sample tdAd472_FD_187127 | JGI IMG/M metagenome (GOLD analysis project Ga0209578, IMG submission 187127) | Marine sediment microbial communities from the Atlantic coast under amendment with organic carbon and nitrate - tdAd47.2 (SPAdes)... | ecosystem: Environmental > Aquatic > Marine > Coastal >...
CGAAAGGCTCATCCTGCGGCGGATCTGACTGGTTGATCAGAAAGCCGACGAACGCCACACCAGCAAGCGCGATCGTGAATCCCCAGCCCATCCCGATGACCCAACCCTGCCATTGCAGTGCGAGCGACAGACTCGTCAGGAAGAGCGCTGCCAGCGCCAACACGCCACAAAGCTGCCAGAGTTCGTACTTGCCGATGCGGGCCATGGGTGAACCGGGGGTTTGCGGGTCTGAAGCGGAGATGCGTCAAGGGTAGGTGCCAGCGGGCTGTGGTCCGCTCAGGCCTCGGGCTCGTTGATGCGGTAGCCCACACCACGGACAGTCTGGATCATCGAACCCATGTCGCCCAGCTTCTTGCGGATGGCAGCCACGTGCACATCGATCGTGCGCTCGGTAACGGTGATGCCCGGCCCGATGGCGTTGGAGATCAGCCCTCGCCTCGAAAGCACCCGACCCGGAGCCTGCATCAGAGCGGCCAGCAGACGGAACTCGGTCAGCGTGAGCTTGACGCTCTCACCCGAGCAACTGGCCTCGTGACGATCCAGATCGATCCGCACAGGCCCCAGCTCGACAATCGAGGAAGCGCCGGCCTCCTTCATCGCTCGGCGGAGAACCGCGTCCACACGCGCCAACAAGACCTTAATTGAGAACGGCTTGGTGACGTAATCGTCGGCGCCGGCGTCGAGCCCGCGCACCTGGTCCTCGTCAGCGGACTTGGCGGTGAGCATGATGATCGGGATGCCCGCGGTCTCGCCGTTGCGTTTGAGCTTGGTGGCCACCTCGATGCCATCCATCTCGGGCAGCATGATGTCCAGGATGATCAGGTCGGGCTTCTTGGCAGCGACAGCCTCGATCGCTGCGGGTCCCGAATGCACCACCTCGGCCTTGTGGCCCGAGACATTCAGGTTGTACCTGAGCAACTCGGCCAGATCGAGCTCGTCCTCGACCACCAAGATGTTTCGGATCTCTTGCATGTCCGGCCCCTCTCAGACCCGCCGATTCCGGGTGGTGCCTGTTGCAAAATCTTGGTGGTCCGCCCCAGAGGCGAAACCGCAGCAAGGTTAGGGAGCGCGCCACGGTTCTCCAAGCCAGATCCGGCTTGGCATGGGGATCTTCACAAAGGCTTGACAAGATAGCACTTGCAAACAAATGCTGGGTGCGTCCAAAAATAATCTGCATTCTGCGACTTGAAAGTCAATTCGTGGTGTGTCGTCGGGTTGAAACCCGATGCCTAGTGTTCACTGTACCGGAGCGTGAGTATGCGGCCGGTACCAGCCCTCCCGAGCACGGAATGCACGGGGTCAAGGGTGGATGATTCGTACCGGCAGGAGCAGGACGCTCTTGCCGCTCCATGGCAGGGCCGGAGGTTCTGGGCGTGGGGGGTGAGCAGGAAACCGCGTGGTTTGTTGCTCGCATGATGTCGGCGGCTTTCAGAGGATCTGGAGCACGACCGGGTTTGCGGAATCAGGCCTGAATATTCAAGCAAATGGCCCCGTCGATCCGCTGGTAGAGACAGATCATGCAGGAAGTAGTTTTTGTAACCTGCGTGCGGGTATGAGAGACTTATGCGACGCCGCGTGAGCGCCGCGACTAGCCCGCATCGTGAGGCAAAGGCCTGCACGAGCATTCGCGACACGTTGCGCGACACGTAGCAAGGAGTGGCACGACATGAGTCCTAAGATTCGTCTGATGATTACGGCAGGTACGGCACTGGCAACCAGCGTTGCAACTGCCCAGAGCCTCGATCAAACCCGTGAGTACGCTGCTGAGGTGATGGCTGATGCCCAGAACCGCACCAGCCTTCTCGACAGCGCACAGGGCAGCAACGCCCAGTTCGGCCTGACCTCGGCCGACGGCACCTCGACACTGAACTTCAGCGGCTGGCACCAGACCCGTTACGCCCTGACCATCCTCGACGACAACGGTGGCGCTCAGGATGACTTCGAGACCGGCTTCTTCACCCCCGACACCCGCCTCATCTTCGATGGCTCGGTTGTCAGCCCCGACACCACGTACAAAATCGAACTGTACGTTGACAGCTCGGGCAGCTTCGGCCTCATGGATGCCTACCTGAACCATGATTTCGGCAACAACACCTCGGGCCGGGTCGGTCAGTTCGCCCTCCCCACGTCCCGCGAGTCGATGGCTGAGGACAACCAGATCCAGACCATCGAGCGCACCATCACCGACTCCGTCTTCGGCGGCGGTCAGACCCAGGGTGTCGCTGTCAGCTTCACCGATGAGGCCAACAGCTGGCGTGCAACGGCTTCGTTCAACGACGGCGCCCGCACCGCAGGCACCCCCTACAACGCACCCAACGACGGCGACTTCGGTCTGACCGTCCGCGGCGACTTCGCCTTCGAAGGCACAGTCGACCCCTACTTCGCCACCACCCGCATGATGCCCGGCGGCGAAAACGCCATGATCCTCGGTGGCTACTTCCACGTTCAGCAGAACGCCGAGCAGCCCGGCAGCGATGACACCACCATCATTCAGGCCGGTGTTGATTTCCTCATGGACAACTCCAACGGCTGGAACTTCTTCGCCGCAGGCCACCTCGCCTCGGTCGATCAGGATTCCGCAGCCGACGAGCTCCTCCACCTGGGCCTCGTGCTCCAGGGCGGCTACTTCGTCAGCGACAACACCGAAGTCTTCGGTTCGTTCGACATGGTCATCCCCGATGACGATGCCGGCGGCACCTCTGACCCCTTCAACACCATCACCGTTGGTGTCAACCACTTCCCGTTCCAGGGCTCGCAGGCAGTCAAGCTCTCCGGCGGCGTTTCGATCTTCATCGACGCCACCACCGAGACCGGCGGCCTCGTGATGCAGAACACCGATGCCGGTCTGCTGACCGACTCCGAAGGTGGACAGGTCACCGTCATGGGCCAGGCTCAGGTCACATTCTGATCTGACTCCGCTCTGATACAAATCTCAAACGGACCGGCTCGAAAGGGCCGGTCCGTTCTTTTATTGAATCAACACGGCACCACGCGATGCATCTCCCGCGCGCTGGGCATGCCTTTTCAGTTCCGAATTCCGAGTGCAGGCTCTTACATCCGCTCGAGTGTTTGGATGCCCAGGCAATCCAGGCCGTCTTCGAGCACGCGGGCAGTCAGGTCGGCCAGGAGCAGCCGGCTTAATCGTGTGCCGTCGCTCTCGGCTTTGAGCACGGGGCAGTGCTCGAAGAATCGGCTGAACGTGCCCGCGAGCTCGTACAGATAGCCGCACATCCGGTGAGGCTCGAGTGTGCGCGAAACCGCAGCCACCGTCGCCGGGTAGCGCAGGAGCACGAGCGCCAGCGACTTCTCCTCGGGCTCGTTGATCGCCAGTGTTGCCGACTCGTAGCCGGCGGCGATGCCCTGCTCCTGGGCCTTGCGGAAAATGCTGCGGATGCGCACGTAGGTGTAGAGCAGGTAAGGCCCGGTGTTGCCCTCGAAGGCAAGCATGCGGTCCCAGTCGAAAACGTAGTCCTTAATCCGGTCGCTCGACAGGTCGGCGTACTTGAGGGCCGCGACCGCTACGGTATGCGCGATCTTCTGGCGCTCGTCGCCCGAGAGCTCTGGGTTCTTCTCGCTCGTGATCACGGCGGCCCGCTCCTCGGCCTCGTCGATGAGATCGCTGAGCTTGACGTTCTCGCCCGATCGCGTCTTGAAGGGGCGGCCGTCCTCACCCAGCACCATGCCAAACGGCGCGTGCTCGAGCGTCGAGTCCTCGGTTGCGCCGCCCTTGTGCGCAAAGCCAGCTTTCTTTGCGGTTGCAAAGACCTGCTTGAAGTGCAGGGCCTGCCGCGCATCGACGCAGTAGATCACGCGGTCGGCGCCGAGCTGCTGCACTCGTTTGCGGACCGCAGCGAGGTCGGTGGTGGCGTAGAGGAAGCCGCCGTCGCTCTTGCGAACGAGCGTGGGCTCGAGCCCCTCGTTGCGGACAACGAGCGCGCCGTCGTCTTCCTCGGCGAGGTTCTTGTCGATGAGGATCTGCACGATCTCGCCGAGCTGATCGCGGAAGCTCGATTCGCCGGCCGAATCTTTCTCGGTGATGTTCGCCTGTAGGCGCTCGCACGTTTCGAGGCACGCGCCCATCGTGACGTCGTAGAGCTTCTGCCAGAGCGCGACGGTTTCCTTGTCGCCCGATTGCAGCTTCACGAGTGTCTGCTTGGCGTGTTCGAGCGCTTCGGTCGCGCCAGCAACCTGCGCTTCGAGTTCCGCCTGCACCTTGGGGCCGAGCTGGAAACGCTGGGCCGTCTTGAGGCCCTTGGTGTCGGCACTGCTTTCCTGTTTGGCGACCTTGTAGAGCCGATCGAGATCGTCGAGCGTGACCTTGTCGAGGTCAATGCGTCCTGCTTTGGCCTCGGTCTGGAGCTTGGCGACGACCATCGCGATGGGAAGGCCCCAGTCGCCCACGTGGTTCTGGCGGATGACGGTGTGCCCGAGTTTCTCGAGCGTTCGGCACATCGCGTCGCCGATGACCGTCGAACGCAGGTGACCCACGTGCATCTGCTTGGCGAGGTTCACGCCACAGACATCGACGACGATCGTCTGCTGCTCCTCGGCCTTCACGCCCAGCCCCGGGCGGTCGAGCTCGCCCACGAGTTCGGCGAGCGTTTCGGGCTTGAGGCGGACATTGATAAAGCCCGGCCCGGCGATCGAGCTTTCGTCCATGGGCAGCGCCAGGTCACCCAGATCGAGTTTGGCAACGATCGCCTTGGCGACCTCGCGCGGGGGCATGCCGAGGGTTTTGGCCAGGGGCATGGCCGCGTTGCTCTGGTAGTCGCCGTGCTGCGGGTTCTTGCTGGGCGTGATGAGCGGATCGATCGCGCCGGTTTCGAGCTTGCCCTCGAATGCCTCGGCGATGGCAGCGACAAACCGCTCGCCGAGCATCTCAACTGGGTCCAGCCTCTGTTGTGTCTGTGCCTCTGTCATCGTGCTGCGATCCTAGCGGCCCGAGCGCTCCGAGCCTGCGCTCCAGCTCTGCGCTCACCCCGATCAAAGACGTGCTGGGCAGGAGCGCCAGCGGATCGTCGATCAGAACCACCCGGCCCGATTCCACCGCTCGCAGACCGAGCCCCGCCAATGAGCCGAGTTCTTTTGGCGTCGGCTGCCAGTCCTCGGGCGCCGGCTCGCCGTCTTCCGCCCGGGGCAGTACGAGGACGATCACGCCCGGATCGAGCGCAAGCACATCCTCGGCATCCATCGGCAAGTAGGGCAGGCCCTCGGTGACGGCGGGCGTGTAGCCGAGCCGCTCGATCAGCTCCTGATGGGCCGAGCCAGGCCCGAGCGCATCGACGGTGGGGGCCGTGTGCATCACGATCAGCACCGTGCCCCAGCTAGGCCGGTCGTCAGCGCGGGGCTCGATCGCGTGGGAGAGCTGCTCGGCGAGTCCTGAACCGGGTGCGAATCGGTCTTCGAGCTGGCGCGTCGCCTGCTGCACATCATCGAGCGTCAGTGTGCGTGTGAGGTTGACGATCTCGAAGCCCGTCTCGCCGGCGATCTGTGTGAGCCTCGCCGGCATGCTCTGCGAATCGGTCTGCACGATCACGTGGGTGGGCTCGATCGACAGCAGCTTCTCGTAATCGATCGCGCCCTGCTCGCCCACGGGCGGCACGTCGGCGTGGACGGCCCGATCGAAGTTGTGCCTGCCGACGATCGCCTCTTCGAGCCCGAGGTCGATCAGGATCTTGGAGCCCGCTGGGCTGAGCGAGACAATGCGGCGTTGGTTGTCGCGCGTCTCGTGTGTGCCGGGCTCTTTCGTGTCGTCGCTGCACGAGGGCAACACGGCCAAGAGGCCAGTCAGTATGAGTGTGAGCGCCAGCCGCATACGCCAAGCCTACCCGGTAAAGCGCGCGTCGATCGTGTCGCGCAGCTTGGCGAGCCGATCCGGGTTGTGCAGGGCGACCGACCACGTCCGGTCCGTGCGCAGACGGTGCTCCAGCGCGAGCATCTTCGTCCGCTCGGCGTTGCGCTGGAATGCACTGATCTCGCTGGCGTGCTCGGTTCTTGTGCGTTCAAGGACCGCCAGGATCTCCTCATAGAGCGCCCGGCGCTCTTTGCTGTGCCTCGGGAGCGATTCGATTTTGGCAGCCAGCTCGCGTTTGCGTCTTTCATCCTCGTCTTCGCCGACAAGTGAGGGATCGTGCCGGGCGTGGTGCGCCAGCCAGGCCGCGTGGGCCGCGTCCTTTGGTGTCGCGGGCTCGTGGTCGTCGAAGTCGAGGTGGATCGTTGCTGTCGCGGTGGCGAAGGGCGCAAGCCTGCCCTCGATCAGCTCGGGCAGCCAGCGATCGTTGACGGGTTCGTAAGATCGCCCGCCCGTGCCGTGGATGAAGAAATCGCACCCGGCCAGCCGCATGAGCCCGGTCATGAGCAGCCCGCCCGGGAGCAACGGCTCGCCCCGCTTGGAGTCGCTCGCCCGCGCCCGCTCGCGCCTGCCTCGCTCACCCAGGCGCCACATCGGGAGCTCTTCGTTGCCGAGCGAGACGGGCGCTACGCCCGAGTTCGGCACGCTCTCTACGGCATCATTGAACGTGCCCGCGAAGTGCCCCGGGTCGTCGGCTGCGATCGACAGGACTTCTTTGTACAGGTCCGTCTCGGTGAACTTCGTGGGCGCGATGATCGTGGGCCGATCGCTCACGGGTGCGAGCACGTCGAAGAGGGCCTCGGTCGCCTGCATCGCGATCGAAGACGCGTCGGCGTGCGCAGCGATCGCGCGGTGCAGACGTTCGAGGCGGCCCGCGATCTCGGGCGACGCGGGTTGGATTTCAGGGCCGAAGCGGATCGGCGCGGGCTCGATAGCGGGCGTGGCGCCGGTTGTGCGCCGGACCGAGCGCTGATCGGTGGGCGTGAAGTCGAAGAGCTCATCGGTCATCGGCCCGTCCGCGAGGCGCACGGGCACGCGGAGCGAGAGCGCCTCGTTCGTATCCATGTCCACGATGAGCCAGACGACCACGCCCCCGACACGCTCTGCGAGAGACTGTGCGGAAAAGAGCTTGGCGAGAATCCCCGGGTGCCAGAGCTGCGCCTGGTGCCCGGTCATGATGATCGGCTTGTCGGTGGGCAGGCCGAGCTGCTCGCGGAAACGCAGCGCCCGGTCGGATGTGTTGTGCGTGACGAGACGCGCCCACGACGTCGGCTCGGGGTCGAGCTCGGTCAGTATCGGGCTCGTCTCGGTGCCGGTCGTCAAGAGCCGCAGTCCACCGCTGTGACGTCCTGCATCGCCGAGCTTGGCAGACGACGCTGACACCGCTTGAGTTCGCAGTGCAGCACGCGCCGGTAGTGCGCCAGGCGCACATCGCGGTCATCCAGCGGCCCGCCGAAGCTGCGCTGCAGATCGTTGTAGATCAGCTTGACCGGGATCTCTTCGATCCGAAGGCCAGCCGCGACCGCCTGCACCCAGAACTGCATCGGGAAGGCGTAGCCCTGCTCGTCGAGTGTGAGGCCCGCCAGTGCCGAGACGCGGAAGGCTTTGAAGCCGCAGAACGCATCGGTGAGCGAGAGCCCGAGCCTGCTGTTGAGTTCGTCGGTGATGAGCTCGTTGACGCCACGCCGCTCGGGCGGGGGTGATCCGATGGCTTCCTGCATCTCGATGGGGATCAGGTAGCGTGAGCCGCTGATGACGTCGGCCCGATTCTCGCGGGCGGCCTCGAGGAAGGCGGGGATCGAGGCCGGCTCGTGCTGCTCGTCGCAGTCCATCGTGATGACCCAGTCGAACCCGTCGACCGCGGCCCATCGGAATGCGTCCATCAGCGAGTGCCCGTAGCCCCGGTTGGTCGCGTGGCGGATCACCTCAACGGGGAAATTGGCCAGGAGCTGGGGGGTGGCGTCTTTGGAGCCGTCGTCGATCACGAGGATGTGGTCGGCGTGCTGGCGGACCTTTTCCAGAACGCTGGCGACGTACTTCTGCTCGTTGTAGACAGGGATCGCCACCAGTGTTCGCATCGTGTTCTCCGAGCCCGGTGCGGGCGTACAAACTCTATGAGCCCCGCGGCAAGGTGACGAACCACCGATTGGCCCGCGGGATTCCCGTTCCTCGCATGTCGATCCCGGATTCGTGTCGGCTCACGAACTGGACGCGGGATCCTGACGATCAATCACGCCGGGGTGCAATCCCGGATCTCTGCCTCTGCTGCCGACTGTCGCGCTTTGAAGGCCCTGCCCCATTCCTGCATCGCCAAGAGCACGGGTTCGAGGGATCGGCCGAACTCGGTGACCTCGTATTCCACGCGTGGCGGGACCTCGGCAAAGACGTGCCGGGAGATCACGCCGTCGGCCTCAAGCTCGCGCAGCTGGAGCGTGATCATCCGCTCGGTCGCGTTGGGCGTGAGCCGACGCAGTTCGCCGAAGCGTTTGCGACCCGAGAGCAGGTGACACACGAGGACGGGTTTCCACCGCCCCCCGATGACGCTCAGCGTGGCCTCGACGTCGCAGCCGGTCTTCCAGTTGTAATGACGCGCCATGGCGGGCTCCGGGTCTCAAAAATCTCAACACTTACATTTTTGTGGGTACTTGTTTGAATATCAGCATAGGCGTAGGTTCAACCAGTTCGCAACCACAGGCCCAAAAAAGGGCGTTTGAAAGGACCAGAGCCATGCAAGCGATGCACATCGAGTCGTACGGCCCGGAAGCCGCGTTCACGCCCGCCGAGATCGACCGCCCCGAGGCCGGGCCGGGCCAGGTGCTCGTGAAGGTTGCCGTGACGAGCGTGAACACGGTCGACACGATGATCCGCAAGATGGGCGCCGACCTGCCCTTTGCGCCCAAGACGCCCGCCATCCTCGGGATGGATTTCGCCGGCAACGTCGAGGCGGTGGGCGAGGAGGTCGAGGGCTACGCCATCGGCGACGAGGTCTACGGCTGCGCGGGCGGGCTGGGGGATCTGCCCGGTGCGCTGGCCCAGTACATGGCCGCCGACGCTCGGCTGATCGCGCACAAGCCGAAGAATCTCTCGATGCGTGAGGCGGCCGCGTTGCCGCTGGTCGGGATCACCGCCTACGAGGGGCTGACCCGCGCGGGCCTCGGCGCGGGACGGGGTGAAGGACAGAAAGTGCTCGTGCATGGGGGCTCGGGCGGTGTGGGGCACGTGGCCCTGCAGCTGGCTCGGCACTTCGGGGCCAAGGTCTACTCGACAGGCGGGGGCGAGCAGCAGCTCGCGCTGATCCAGAAGCTCGGCGCCACACCCATCAACTACAAGACGGAAACGGTCGAGCAGTACGTCAACACTCACACCGACGGCCGGGGCTTTGATCTTGTGTTCGACTCTGTGGGTGGTGCGAATCTGACGAACTCCTTCGCAGCGGCTGCGCTGAACGCGCAGATCGCCACGACCGTCTCGATGTGCGAGCTGGACCTGACGCCGGCGCACCTCAAGGGGTTATCGCTGCATGTGGTGTTCATGCTGATCCCGATGATCCACGACCACAAGCGCGAGGCGCACGCCCAGATCCTGCGCGAGCTGGCGCGGATCGTCGAGGCCGGCGGGCTCACACCCGTGCTCGATGAGCCCACCTTCTCGCTCGAACAGGCCGGCGAAGCGCACGCGCGCCTCGAGAGCGGCAAGGCGATGGGCAAGGTCGTGATCGACGTCTGAGCTTCGGGGTGGGGGCGCTTAGAACAGCCCCATTTGCCCGCCGAGTTCGGGCCGTTTGAAGTGCTTGCCTGTCAGCGGGCGGACATCGCGGTTGATACCGTATTTGCGGGTGAAGATGTCGAAGGTCTGGGCGATCTGCTTGACGTGGGCGCCCTCGCCTCGGCCGCGGTTCATGTTGGCGTTGTACAGCTTGCCGCCACGGGACTGACGTATGAGCGATTCGACCTTGCGGGCCTTGGCGGGGTGGACGTTGCGCTCGAGCCACTTGAGGAAGAGGTCCTTGACCTGATAGGGCAGGCGCAGCAGCACCCACGCTGCCCGCCGTGCGCCGGACTCGGCGACGGCTTCCAAGATCGCCGGCACCTCCGAGTCGGTCAGGCCCGGGATGATCGGCGCGACGTTCACCGTCACGGGCACGCCCGCCTGCGTGAGTTCGCGGATGATCCGCAGCCTGCCGCTCGGGTTCGTTGCGCGGGGTTCGAGTTTCTGGGCCAGCTCCGCGTCGAGTGTCACGATCGTGACGATCACCCGCCCCGCGTTCTTCTGGGCCAGCTTCTGCCAGAGGTCCGTGTCGCGCAGAACGAGGGCGCTCTTGGTCATCGTCGAGACCGGCTGGTGACACTCGGCCATGACTTCCAGGCACTGGCGCGCGATCCTGAGCTTGTGCTCGATGGGCTGGTAGATGTCCGTGATGGCGGACATCACGATGGGCTCGGGTTTCCACTTGAGGGATGCCAGTTCTTTGCGCAGGAGTTCGGGGGCCTCGGGCTTGGCGACGAGTCGTGTCTCGAAGTCGAGGCCGCAACTAAAGCCGAGGTATTCGTGGAACGGTCGCGCAAAGCAGTAGATGCACCCGTGCTCGCAGCCGCGGTAGGGGTTGACGGTCCAATCGAAGGGCACGTCCGAGGTGCGCGCGACGCGGTTGATAATGGTCTGGGTCTTGTCGCGGTAGACCTTGCGCTCGACGCGATCGAGCCCGCCGCCCTCGGCCTCGCGCTCGACCCATTGGCGGTCGAGCTCCTCGCCCAAGACGTGCAAGCGGATGTCCTCGAATCGGTTGCCGGGGTTGAGCCCTGCGCCGCGCCGGTGCGCAGGCCCGCCACGGAGCGCATCGCGGTAGGCAAAGTCTTCGGTGTCCATTCCGAACACAATACAAACGAAAGTGGCAATGTCAAGACGTATATTCGGGTTATGATCGGTCAACGCCTTGGGGGTCACTCTCGGCGTTGGCCTGAGCCAGTGAGGTGAAGGCCGCGAACCCGAAGGGTTGCTGGTTCTCCTCGTCGGGCCCGCCACTCATGTGATTGAGCTGGGCCTCGGCCTGCCTCTGGAGCTTCTCGATCAGTTCTGGTGAGAGCGAATGGAAGCCTCGGATCTCGGAGAGGGGCAGCGTAAAGACCTCGCCCGGGGGTGTACGGATCTGGAAGACCGTGCATTCGACCGCGGTGGCGAGGGATCGGGCGTCAGAGTTGTGCGTCACGCCGCAGGCAAAGAGCGGATGCACGTCGGCGATGGGGATGCGGTTGCCCAGCGTGGTGATGACAGCCAATCGCCCGTCAAAGAGGCTTGCTTCCTCGATCTCGGCCTCTTCGTCCTCGTCCTGTTCTGAGGGGCCGCCGTGGACGATCGTGCCATCGGGTGTATCGATGATGACCTGACCCGGATCCATTTTTTCGGCCCCGGCTTGGGCTTCCAACTTCATGCTCAGCATCGAGAGCGACGTGAGCATCTCGCGGATGACGTTCTGCCAGAACAGCTCGCGGAGTTCGCCGACCGGCGGCCGGTGATGGGCGAGCTTTGGGTCGGAGCCACTGAAAGCGGCCGGGTTCGGGCTGTGAGGGTGAGGCTGATCCACGCCGGAGTCTAGGGCCTTCTCCCGAGCGGATGCGGGTAATCAGGGCAAGCGGACCTACCCAGACCGCACAGGCGTCACGTCTTCAAGCGCTCCCCCAAACGGTGCTGCACGAAGCGGAAAGACCGCTCCAGACTCGGCCGATACGCCAGATTGACCAGGAGCCCGCTGCAATGAGCACTTCTCAACACACCATCGACCAGGTTCGATCGATTCTCGGTCGCCTCGACCGCTCTATCGATCAGGCACGCGAGAAGCGCCTGCACGGCGAGCCCGAGCCGCGTTCGACCAGCGAGCCTGCACCAGCCAAAGAAGCCGCCGCCCGCGCGACCCAGCCGCCTCCACCGGCTGTTGGGCCGGCCCGTACCGCTGCCAGCCGCACTCCGAGCCCGTTCGGGCGAGCCAAGCCTTTGCGGAACACCCAGACCGACGCATCGACCAGTCGCTGGTCCGACCGGGGCGCACCCGATCAGACCGACTGAGTCCCGAGGGAGCACACCATGTTCAACAAGCTGATGGGCAAGTGGCGGGGGGAAAGCCACGACCAGCAGCGCCCGAAAACGGCGCCCGGTGACCACAGCGCGTACGCGAGCATGCCCGAGATGCCCAGGATCAGACCCGAGATGGCCAACTTCGACGTGGTCGATGGCATTCTCGTGGCCACCGCCCTTCAATCCAGACTGACCGGGATGGAATCGGCGGACCTCGTCGAGACGATCCTGGCCCAGGTCGACGCCAACGGCGAGGTCTGCAATGTCATCGTCGATCTTGAGAACATCGAGTTCATGGACTCGACCTCGCTTGGCATGCTGGTCTTCCTGAACAACCGGCTCCAGATCATCGAGGGTCGCCTCGTGATCGTGAACGCGGCCGCCACCCTCGAACAGATGTTCAAGATCACCCAGCTCGACCGGATGCTGCCCGTCTGCCGGGACGTCATGAAGGCTGTGGCGATCCTCAATCGCGCTCAGGCGGCCTGACCTGTCCCTTGTCCGGCGATTCCCGGCGGCCAACAATCACGGGCATTGCCGGGGCAATGGTGTAATTGGTAGCACGACAGATTCTGATTCTGTTAGTTGGGGTTCAAGTCCCTATTGCCCTATTTGTTCGTACGAGCCCCCTGCGTAAGCAGGGGGGCTTTGTTTTTGGTCATGGACTTGCATCGGAGACTGGGAGGCCCCCTCGCTCACGCGAAGGGCTCGTAGATCAATCCAGCAGATCGACGGTGTGGGCCGCGTCGGGGTCGAGCTGCATCTTGAGGTAGGCCGCGTAGAGCCCGTCGCGTGCGAGCAGCTCTTCGTGCGTGCCCAGCTCGATCAGGCGTCCCTTCTCCAGTACCGCGATGACATCCGCGTGGCGGATCGTGCTCAGGCGGTGGGCGATGACGATGCTCGTGCGGCCCTGCATCAGGTCCGCAAGCGAGCGCTGGATAAGCGCCTCCGAGCGTGAGTCGAGGTTGCTTGTCGCCTCGTCGAGGATGAGCAGCACGGGGTCCGCCAGGATCGCGCGGGCGATCGCCAGGCGCTGCTTCTGCCCGCCCGAGAGGCGCACGCCGCGCTCACCGATGAGCGTGCGGTAGCCCTTCTCGGTCTCGATGATGAACTCGTGCGCGTTGGCGAGCTTGGCAGCGTGCTCGATTTCTTCCTGCGGCGCATCCCGTCGGGCGTAGGCGATGTTCTCGGCGATCGTGCCATCGAAGAGAAAGACGTCCTGCTCGACGATGCCAAGCAGTCTGCGGTAGCTGTCGACGTCGATGTCCTTGAGGTCGGTGCCGTCGAGGCGGATCGTGCCCTCGGTCGGGTCGTAGAAGCGTGCAATGAGGTTGCAGAGTGTCGTCTTGCCCGCGCCCGATGGCCCGACCAGTGCGAGCGTCTGCCCGGATTTGATCGTCAGACTCAGGTCCTGGATCACACGCACGGGCTCGTCTTCGGACTTGTCCGTGGGCGACTTGGGATACGCGAATGACAGGCCTTCGAGCGCGATCTCGCCCTTTGCGGATTCGCGCGCAACGTGCGAGCCATCCCGTTTGCCCTCGAACTCCATCGGCTCATCGAGCAGGTCGAGTGTTTTGTCGAGGGCCGAGAGGTTGTTCTGCACGGTGGTCGCGCTGGAGGCGAGCGCTTCGAGCGGGCCCAGCAGCATGACGACGTAGGTGACGAACATGATGACATCGCCCGGCGTGAGCTTACCGTTGATGACTTGGGACCCGCCGTAGACCAGAACGCCCGTAGATGCGACCGGAATGAGCAGCGCCCAGGCGACCTCGATGCCGCGGGACCACCACCACGCCATGATCTCTTTGCGGATCATGAAGTGGTTGGCGCCGACAAAGCGTTGTCCCTCTCCGCGCCATCTGCTGAAGCCCCGGACAATGCGCATCCCGCCGAAGACTTCGGTGGAGTGGCTATCGATGTTGGTTCGGCTGACGCGGATGTCTCGGTAGATAGGGCGGATGCGTCCGATCCAGGTGCGGTGGGTGATCCAGATCGCGGGGATCATCATGAGTGAGCCGACGAGGAGCTTCCAGTCGACCATCGCCAGGATGACCAGCGTGATGGCGACCTGTGTGATCGCGCGCCAGGGGTTGTAGATCAGGCTGAAGACGAGTTCGCCCACGCCTCCGGCGTCTTCGCGGAGGATCGAGGCGATGCCGCCGGACTTGAGCGCCTGCACTCGTTCGAGTGGCAGACGCACCGCGTGATCGAAGAGCGTCCTGCGGAACGAGACCTGGAGTCTTTTAGTGATCCGCGTGGCCTGCCAGCGTCCCCACATGGCGATGACGACGCTGGTGATGGTCAGCATGATCATCGTCAGCCCGATCATCCAGAGGATGGCCATCCGATCTGGCGAGCCGTCGGCCTGGAGCGGGATGTCGATGTACTGGGCCAGTGCTTCGGGCCCGGGCTCATCGGCCCAGACGTAGTCCATCACGAGCTTGGTCGAGACGGGCAGGACCATGCCGATGAGCGTCGAGACACTGAGCGTCGCCAGCGCCAGGCCCAGCCTCGAGTGGTGGCCGCGGCTGAGCTTCCAGAACGCGCCCAGCACTTCGCGCACGGAGCGCGTGCGCTGGTGCCTGGTGGGCTTGCCCTCGGTGATGGCTGCGTCGTCACCGGCGCGTGATTTCTGGCGCCGGCGGACTTTGTACTCCGCGAAACGCTTCCCGCTCGTCTTGCCTGGCTGGCTTTCGTTCTGCACGGGCGGATGCTAGGCTCACGCTTCAAACCGCCGGTTTCCCGGCTTGCTGGTGAAAAGGGGACAGACCGATGGCGTTACCCGGGTCGAAGATCGCGCTGCACTGGAGGATCCTGATCGGGCTGGCGCTGGGCATTGTCGCGGGTGTGGTCATCAACACGACCTGGACACGCGACACGTGGGCTGCGCTTGGTGTCAACAACGCCAAGGTGCTGCTCGACGGGGGCAAGGCCGCCACCGAGTCGCTCAGGCCCGGCGGGACCAACGAGTACGCCGATTTCACCGCCCGCGTGGCCGTCTTCGCCCGGCAGGCCAACATCTTCATCGGTCAGCTCTTCATGCAGGGGCTCAAGTTCATCGCGGTGCCCATCGTGCTGTTCAGCCTCGTGGCGGGCGTGGCGAGCCTGAACGATACACGCAAGCTCGGGCGCATCGGCGGCAAGACGATCGGGATCTATCTCTGTACGACAGCTATCGCGATCACGGTGGGGCTCGTGGCGGCGAATCTGGTCAAGCCGGGCAAGTCGTTCCCCGAAGAGAAACGCACGCAGCTCGAAGCGCAGTACCAGGCCGATGCGGACAACAAAGTCAAGAGCGCCGAGGAGCAGCGCACCAGGTCGGCCTGGGACAACATCCTCAACGTCTTCCCGAGCAACCCGTTCGAGTCGATGGCCGCGGGCAACACGCTGCAGGTCGTCGTCGTGGGGCTCTTGGTGGGCTTTGCGATCACACTTTTGCCACAGAAAGAAGCCGAGCCGCTGCTCCAGTTCTTCGAGGGCATGACGAGTGTGGTCATCAAGATCGTCGAGGTGGTGCTCAAAATCGCGCCCGTCGCGGTGTTCTCACTCATCGTGACCCAGATCGCGGACCTCGGTATCGATGTGCTGCAGTCGCTCCTGGTGTACTGCGTCACGGTCGTCGGCGGGCTGGCTCTGATGATGTTTCTGGTCTACCCGCTCGTGCTCAGGATCTTCACGCCCGTTGGTTATGGCAGGTTCTTTACCGCCATCAGCCCCGCCCAATTGCTCGCGTTCAGTTCGTCGAGTTCCGGCGCCACGATGCCCGTCACGATGGAGTGCGTCGAGAACCGCCTGGGTGTTTCTGAGGACGTGACGAGCTTCGTGATCCCCGTCGGCGCGACGATCAATATGGACGGGACCGCTCTCTATCAGGGTGTCGCAGCCGTGTTCATCGCGCAGATGTTCAACATGGATCTCACGATCATGCAGCAGCTGACGATCGTGCTGACCGCGACACTCGCCTCGATCGGGACAGCCGCTGTGCCGGGCGTTGGCATCGTGATGCTCGTCATCGTGCTCGAATCGGTGGGCCTGCCCATCCAGGGCATCGCGGTGATCCTGGGCGTGGACCGGATTCTGGACATGTGCCGGACGAGCGTGAATGTGACGGGCGACTGCATGGTCGCTGCGGTCGTGGCGCACTCCGAGAATGAGCTGATGACGCCTGCAGAGGTGGCCGCCACATCGAACCGCCCGCTCGACGAGCATCCGCCGTTCTAACTCATAAGTAGTCCTGAGTCTCAGCAGTCCTGATCCCATCTCCGCAGGATGCGGGCGGTCTCGTCGCGGTGCTCGCTCTCGTCGCGGGCCATGTCTTCGAGCTGGACCTGCAGGCCCTTCATCCCGAGCGACTCGGCCTGTGCGGCTCGCTTGGCATACCGATCGTGGGCGTCGGTCTCGGCCTCGAGGATCGCCTTGAGCATGTCCTTGGGCGAGTCGGCCTTCTTAACGGGCTTGACTGTGGTCGTCGGTTCGCCACCGAGTGCCACGATTTTGGCCGACAGGTACTGCGCGTGACCCGTCTCGTCGGGGATCTCCGCCTCGAAGAACGATTTGAGCTCGGGTCTCGACGGCCCGCTCACCTTGGCGGCATACGTCAGGTACTGCAGCACCGCCGAGAACTCGTACGCCAGATCCTCATTCAACGCCTCGATCAGCTGTTCCTTGGTGACGTCCGACATGAAAATCCTTTCATTAGATTAGAATCGTTCTAATTAGTGTAGGTGGTCTTGAACTGAAAAGACAAACGCGGCCCTTTGGCCGCGCTTGGTCGTGAATCGGATTGCGGACGGGTCCAAGGACCGGGATCAGGCGCTGGCCAATTCGAGTTGGCTAGCCAGGTCGTTGTGGATCGCGATGATCCGGTTGAACATCAGGCGGCCGGCCTCGACGAGCTTGGCCTTCTCTTCCTCGCTGAAGGGCTGGGCATCCAGTGTGGTCTTGAAGGTTTCCCAGCGGGGGCGCTGGTTCTCGCCGTAGGGGTCGAGCGAGCGGAAGCCGTCGTCGCCCTCGACGCCCCAGGCGGCCCGCAGCTTCTTGGCGACGTAGCGGTCGCCGTTGTTGGCTCCCTCGCGGACGTAGTGGAGTCCGAGGAGGGTGAGCGAGTCGGCCTGCTCGATGTCGTGGCACAGGGCCGCCACACCCTGGCTGGGTTCGGCTGCGGCCTTGACGCCATAGTGGGTCAGATCGGCGTCGTAGTAGGGCCCCTGGAGTTGGGCATCATCGACGAGGGCCTTGAGATACGGGCTTTTGGCCCGGAATTCAAGGATGGCGACGTCCAGAGCCCTGTTCCAGAGCACGCCCTGCTGGATCATGGCGATGAACTCTTCCCGGGTCATCTGGCCCGAGACCATCCGGGCGGGGATCGGGCCATGCTCGGCCTGCTCGTGCAGATCCGCGCAGCTTTCTTTCATCATCTGACTGATGGGCTTGGACGTTGTGGTCATGTTGTGGCTCCTGCTGCCCCGGCGGGGGCTCGCTGCATGGATCATCACCTGCCGCGGGGTTGGGTCAAGGCCAATCTTCGAGTTGTTGAGAACCAGTCTCAATACGAAGATACCCTAATGCAGGTGGCCAATTTCCCTCATTGTGATTCGTAACTGACAGAAACGAGTGCAAAAGTTCGTGTTATCGGCTCTGTTAGTGAATTCTCACCGTAATTCAGCCGGTAAGCTGTCCGACACACTGCTACCGCGAGTCGCCCCGCCCGGGGAGGCAAGGACCGGTGAGCGAGGCCGCAAGGACCGCGGCAAGTCGGGGAGGCGTCCGCAAACGGAGCGGACACACAGAGGGGGCCGCCCTCGCCAAGCGCGAGCGAAGCCAAAAAACCCCGAAGGTCATCCAGAACACTTTTTCAGCCGGCGCAAGCTATGTCGGCGCCCGTTTGGCGGATGCCATACGGAATCACCGCACAGGGAGGAACCGACTGGTGCTGTACTCATTTTTCCGATTCGCTTTGCTATTCGTCTTGGCCGTAGGGCCCTGGATGAATTCAGCAGCATCTGCCCAGCCCTCGGCTGCGCAGTTCCTGCAGTGGCTGACCCATTACACAAACAACGACATCCGCGCCGATTACAACTACGACAACATCGTGAGCCCCGCCGATTTCTCGGCCTTCATCATCAATTATGACAACCCGCCTCAGCCGCCCCAGCCCACCGACGGCTGGACCGATCTGAACCCGAGCGGGAATTCACGTGTGATCTACGTCTCGAGCTCACAGGGCAACGACAACAACGACGGCCTCTCACAGAGCCGACCCGTCAAATCCATCGAGAAGGCATACGACCTGCTGCGCGACGGCCAGCCCGACTGGATCCGCCTGCGCCGCGGCGACACCTGGTACGAATCGCTTCCGAACTGGAAGAAATCGGGCAAGTCCTATGCCGAGCCGATGGTCGTGTCGTACTACGGCGAGTCAACAAATCGTCCTCGCTTGCTGACTGGCACCACGCGCGGGATGCGTGCCACGGGCGACGAGGTCCGTAAGCACCTGCGTTTCGTGGGCTTCGAGCTCCGGCCGCATCTTCGGACGCGTGATGATGCGCCGGGCGGCATCGAGTTCATCTGCGAGCACGAGGACATCCTCATCGAGGACTGCCTCATCTCAGGCTACGCCGACAATCTGCAGTTCCAAGGCGACAGCGACAGGCGTGCGCGCGACATCCGTGTCCGCCGGAACATCATCACGGATTCGTGGGCGGTCGGCCGCCACTCGCAGGGGCTGTATGCCACGCGTGTTGACAACATGTTCCTCGAGCAGAATATCTTCGACCACAACGGTTGGAACGATCGCGAAGAA
>Ga0209578_10001855_pt1 | contig 18717 bp, 16 predicted proteins | sample tdAd472_FD_187127 | JGI IMG/M metagenome (GOLD analysis project Ga0209578, IMG submission 187127) | Marine sediment microbial communities from the Atlantic coast under amendment with organic carbon and nitrate - tdAd47.2 (SPAdes)... | ecosystem: Environmental > Aquatic > Marine > Coastal >...
TCACCCAGGCCAGGGCCTTGCTCAGACAAACAGAGGCGTTAATCCCGCGGCTTGAAACCAGCCTGCGCCAGGCCAAGAATGGACTCGCCATCCTTCTCGGCATCCTCCCGGCTGAGGTCCAAGGCGAACTCGGCGGGCCAAGGCCCATTCCCATCGCTCCTGCACAAGTAGCGGTGGGCATTCCGGCTGAGTTGCTGCGGCGACGCCCGGACATTCGCCTGGCAGAGTTTCAAGCGGCGGCTCAGAGTGCCAGAATCGGGGTGGCCAAATCTGATCTCTATCCTCGTTTTTCCCTGGTGGGTTCCATCGGTTTGCAGTCCAGCGACAAAGGTGGTGTTCTAGCGAACAATGCCAACTTCAGCGATCTTTTTTCCACTGACAGCATCACCTATTTCGTCGGCCCCACGATCCAGTGGCCCATTTTGAACTACGGGCGGCTCAAGAACAACGTCCGCGTACAGGATGCCCGCTTCCAGCAGCTCGTGGTCAACTACCAGAACACGGTTCTCCAGGCTGCTCAAGAGGTTGAAGATGCCATGGTGGGCTTTTTGCTAACGCAGGAAGAGACGAAACTTTTATCTGAAAGCGTAGAAAATTACAGGCTTTCGGTGGATATTTCCCTGATCCAGTACCGTGAAGGTGAGACGAGCTACCAGCGAGTGGTGGACACCCAAAGATTTTTGACCCAACAGGAAGACAACCTGGCATCGACCACCGGGTCTATTGCCATCAACCTGATTGCCATGTACAAGGCGCTCGGCGGCGGTTGGGAACTGCGTCTGGGCAAGGATTTCATCCCGGCGAAAACAATGGAGGAGATGCGGCAGCGGACCGATTGGGGCAACCTGTTGCCGCCTGAGGACTTGCCGAAAGATATAGAAGAAGAGCCACCCACCGGCCAGGCGGTGAAAGTCTTCCACAAGCCGGATTTTTAGTAAGGTTTCCCGCCTACGCTCTGTTGAGCTACGGCGTGGCAAGCAGGTTTCAGGTGTCCCGCCTTCGCCTCAAGGGCTTCGGCGCGGCAAGCAGGTGTCAGGGGTGAGAAGCACAAGAGCTGAACACTGAAACCCGTCATTGGTTACAACTGGAGGGCCAGTTAGGTTGTCGACCTTCATAGTGCAATATCATCTTCATGTTGACTACGGATTACCATTTTAGGTTCCTGCTATAACTGTAACCTTCTGGGAGTCTCCGAAAATTTACCATACGCACATCATACCTAAACTTTCATAGTATTTTACATCTTGGCAAGAGATATGGAGTCCGGCACCGGAAGGATACACCCCAAGATTTTGAGGCTTAGCAATATAAAACTGCCATGCACATCCGACATTTTGGAACAGAGGAGGTCTGCGCATGATTCCTGCTGCAGACAACAAAAGTCAAACTGACCTCATCTCTCAAAAAGCTGATTCCTTGCCTTCAAACTAATAAGCAATTATTATCTAAATAGATTATCATCACCCCAATTTCTCTCAGGCATGGAACGATCCAGCCCAGGAAGAAAAACCATGGCAGACGAGACCACTACCATCATCCCCCTCATACGCACCAGGCTGCACCGGCCCCCGGTAGCCGGAGATCGTCTGCACCGGCAATATCTATTGGACCTGCTCAACCAGCGACGCCAACGGCCGTTGGCCCTGATCTCGGCGCCGGCCGGACCAACCGCCGCCTCTTACCGACAATTGAGAAACAAAGAAGACGAACAGAAATCCGTAACAAACATTATCAACAGAATGTGAGAGGAGAGCGACAATGATTATTAATCAAACCGTAAATAACCATGATGACCTACTCAAAGTTGTTGATGGACTGTTAGAAGAGGTCGGCCTAGACCGTAAGGAACTCGGTGGAAAAGTGACCTTTGCTGGCATGGATCCCATTCGTCCAACCGTTTTGAAGGTTGGGGCTGCCGGGGCGGCTGTTGGAGCGGCGAATGCAATCGCTTCCGCTCTTATTTGGAAAGCGCGTTCTGGTGAGAGTCAGGATATCCACGTCGATCTCCGAAAAGCCTACACGATCCAAAGCCCCTGGCAAGACATTCTGGCAAATTACACATTGGTCAATGGCGTTTCGATGATGTTTCCGGAAACAATGGCACTTGGTGTTGTGTTAGCCCCAACTGCCGACAACCGCTGGGTGCTTCTCGCGCCCGCCTACCCCGCCATCCAACAGAGGCTGTGCGGGTTGCTCGATTGCGGAATCCTGCCGGATCAGGTTAAGCAAGCCACCCGCAAGTGGAATGCAGAAGAACTAGAAAAGGCGGGACAGGATGCCGCCGTTCCGGTCTGTGTCTGTCGCACTCCCGAGGAATATAAGGCAACGGAGCAATATAAACATCATGCGGGAACCCCGCTTATCAACATAGAGAAGATTGGTGATAGTAAGCCTGAACCATTCGGTGTCGCGGAGCGGCCTCTCTCTGGCGTGCGAGCGTTGAGCATGGTTCACGTGGTGGCCGGTCCAGCCATTGTTCGCCAATTGGCAGCTCAAGGCGCAGATTGCCTAAATCTCAACACACCAGGTTGGCTGGAGGAAAATTTCATTTACTTCCAGTCGGATGCAGGGCTCCGCCAGGCCTACCTTGATGCCCGTGTGGACAAAAACAGAAAACGTGTTTACGAATTGGTCAAGGATGGCGATGTGTTCGTCGAAAATTTGCGACCAGGTTTGGCTGGGCAACAAGGCTACTCGGCTGAGGAACTGACGACTTTCCGTCCGGGCCTTATCTACACATCTATTAAATTGAACACGCCTACCGGGCCATGGGCCAACTGGCTGGGATTCGATTTCAACGCTGGAGCATTAACAGGGCTGTTTACTGAAACCGGAACTCCAGATCAACCAAGTTTTCCTCATGCAGTCAATGTTGTCGTTGACTTCTTGGCGGGCTATTTGGCAACGGTGGGAACTCAAGCGGCACTACTTCGCCGTGCAACGGAAGGCGGGAGTTACAAAGTCACCGTCACACTTACACAAGCCACCATGTTTGAATTGAGCTTGGGTTTGGTAGATAAGAAAATGCTCCTAGATCTGGAAAGTTTAGGTGAGGAACACCAGCCGCTTAAGCCCAATCTCGTGACGGGTCAGACAGGATATGGTGAATTCACACGACTTGGCTCTCAAGTTGAGATGTCGAAAACTCCAGAATTTTGGGCAGATCCGATTATAAACCCCATCGGCTCTTCCAAGGCAGAGTGGCTACCAAGGACGTAACGTGTGGTTATTTTCATCAAGTCCACACAATAACCATCAATGAATTAAGGATAATAAAATGAGTATGAAAACAATCGGACCGGACCCGCATGGTGCCATGTCCACGGGCACTGGTCACTCTAAGGAAGACACCAGGCATGATGACGAAGTCGCTAATCGTAAAATCACGCTGACGAAGGAAGAACAGGACATCATGGATGGCAAGCAGGGTAAGGTGCTGGCCAATTTAATGAAAACGGTGGTCATTTATGGCAATGCCTTTGGTGCTGACAAGCTCGTGAAACTCGGTGGAAATCCGCACACCGTCCTGATGTTTGGTCCCGGGCCGCTTAAGCCCGTCATTGATATTTTCAACGAGTGTGCTGATGCGGGTCTAAAGGCCTACGCTCCATACACCATCGATCCGCGACCGAACGATTTCTACAATGTAGAAATGGAGCCTGAGCTCCAATTGGAGTTCGGGGAGGCTTACCCCTTGCAGGATGCTCTGGAAAAGGCCCATCTGCGGCTCGGGGCCAAGGACATAAACTACTGGAGTTGTACCTGCTACTGGCCCGAGGTCGGCAACGCGCCTGCAACTGGCACCTATCTGGCTTGGTCCGAATCTTCGGCGGTGAACTACGCCAACTCGGTGCTTGGAGCGCGGTCCAACCGCAACTCCGGCGGCATAGAAATGATGTGCAACATACTCGGCAGGGCCCCCCATTTCGGCTTGATGACCACAGAGGGCCGCCGCGCTAAGTGGTTGATTGACGTACAGACTGAAGTCGAGCCGCCCTGGTCCGTGCTGGGCAGCGCCATTGGAATGAAGGTAATCGAGGATGTGCCCTACATTGCCGGTATCGACAAATTCTTTGGCCAGGTCGACGAAATTTCCTGCGGCAAGCTCAAGGATATGGGCGCAGCGACCGCCACCAATGGCGCCGTTGGGCTCTACCACGTGGAGGGCATTACGCCTGAGGCAGTCGAACAGGGGCGCGACCTGTTGGACGAAGGTTACCAAACCTACGTCATTGACGATGCCGAAATGGAGCGGGTACGCAAGAACTATCCAAACCTCTGGAGTAAGAAGGACGCCAGGCCCACGCGGGCCTTCGTCGGCTGCCCGCACAATTCCTTCCACCAGCTCTACGACTGGAGCACGAAGATCACGCTTGCCCTGAAAGATCGAGGTCAGGAGAAGGTGTCGGTCCCGACCTACCTGTTCTGCTCACCGCTGGTAAGAGATCACTTTGAAGATCAACATCCCGAATTGGTCCGTGACGTGAAGCGCGCCGGGGTCAAGTTCACCAACATGTGTGCGCTGATGTTCGCCATAATGCCGGGTGTAGGCGAAACGGAGTTCATGGTTACGAACTCGAACAAGGCTCGCGAGTACTCGACTTCGCGATTCTTCAAGGACGACGACCTGCTGGAGGTCATCGTGAGCGGGGAGGTTCCTGCCGAAGATTAGGAGAACCGCCGGAAGTGAAATTATTAGCGGCTAATAAGCAATTTAAGCTTGGAGGAAAACACAATGGCTAAAAAACAATTCAAAGGAAGACCGCTTTTGGCGGGCGAAGTTGAAGGTCCGGCAACGGTCTCGCGCATTGGATTCAACACTTATACGTCCTACAAGAAAACCATGAGCGGAGAAATGACAGATAAGGCGATCTGCGACGATGGGGACAACACGGATCTCTATGGGAAGGACATTACCAATGCCATCCTCTGTCTGCCCCAGACCATCGGTTCAACGACTGGCGGCTTCGTGCTGATGGGGGTCGCAAAGATGGGCGTGGGACCCAAGGCGATGCTGTTCTCCAGACACGTGGACTCGCTGGCCATCGGTGGTCTGGTAATGGCGGATGTCTGGATTGACAAGCACGTCATTGTCATCGACCTGCTTGGTCAAGAGTTTCTGGACGCGGTAAACACAGGCGATCCGATCAAAGTGCATGAGGACGGCACGGTGGAGGTCGGCTGAACTTCTCTGGTGGCGCCACTGGGGTCTGAAAGGTTCGTCAATTAAGAGGAATAAACCAATGACTAAACAGGAGAAATGACCATGAGCATTAAAACCGTTTCAATTCTGACAGGAGACGAAAAGCACGACAAGCATTTCAATGTGGGGTCGGATCCGCATGGTGCGATGTGCACGGGCACGGGCCACTCCAGGGCGCACGTCAAGCACGACCCGACCCAGGCGCCGCACCAGATGAAACTGACGAAAGAGGAACAGGACATCATGGACGGCAAGAAAGGCGAGGTGCTGGCCAAGGTGATGAAGACAGTCGTTCAGTACGGCAACGCTTTTGGGGCCGACAAGCTCGTGGACCTCGGAGGGAATCCGCATACGGTGCTCCTGTTCGGCAGTACGCCTGTCGCTCCGATCATCGACATCTTCAACGAATGTGCCGACGCGGGTCTGAAGGCCTACGCCGAATACACCATAGACCCACGGCCTTACGATTTCTACAACCTCGAGACTTCCGCCGAGAACCAGTACAAGCTCCAGCAGACCTACAACCTGCAGACCGAGATAGAAATGGTGCACCTGCGGCTCGGTGCCAAGGATATGAACTACTGGAGCTGTACCTGCTACTGGCCCGAAGTGGGCAATGCGCCCAAGCAGGGAACGAACCTCGCATGGTCCGAGTCCTCTGCGGTGAACTACTCAAACTCGGTACTGGGATGTCGCTCGAACCGCAATTCCGGCGGCATCGAAATGCTATGTAACATCCTCGGTAAAGCCCCCCATTTCGGTCTGATGACTGATGAAGGTCGCCAGGCCAAGTGGCTGATTGAGGTGCAGACCACAGACGAACCCCAATGGTCCGTGCTGGGCGGTGCCATCGGCATGAAGGTGATGGAGGATGTGCCTTACGTTGCTGGTATCGACAGGTACCTTGGCCAGCTCGACGGAATTTCCATGGGCAAGCTCAAGGACATGGGCGCCGCGACCGCCACCAATGGCGCTGTTGGGCTCTACCATGTGGAGAACATCACGCCCGATGCAATCGACCAGGGGCGCAAGCTGCTGGCCGAAGGCTACCAGACCTACGTCATTGACGATGCAGAGGTCGAGCGGGTTCGTAAGGACTATCCGAACCTCTGGACCAAGAAAGACGCCAAGCCGACGCGGGCCTTTGTCGGCTGTCCGCACAATACCTTCCATCAGCTCTACGATTGGGGCATGAAGGTTACCCACGCGCTGGCCAATCGAGGTCAGGATAAAGTGGGCATCCCGCTTCACCTGTTCTGCTCGCCGCTGGTATTCAATCATTTCCTAGAGGAACACGCCGAGCTGGTCCGTGACATGAAGCGCGCCGGAATCACCTTCACCAACACCTGTCCACTGACATTCTGCGGTATTCCGGGTATCACCGCGACGGAGTTTTGTGTGACCAACTCGAACAAGACCCGCGAGTACACCAATTCACGCTTTTTCGATGACGACCCATTACTGGAGATCATCCTGACCGGAGAAATTCCAGAAGATGCTTAGGAAAGTCGGCGGAACGAAATTCTTAGCGATTAACAAACAATTTAATATTGGAGGAAAATACAATGGCTAAAAAGACATTCAAAGGACGACCGATTCTGTCCGGCGATCTTGAAGGTCCGGCGATGGTCTCACATATTGGACTCAACACCCTGTCAACCTACAAAGCCGTTATGTTTGGCGGCGCGTCCGATAAGGCGATCTGCTCGGATGGGGACAATAAGGATCTCTACGGAAAGGACATTACCGGGGCTATTCTTTGCATTCCCCAGACCATCGGTTCCACGACCGGCGGCTTCGTGCTGATGGGAGTGGCCAAGCTGGGACTGGCACCGAAGGCGATGCTGTTCGCCAATCACGTGGATTCGCTGGCGATCGGAGGCCTGCTCATGGCGGACATCTGGATGGACAAGCGCATCATCGCGATCGACCTGCTTGGCCAGGATTTTCTGGACGCCGTCAACACCGGCGACCCGGTCAAGATTCATGAGGACGGCACGGTGGAGATCGGTGCCTGACGACGGCAAGGCGCCGGCGTCGGCAGCGGACCATGCGACAAGGGGAGGGATGAAGATGAAGAGAATTCTTAGGCTGGTGGCCCTCAGCGCGCTACTCGCGATAGTGTTCGCGACGTCATCTGTGCAAGCCTTTCATGAACGTCGCGTGCACAACGTTCTTCATTCAAAGGACGATCCGTCGGCGGGGAAGCTCGACAACGGAAAGACCTCGATCACCAAGCTGGTGCCGCCAATCACAAAAGTGTTCAATTACTCCGGAGATATTTGGGAACGCGGCACGATGTTCGGCGACCCTGGCGGATTGCGCACCAAGCTCTACGAGAGTGGCTTTACTTTGGACGCGCAGCTCACGCAGGTTTACCAAGGCGTGACGTCGGGCGGCAACGCGAGCGGCAATGGGAGTGGTTCCTACAACGGCCTGCTTGAGATCAACTCAACACTCGACACGGCCAAGCTGGGTCTCTGGTCGGGTGGGCTGATCGCCGCAACGTTCCAGGCCAGCTTCGGCGATCCGCTCGAGTCCGAGGCGGGCAATGTGTCTCCGGTCAACATGACGCCGTTATGGCCGAAACCATTCGACAACGGCTCTACGTACCTGACGGAGTATTACCTGTTTCAGGGTCTGCCCCACGAAATGGAGTTCATTGCGGGCCGGATCGACGCCACAAACTTTCTGGACAAGAACACGTTTGCTAACAACCCGGAGAGCCAGTTCCTCAACGCAAGCCTGAACAACATGCTGCTGTGGGGCAATTTCCTGACTTTCTCGACCTATGCCACCATTTTCGTTGCCCCGGTAACCAAAGGTCTGAAGATCGCCGTGGCGGCCTGGACCCCCAATACGGAGCCCGGAGACGATGCCGGGGATTGGAGCGATTACGGTGTTGTGGCCAACCCGATGTTCGACTACCACCTTGGTGGTCTGCCGGGAGCGGTCCAGGTGGTCGCCGCGTATTCATCCGCAGACGCCGTTGCCCTGGATAACCCGGCCCTGGTGCCGGACCTGATTACAGGCACTACCCTGCCGGAGAAGAACGATAACTGGATGTTCACCATCAATGGTGAGCAGTACCTTTGGGCGCCGAAGGGGGCTTCGGTGCCCAGGGCAAAGGGAGGACGGAAAGAGGACTTCTTCGTGCCGACGCAGGACTTCGCGGTCAATCCGCCGGGCGTCGGATTGTTCTACCGGGCTGCGTACACGCCGAAGGATCGAAACCCCTGGAACATCAATGTGAGTGGGGGACTCGGTGCACGTGGCATCATTCCGGGCCGGCCTTATGATCGGATGGGACTCGGTGTCTACTGGCTGAAGGAGTCCAGCGACCTGGACGATCAGCCCGGCAATCTTGTACAGGACGAGTACGGCGTCGAGGCGTACTACAACTTTGCGATCACGCCCTGGCTGCAAGTCTCCGCCGATGTGCAGTGGATTGACCAGGGGATCACGTCGAGTGACGATGCCTGGGTACTGGGTAGTCGGCTGAACATGCGCTTCTGATTGCTGGGTAAACGGTATAGGTAGAATAAACGCACTTTTTCGTTGAACAACGAAGTACTGACGGAGGAATGCAACCGATGAATTGGGCTTCGAGGCGTTTTACAACCCCGCACGAGGAGGACACTCTTCATCCTTGTCTAATACCTCCGCTTCTGAGGCAACTGAAGAAAACATCTTCATGGCACTTGACCCACAAAACTCTCCTACCTTATACTTACTCCTATCGAAAGCGAATTCTTATCAGTTTCATTCCTAATGGGTTGCAAAACTAGCAATAGTTTGCACGTTTAAGAGTTGGTTCTCAGCCCAAAACAGATGTCCTTTCTTACCCAGCTATAATTTCGTTCAGGAGGGAACATGGCAACCGATGCTTCCGGAGGAAAGAAACCGGCTTTGAACAAGCTGATCAAGCCCGCCATTTTCATTGTCATAGGCATCATCATTGCTTTTCCCATCTTCAGCATCACTTACTACACCATGGTGCGTACCTCCACACCTCAGTTCTGCGCCTCCTGTCATGAAATCCAGTTCGCATACAATACCTGGAAAACTTCCACTCACGTCAACAACGCTCAGGGATTTGTAGCCGATTGTATGGACTGTCATCTCCCGGCACCCAGCGATACGTTCAATTTCTTCTATGCCAAAGCATTTCACGGTATCAAGGACGTTTTCGGTCATTTCACTCAGGGTGCGGAGGCTTTCGATCATGAGAAAAATCGCCAGGCGGCATACGCCTCATTTAAAAACGAGCAGTGCCAGAAATGCCATCGCAATCTCCTCTACATCCCTAACAAGCGCGGCGCCATGCTGGCTCACCGTGACGTGGTCTATGCCAGGCCCGGCTACGAGAAAAAGTGTGTGGACTGTCACAGGAACCTGGTTCACAATGAAACCCCGATTTATCGCTACAAGCAGTATCAGGACAGTTACAGAGGGACGGGTAAGTAATCAAGTCATTCGCAGCATCGATGCGCGTGATGTTGTGTATTTGTGTATCGGATAAAGCGTTTAGGGTAACAAAAGGGAGCTGATTATGAGAAAAACTGGATTTGTAATCGTTTTGATGTTCGGCCTGGCGGGCTTTCTCATGGCCGGAGCGGCGGTGACCGATGCCCTGGCCCAGAACATTCCCAAGGTCAAGGAATTCAGAATAGAGCGCAGCATGCCCAAGGAGGCGGTGGCCTGCATTGAGTGCCACAAGGTAGAGCATCCCGGTATCTTTGGCGACTGGGCCAACAGCAGGCACGCCAATGCCAATGTTACTTGCTACGACTGCCACAGGGCTGAATCTTTTGATCCGGATGTAAGCAAGGAACATTACCAGCAGTACGAGCGACGTGATTTGAAATACGGCACCAAGGAATACAAGGTACCGATAGCAGCAGTGGTCACGCCCAAGGATTGTTCTCGCTGTCATCCTGACGAGGCCAAGCAGTATGCTCGGAGCAAGCATGCCAACACCCACAAAATCATCTGGCAGATCGATCCCTGGCTCAAACTTGGGATGAACAGTGACCTCGAGCGGGCCACCGGTTGCTACCACTGCCACGGCACTATCCTCAAGAAAACCAAGGACGGTAGTTTGGATCCAATGACCTGGCCCAACGTTGGCGTGGGGCGGATCAATCTGGACGGTAGCCTGGGGAGTTGCAGCAGTTGCCATACCCGCCACCGCTTTTCCGTGATGGAGGCCAGAAAGCCCGAAGCCTGCGGTCAGTGCCACCTGGGACCGGATCATCCTCAGATAGAGATTTACATGGAATCCAAACATGGTGACATCTACACGGCATTCCGTGACGAGTACAACTGGAATGCGGCTCCGGGAACCTGGTCACCTGGTGTTGACTACCGAGCACCAACCTGCGCTTCCTGTCATATGTCTGGCTCAGGAACGGTGCTTACCAGTCACGACGTCACCGAGAGGCTGGCCTGGGAGTCTCAGGCTCCTCTGTCAGTGCGACCCGAAAACTTCAAACCATTTCCAGCCAAGGTCAACCATGAGACTGAGCGGGCCAAGATGAAAGAGATCTGCAAGCAGTGTCACGGCAAGGTCTGGGTGGATGACCACTTTGTCAAATACGACAAGGTGAATGAGGCGTACAACGAGATCTATTTCAAGCCGGCAAAGAAAATGCTGGACGATCTCTACGCCAAAGGATTGCTGGACAAGAGCAAGTTCTTTGATGAGGAACTTGAGGTTGAATTCTATGAACTGTGGCACCATGAGGGACGTAGGGCTCGATTTGGTGCGGCCATGATGGCCCCTGATTATACCTGGTGGCACGGTTTTTACGAGTGCAAGAAACGCTTTGTCAGTTTCATTGAAGGTGGGAACGATCTGATCGAGCACAACAAGAAGGCTTACGTTTTCCCAGATTTTCCTGCTGCCACGGGCAACACCACTAAACCGAAGGAAATTACACCGAAATAAAGTGCGATAATTCATAGGCAGTACTTGTTCCCCTATGAATGTTGATTCATACATATACATAAATACTTGCATTGACGCTTACATTTTGATCTGTAGGATTTGTTTATATGTATTAGCGTCGTGGCGAGGCGTCTATGACGCATGAACAAACACTTTACGAGGTTCGATGGCATGCGTAGACGGGGTTTGCTTCTGTTGTTCGTCCTTTTGGCGGTTTTCGGCGCAGCAATCGGCGTCGGATACTATGCGGCCCAACTCCGGCCAACCGGCCGCGGGGTGGGTGAGGCGCCATATCTGTTTTTCGACCACCTGTCCTGGATGCCGTTCGTAGCTGCATTCGTAGGCATCATTCTCTCCTCGATGACCCGGCGCGTTGCCTGCTACATCGATCGGGAGGGCGAGCGGGTATTGCGCATGGACTTCGCGGGACGGCTGGGTCACTGGTTGCTGGCGCTGCCGTGTATCGTCGTGATGTTCAGTGGGCTCGCGTTGGGAGTGTTCTTCATTCCGCGGCTCACACCCGACGGTCAGGCGACGGCGTTCCTGTTCAACATCCACTTCGTCGCCGTAGTCTTCATGCTCGTGGGCTTCTTTTACCTTCTCGGGAACTGGGCGCTCAGCCCGAGGCGGCTGTCTGCCTTCATCCCGTTTGTGGGCGGCAAGGCCAACCCGATTTACGAAGGACTCATCTTCTATCTGCACCGCGCGGGCCTGACCAAGCGCACCGTGCATCCGGAGAAGTTCGAGGGGTCGGAGCAACTCGCGTTTCTCATGGCCATGGGTTGCCTGTTTCCGCTCGTCATCTCGGGTTTCTTCAAGGTTGCGGCCCGATTCTATGAATTCCCGGCGGTGCTCAGTCACTTCATGAATCTGACGCACGATTTCTTCACGCTGTTGATGGTGTTCTATCTGATCATGCACGTCCCGCTGGTGCTAATGCCGTGGATGTTTCCGTGTTTCAAGGCCATGGTGGGCATGGGCAAGGGTGGTGGCGGCTACGTGCCGCTCGACTTTGCCAAGAGAGAGAATCCCGATTGGATCAAACACCTCGAGACCGAGGGCAAGGTGAAATAGTATGAGCAGTGATGGCTTGAACGAAAAAGAGCGCGCAATGCTCGAACCGGAAAACCCGGGCCGGCGCAAGTTTATGATGGTCACCGGGGCGACGTGTGCGGCCGCATTCGTGGCGGGGTCCTTTTTTCTGCCCGGCAAGTTAGAGGCAATGCCCGACTGCAAGGGCTTCCTGGTGGTCGACCTCAACAAGTGCCAGGGGTGCGGCAGCTGCATGATGGCCTGTTCGCTCGGCCATCACGGTGCGACTTCACAGTCGCTTTCCCGCATTCAGATCCAGCAGGATTCCTTCGCCGACTACCCGGGCGACGTCTTCATGGCGCCGTGCCACCAGTGCGAGGATGCACCCTGCGTACAGGCCTGCCCGGTAGCGGCGAACCGTCCCGCGCTGGAGATGGGCAACGTGCGCATGATCGATCAGAAACGCTGCATCGGCTGCGAACAGTGCATCGATGCCTGTCAGTTCACTCCCAGCCGGGTGCAGTGGGACCCGAAGCAGCACAAGGCGCAGAAATGCGATCTGTGCACCGATGCGCCGTATCTGGGTGAGAAGGGGGGTATCGGAGGCACTCAGGCCTGCGTCAAGGTCTGCCCGGTGAAGGCAATCTCGTTCACCAATAAGATGCCGGATCAGTCGCGCGAGGAGTCCTATCAGGTCAACTTGCGTGGGAAGGGATGGTTCGCGCGTGGCTTTAGCAAGGAGGACTGATGATCTTATCTGGTCCGATGATGGAACCCGAAATTCAAGGTAGTGTGACGTGAAAAACGACGGCTGGGCTGGGCACATTCTTCTCTTGGACTTGACCAGGCTGAAGGCCAAGGCAATCTCGACGGAGAAGTACAAGCGCTGGGGAGGCGGCCACGGTCTCGGGACTGCCTTGTTCTGGGACTACTGCGAAGACAAGACCCTCACAGACGGCCGCGACCCGCGCAACGTCTGTGTCCTGAGCGCATCCCCGTTTTGTGGCACGCTGGTCCCCTCCGGCGGGGGACGTACCGAGGTCACCGGAATCGGAACCGGGCAGTGGCCGCTTTCCTGGTACACGCGCTCGAATTTCGGCGGGCGGTTCTCGTCCATGATGAAATACGCCGGCTGGGATGCGATTGTGATCATCGGCAAAGCCGAACACCCGGTGTGGGTGGACATCCGCAATGGTGATGTGGCTTTCATGGATGCCCGGACTCTGTGGGGCAAGGACACGGAGGAGACCCAACAACAGGTGTGGGCCAAAATCGGGATGCGCAGGGGCACCAAGTCCGACTGGAAGCTGTTGCGCAGCACCATCGACGCCGGCCGAACCACGCAGAAACCGTCGCTTCTATCCATTGGCCCCATCGGTGAGAACTCCGTCCATGGCGCGCTTATCCACGATGCAGGTAACGGCGCCGGTCAGGGCGGCTTCGGCAGCGTGTGGGGTTCCAAGAACCTCAAAGCCGTCAGTATCCTCGGCACCGGTGCAGTCCACGTCGCAGATCCTGCGGGACTGATCCAGGCCCGGTTCAATACCCAGGAGAAGTATGTTGACGATCCGGACAAGCCGGATCTGACTTCCTGGGGGGGGCTCTTGGGCATGGGCGCCATTACCGTCGCCTTTGAGACGCCGCCCACCCATAAACGCAGGCCTCAGGCCTGCCAGAGCTGCATCGGCGGATGTCGGACTCGGTATGAGAATGGTAAGCACAACGAGCAGAGTTGTCAGGAAACCGCGTGGTACGGAGCGTTCGCACGGCGTTTCTATAAAGACCCGACAGATATCGGCAACGCCAATCTTGACGCGGCGCGGGCTGCCGGTCTTTACGGCATCAACACCTATGGACTGAACAGCGCCCTGCCCTGGCTGGAGTATCTGTATCACGAGGACATTCTGGGCCCCAAAGGCAAGATCAAGTCTGAGCTCCCCTGGGACCAGCTCGGTCGCCCCGAATTCGCCGAAGCATTCCTCGATTGTATCGCCAAACGGACGGACATCGGGGCCGATCTCGCGGACGGCTATATGCATGCGTTGCATAGGTGGGGACGCGAGGAAGACCTCGAATCCGGCATGGCGGACTTCCCGTACTGGGGCATGGCCAACCACGGCTACGATCCGCGCAGTGAATTGGAGTGGGGTTACGGCACCATCATGTCCGACCGGGACTTCAACTCCCACGACATCAACTTGCATCTCTTCTGGCTGCCGTTCCTTGCCGCAGTCAAGGCTAAGCCTATGCGAATCGAGGCAGAGCGCGCCGTAGAGTTCGTCGCCGAACGACTGGGACCCTATGCGAAAGGCCGCACGGAGTGCCTCGATTACAGGGATTCGAACATGTACTCTGAGCCAATTGCGCAGCTCGTGCGCTGGATGCTCCACTACGGTCGGTTCTGGAAGAACTCCTGCGGCCTGTGCGATTTCAAGTGGGCAAATTTTTTCAATACCAATACCAAGGACAACTGGGGCGCGACCGGCTCGGAAGACGCGGGTGAACAGGTCTGGTGGCGGGTTGTCACCGGCGAGGACATGAGCTTCGAAGACGGCATCGAGCGTGGACGCCAGATCTACAACCTGGACAACGCGATCTGGGTTCTTCAGGGCCGCCAACGGGACCTGTGCAAGTTTGCGCCCTACATCTACAAGAAGGACGTCAAAGGATTCAATCTCGGCATGTTCCCCTTCTTCTTCTGGCCGACTCCCGATGAGAACGGGAAGTGGGAATATCGGGAAATAGGGTCCCGACACCTCGACGAAGCCAAGGTCGAAGAATGGAAGAACACGTTCTACGGCCTGGAGGGCTGGGATGCGAAGACCGGCTGGCCCACCCGGAGCACACTGGAGACGATGGACATGGCGTTCGTAGCCGATGAACTCGCGGCGGCCGGCAAACTGGGAGAGGAAAGTTGATGAACTATGAGTTTAGCACGCCATCACCCGAGCAAGCGTCGGCGATATTGTCGATGGTGCCTTATCGAGAGCGCCTGAAGGCGGGCCGCATGCGCTTGCCCAGTGGCTTCATGGCGACGCCCGTGAGAAGCCTGCACGAAGTTTACATCAACCTCATGATGGACGAAAAGTCCATGCCCGCCATCCATTTACCCAGCCTCAGCGTATGGGTCGATGAAGTGGTTGGCGATCGAGAGCTTGCCAGGGTGATCGATGCTTGCGCTTCGGACGACGGCAACTCCTATGTCGAGCGATGTCGGAAGCTTCATAAAATTATTGGGATGCGCCTGGCCCAGCTTCGGGAGATAGCCGATGCGTCGGATTTCTAGCTCGGACGCAGGAGACGTCAGAGTGAATGCACACCTGACCCAAGGATCGTGGCGATGAGGACGACAATTATTGTAAGCATCGTGAGTCTTTTGCTCACGGCCTCAGCGGTGGCCGCAGACGGTGGCTCGATCAAGGGGTCGGTGGGCTACACACCAGAGATGGCCTGGGACTACAATGGGGACAACAAAATTAACCGTGTCCAATACTGGGTAGACATCGACATCAAAACAGAGGGCAAAGCGATCAAGGGAGGCGTGCGGAAGTACCTCAAGGACCTGGACAGTGGGCAAAAGATCTACCACTGGGCGAACATGCAAATGACTGGCGACAACACACGGCCGAACTTGCCGGCCACCCATTTGGCGATCAAGGGCAAGACAGCCGAATTCACCGTCAACGATGTGACCTATACCTTCACCGATAGCGGCGGTAAATCCGGGAAGCGGCCCGGAACCTTCCTTGCCGATGACGGGTTCACGAAGACCGAAATAAAGATTTACGCTGGCGAAGTCAAAGTGCGTGGCCAATAGTGGGGAATCCCTCATTGGATTCATACCAGCCTCCAGTGATACACCACCTGGTTTAACGAGAACGCCAATCGACTCATGCCGCGTGTGGATAACTCAACGCCCGGCTACTGATCCCCGATTTCATCGTCCTTGGTGCGCAGTCGGGGGAAAGCAATTCCTAACCCATAATCCAACTCGGGGAAGCGGAGAATGAGCATGTTCACGGAGAGATTGTTCTTTCTAGATTGGCTCGGCAGCAGGATCTTGTCGGTAAAAACGGATGGCAGTGACGTTCGTACGGTGGTGAGTACCAACTGCAAGGAACCCGACGGCATTGCCGTAGATGTGGAGGCGGGTCATCTCTATTGGACAAATATGGGGACCCCGGAGGGGGACGACGGCTTCATACTCAGGTCCGACCTCGATGGTAACGACATCACCACCGTCGTGCCCGTCGGAGACACCTTCACCCCCAAGCAGCTTCAGATCGACCGCGCCAACGGCAAGCTCTATTGGTCGGATCGCGAGGGCATGCGGGTCATGCGCTCGAACACGGATGGCTCCGGCATCGAGACACTGATCACGTTCGGGGTTGGCGACAAGGACCGTGCGGACCAGACCCACTGGGGCGTGGGAATGGCACTCGATATCGGAGCGCGGAAGTTTTACTGGACTCAAAAAGGGGGTGACGACGCGGGTTTGGGAGTCATCAAGCGGGCAGGTTTCGACATGCCGGCAGGCGAGGACGACACCAACCGGAGCGATATCGAAGTGTTGTTCGAAGGCCTCCCCGAACCCATCGACATCGAGCTCGACATCGAGAACCAGCAGCTCTACTGGACCGATCGCGGTGACAACACCGTCAGCCGCGCCGGCATGAACCTACCCGTCGGCAGCACGGCGGGCAACAGGCAGGATCGGGAGATCCTGGTGACCGGTGTGAACGCAGCTATCGGATTGGCATTGGACCGCCAGCGTCGGAGGATGTTCTACACTACTCTCTTCGATGCCAAGATCGGCGCCGCGGACATGGACGGCGGTGGAGCCACGTGGATCCACACCAGCGAGGGGAGCAATTTGACCGGAATCGCATTTGTGCGATTGCCGGACTAGCAGGCAGCCGAAAAACGGGGTTTTTCAACAGACTGATAGTCCGCTGCACGCGTAAGGCAGCCGGCCGGCATCGCATGGACCCTATCGGGTTCATTCTGCTGGGCAAGATTACCGCCATTGGAATCCTGGGGCTGGTTATTCGGTTTTGAACGACACCAGCAGTGGAGGCCATCAAGGAAGTCGTCACGACTACTGAGGAAGCTCCCGTATACTTCCCTTCATGCCAAGGGCTATATCTTGGATTCTATACGTCGACTCTAATACTTTCACGTCGAGTAGACCGAGGGAACTTCCCGCTCAGTCCCTCACAGAACCGCACGTGAACCTCTCGATTGCATCGGGGTCGGGCCAAGTTAATTATTTGAGATTTATTGGAAAAATGTGTAAATATAGGCTTATTTCGGCGCTATAATGGTGATTTTGGGGGTAAAAAGAGCAATACTGTCAATTCAAACCTACTCTTTGCCCGGAGGGTCGCAGCATGAGCACATCTAATCAGCCTTCGAACGACAAGTTGTTTGTGGGGAGAGCGCTCGAGGCAAGCGTCCATATAGGCCTCGTTGCTCTAGTCATATTTTGGTGTTTCAAGATCGGTCGGCCGTTCCTTGAGATTATCGTCTGGGGCATCATCATTGCCGTTGCAATCCAGCCTATCTACTCCCGGCTGAAGTCCGCCCTGGGTGGACGTGATCGCCTGGCGGCAACCCTGATAACAATTTTTGCCCTGATCTTCCTGTTGGTTCCCACCATTATGCTTTCCGATTCCCTCATCGACACCGCACGAGAGGTTGCGGAACAGCTCGAAGACGGGACCCTGAAAGTGCCTCCACCAGCGGAGAGCGTCAGATCATGGCCGGTCATCGGCGAACCTGTATACAAGTTGTGGAGCCTTGGCTCAAAAGATCTCGGAGCTGCGGTGGACAAGATGGCGCCCCGATTCAAAAAGTATGGTGTCTCGCTTTTGTCCGCCGCTGCGAATGCCGGGGTCGGGATTCTGATGTTCGTGGTTTCGATCATTATCGCCGGTGTTCTCCTTGCACATGCCGAGGGTGCTCATCAGGCTGCGCTCACATTTTGTAGGCGGCTTGCAGGTGAAAGGGGGGCGAATTTCGTCGAACTCGCGGGGGCAACGGTGCGCAGTGTTGCCCAGGGCATTTTGGGCGTCGCACTAATCCAGTCGATCCTGGGAGGGCTTGGTTGTCTCGTGGTCGGCGTGCCTGGGGCAGGACTCTGGGCCCTCCTGATCCTGCTTGTTGCTGTGGTTCAGCTTCCCCCTCTCTTGGTCTTGGGCCCGATTATTGTCTACGTGTTCTCCACCAGCAGTACGATTCCCGCAGTTTTGTTTGCGATCTGGAGTGTCCTCGTCAGTATAAGTGACCCCTTTCTGAAATCCCTCTTGCTGGGTCGTGGACTCGACGTTCCCATGCTTATCATCTTCATTGGAGCAATAGGCGGCTTCATAACATCGGGCATCATCGGCCTCTTTGTTGGCGCCATCGTTTTCACGCTCGGCTACAAGCTTTTCTTAGCATGGCTCAGCGAGGATACACAGCCGGAACCAGAGCCAAGCAAATCTGAGTAGCGACCATAAGGATTTTAGATTTTAGATCGCAGATTTCAGAT
>Ga0209578_10001856_pt1 | contig 18707 bp, 15 predicted proteins | sample tdAd472_FD_187127 | JGI IMG/M metagenome (GOLD analysis project Ga0209578, IMG submission 187127) | Marine sediment microbial communities from the Atlantic coast under amendment with organic carbon and nitrate - tdAd47.2 (SPAdes)... | ecosystem: Environmental > Aquatic > Marine > Coastal >...
CGGGATCGTGGTGCTCTGCGTGGTCGTCGGTACCGAGTCGATCGCCCAGCCGCTGCTGGTGCCGTATGTCCCGGCGTCGGGGGAACTGGCGGTGCTTGGCGGGGCGATGGTGGGGGCCTGCCTGGGGTTCCTGTGGTGGAACTGCTCCCCAGCGTCGGTCTTCATGGGCGACACCGGGTCCCTGTGCCTCGGTGGGCTGATCGGCTACATCGCCGTCGTCATCCGGATGGAGTACGTGATTCTCCTCATGTGCGCGGTTTACATCTGGGAGATCCTCAGCGTTGTGATGCAGGTCGGCTACTTCAAGGCGACCAAGGGGCAGCGGATCTTCAAGTGCGCGCCGTATCATCACCATCTGCACATGTCCGGCTGGCCCGAGCAGCGTATCGTTGCCCGCTTCTGGATCATGACGATCCTGCTCACGGCGATGGCCCTCGCCTCGCTCAAACTCCGCTGAGTCGGACCAACCCGTTTCCCTCCCTCTGTCCTGTGCTCGGGAGCCCGTGTGGCGCGATCTTCGTCGGAAAAACTCGAGCCGGGCAAGCCCGGCGAACCGACGGCAATTGGCTCAGCGCCGGCGCAGGCGGACGCCAAGCCGCCGCTGGTCACCAAGGAGGGAACGATCCGCTCCGGTCGCCTCAAAGGGCTGACCATGTGGCAGGCGATCTTCGTCCTGTCGTGGCCGGTGCTGATCGAGTCGTTCCTAAACGCTCTGGTCGGCCTCGTCGACACCACCCTCGCTGCCTCGCTTTCGGAAGCCGCGACCGACGCCGTCGGCGCCGCCTCATACTTCCTCTGGTTCATTAGCCTCGTCGGCATGGCGCTCGGCGTCGGGGTAACGGCCCTTGTCGCCCGATCGATGGGCAAGGGCCGGGTCGCCGCGGCGTGCGCGGGCGTCGGCCAGTCGACTCTCCTGTCGCTGGGCGCGGGTCTGAGCGTCGGCGTGCTGATCTTCTTCGCGGCGCCGGGCATCGCGTCGCTGCTGCAACTGCAGGCCGAGGCTCGCGAGGGGGCGATCTCGTACCTACGGATCCTCGCCTGGGGCGTGCCCGCGCAGACCTTCCTGCTCTGCGGCATCGCGGCGTGTCGCGGTGCCGGCGACGCCCTGCGCCCGCTGGTGATCATGGCGATCATCAACTTCACCAACGTCGTCTCCAGCTTCCTGCTCTCGGGCGCGAACTTCGGCGTCACCCGCGCCACCGCCACCGGCGAGACCGTGACCGATGTGCTCATCCCCGGCTTCGGGGCGTTCCAGATGGGCCTGACCGGCATCGCCTGGGGCACCGTCATCGCGTGGAATCTCGGCGCGGTGCTCATGGCGCTGCTGCTCATTCGCGGCACGCACGGCGTGCGCCTCATGCTTCGGCGCATCAAGCCCCACAAGATCACCATGGCCCGGCTCGTCCGCATCTCGATCCCCAGCGGCATCGAGACCTTCGGCATGTGGTTCGGCAACTTCCTGATCATCATGATCGTCGGCTCGTTCGCCATGCAGGGCCTGCTCGGCTCACACATCGTGGCCATCCGCATCGAAGCGTTCAGCTTTCTGCCCGGCTTCGCGATGTCGATGGCGGCGTCCACGCTCGCCGGTCAGTACCTCGGAGCCGGCTCGCCGCGCCTGGCCAAGACCGCGATATTCCGGTGCACGACCATCTCCGCGAGCATCATGTTCTGCTTCGGGCTGCTGTTCATCTTCTTCGGCGAAGAGATCACCGGCCTGTTCTCGCAGCAGCCGACGCACCTCGAACTCGTGCCGAAGCTCCTGTTCATCTGCGGCATCACGCAGATCCCCTTCGCCATCTCCATCTGCATCCGCGGCTCACTGCGCGGGGCCGGCGATACGCGCACGGTCATGATTCTCACCTGGGTGAGCACCTACGCGATCCGCCTGCCGCTCGCGTACTTCTGCTCGGGTGTGGACCTGACGCTGTTCGGGCGCACTTTCGAGAACCCGCTGCCGATCCTCGAACTGCTCTTCGGGCTCGAGCCGGGGCTGGTCGGCCTTTGGATCGCGCTGTGCTCCGAGCACGTCACGCGATCGCTGCTGTTCATGGGACGCTTCTTCCACGGCGGCTGGGTGCACGTGAAAGTTTGATCGCTCCGCCGCTCAGCGTGCGCTGACCGACCCGTGCTCGTGGCATTCGCACTCGGTGTGCTCGGCGATCCACTGTTCGATGAACTGCGCATCGCGGAGCGTCCTTTCCGGCGCGGGCGGCAGGGCGTTCAGGCCCTGCAGCATGATGTTCTGGAACCGGTCGCGATAGAGCTGGTTGGCCGGGTTGCTCGCCGCGGCCCGGAACTCCTCGCTGAGCAACTCCTGGATCTGCTCGATCCGCGTCTCGGGCAGCGGATGCGTGGACAGCCACTCCGGCTGGCGTGGCCCCGACGACGCGTCCTTGAGGATCCGCATCACTTCCAGCTGCGCGCTCGGGTTGTAGCCTGCCTGCGCCATGTAACGCATCCCGAGTTGGTCCGACTCGGACTCCTGCCCGCGATCGAACGTCAGCGCGTACACGCCCGCGCCGGTGACCAGACCGTTCACGAGTAGTTGCAGGTCTTCATCGTTGCCGATGACCACACCGCCGATCGCCGCCGCCAGCGACAGCCCTGCCTGGCGCACCAGCCGGTTGTTGGCGTGACGCGCTGTGACGTGCGCGATCTCGTGCCCGAGCACGCCGGCGAGCTGCGCCTCGTTGTCCATCCGTTCGACGAGCCCGCGCGTGATGAACACCTGCCCGCCCGGCAGCGCGAACGCGTTGATCACATCGCTGTTGAGAAAGATGAACGACCACGGCAGCGACGGGTTCTCGCCCTCGGTCTGCGCTGCGAGCTTCATGCCGATATCGGTGACGTAACTCTGGAGCTGGTCCGAGGGCACCCGACCGCCGTAGGCCGCGATCAGTTCCGGCGCCGCCTCCTGCCCGATCTGGATCTCCTCCGAGCGCGACAGCAGGTTGAGCTGCGTTCGCCCGGTCGCGGCGTTGGTGGTGCACGCGCCGAGCATGGTGGAGCCGACGAGCAGAGCCACGGCGGCGAGCGAACGGGTCAGGCGACGGGTGAATTGGGGCATGGCGAATCTCTCCAGCTTGTGCTCATCTCCAGTGTAGTCGGGAGCTCTCGGAAGACGGCATTCCTAGGCTCGCAGCGCCTATCATTGGTCCCCATGACCACCACCCAGACCACCCCCGAGCCGGCCGCCTGGAGCGATGAGGAACTCGCCCAGAATCCGCACGCCCACGAGGCCAAGGCGGGCAAGGTCCGGGGCATGTTCGGCGCCATCGCCGGGCACTACGATCTCAACAACCGGCTGCACTCGTTTGGGCGGGACCAGGCGTGGCGGAAGTTCGCCGTCCGCAAGGCCGATCTCAAGCCGACCGATCGCGTCCTCGACGTCGCCTGCGGCACCGGCGACCTTACCAAGGCCTTCGCCGAGGCCCTGGCCAGGATGGGCCGGCAGAAGCAGGGGACGGAATTCCCGGTCGTCGGGCTGGATTTCACCCCCGAAATGCTCGATGTCGCCCGTGACCGCAAGGCCACGCCCCTGACCGAGTACATCGAGGGCGACGCGATGGATCTGCCGTTCGAAGACGGATCCTTCGATGTGGTCTCGATCGCCTTCGGCATCCGCAATGTCAGCCGCCCCGAGGTGGCGATCGCCGAGTTCCGGCGTGTGCTCCGCCCGGGCGGTCGCCTGATCATCCTGGAGTTCGACAAGCCCCGGTTCGCCCCGATCCGCTGGGGCAACGACTTCTATACGAAGGTGATCATGCCGCGGACCGCGACGCTGATCAGCCGGGACAGGAGCGGGGCGTACAAGTACCTGCCCCGGAGCGTGCAGACCTTCCTCACGCGCGACGAGATGATCTCGACCATCGAGGGGGCGGGCTTCGAGTCCGTGAAGGCGCACCCCCTCACATTCGGGGTGTGCGTGTGTTATCGGGGTCAAGTGAAAGCCTGATGCGCGCAGCCGGTGGAGAACCGGCGAACATCTGGCGCTTGGTCGGGCAAACCGACTGAATTTTTCTTCACTCGAAAACCCGGCGCAGAGTGCAATGTCCGGAAACGTTTCGCGTCGCGCGGTCGAGAACCGCGACGGACGTGTTATCTGCGCCGGAAGGCCATTCGCTGTCTGGGTTGACACACCTCGCTCGATGATGGTGGTGCCAACATCGTGTGCCTGCCGGGTTGGCAGGCCGAACCGAACCCAAGACCCGACGCCCCGCGTGGGGGACCTGTGCCGGAGCGTGCCGGCGGAATGGAGCTGGGAAATGTCAGTTGAATCCTACTCACAGCGTTTGTTTGAGGCCCTGACCAACGGCGACCGGCCCTCGGCCCGGGCGATCATCGACGAGTGCTTCCGCGACGGCGCTTCAGCGGAGCAGGTCGTCTCCGACCTGTTCTGGCCGACCTACGAACAGATCGAGACCCTCTTCCGCGAGGACAAACTCACCACGCTCGCTCACCACATGGCCACCCGCCTGCTCCGCTCGCTCTGCGACCAGGCCGCCCAGCGGTTCAGCTTCAAGAACCCGATCGGGCGCAGCGTCTTCGCCGTCTGCGGTCCGACCGACGCCGACGAACTCGCTGGCCAGATGGCCGCCGACCTGCTCGAGGCCGAGGGCTTCGCGGTCAACTACGCCGGGAGCGGCATCGCCAACGACGAACTGCTCGAGATCGTCCAGACCACCCAGCCCCACGTGCTACTGATCTTCTCCAGCGCCCCGAGCGACCTGCCGGGCATCCGCGAACTCATCGACACCATGCGTGAGATCGGCGCCTGCGACGGCATCCAGATCGTCGTCGGCGGCGGCGTCTTCAACCGGGCCGAGGGCCTCGCCGAAGAGATCGGCGCCGACCTCTGGGCCGAGGACCCCACCGAACTCTGCCACGTCATGATCGACTACCCCGAGCACCGCGCCCAGGACGAGCAGCGGACCGTCGGTCGCAACCGGCGCCCGATCCGCAAGGCTGCCTGACCCGACCACCGAGCGCACGGAAGCGCTCGCGGCTCCCGAGCCGAAACACGCGCAGACGCCCGGAATCCCGGGCGTTTGTTGTTTTTGAGCCCCAGCCGGTATCCTGCCTGCATGCGTGCACCGGAGGCACGAATTCGTTCCCGGAAGGAGCAGGGCGGCTTGTTCGACGAGTTGTCGCGCGCCTCCGGCAGCGCCCACCAGGCCGAACTGAAACTCGCGTCGGTCAGGGTCCGACGGCACAGCGAGCCCCAGCCGCGTGATGTCCGCTTCGCGACGCTGGCGAGTTCGTCTTCGGGCAACTGCTCCGTGCTCGTCCACGGCTCCGGCCAGAACCACCGGCTGACGCTGATCGACTGCGGCATCTCGCCCCGGCGGACACGCGTCCTCCTCGACCAGCTCGGCCTCGACTTCTCGCGGATCGACGACATCGTGCTCACGCACCTCGATCGCGACCACTGCTATCCCAGTTGGGCCAAGGCGTTGCCGAAGCACGCCCGATTCCGAATCTGCGAAGGCCACCGCAACCGCGCGCGCCGGGCCGGACTTCTCTACCGGACCACAGAGATCTTCCGCGCCGGCGAACCGTTCGAACTCGGTCGCGGCGTGCGGGTGAGCTCCGAACTTCTCTCCCACGACGACCTCGGTGTCGCGTCCTTCCGCTTCGACCTGCCGTGCGCGCGCCACGGCGGGCGATCCATCGGCTACGCCACCGACCTCGGTCGCGCGACGCCCGGCCTGATCAGTCTGCTCATGGGCGTCGATGTGCTCGCGATCGAGTCGAATTACTGTCGCGATATGCAGGTGGCCTCGGATCGTCCGGAGTTTCTCAAGAGCCGCATCATGGACGGGAGCGGTCACCTGTCCAACGACGAATGCCTCGACGCAGTCCACGCGATTTCACCGCGCGAGCGCGTGGTGCTCCTGCACCTGTCGCGTCAGTGCAACACCCCGGCAGCCGCCTCGCGCGGGCATGAGAGCGGTCGGTACGAATTGACCGTCGCGCCCGCGGACGGGCCGACCGACCTGTTGGAAATTGCTTGGGCGGAGTAGCGGTCGAGGCCGGCTGATTCAGGCCGCCCAGCCCCAGTCCGTCATCCCCTCGTCCTCTTCCGGCTCGTCGCCGATGTCGAACCCGAGCCATTCGGCCTTCGGAGTCGCGCGGTTGTGGACGCGAACGACCTTGGCGAGCTGACGAGAGAAGGCATCGCGCAGCGTGCGCAGTTCGGCGCTGACCGCTTCCGAGAAGGGGTCGTTCCGATCGCGGAAGACCACCAGCACCGCGAGACAGTCGCCATCGTGGCTGTGGCAGCCGGTCGCGATCACGCTGCTCCCGCTGAGCCACGACGCGTTGTCGTCGAGATGCTCCACGAGCTTTGCTTCACTGTCGAGCGCCACGATCGACCGCTCATCGCGGAAACGCGAGGGAACGATATCGGCCAGATGGTCGAGCAGAGTGTCGGCGGTGTCCTTGGGCAGGTCGTAGTTCACATACGCACCCAGACTGAAGTCGCCGCTGTTGCCGGGCAGGTAGACCGCGGCGTTGGTCGGACCGGTCTTGGTGAGCATGTGCTCGAGCGTCTTGCGGAGAAGGCTTTCGACATCAAGTTCGGATTCGATCGACATCGCGAGCTGATCAACGCTCGCCGAGTCGACCTGCTCGGCAAGCTGCTGGTAGGCGTTCACGAGGTCGCCGCAGAGCACGTCGACCTGGTTGTTGACCTGCTGACGCTGCTTGTTGAGCCGCCGGCAGATCCTCTTGAGTCGCTCGATACGCCGGGCCTGCTGACGCATGCTCTGGGCTCGCTCCGCAGCCGACGCGAGACGCTCGCGCAGTTCATCCAGATCAAACGGCTTGGCGATCAGGTCCACCGCGCCGCAGCGCATCGCCAGCACGCCGTGGTCGACGGTCGGCTTGCGCACGGTCAACAGGACGCAGATCGGTTGTTCGGCGCTGGTCAGTTCGGTCGCGAGGCGTACCGCTTCGGCTTCGTGCCGATCGATCGAGATCAGGGCGACATCGTAGTCTCCGTCACCGATCGCCTTGGAGAACTCCTCGGTGCTGCCCGTGCTGTCGAGAGTGATCTTGAGACCGCTCGCGGCGTCGCGCAGGCGCTTGCGCGACCGGGCGTCTTCCTCATAGCACAGAATCCGAGCCGGGCGGGCTGATCCGCTGGGCAGGTACCCCGCGAGCGCACGCTTGCCGTCCTGGCTGGCGTTCGCACGGAGCGGGCTGGGCTGCTCAGATGGTTTCTTCTCGTCGCTCACGCGTGGTCTCCCTCAGTCCGGCGCGAATCTCGCGGCCTAAGCCGCTTTCCGGGGACGCTCTCTCGACGCGTCCCATTTCCAGTCCTCGAGCGCCACGGTCACCGTGGTGCCCTTGCCTCGGCCGCTCTCGATCCAGAGGTCGCCGCCGTGCAAGTCAATCAGTCGCCGGGCCCTCGCGAGCCCCAGCCCCGGCTGTCGCCCCGCGTCCTTCTCGCTGAAGAATGGGTCGCAGGCGTGACGTCGGGCGCGTTCGGACATGCCGATCCCGTCGTCCGTCACTGAGATCAGCAGTCGGCCATCCGCGTCGGAGACAACAGCCCGAACCTCGATGAGGTGCTTCGGGCGGGCCTCCAGAGCGTTGACCATGATCTCTGTGACGGCTTGGACGATTTGACGACGGTCGATAAACGCGACGTCCAGATCGTCGCCGATAATCACGCGGATCTCGGGGATCGCCGTGTCGGTTCCGGTGTCGCCATTCAGCTTCGCGCTCGCGGCCATCGCGCTCAGCGTGGTATTTCGCTTCTCAACGCTTGCCCGAACGGCCTGATCGAGCGTCTGATGGATGTCCGAGCGCGTCGGCTTCGGTTCGGGCGGATCGGCGAAGAGATGCAGAGACGTAATCAGGTCGCTCAAACGCTGCGCCGCGTCCGCGACCGCCTTGGCCTTCGACGCGTTCTCATCATCCAGCAGACGCTGGGCGAGGATCTGGGCGTTGCCGCTGATCACCGTGAGCGGGTTGTTCATCTCGTGCGCCGCACCGCCTGCCAGTTCGCCCAGTCGGGCGAGTGAACGGGATTCGACGAGCTGCTGCTGCGTGTCGGCCAGCTGACGATTCGCTTCGGCGAGCTGTTCGCCCAGGCGACGCGCTCCGTCGAACTGCGAGGTGGCGCCGAGCACCGATGCCCAGCTCGCCACCAGCGGACGGACGATCTCCGGATGATCCAGAAGGCAGCGTGCCTCCTTCCCGATCTGGTGGATCAGAACGCCGGCCGGGCTGGGTTCGCCACGCTGCAGCGAGCCGAGCAGGGGCGTGAACCGGAAGCCGGTCGGATCGAAGTCGTCGCCGAGAGTCTTCTTGAGCCACCCCAGGACCTCCACGGAGGAGAACCCCATCCCGGACTGGTCCGACAGCGAACGCAGGTCGTTCCCGCCGGGAGGCAGGCCGAGCTTTCGGTCGGCGATCAGTCTTCCGGACGACAGGTGCTGGCGGAACTGCCACGACGCGCCGGAACGCGATTGCCAGAGGATCGAGATCGGGCGCGACGTGGCGAACGTCGACGCCGCCGAGCGCGCGACCGCGCCCATCGCGTCGGGGAGGGCGGTGCGCAGCACACCCTCCGAGTGGAACCGATCGATCGCTTCGAGCACCCGCTGCTGGGCGTTCGTCCGTTCGGCTTGTGCGTTGAGCTGGCTGTTGAGCTGACCGAGCTGGCGATTCGCCTCGGCGATCGAGTCGAGCAGCACATCCGAGTCGCTCGAGTCGTCCAGCCCGAGGTTGGCGGCTCGCACCGCCAGCCGGTCGAACAGTTCGCCCTCGATCTCGCCGCAGACCTGCGGGTCGAGCCCGTGCTCGGAGCACAACTCTTCGATCGGACGCATCTGCGAGAAGTTGCCGGACCAGCCGATGAGCAGTTTGCGCGTGATGGCCTGTGCCACGGTCACGACGCCGATCAGCCGGCGGTGGGGGACATCGGGCAGCGACACCGCCGGCTGGTTGTGCAGCCAGATGACATCCTGCAGCGCGTGCGGCAGAGCCCAATGCTCGGCCAGACGCTTGCCCGCGGTATGGTGGTCGAGTCCGATGACGCGTCGCTCGATCTCAGCGATGTCGCAGCGCTTCTGTTCGCACAGTTCGACACATCGCCCGAACGCCTTCGGGAGCAGCTTCTCGAGCGCCAGCTTGCCCAGATCGTGCAGGATGCCGCAGAGAAAGGCCTCTTGCGGACGGACATCGATCCCGGCTGTTTCGTGCTTCTCGGCGAGCAATTCCGCGCAGCAGGCGACGGCCAAAGAGTGACGCCAGAACGCGGCTCGGTCGAAGGACGCCGCGCCGTCGCCGTCGCTCTTGACGAGGCCGTACACCTCGACCGAGAGCATGGCTGCCCGCACGGCCTCCAGACCGACGAGGACCACGGCGCGGTCGATGGTCGTGATCTCGTTGGCGGTAGTGCGGTCGGCTCGCCGGCAGAGGCGCAGCACCCGAGCCGTCAGCGCCGGGTCGGATTCGATGAGCTTAACGACTTCTCTGATGTCGGCGTCGGGTGACGAAGACAGTTGCAGGACACGCAGCGCGATCGGCGAGAGTGTCGGCAGCGACTCGATGTGGCTGAGGATGAGCTCGCGGTGGTCTGTCGGTGCTGACGCGGTGTGCACGCGAGGCCTCCTGCGTGGTCGGTGAGATCAGCTCTGGGCCCGGAGCTCGAGCAGCGATTCGATGCGCTCGAGCAACTGGTTGACCGAGAACGGCTTTTTCAGGAAGTCGTCCGCGCCCGAGCGGATGAGTTTCTCGACTTCGTCCTGTTCGACGACGCCGGAGACGAAGATCACGCGCGTTGACGCGAGTTCGGGCCGGGCCCGCAGACGCTCGCAAACGACATTGCCGTTGATGTCCGGCAGCATGTAGTCGAGCACCATAAGGTGCGGGCGAAACGCTTCGGTGAGCATGCCGGCGTCGTACCCGGTCGCGGCGGTGCGCAGTTCAAATCGGTCGTCGCGACCGATCGTGTCTTCGAAGATCTCGAGGATGCTGCGGTCGTCCTCGACCACGAGGATCCGGTACACATCAGGGTTCGCCTCGGGCTGCAGCGGATCCAACGGGATCTCGTTGGTCTGCATGAAGCGGAGTAGCTCGTCGCGTGGGATGCGCCGGAAACGTGAGCCGGGCACGCGAAAGCCCTGAAGGCGTCCGGCGTCGAAGCAGCGGATGATCGTCTGTTGGCTGACCTTGCAGATCTCCGCGGCCTCACCGGTGGTGAAGACCTTCTTGCCGTCCCACTTGCCCGATGCGCCCTTTGGGGCGTCCGCGGAACCGGAGCCTTCGCTGTTCTTGTGTGAGCCGTTGCTGCTGGGCGAACTCGACATGCCACCACCCCGCGCCGCTTGAGTGCGTTCGTGCGGACGATGAGTGACGCACCGGCGACGACGCCGGGAGGTCCGCATCGCGAGCATCGGCGCGAAGGCGGGCAGACTTCACCGGCCGTAGCGGCTGGGCGAAGAGGGGTCGGTTTTCGGACCGGATCGATCGGAGCAACCGCTCAGTCCGGGGCCTTGGACTGGCACGCCTCGCAGGCGAACACCGCTCGACCCGCCTGTTCCCACGAGGTGATCGGACCGCCGCAGGTGGGGCAGCGATCCTTCTTATACACGCGCAGCGATTCACTCCGGTTCGGGCGTCCGATCCTCTCGCCGTTGAGTGCGGCGTCGATCGTGACGATCCGGTTTCGCTTGACGCCGATCTGCAGCATTCTCGAGATCGTCCGCCACAGGTCGTCGAACTCCTCGCGACTCAGCGACCGCGCCTCGCGCTCCGGATGGATGCCGCACGCGTGCAGCGAATCGCAACGAAAAATGTTGCCCACGCCTGCGAAGACGGACTGGTTGAGCAGCATCGACCCGATCTCCGCGCGGCTCGTGGAGACACGCTTCCAGAGGCGTTCGGCATCGCAGTCGTCGCGCAGCGGGTCCTCGCCGAGACGCTCGGTAATGGTCTGCCACGAGTCGGGCGTGACGATCTCGCAGGTGTTCGGGCCGTTGAGATCGAAGGCCGCCGTTTCGCCGACGATGCGTACCCGGACCGCACCGCGCGGCTCCGGCAACTCCTTGGGATTGCCGTCCCTATCGGTCAACCGATGGAGACGAAACTTGCCGTAGAGCCCGAGGTGGATGTGCATGCCGACCGGTTCATCGCGTTTGCGTTTCCGTTCAAACCAGTAGCAGAGGTGTTTGCCCCACGCGTCGATGCGTTCCAGTCGGCGACCGTCGATCCGCTCGGCACCATCGGTGAACCGTCCTTGCGGAGAGGACGCCTCGATCTTCTGGCCGGCGAGGGCCTTGGTGTGATCGCGTGCGAGGCGGTGGATCGTGTGGCCTTCGGGCATGAACCGATGCTATGCTGACTTCGTACCAGGGTGGTTCATGCACGCGAGCACTAGGGATAATCCGAAGACCACTGAGCAGCCGAAGAAGACGGCTGCCGAGGTCGCTTCACGCCTGCACGAGGCGCGGCGTGATCGGAGCGTCCGTCCTCCGGACCCGCCGAAGCGATCGGGTGAAGACCCGATGATGAACCTGAAGGCCCGGCCGCGACGCAAGCGGTGCCGTCATTGCCGTTACCGGTTCAACTACCGCATGCACACGAACCTCTGCCCCGAGTGCGGCCGGTATCGCGACGACTACCCGCACCCGAACCACGGCCTGCAGGCGATGCTGTTCGCCGGCGCGATAGTCGGCGGGGCGTGCCTGCTGATTCTGCTGATCGTGATTCTTCGGAGCTTCTGAGGCCAACAAAAAACCCGGCGGGAAGCCGGGCTCGTGTGGTCTGGTTGTCGGTCGGCTTACGCGAAGTGGGCGAAGGCCTTGTTCGCGTCGGCCATGCGGTGGGTCTGCTCGCGCGTTCCCATCGCCTTGCCCTCGCCCTTAGAGGCGGCCATCAGCTCGTCGGCCAGCTTCATGTGGGTTGGGCGACCCTTCTCGGCGCGGACGGCGGTGATGATCCAGCGGAAGGCCAGCGACTGGCGGCGACGCGGGGTGACCTGCATCGGGACCTGGTAGTTCGCACCGCCGATACGCTTCGAGCGAACCTCGACGTGCGGCTTGACGTTGTTGATCGCGCGCTCGAAGACGTCGATCGCGGTCTCGCAGCCGTCGGGGTGGGGCTGCTTCTTGAGGCGCTTGTCGAGCTCGTCCATCGCGTCGTAGACGACGCGGATGGCGGCGGTCTTGCGACCGTCGGTCATGATGCAGTTGGTGAACTTCGCCAGGACCTTGTTGTTGAAACGCGGGTCGGGGCGGAGCTGCTCTTCGGACTTGGTGATGCGGCCTGCCATGGGTATCTCCTGTGGCTCATCTGCGTTCGGTGAGACCGGGACGCTGTTGTTCACCCTTCCGGCCGGCCGGGCCGGGAGGATTACTTGCCGATGCGGCGTGTCGTCGGGCGACGATGCCCTCAGACAGGGCCGGGAGCCAAACGGCTCCCGGATGTTGAACAATAGATTGTTGCGCTGGTGGACGCGGGTGGTGGGGCGGAAAAGCGGATTACTTCTTCGCGCGCTTGGTGCCGTACTTCGAGCGGCTGTTGGTGCGCTTATCGACGCCGAGCGAGTCGAGCGCGCCGCGGACGACGTGGTAGCGGACACCGGGGAGGTCACGGACGCGGCCGCCGCGCACGAGCACGATCGAGTGCTCCTGGAGGTTGTGGCCTTCGCCGCCGATGTAGGCGGTGACTTCCTTACCGTTGGAGAGGCGAACGCGGGCGACCTTGCGGAGCGCGGAGTTCGGCTTCTTGGGGGTCATGGTCTTGACCTGAAGGCACACGCCGCGCTTGGACGGGCAGGCTTCGAGGTCACGGACCTTGGACTTGTCGGGCTTCGGGTTGCGGGGCTTGCGAACAAGCTGATTGATCGTCGGCATGCGTCTGTACTTCCACCTTGTGCCCACCAGCGGGCGAAGGGAGATTGTAGCGAAGCGGGCGAGGGCTGCAAGGCGGGGAGGGGTGGCCGGCAATATCCCTATTGCGAGAAGGGGGTATAGTCTGGCTCGGTCTACGGATTTTGCTCGCGTTCAGGGGTGAGGGCGGTCATAGTACGGGCTGGCCCTGACTGTCGACCCTCCAGACGAGGATTCCATGGTGAAGACCCGGCTGCTCTATTTGCTAATCGCCCTCTTGGCCGTCATCCCGGCGGTGGCCTGGGCCGCCCCGCGGCACGCTCCCCCGGCCTACGCCGACGGCGTTCATTCGGAGCTGCAGGTCGCGGCTTGGCTCGGAGACGTGGATCGTGTTCGACTGCGTCTTGAGTCCGGCGACGGAGTCGATGAGGCCGACTCGCGCAACGGCGCCACACCGCTGATGCTTGCGGCAGCCGGCGGTCACTCCGCGGTCATGGATGTCCTGCTCAACCATGGCGCGGACCTGAGCCGCACATCGATCGACAAGTGCACCATTTTGGATTGGGCGTCGCCGAACCTATTTCCGGAGGTTCTTGAGCGGTTTCTCCGCAACGACGAGTTGTTCGCCCGGCTTCGCAAGGCGGACATTGATCGGGTCTTCCACCGGGCGGTTGCCCTTCGGCTCGAACTTGATGTGCTCATGTCGCTGCTAGATGCGGGAGCGGATCCTGATGTCTCTGTACCGATTCAAGCGAACTTCCGAGACGAGTTGCACCATCCGGACCGCCGAGACTTGATCCCACTGCGGAACGCCAAGGGCAAGCGCCCGATCCACCTCGCGTTTCAGCAGGACCGACGGGACTTGATTCGAGAGCTATTGAGCCGCGGTATCGACGTTGATCTCCCCGACTCGCACGGGATGACCTCTGTCCATTGGGCGGCCCTCTCTGGAGAGGTCCCGTTGCTGCGGATGGTGGTAGCAGAGGCCAAGCAGGTTGATCTGCTGGATCGCGAAGGCAGATCCGCCGCGCAGCTCGCGTTGGACGCCCCAGAGACCTTGGAAGATTCCCTGATCCTCCTTCGTGAGGGCGGCGCGGACCTGTCGCGTCCTGCGCGCCGAGGCATCTCGATCTTCACGTACGGGGCACGCCATCTTTCAGCGGCTGCCGTTCGGCGGCTCGCGGACTCAGGTCTTGTGCTCGGCGCGAGCCACTCTGAGGTCAACTGGTTATTTCGAGAGATTCCGACTCAAGGCGATCTTGACCTCTTCGGCGCGGTCGTTGATGCGATGGGCGATCGGGTGACGCATCAGAACCTCCTGAGATTGACGATCCTCCATGCGGATGAGTTTGAAGAAGGAAGCGATACCCTCAGGGAGTTTCTGTTCGGCAAGGGCGTAGGCATTGAAGACGTTGATCTGTTCAGCAGGAAATCGCCTTTAGCGTGGGCATACATACTTGCGTCTCCGAAGCGCACCGAACTCGCGCTCGCGCTCGGAATCGACCCGGGAGTAAATGTCGGGAGTGAGCACTATCCGAAGCGGACGATCACGAAGGCTGCCAAGTCGGGCCACATTGGTGCGATCGAACTTCTACTACATGCCGGCCAGAGTCCGCTCCGGAGTGACCACGACTGGCCGCTGTTCGTTGCGATGCACGCGGGGCGGGCTGACGTGACCCGCTTGCTTCTTTCCGCGGGAGCCGACGTAGAACTTCATGATGTCCGCGGGGGACTACTCAGCGATATCGGGGTGCACTGGGATGTGCTCCGGGTCATGGTCGACTTCGGCTTCGACATCGACACCCCCATCAACGGCAATCGGACTCTCCTCCACCAGGCGGCTTGGTTTGCCGAGTCGCGCCGTCGCGATGTGTTGCGAGCCAGCGACTCGGAAGATCGGCTGCAGAGAGCAGAGGAAAGGTACCAGCACGCCATCGAGTTTATGGAGGTGCTGGTTGAACTCGGCGCTGATCCGAACCACTTCTTGACACCTCACGGATCGCCCATACTGATGCACATCTCAGACGTCGAGGTGGTGCGTGAACTTGTCGAATTGGGCGCGTCACTGGAGCAGCGTGACAGCCACGGCAACACCGCACTTGTCCGCGAGGTCCTTTCGTGCCGAGAGCACGTCACAGACAAGTTGAGATACCTTTGTGAGGAGACCGATCAGATCAACCTGACCGGAGCGAGGGGGCTTACACCGCTCCGTGCTGCCGCGATGGTGAGCGGAGTAGAGGTTCTCGAATACCTGATCACCGAGGGCGCGGACACTGCTGCTTTGGCGGACGATGGGCGAGGCGTGCTGGAAATGGCAATGGAAGCCTACTCGGGGGCAGCCGAGACATCCCGGTTTGCCTCAAGTCTTCCGCAGTCACCGCACAGAGCAATGTACGAAGACACCGCCCAGATGCGACTTCAAGTCGTCGAGTATCTAATCGAGAAAGGTGTTCCACTCGGTAAGTCGGACAGTGATGGTCGGACCGCTCTTCACCGGCCGCTGGAGCCGAACATGATTCGAGCTCTAGTCGATCTGGGGGCAGATGTTAATGCTCGCACAGCCGACAACGGAGACACCCCACTTATTGCTGCAGCGAGGCGTCTCGATGCCCCCGCAATTGAGATCCTGCTCGATTCTGGGGCTAAGCCCAGAATCAAGAACCACGCCAGGATGATGGCGATCGATGTTATCGCTCGGCCTCCGTTGCCGGAGTGGAAACTCAAGATGCGAACTCTGGTTCCTTTGGATGCAGAGCTCTATGAGCGGGTGTATGAACGACTGCGGGAAGCTTCCCACGCACCCGGTACCCGAGGCTGACTAGTCTAGCCGATCCGCGTTCCACCGCTCCCAGAATCTGAGCCAGTTCCCACTCGCGAGGCCTCTGAGTTCCTCTGCCGTCCAGCCGCGTCCGCGTAGGGCGCCAAAAAGCCGGTGCAGGTCGGTCGGTTTCTCGATGCCCTCGCAGAGCTGCTTCCCGCTGAAGCCGCCGTCCATGTCGGTGCCGAGGGCGGTGTGCTGTTTGGAGCCGGTGAGTTCGCAGATGTGCTCGATGTGGGCGAGGGCGTCGTCGATGGAGGGGCGTGGTCCGTCGTCGGTCACTCCGGGTTTCAGGAACCACTGGGCGAGGTTGAGGCCGATGACACCGCCGCGGCGGGCGATTTCGGTGATGGCCTCGTCGGAGAGGTGGCGCTGCCAGTTCTTCGCGTCGTCGCCGCCGAGCAGGGCGCGGCAGTTGGAGTGGGAGGCGATGACCGGGCCGCTGGTGCGCTCAAGGGCTTCTTCGGTCGCCCGCTGGGACAGGTGCGACAGGTCGCAGACGATGCTGACGGCGTGCATCGCTTCGAGCATCTCGACGCCCATCGGCGTCAGGCCGAGGCCGGGTTCGCACGTGTTGCCCGCTGCGTAGCGGGACTGCTTGCCCCAGCACAGCCCGATCGCGACGACGCCTTCGGCGACCCACCAGTCGAGTTCGTCTGGCGTGCGGATGGGGTCGGCGTTCTCAACGAGAATGCCGATCTGGATGAGGTCGGCCTCGTCGGGCTCGGGGTCGAAACGCCCGTGGTTGGCGATGGTGATGTGGCCCTCATCGGCCCAGCGCCGGTAGACGCTGACCTGTGCTTCGCCCGCGAGGACGGCGGCTTCGACATCCATCGGTTCGTAGCCCTCGGGGCCGTCGCCGCCGGCTTCGGTGAAGACGGTGCCGAGGGCCCAGCGGACGTTGGCATCGCGGAGCTCGGGGAGCGTGATCGCGGCGGGGGGGTGCGGGCCGGTCGTTTCCGGGCCGAGTTTGTCCAGCGCGAGTGTGAGGTCGCGCCGGTTGACATCGAGGTAGGCGAGGTCGAGGTGGGCGTCGAAAATCTGCATCGTGGTGCGGCTTTCAGGCGTGGCGGGCGACGGGTGCCGGTCGGTCGAAGCGGACGATGGGTGTGTCGCCGGGGAAGATCGCGCGGGCGCGCTGCTCAAGGGCGTCGGCGTGGGCGTCGGAGGCGATGATGAGCAGGTCGGCGCCGGCGTGCGGCGCGAGGTCAGACGGGCGGATGACCGGAACGCTGGCGATGTCTTCGAGTGGGGCGTGGTCGTCTATGACGGCCAGCGGCTTGAACGGCAGCTTCGCCTTATCGAGTGCGAGGATGCGTCGGGCGATCTGGCCAGCGCCGAAGAGGAACGCAGTCGGACGGGGGGCGTTCGGTGCGCGATCGATCCGCCCGAGCAACGCGCGTACCGCGGCACCCTGACGGACCGAACGCAGGGCATCTATCGACGCGGCGGCGGTGTGTTCGAGTGCGATGAGGCGTTCGGTGTTCGACATGGCATCGGAGTTTTTGCGCAGCCCTGAGCTGGCGTAGCGGACGGCCTCGAGAGCGAGCGATGCGTCGTCGCGGATGGCGGCTGCGATGGCGGACTCAATGACAGAAAGGGCCTGATCGAGATCCCCGAGGGAGGCCAAGTGCTGGGCGCGGAGGAGGCGCATAATGTGGATGAGATCACCCCGGGCGTGCTCGCCCCAGTACTGATCGATGGCGTCCCAGACGGCGTTGGCACCGGCGATATCGAAGTCGGTCGGCTGCCAGAGCGTGCCGAGATGGCGATCGATGTTGCCGAGGTAGCGGAAGGCGGTGCTCGCGCCGTCGGGAATGTCGAAGGCCGGCTCGAAGCACTCGCGGAGCTGGTGCATGTGCAGCGGGAGGTAAAAGACCGTCGCCCACTTGAAATCCTGTTGGATGACGATTGACTTGCCGGGGATGAGATGCGGGCCGAAGACATCGAGGATGGTGATGTGAACCGGCCAGGTTTTGGCGGCGTCGATGAACAGGATTTCGATCGGCTCGCGCTCGGGGTAGAGGGCTTCGGTGTGGTCGACGCCTGGCGTCGGCGCGGGGATCGACATGGGGCGGGTGGTGACGCGATCGCTGAACGCGCGGATATTCCGGCGGAACGCCGGCAGGAACGACTCGCCGGGCGCGGCGATGTGCGTGTAACGACCCTCCTGGTCGTTGAACATGACGAACCGGTCATAGGCGAGCAGGGGCTGCGTCCATGCCGGGTTCTGCGACAGCCCGTGGCAGAGCGCGAGCGTGCTGCCGCCGAGGAACGAACCGAGTTCGACGACGCGACCGGCGCCGGAATACTGCGACTTACCGAGCCAGTGGAGGAAGTCGAGTTCGCCGGTGCTGAGCATGGTTTCGGCACCGAGCGGGGCGCGAAGCGGATCCTCGCTCCAGGGCCGATGGTCGGTGATCACACCGGAACCTCGGCGAGTTCATCGGCGACGAGGATCTCTGCTTCGGTCTTGGAGAGGACTTCGTCCTTGGTGACGCCCGGGGCGAGTTCGATCAGGCGGAAGCGCCCTTCGCCACCCGCGGCTTCGCGATCGAGTTCAAGCACGCAGAGGTCGGTGATCACCATGTCCACGCACTTGAGGCCCGTGAGGGGGAGAGAGCACTCGGCCTTGATCTTGGAATCGCCGTGCTTGTTGGTGTGTTCCATGACCACGACGACCTTCTTGACGCCGGCGACGAGGTCCATCGCGCCGCCCATGCCCTTGATCATCTTGCCGGGGATCATCCAGTTGGCGATGTCGCCGGTCTGGGAGATCTCCATGGCACCGAGGATGGCGATATCGATGTGACCGCCGCGGATCATGGCGAATGAGTCGGAAGAAGAGAAGAATGCGGCGCCGTCGCGTGCGGTGATGGTCTGCTTGCCGGCGTTGATCAGGTCGGGATCGAGTTCCGATTCGGTCGGGAACGGGCCAATGCCGAGCAGGCCGTTCTCGGATTGGAGCCAGACATCGATACCATCGGGGATGTGATTGGCGACGAGGGTGGGGATCCCGATGCCGAGATTCACGATGAAGC